>Ga0075023_100000411_pt1 | contig 10667 bp, 9 predicted proteins | sample Str014_FD_71388 | JGI IMG/M metagenome (GOLD analysis project Ga0075023, IMG submission 71388) | Freshwater sediment microbial communities in response to fracking from Pennsylvania, USA - Straight Creek_MetaG_SC_2014 | ecosystem: Environmental > Aquatic > Freshwater > Creek > Sediment | place... | reverse complement strand
GCCAGATCGCTTTCGTACGCCTTCAGGGCGGCGTCGGACTCGTCCTTCAGTTTCTGCGCCGCTGCCAGATCGCCCTCGATTGCTTTCTGCCGCGCATCGATCACGCCGCCGACGCGGGGCAGCGCAATTCGCGACACGATCAGATAGAGCGCGACGAACGCGATGACCAGCGACACCAGTTGCGAAGCAAAGGTGCTCGACTCGAACGGCGGAAATGCTCCGCCGTGGCCGCCTTCGGCCTCGGTGTGGGCGCCGGTCTTCTGGCCCTTGGTCGGGGTACCATGACTTTCAGCCACGGGATCCTCCTGTTGCCGTCATGCGCGCCGCCAGAGGGCGGCGCGATAGGGTGCCGCTCAGAGCGGAACGAACAGCAACAGCAGCGCGATCAGCAGCGAGAAGATGCCGAGCGCTTCGGTCACGGCGAAGCCGAAGATCAAATTGCCGAACTGGCCCTGGGCTGCCGAGGGATTGCGCACGGCGGCGGCGAGGTAGTTGCCGAAGATGACGCCAACGCCGACGCCTGCGCCGCCCATGCCGATGCACGCGATGCCCGCGCCGATAAGTTTTGCTGCTGCCGGTTCCATTTTCTTGAGCTCCTTGAGAGAAAAGACAACGTGTGGGTAGAAATTCCCCGGACCGTTTTTAGTGTCCCGGATGAATGGCGTCGTTGAGGTAGATGCAGGTGAGGATCGCGAACACATAGGCCTGCAGGAACGCGACCAGCAATTCGAGCGCGGTCAGCGCGACGGTGAGGGCCAGCGGCAGCATGCCGCCGGCCCAGCCGATGGCGCCGAGCGAGGCGCCGAGCAGCGCGACGAAGCCGGCAAACACCTTCAGCGCGATGTGGCCGGCCAGCATATTGGCGAAAAGGCGAACGCTGTGCGAGACCGGCCGCAAAAAGAACGACAGGATTTCAATGAACATCACCAGCGGCAGAATGTAGATCGGGACGCCGGACGGCACGAAGATCTTGAAGAATCTCAGCCCGTTCTTGTAAAGGCCGTAGATCAGGACGGTGAAGAATACCAGCAGGGCCAGCATCGCCGTGACGATGAGGTGGCTCGAAATCGTGAACGTGTAAGGGATGATGCCGACGAGGTTCGAAACGCAGATGAACATGAACAGCGAGAAGATCAGCGGGAAGAACTTCATCCCTTCCGAGCCGGCGGTGCTACGAATGGTGCTGGCGACGAACTCGTAGCTGATTTCGGCGATCGACTGGAAACGCCCGGGCACCAGCTGCCGGCCGCTGGCGAGCATCAGGATCGAGACCAGCGCTACCGCCAGGAACATGTAGAGCGACGAGTTGGTGAAGGCGATCGTCTGATTGCCGATGTGGCCGATCGTGAACAGCGGCTCGATATTGAACTGGTGGATCGGGTCGATTTTCATCCGCGCGGCTCTTTATCCGCCGGCCCGGCCGGCAATCGAAATTCAGATGTCGTGACTTCCCCTCGCCGCTCAGCGCTTGGCGGAAATCACGCCCGCGGACCTCACCACGTTGACCACGCCGGCGACAAAGCCGAGCAGAACAAACACGATGAGACCGAACGGCGATGTCGACAGCAAACGGTCGAACCCCCAGCCAATCACCGCCCCGACGACAACGCCCGCGATCAACTCCGAGGAAAGGCGGAAACCGAGCGCCATCGCCGAGGCTCTGGCCGCCTTGTCTCCGCTTTCTGAGCCGGGTTGGTCAGTCCCGATGTCGCGGCGGTCACGAATTTCGGACAACCGGTGATCGAGACTTCCGAGCCTTGCGGAAAGCGCGGCTTCGTCGGAGGACGATGGATCGCGATCTCCATTTGCGTTGTCGTTCTTGTCTTGCGCCATGCTGCAGAGACCAAACGACGTCGCGCGTGATGGAAACTGCGCTCGTCACCCTCAAAAGCCGCGCGGACCATACTTACCACGTCCAATCAAGTCAAGATTACGCCGTGACCGGTTATACCTTTGATTCAAATGAGGTTATTTGACCGTCTGGGCAGACGCCGTCGCAGTGCAACAGCTAGCGTGGCGTGGCCCGATCTTGCACCCCTTGCCGAGGTCTGTTGGGATGCTTGCGAGCCGTCACAATTCCCACCGGAGCTCGCATGCCGCGTCAGGTCGACTACTATTTTTCGTTCCAATCGCCATGGGCCTATATCGGACACAAGGCCTTTCGAGATCTCGTAAGCGCCTACGATCTCAAGGTGAATCACAAGCCCGTGGTGCTGGTCGACCTGTTCGCGGAGACTGGCGGACTGCCGCTGATGAAACGCCATCCGGTGCGGCAGCGCTACCGGATGGTCGAACTGCAACGTTGGCGCGACAAGCGCGGCCTGAAGTTTCACCTGCAACCGGCGAACTGGCCGTTCAATGCGCGGCTGGCCGATGGCGTGGCGATCGCGGCGATCGAGGCCGGTTACGACCCCGACCGATATCTTCGGCGGGGCTTTGCCGCCGTCTGGGAGGATCAGCTCAACCTTGCTGATCCAGCCATCGTGGCGAAGCTTGCCGACGAGTCCGGGCTTCCCGGCACGCAATTGGTCGAGCGGTCTGGCTCGGACGCGATCGGTGCAGCCTATGAAAGGAATCGCCAGGATGCGCTGGCCGCCGATGTGTTCGGCTCGCCGGTTTACGTGCTCGACGGCGAGGTGTTCTGGGGGCAGGACCGGATCGATTTGCTGGCGGATGCGTTGAAGTCGGGGCGCACGCCCTATAGCTCAACGGTGTAGCGGTTCGGCAAGCCGGACCGGTTCTGAGGCGGGAGCAAGCCATGAGCGAAGCCAAGTCTTCCTTGAAATCGTCTTCCTTGAAATCGTCATCGCTGAAATCCTCCATCTCCATTCTCTGCACGGTTCTGGCGCTTTGTCTCGGAGCCGCCGCCGCGGCGATCGCGCAAGCGGCTCCCGACAGCGAGAACGGCCGCTACGCCCTGTCGCCGACATCCGACGGCGTGCTCAGGCTCGATACCCGGACCGGCGCGGTTTCGACCTGCAGCAACTCGGCGGCGGGCTGGGCCTGCTACGCCGTGCCCGACGAACGCGCGGCGCTCGACGGGGAGATTGGCCGGCTGCAGGCCGACAACGAAAGGCTGAAAGCGCAACTGGCGGCGCGCGAACCCGTCGTCTCCGGCAAGATTGACGAGCCGATGCCGAAATCCGATTCACTCAGGAAGCCCGAGCTGAAAGCCGCCGATGGCGAGCGCAAGATCGAGATTCCGCTGCCGAGCGACCGCGATCTGGATCGAATGATGTCGTTCATGGAGAAGGCATGGCGGCGGCTGATCGACATTGCCAACCGGATCCAAAAGGACGTCAACGGCAAGCTTTGAGATTTCTGGTGTTGCACGATCCGCAAATTCGTCACGGCCGGGATTGTCCCGGCCATCGGGCATGACGGCGTGAGTTTGTCTCGATGACAGCAGCGAAATCGATATCCCTCTCAGCGCCATCCACTGTCGGCGCCACCAACATCGTGTCGTCACTACTGACGGTCCAGACGCGAGGCGCCGGCTTCACCGATGTCACCGCCGAGGTCGCAAAATTCGTGCGTGAGGCGGGCGCCTGCGAGGGCGCGGTGACGCTGTTCATTCGCCACACTTCGGCGTCGCTTACGATCCAGGAAAACGCCGATCCTTCAGTGCTCGCCGATCTCCAGACGGCGTTGCGCCGACTTGCCCCCGAGAATGCCGACTGGACCCACGACACCGAAGGCCCCGACGACATGCCGGCGCATGTCAAGACGATGCTGACGGCGACCTCGCTCAATGTCCCGGTGCTGGAGGGACAACTCGCGCTCGGAACCTGGCAGGCGATCTATATGATCGAGCATCGCGCACGGTCGCATCGACGCGAAATCGTGCTGCAGTTCATCGGCAGTACGAACTGAAAAACCGGTCGCGGATCGCTCCGCGGCCGGTTGGTCGGTTTCGCGAACGTCCGGCGGGGACCGCCGGACGGAATTCAGTTATTTCGTGATATCGACATCCTTGGTTTCCGGCAGGAAGAAAAAGCCGACGACCGCGGTGATCGATGCGAAGATGATCGGGTACCAGAGACCTGCGTAGATATCGCCGGTCGAGGCCACGATGGCGAATGCCGTCGCTGGCAACAATCCGCCGAACCAGCCGTTGCCGATGTGATAGGGCAGCGACATCGAGGTGTAGCGTATCTTGGTCGGGAACAGTTCGACCAGCATCGCCGCGATCGGCCCATACACCATGGTGACGAAGATCACCAGGACGAACAGAAGGCCGATGATCGCCGCAACTTGTGGCCTGAAGATATCGAACGGGTTCGACATCTTCACGATCTGGGCGTCGCCGGGCTTCGGGTAGCCCGCGGCCTGCACTGCCGCCAGCACCTGCGGGTTCGCCGCCGCGGCCGTATAGGGCACGTCCTTGCCACTGACGACGACCTTCACCCCCGAGCCCGCTGCGCCATAGCTGGTCGAATACTTGACCGACTGCTGTGCCAGGTAGGCGCGGGCGGTATCGCAAGGTGCCGTGAACACGCGGGTGCCGACCGGGTTGAACAGATCGCCGCAGCCCGCGGGATCGGCCACCACCTCGACCTTGACCGATTCGATCGCCTTTTCCAGCGCCGGGTTGGCGTTGGCGGTGATCATGCGGAAGATCGGGAAGAAGGTCAGCGCCGCGATCAGGCAGCCCGCCAGGATGATCGGCTTGCGGCCGATCCTGTCGGACAGCACGCCGAACACGAGGAAGAAGCCGGTGCCGAGCAGCAGCGACCACGCGATCAGCAGGTTGGCGGTGTAGCCGTCGACCTTGAGGATCGATTGCATGAAAAACAGCGCGTAGAACTGCCCGGTGTACCAGACCACGCCCTGGCCCATCACGCCGCCGAGCAGCGCGATCAATACGATCTTGGCATTGCTCCAGTCGGCGAAGGCTTCGGTCAACGGAGCCTTCGAGCCCTTGCCCTCGTCCTTCATCTTCTGGAACACCGGCGATTCATTCAACCGCAGCCGGATCCAGACGGAGATGCCAAGCAGGAAGACCGATACCAGGAACGGAATACGCCAGCCCCATGCGGCGAATTCAGGCTCGCCGAGTGCGGTACGGGTGAACAGGATCACCAGCAGCGACAGGAACAGGCCGAGCGTTGCCGTGGTCTGGATGAACGAGGTGTAATAGCCGCGCTTGCCCATCGGCGCGTGCTCCGCGACGTAGGTCGCCGCTCCGCCATACTCGCCGCCGAGCGCAAGACCCTGCAGCAGACGCAGCCCGATCAGGATGATCGGCGCCGCGATGCCGATGGTGGCCGCGCTGGGCAACAGGCCGACGATGAAGGTCGACATACCCATGATCAGGATGGTCACGAGGAATGTATACTTCCGGCCGACGATGTCACCGACGCGACCGAACACGATGGCGCCGAACGGACGAACGATAAAGCCCGCCGCGAACGCCAGCAAAGCGAAGATGTCGCGCGTGGCCTGATTGAACAGCGGCGCCTTGGTGACGGGATCGACGACGCCGAAAAACTGCGCGCCGATGATGCTGGCAAGCGAGCCGAACAGGTAGAAGTCATACCATTCGAAGACGGTACCGAGCGAGGAAGCGATAATGACGAACCGTTCGTCATTTGTCATTCCCCCGGCTCTCGCCGATGTTGCAGCCATGGTGGACATTTGGATCGCTCCCCAAGATCGTTGATGCAAGGTTCGCCCGTGCGCCGAGCTGGGCCGGATTGGTCCACGGGACTCGCCTTAAGGTAACATCGCCGTGAAAGCCGCCCCAATACGACTTTTGGCCCTTTGCACGGCGGCTCTACCAGCACCGGAGCGACGTTCGCTTCGTCCTCTGGGGCAATGTCTTGTATTGCGCCGCACAAGCGGACGGGTTAGCTGCTTTGAGACGCTGCGATATTGCGGCTTGCGCGCCGCTGTCGCTCAGGGGAGAAAAAGGGCCCTCGGGTCCGCCGCGACTCCACGATGAGAGTTCGATGTCTACTGCCCCCCATACCCACCTCGTCATCGCCGATGACCATCCGCTGTTTCGCGACGCGTTGCGGCAGGCGGTCGCGAGCGTCGTGGGTTCTGCTGTCATCAGCGAAGCCGGATCGTTTGAGGAGCTCACCGCGCTGCTGGAACGGGATTCCGACGTCGATCTGATCCTGCTTGACTTGACCATGCCGGGGATCAGCGGGTTCTCCGGCCTGATCTACCTGCGGGCGCAATATCCGGCGATTCCGGTGGTGATCGTGTCCGCCAGCGACGACGGCGGCACCATTCGGCGGTCGCTGGATTTCGGTGCCTCCGGCTTCATCCCCAAGCGCTTCGGGGTCGAGACGTTGCGCGACGCGGTCGTGAAAGTGATGGAAGGCGAGGTCTGGGTGCCGCCGGACACTGACCTTTCGTCGGCCGACGATCCCGACATGACCCGCCTGCGCGACCGGCTGGTAACGCTGACCCCGCAGCAGGTGCGGGTGCTGATGATGCTGTCGCAGGGCCTGCTCAACAAGCAGATCGCCTATGAACTCGGCGTGTCCGAAGCCACCATCAAGGCCCATGTGTCGGCGATCCTGCAAAAGCTCGGTGTCGAAAGCCGAACCCAGGCCGTAATCGCGGCGGCAAAAATCGCCGGCGGCCAGTGGCGGCAAGACCAGTAGCTCACCACTACTCCGCCGCGATCATCTGCTGGGTGCGCCACTGACCGAGCAAAGCGCGAAGCGACGCCGGTTTGACTGGCTTGTTGAGGACGGCGATGTTTTCCTCTCGCGCAGCCGCCCGCACGTTGGGGCTGCGATCGGCGGTGATCAGGATCGCCGGAATGGCGTCGCCGAAACGGCGGCGAATGTCGCGGATCGCGGCGACGCCGTTGCCGCGATCGAGATGGTAGTCGACCAGAAGGCCGGTCACCCGTCCTCCGGCCGCTTCGATGGCGGCAATCGCCGCTTCGGGATCGGTCACCGCGATCACCTCGGCGTCCCACGCGGTCAGCAGCGTTTTCATGCCGTCGAGAATCGCCGCGTCGTTCTCGATGCAGACGATCAGCGAGCCGCTCATCGGGGTCTTCGACAGCGGGGTGGCGCTGGTGACGGCGGCGGTATGATTGATCGCCGTGGCGACGGGCACGGTCACCGAAAAAACCGAACCACCGGCGGCATTGGCGTCGAGCGCGATGCCATGATTGAGCACGCGCCCGAGGCGTTCGACGATTGACAGGCCGAGCCCAAGGCCACGGGCGATCCGGGCGCCTTGTTCGAGGCGGTGAAACTCCTTGAAAATTTCGCCGCGTTTGGGAACGGGAATGCCGACGCCCGTGTCGTAGACGCAAATGCGCAGGGACTGGTCGTGGCGGCGGCAGCCGACCAGCACCCGGCCGCGCGGGGTATATTTGACGGCGTTGGAAATGAAGTTCTGCACCAGCCGCCGCAGCAACGAACGGTCGGAGGCGACCGGAAGCGAGCACGGAACGAAAGTCAGGTCGAGCCCCTTGGCGCGCGCGATCGGCGCAAACTCGATTTCAAGCGACCGCATCAGATCGCCGATCCGAAAGCTGGTGATCGACGGCGTCATGGCGCCGGCATCGAGCCGTGAAATATCCAGTAGCGCGCCGAGGATGTCCTCGATCGCTTCCAGTGAGTCGTCGATGTTCTCGACCAGTCGCGAATCCTCGCCGCCGGCCTGGCGCTCGACCAGGCTCGTCACATAGAGCCGCGCGGCGTTCAGCGGCTGCAGGATGTCGTGGCTGGCGGCCGCCAGGAATCGCGTCTTTGAGATATTGGCGTCCTCGGCGGTGCTCTTGGCCCGCGCCAGTTCCGAGTTCAGGCGGGTGAGTTCCTCGGTGCGGTCGCGCACGCGCCGTTCCAGCGTCGCGTTGGCGCGTTCCAGCGCTTCGGCGGCCTCGAAGCTCGGCGTCACGTCCGAGAAAGTGATCACCCATCCGCCGCCCGGCATCCGGTTGGAACGCACCTCGATCACCAGGTGACGGTCCGGCAGCCGTTCCAGATAGGGCTCGCCCTCGGTGGTGTAGGCTGCCAGCCGCCGTTCCAGCAGCGCATCGCGGCCGCCGAAAGCCGGCGGGCCGAGTGCGCCCATGAATTCGAGAATTTCCGGCAAGGGGATGCCGAGCCGCACCAGATGCGGCGGCAGGCCGAGGATGTCGCCGAACTGCCGGTTCGAACAGATCAGTTGCAAATCCCTATCGAACACCGCGATGCCCTGGCGCACATGGTTCAACGCGGTCTGCAATATCTCGCGGTTGAAATGCAGCGCGGCGTGGGAATCGTCGAGCAGCTTGAGCGCGGCCCTGGCCGACACGGTGCGCTTGCGCAGCAGCAGCGACATCACGAGGCGCGAGGAGGCCGCGCCGATCGAGGACGCGATCAGGCGTTCGGCATGTTGCAGCAGCTCGAAGTCGGCGGGTGCCGCCGGACCGAGGCTGCCGGGGTTCGCGGCCTCGAACGCGTCAAACGCCTGGCGGGCGCGGTCGGGGCCGAGATATTGCGCCACCGTGCCCTGGATGTCCTGCACGGTCACGGTGCTGCGCCAGCGCCGGAACGGCGGGGCGATCGGCGTCAGCTGGTTCGGCACGAACAGATCGGCCTGCAAACGCTCGATCGACGAAGGCTGGCGCGCGATCGACAGCGCGACATAGGTCAGGATGTTGAGGCAGAGGCTCCAGAGCACGCCGTGCAGCAATGGCGGCAGGTCGGCGCCGAACAGCGCCTGCGGCCGCAGCGCCTCGATGCCGAACGGTCCATGTTGCAGCAGCATCAGGCCGCCCGGGCTTGCTTCCAGGAAGCTCGGCAGGAACAGCGTATAGATCCAGGCGGCGACGCCGACCAGCATTCCCGCCATGGCGCCCCGCGCGGTCGCCTGACGCCAGAACAATCCGCCGAAGAAGGCAGGTGCGAGCTGGGCAATGGCCGCGAATGACAATAGCCCGATCGCCGCCAGCTGGGCGCTGCCGAGGGCGCGATAGTAGAAATACGCCATCGCCATGATGGCGAAGATCGCAAAGCGGCGCACCCGGAGCAGGAAGTCGCCGAAATCCTTCCGTCCTGCGAGCGACTCGCGGCTCCGCTGCAGCACCAGCGGCAAAACGATGTCGTTCGAGACCATGATGGAAAGCGCGACGCATTCGACGATCACCATCGCGGTCGCCGCCGACAGGCCGCCGATGAAGACGGCAATGCTCAGCAGGGGGGAATTGCCCTCGATCGGCAGCGCCAGCACATACATGTCGCTGTTGACGGCGCCGAACGGGAAGGTCACGAGACCGGCAATCGCGATCGGAATCACGAACAGGTTGATCGCGACGAGATAGAGCGGGAATAGCCAGCGGGCGCGCCCGACCTCGGCATCGCTGGAATTCTCGACCACGCTGACGTGAAACTGCCGCGGCAGCAGCATGATCGCGCAAAACGACAACAGCGTCATGGTCAGGAAATTGCCGGGCGACGACGTGTAGTTGATCGCCCGTACCGCTTCCGGGGTCTTCATCGCGCGTTCGACCAGTTCGTGCGGGCTGAACATCCAGAAGGTGACGAAGGCGCCCGCGGCGATGAAGGCCACCAGCTTGATGATGGACTCGGTGGCGACGGCAAGCATCAGTCCGTGCTGGTGCTCGGTCGCGTCCGCCTGGCGGGTTCCGAACAAAACCGCGAATGCCGCCATCGCTATCGTCACCACCAGCGCGATATCTCCGATGACGGGGATGCCGGAAAAGGCCTTGTCCTCGCTCAGGATGGTTTCGAGCGAGGACGCCATGGCCTTGAGCTGCAGCGCGATATAGGGGACCGACCCGATGATCGCGATCAGCGCCACGGTCGCGGCAACCGCCTGGCTCTTGCCGTAACGCGCGCCAATGAAGTCGGCGATCGAGGTGATGTTCTGCGATTTGGCGAGCTTGATGACGCGGCGGAGCAGCGGCGTGCAGAGGCCGATCATCAGGATCGGGCCGGCATAGATCGCGAGGAAATCGAAGCTGGTGCGGGCGGCGAAGCCGACCGAGCCAAAGAACGTCCACGACGTGCAATAGATCGCCAGCGACAGCGGATAGATCAGCGCGCTGGCCCGGCCGCGCTGGGTCGGCGAGAGGCGGTCGCCATGGCTCGCGACCACAAACAGCAGTCCGATATAGCCGAAGGCGGTCGCGATCACGCCCCAGTCGTGCAGCATCGAGCTTCGCTCCAACGTAACGCTAGAGCCTGATATCGCGGACAAACGCGCCGCCGCTTTTCCGCATCAGGCTTGCGCGATCCCGGCCTCCAGACGGCCGTCGCCGGGGCACTATAGACGGATTGGGCCGGCGGCGCATCGTGTGCTGCCGCGGGCTTTGCAGATTTGGCCGCGTCGGGAAATTAAGACTATTCCGCCGCCAGCGATTTTTGCCGCAGCGGCAGGCCGAGACGCTCCCAGACCTGCAGCAGCGCCTCCGCGAGCCGGTCGATCAGCCCGTCGTCATGATAGGGCGACGGCGTGATCCGCAGCCGCTCGGTGCCCTTGGCGACCGTCGGATAGTTGATCGGCTGGATGTAGATGCCGTGCTCTTCGAGCAGCATGTCGGAGGCGCGTTTGCAGAGTTCGGGGTCGCCGACGAACAGCGGCACGATATGGGTTTCGCTCGACATCACCGGCAGCCCGGCGGCGGTGAGGATCGCCTTGACCCGGGCGGCGCGGTCCTGGTGGCGCGCGCGCTCCCAGTGCGAGGT
>Ga0075023_100000410_pt1 | contig 10669 bp, 5 predicted proteins | sample Str014_FD_71388 | JGI IMG/M metagenome (GOLD analysis project Ga0075023, IMG submission 71388) | Freshwater sediment microbial communities in response to fracking from Pennsylvania, USA - Straight Creek_MetaG_SC_2014 | ecosystem: Environmental > Aquatic > Freshwater > Creek > Sediment | place... | reverse complement strand
CGCGGCGCTCGAAGGCGGGACCGGCGCGCTCGCGGTGGCCTCCGGGCAGGCGGCCACCACGCTGGCACTATTGGCCATTACCCAAGTCGGCGACGAGATCGTCTCGGCTAATAATCTCTATGGCGGTACGTATCAGTTATTCCATTACACGTTGCCCAAGCTCGGACGCACGGTGAAATTCGTCGACTCGCGCGATGCCGAGGCTTTTCGAAAAGCGATCGGCCCCAAGACGCGAGCGGTTTATGCGGAAACAATTGGCAATCCTAAGCTCGACGTGCCGGATTTTGAGTTGCTGGCTGACATCGCGCACAAAGCCGGCATTCCGCTGGTCGTCGACAACACCGTGGGCGTTGGCCTGGTGCGCCCGATTGATCACGGGGTCGACATCGTGGTTGCCTCCGCGACGAAATACATCGGCGGCCACGGGACGAGCATCGGCGGGGTGATTGTGGATTCGGGTAAGTTTACCTGGAACAACGGAAAGTTTCCCGAATTCACCGAACCGGACCCGAGCTACCATGGTTTGAAATTTTGGGAGGTGTTTGGCAACTTCCCGGGGCTTGGCAACGTAGCCTTCATCATCAAAGTCCGCGTGCAGCTCCTGCGCGACATCGGCGCGTCGATCAGCCCGTTTAACTCTTTCCTTTTCATTCAAGGGCTTGAAACGCTGCCCTTGCGCCAACGGCAGCACTCCGAAAATGCACTCGAGGTGGCGCGTTTTCTTAAGAGCCATCCGAGCGTGAGCTGGGTGACGTATCCGGGGCTTCGCGACGACCCCAATTACGCCACAGCCGCCAAATATCTGGCACGCGGTTTTGGCGGGCTGGTTGGTTTCGGGATCAAGGGCGGATTGGAAGCCGGCAAGAAATTCATCAATTCGGTCAAATTGCTCTCGCACCTCGCCAACATAGGCGATGCCAAGAGCCTCGTCATCCATCCCGCGTCGACCACGCATCAACAGCTTACCCGCGAGGAGCAGGAGGCGACCGGCGTGACCCAAGATTATATACGCCTTTCGATTGGCCTAGAGGACGTGCGCGACATCAAGGCCGATATCGATCAAGCCCTGCGTCTGGCTGCCTCCGGCGCCTGACGAATGAGCTCGACCGGGCAAAGGTTGATCAAAAAGAGCCCTCTGCCTGCCTCCGAGCGTGGGGCAGGCCAGCTCACACAAGAGCGCTGGCTGGATCGCTGGGCCGACTTACTTGCCGCGCAAAAAGGCCCAGCTCTCGTGCTCGGCGGACGCTCCGGGTTGGAGGCATCGCTTTTGCTTGGCCTGGGCTTTCAAGTGGCCGTGGTGGACTTTTCCGCCGCCCTCAGTGCGGAATCGCTGCAACGAAATCCGCTGGCGGATCATCACGTCACGGACTGGTCGAGCCTTGGCGCTGCGTTGACCGGGCACTTCGCGATTATTGTAGCCAATCTATCATATCACTACAAGCCTTCGACCGTAACCACACCGAACGCTTGGTCTCGGCGGCGGTCGGCCGGTTGGCAGAACGCGGTATCTTTGCGCTAAACATCGACGTGGCCGATTCTTTCGGAGGCGCCCGTTTAGCGGTTTCGCGCCAAGGAACCGTGGCGACCGAAAGCGCGACCCCAAGTTCTATGATTTGAAAGGTGTCACCGAATTGCTTAAGCGGGAACTCGAAGTGGTCTCGATTGAGCGGCGGTACAATAGACGGGGAAATTGCTGATACGACATGGAGCGATTTTTTCTCGCGTTGTTCGCCGAGGAGCGAATATCTCCAGCAATGTTCTACGGTTTGGTGCGATCTTCTCTCGCAATGCTTTAAAAATCAAATGGTTGGGATGGCTCAAGTATGGTTCTTTGTGCAGATTGAGAAGCAGCACCGGGCTTACTCGAATTTGCGATAGGATCGAAAAACAGGGCGTTCAGTGTCATGGAGCGAATATCCCCGACAATCGTGGAGCGAATATCGCTTCCTCAAACAGTTTCCATGAGCACGTAGGGCGTCGACCCCATCATTGATTAGACATAATATTTATTGTGCGTCATAGTCCAGCGCGAAACCGATTGGGCGTTAGGACGCGCATGCTGCTTACACTCGAAGACGGATTCGTCTGGATTCACTACACGGTGGAACCGGCGCCGCCGCCTTCTTAGGTTTACCAAAATCCGCCGGTCGCCGTATGCATTGCGCGCTAAATCTCCGCATGGCGGTCCCAGATCATAACATCCTCCGAATCGCTCGACCGTTACGCAGTCGGCAAACGAATCGCAACCGGCACCGGGGCGGCGTGGCGCGATGTTCAGATGTCCATCTTCGAGTTCCCGCCGGAGGCCGACCTATTCGCCATGCCGGCGGTGACCGAACCATTCATCGGTTGGAGATCATGTCGGGCGATGCGGCACTACAGGAGCGCGAGAACAAGGCCCTTGGCTGACCACCCGAATCAAAAAGAATTCTCTCTTCCTCACCGCCTCGAGATTGTATAACACGTTGGATTTCGTTTCTTGTTTTTACGCTTGGCGCAGTCGCGCAGTTAATCCGTAGGTTGCCGCAACAGATCCCTTTCCCGTTGTAATCAGAATTCCTAATCCAACTGATTGCTGTGCGTCCTATATGGCTGAAAAATCTTCGTGCCTTTCCGGGCGAAACTAGCGCAACCTCGGAGACTCTTTTCCATGCGATTCTATAAGTACCACGCTCTTGGCAACGACTACCTCGTGCTCAACCCTGCGGATTTTCCCGCTTGGAACCCCGCGCCTACGGTGGAACAGATCCGTGTGATCTGTCATCGCAATTTTGGCGTCGGATCCGATGGCATTCTCTGGGGCCCCATTTCGTCGCAAAAAAGCGAATTCGGTCTGCGCATCTTTAATCCTGACGGTTCGGAAGCTGAGAAGAGCGGCAATGGCCTGCGCATCTTTTCGCGTTATCTTTGGGACCAAGGGCTGGTGAAAGCCCCTACTTTCACCATCGAGGTGCCAGGCGGTATCGTGCAGTCGGCCATCAAGGATGGCGGTAAGCTCATCACCGTCGCCATGGGGTCGGTCAGTTTCGACAGCGCGAAGATCCCTGTGAAGCTAGCCGGAGTCCCACGCGAGGTCATCAATGAAAAGATCACCATTCTCGACCGCGAGTTCACTTATTGCGCAGCAACGATCGGCAATCCGCATTGCGTGATTCCATTGCCGGACATCTCGGCGGACCTTGCGCACAAATACGGGCCTCATCTGGAAGTGCACCCAAACTTCCCGCGTAAGACCAACGTGCAGTTCCTCAAGGTCCGCGACCGGAAAAATATTCAACTCGAAATCTGGGAGCGTGGCGCGGGCTACACGCTCGCTTCGGGCAGTAGCTCGAGCGCGGCTGCGGCCGTCGCGCACAAACTCGGTCTGGTCGACCGGTCGATTACCGTTCACATGCCAGGCGGTCAAATCGGGATCGAAATCGGCGACAATTTTTCGATTATGATGACGGGCACGGTGAATAAAGTCGCGGAAGGCACGATGCATCCGCAGCTATTCGACGTGAAAGTATAACGAGGTCGCCAAAATATTTAATAACGAACTCAGGAAAGCCGGAGCGGATTTATGGTTGGTATTTCTCCGCCCCGGCTTACCCCTGTTCGTGAACTCGCGATAAACTCGCAAAGACGTTTGCGCGCTCGGATTTAGTATTTCACCGAGCAGCCATAGGGTTCGGTATTCGCTTTTTCGACCGGCTTGCCGGCCTTGATTGAGGTCAGTGCGGCCGTCACGTAATTGGTCGCCTTGGCGATATCAGCCGGATCGGCTGAACGAATGCTGTCGATCGCTCCGTTGTACGCCAGCGTGCCGTCAGCGGCGATGACGAAGATGTGCGGCGTGGTCTTGGCCCCGTAAAGGTGGCCGACCCTTCCGTCGCCGTCGGTCAAATACGCCGTTGGCACGGCGTGATTGCGTTCCACGTAAGCCTTTAGCTGAGCGGCCGAGTAACCGCCGCCTTCTTTGCCGGCTGCACCTGAGTTGATGGTGAGCCAAACAACGCCATCGGCCGTCGCGGATTTCTGCAGCTTCGGCAGGTTGCCACTCTTGTCGTATTGTTTCTTCACGAATGGGCAGTCTGGATTATTCCACTCGAGTACAACGACCTTGCCTTTGTAATCGGCCAGTTTGTGCGACTGACCATCAATGTCAGTCAGCGTGAAATCCGGGGCCGGTGAACCGGTTTGGACAGCGCCACGCGCCGGATTGATGCAGAGAGCGACGACCGCGGTCGCGAGAAGAGTGACGAAACGAAGTGAGGTTTTCATGGTAGTGTGCAAGACGACGACACTAGTCGGATGTTTCACCTTCGCCAGTGGGAGACGCGCTTTCACGTTGCTGTAAAACGGACTGTCGCCTAGGTTCGTGGCGCGTTATCCCCTTGAGCACCGAGACCGACCCCCACTCCCATTTCGGCGCAGCGACCGTCGCTTCAGTCTCGTCGCGACTCCGTGCCGTCGGCCGGCTCACGCTTGGGCTTGTTTTCATCCTCGTGGCTGCGGCCACGCTCTACCTCTGGCCGCAGTGGCGTCACAACCCCGATTTACAGCATGGCTGGTTTACCCCGTTGATTTTTGTGCTGCTCATTCACGAAGCGCGCACGCGCGGGACGTCGCGTTTTCTGCTACCCACGCCGTTCGCAGCCGGTGTCGTCGCGGTGCTGTTGATTGCCGGCCTCTTCCTCCTCGTGGGCGGTGGTCTTTACATGGCGTCCCTCGAATGGACCCATGCGCTCGTGGCCGCGCTGTTGACCAGCGCCTTATGCGCCCTACTCGCGGCCTGCTGGATTGTTTGGTCCTTTTCGACGGTTCGCCTAGTGCCCCTCAACTGGCCGGCGGCCGTGGCGATTTTTCTCTGGCTGCTGAGTTCACCGCTGCCGCCGGGCACTTACGGCACGCTGACGCATGGGTTGCAGGCCTGGGTGACCAGCTCAGTGTTGGCTATCCTGCATTTCCTGGGGATCGCGGCTATGCGCCACGGTAATATTATCCAGTTGACCAACAGCTCGGTCGGGATCGAAGAAGCCTGCAGCGGCGTGCGCAGCCTGATCTCTTGCGTATACGCCGGGTTCTTTTTTTCGGCGACGCTCGTGCGCGGGCATGGCGCACGGGCTTTGGTAATCGTCCTGGCCGCTCCGCTGGCGATTGCAATGAACCTGCTGCGTTCACTTACGCTTACTTTGCTCGCCCACCAGGGTATCGAAATCGGCGGCCCTTGGCACGACGCCACCGGCTACGCGATTCTCGGTCTCACCGCCGCCCTGCTTGCCGGCCTGGCGATCAAGCTCAACCCACCCGCGACGCCCGTATCCGAAAACCCACGACCGCCGAAAAACACTTTACCTTCGTCGTCGGGTCTCGACGCACCCTTGCCCCGTTTTTGCCAAAAGCTCGTGGCGGGCGGGCTGCTGCTGGCCATCGGCGTGGTCGTGTTGTTTGTTCTCAACACCCGGCCGGCGAAGAATCTGAACCATCCCGCACCGGACCTCGCAGCGCTGCTGCCCGCAAACGTCGAAGGCTGGACGACCCGCGCCAGCGATGACCTTGCCCAATTTAGCGCGCAGTTGCAAACGGATCGGCTCGCCCAAACGACCTACAGCCGACCAACCCCGCAAGGTCAGCTCGAGATCACGGTCTATCTCGCCTACTGGCCGATGGGCTCGATCCCGGTCAGCTTCGTTGCCGCCCATACGCCCGATGCCTGTTGGCCCGGTTCCGGGTGGGTAGCCAAGCCCACCGCCAACCCACGGACAGCGTTGACGATCGCTCGTAGGACGCTCGACGACGTCGAATACCGCCAGTTCACCCAGGGCGCTTTTCTGCAACACGTCTGGTACTGGCATCTGTATAACGGCCGCGTGATTCATCCCGAGGGAGCGCGTTCGCCGCGACAGCTGCTGAGCTTGGCATTCACATACGGTTTTCATCGTGAGGGCGAACAGCTTTTTGTGCGTGTTTCCAGTAACCGACCGTGGACCGCCATCGCGACCGAGCCGCTTTTGCAGGAAATCTTTGCACGCCTGGCTCCCTTGGGTCTTTAATCACGACATGCTCTTCCGGCTCACCTCACAGGAAAAACGAACCCTCGCCTGGCTCAGTCTGCTTTTCGTGCTCGGCTTGATCGGTTGGTGGGTGCTTTGAAGGCTTCGTACTATTCGCCATGCTCTCTCCTACTGGATCGGAAAACCGTCAGCCTGCACCGTTGCCCCAGACTCCCCGCTTTTCGGGAAGAATCGGCTGGCTGACCGCGCTTGCCCTGGGCGTGCTCGCGGCGTTGCTGGTCTGCCGGAATTTCGAGCTTACGACCACCGTAAGGATTATGCAAAACGAGGCCACGCTGGCGCAAGTCGAGGAGCAGTCCTTGAAGCAGCAACTCGACGCCGAACGCATCGTCGCCGCTCGCCAAATTGCCGACCTGACCGCACAATCCGCGAGTGCGCCTATGATCTTTGTGAATCTCGTGGCGTCGCAACCCGGGGAGGCGAAACCGAGCGCTACCCTTGCTTGGCAGCCGGCGGTTCAGGCCGGCGTGTTTATTGCTGACCAGCTGCCGCCGCTGGCGGCGGACGAGGAATACCGGTTATGGCTGGAAGATACCTCGGGGCATTCAGTCGGTGCAGGTGCCGTCACGGTGGGTCCGACCGGCGCGACCCGGGCGGAATTTCGGGCCGAGCAACCGATGAAAGACCCCGCGCGTATCACGCTTACCCGCGAGCGTAAAGGCGTGGTCACCCAGCCCACCGGCCCGATTTTGCTGATTGGGTCGCTTTGACCATCTTTCTCTCTGACTGTTAGTTGAGCTACTTTTGCGCGCTACAGCCATAAGTTTTTGGCGTAGAGGTAACGCAAAATACTTATCATCCCGATAAAAACTTTTCTCGACGTCCGCCGTTCCTTTCCAACCCTTACAGGACATGGTTATTAAACCCAAAGTTCGCGGCTTCGTATGCGTCACTGCCCATCCGGCCGGATGTGCGGCCCACGTCCAGGAGCAAATCGACTACGTGAAAAGCAAAGGCCCGATTAAAGACGGGCCCAAGAAGGTCCTCGTGATCGGCGCCTCCACCGGCTACGGTCTCGCTTCACGCATCGGCGCCGCTTTCGGTTCTGGCGCGGATACGTTTGGCGTGTTTTACGAACGGCCTTCAGAGGTCGAAAGACCTGCCACGCCCGGCTGGTACAATAGCTACGCCTTCACCCAAGCCGCACGCGCGGCCGGTCTTTACGCCGGCAATCTCAACGGCGATGCCTTTTCCGATGAGATCAAGACGCAGGCCCTCGCCGCCATCAAACGCGACCTCGGCCAAGTCGACTTGGTGGTCTATTCGCTCGCCTCGCCACGGCGGACCCATCCCCTGACGGGCGCGGTTCACAAATCGGTGCTTAAACCCATCGGCGCACCCTACACGAACAAGACCGTCGACACCGACACTGGCGTTGTGAGCGATGTCACGATCGAACCCGCGACCGAAGCCGAGGTCACAGACACGATTGCCGTGATGGGCGGTGAAGATTGGGAAATGTGGATGAATGCGCTGGCCGACGCCAAGCTTCTTGCGCCCGGTGCGACCTCGGTCGCCTATTCGTATATTGGGCCCGAAGTCACTTGGGCAGTTTATAAAAACGGTACAATCGGTCTCGCGAAAAACGATCTCGAACGAGCGGCTCGCAGCATCGACGCCTTGCTCAAAACCACTAGCTACGGCCGCGCCTTCGTGTCGGTGAACAAAGCCCTCGTCACCCAAGCCAGCTCCGCCATTCCCGTGGTGCCGCTCTATATCTCAGTCCTTTTTAAAATCATGAAGGGAAAAGGCACGCACGAAGGCTGTATCGAACAGATCCAGCGCCTCTTCGCCACCCAGATGTATAACGGTTCCGCGCTCGATTTCGACGAAGGCGGGCGCGTACGCGTTGACGATTGGGAAATGCGTCCTGAAATCCAGGCCGAGGTCAAACGCATTTGGCCTCAAGTGACGACTGAAACACTCAAGACTCTTACCGACATGGAAGGCTATCGCGCCGACTTCCTCAAGCTGTTCGGATTCGGCTTGGCCGGCATCGACTACGAAGCGGACATCGAGCCGCATTTTGTTTTCGAGTAACCAACCGATAGACGACTAAAACAAAACCCGCACGATAAGCTGCGGGTTTTGTCATTTTAGAAATCGGTTACCGACTCATACCATTTTTCACTCAAACCTCTCAAAATTGCCAAAGGTAGGGACCGACCCGCCGGGTCGTCCGTCAGCGTCGCCACCTACAGCACATATCCAACCGGACGGCCAAGGCTGGCCGCCCCTACCGTCCAAACGCCAGCCGTTTTTATACGTTTGAATGCAACTTGGTATCAGGCTTGGCTTCCCCGGCCGAATTTACGCCAAGCGACCAGGCTCAAGATGGCTACGAGGTAATAATCGCTCGCTGCACCGCCTCCTCCCCCTCCGGAATTGCCCGAGCCGGAGGAAGAACTCGAGGAACTGCTGCTCGAGGACGAAGAAGAGCTGGAGCTACTCGAAGACGAAGACGACGAACTCGAAGAACTGGAGCTGCTCGAAGACGAAGAGCTACCGATGTATTCGTCAGCCCCGATATCGTAAGCCGAGCCCTTGGGCCGGGCGTCCCCGTCGATGTCGGTCGTGAAGTTCGCAATGGCCTGTCCAGCGTCGACCACGCCTGCAACGAATGTCTTAAGGTGGAGGTCGCAGTGGGCTGGATCCACATACCACGCGACCTGAGCCGTCGGATAATTGTTGCCGAGCGTACCTGCGGCGTTATCAGTAGCGGCGATCGGTTTGTTCGTCAGGTTATTGCGTAGGTTGACACCGGTGGTACCGGCGTAGCGGTACTCGATGGCATTGGCGTAGGTGCCGGCCTGATACACGGTATTGTTATCGACGGCTGCGCCTGACGCCGATTCCAAACTGATGCCAGGGCCGGGATAGCCAGTCGTACGATTGTCGGCGATCATGTTGTTGCGCACCGTGCCATCGGTATGCGTGGACGTCGCGCCGGAGCCCAACCCAATTGCTCGATCACAATCGAGGATCAAGTTGTTGGTGATGGCGGTGCCGCTGGCGCCGCCGTAGAAATGAATTACGGGTTCGGCCGTCGCCGTCGTGCCGTCAACGCCGCTGAAGGTATTGCCGGTCACAGTCCAATGGGCGCACCCTTGGCCGTCGATCGCGGCGGTCGTGGGCTGCGGAGTCGTGGGATTGGTGAACACGCAATCTTCGATGCGTCCACTGTCCGCACCGGGCTGGATCGTGATGGCATGGGCGCGGGCGTTGCTTAAGGTGAGATTAGCGATAGATACTTGATCCCCGGTGACGTTGAAGATTGCCCCGGAGGTCAAGCCGTTGGCCTCGAAGATCGCTGGCGCGGTACCGGTGCTCGGGCCTTGGAGGGTGAGACCGTTCGCGGCGAGGTTAGGCAGGCCGGTGGTCAGGGTGTACGTGCCGGCCGCAACGTTAATGGTGGCGGTGGCGGAGGGATTGGCCGTGGCAGTGCTGAGGGCGGCGGCGAGGCCCGCTGCGTCGGTGACGTTAAGGGCAAGAGGACCGCTCGCCTGGGTGGTGACAGCGACGGCGGCGCACGGAGCCGAGGCGTTGCCGGCCGCGTCGTAAGCAGAAACCGAATACGCATAGGCGGTCGAAGGCGCCAAGCCGGTGTCGGAGTACGAGCAGCTCGTTGCCGTGCCGATCAAGGTTGCGCCGCGGTAAACGTTGTAGCCGGTCACGCCGACGTTGTCAGTCGAGGCGGTCCACGTGAGCAAAATCGCAGTCGGTGACGCCGCGGCGCCCGCGAGATGCGTCGGGATAGATGGAGCTGTCGTATCGACGGTGCTGGTCGACGTCGCCACACTGACTGAAACGAGTGTCGCGTCGGAGCCCGCAATTTTCACGCGGACGGAATGAAGTCCTTTCGTCAAGGTCGTGTTAGTCGAGAGCGTCCCCGATCCCGATACCGTCTTGTAGGCAATGGCCGTGCAATCGACTACGAACGATATCTGTCCCCCTCCACCGCTGGTATAGGCCGCAGAAAGATCGTAGGCGCCATCTTGGGGAATATTGAAAATGTACGAAGCCCAATAATGTTTGCTCGTGGCCGAAAGGACGAGCCCGCCGATCATCCAATTCGTACTGCCGATCCAGCTTTTTAGGTCGTAATTTTGGCCGGGTACAGTGGACGGCACCGCATTGCCAAACGTGATCGGCACACGGGCTGCCGTTGCCAGCGCCGCGGTTGCCACGTATTTGGGCAAGGTGAGGTCGTCGATCGCCTGAGTGAAACCCCACTGATAATCTTTGGGACGAAGCGTATAGTAAATCAGCATGTCGCCACCTTGTTGGCTCCAATCGTTATGGTGGTCCGTCATCGCGTTACCCATGCGAGCGTCGGCCCAGGCCTGGGCCTTGATGGTTTCAGAGTGCCCGACGTTGTCGAAACTCGGTCCGCCCTCGTAGGCTAGCCGCTTTAGGCCGTAATTTGCGCATAACTTTATGTCACTTTGCAAAAGCGGGTTCCAGACTGTTGTATCCATCGACTTGCTCTGCCAGATATTATCGACGGTCAAGGCGTCGGACGCATTGTCGGGGTTGTAATACGCCGAACCGCCGCCGCCGTAGAAGAGATCGTGGAGAACTTTTCCGGCGGCGAAATTGGGGATGTAGGAGTC
>Ga0075023_100000408_pt1 | contig 10685 bp, 7 predicted proteins | sample Str014_FD_71388 | JGI IMG/M metagenome (GOLD analysis project Ga0075023, IMG submission 71388) | Freshwater sediment microbial communities in response to fracking from Pennsylvania, USA - Straight Creek_MetaG_SC_2014 | ecosystem: Environmental > Aquatic > Freshwater > Creek > Sediment | place... | reverse complement strand
GACCAGGTGCAGGCGCGCGCAGTCGAGGTCGCGGCCGACGCGCGCGCCGGCGAGTTCGATGGCGCCGGTCACGTTGCAACCCGCGTTCAGCGCGAGATCGCCGTCGACCCGGCAGGCCTCGGCGTGCAGGCCGGGCAGGGCGCAGTCCGAGAAGCTCAGGCTGCCGGCGATGCGCGCGCTCGCCAGCAAGGGCGACGCGCCGAAGCTGCAGCGGAAGAACCAAAGGCTCATCGGAACCTCGGTTGCGCCGAGGTCGAGCCGGCCGATGACGCAGGCGCCCATGATCTGCAGGCGCCGGCCCGCGACCGGCGATTCGCCGTCACCGCCGCGCGCGATGAATGCCAGGAACGCGGCGCGCAGGCGCACATCGGGTGTCGGTGACCGTGGGCGGCGGTAGCCGACCTTGGCGATCTTGCCGCTGGCGGCGGCGCGCAGCACGATCAGCTCGGCCAGCAGCAGCGGCTCGAAATCCTGCAGGGACGTGGCGGGGGGCGTCGGGAGGCTTTGGGGTTGCGTGTCCGTCACGCCGCGATTCTGGGGCCGCGGCGCCATGGCTCACAAGCCTTTCACGCTCCTAGCCGCGGCCCACGAACGGCATCTTGGTCGCCATCACCGTCATGAACTGCACGTTGGCCTCGAGCGGCAGGCTCGCCATGTGCACGACCGCGTCGGCGACGTGCTTCACGTCCATGCGCGGCTCGACCATCATCGATCCGTTGGCCTGCGGCACGCCGGTGGTCATGCGCTGGGTCATCTCGCTGGCGGCGTTGCCGATGTCGATCTGGCCGCAGGCGATGTCGTGGGCGCGGCCGTCGAGCGAAGTCGCTTTCGTGAGTCCGGTGATCGCGTGCTTGGTCGCGGTGTAGGGCGCGCTGAACGGGCGTGGCGCATAGGCCGAGATCGAACCGTTGTTGATGATGCGGCCGCCGCGCGGGCTCTGGCTCTTCATCAGCCTGAACGCCTGCTGGGTGCACAGGAAGACGGCGGTCAGGTTCACGTCGACGACGGCCTTCCACTGGGCGACCGTGAGCTCGTCCATCGGGATCGCCGGCGCACCGGTGCCGGCGTTGTTGAACAGAACGTCGAGGCGGCCGAAGGCGGTGCGCGTCGCGTCGAACAGTGCGACCACCGCCGCCGGGTCGGTCGCATCGGTGGGCACTGCGAGCGCATGCTCCGCGAGCGTGCCGGCCAGCGACTTCGTCTCGTCCAGCGCGTCGGCGCGGCGGCCGGCGAGCACGACCTTGTAGCCGGCGGCGAGCAGCGCGAGCGCGGTCGCGCGGCCGATGCCGCTGCCTGCGCCGGTGACCATGGCGATTTTCATGACCTCTCCTCGGGTGGTGAACGTGGGGTGGGTGTTGCAGGCAGCGCCTCGCCGTCGCCCGCCACGAAGCAATCCGTGAACGTGAAGTACAGCGAAGCGTAGAACATCGTGACGATGATGAGCGACATCGGAACGATCGTGCCCATCATCATCTGCGGCTGCCCCAGGAGCTTCAGCAGCACGCTGCCGAGCAAGCCGCAACCGGACACGATGGCGAACCACGCGAAAAGGTAGAGCGCGAACGCGCCGCGGTTGCGCCAGCAGGCGAGCGTGCTCGAGAACAGCGCCTGCGCCCAGCCCTGCCCGCCCCAGTGGACCAGCGCGGGCGCATGCCAGAACGGAATCGCGAGCGCTCCCGCCAGCGCGAAACGCAGCAGCAGCGCGATCAGCGCGCCGGGCGATGCCGCGAGCACGGCGGCGGCGTCGGGCGCACTCGCCGCATCGGCCGCACTGGCTGCACTCGCCGCCTCGGGGGCATCGACGGCGCTGGTGTTCGCGGGCAGCGACTCGAGCAGGGCCTCGGGGTCGCCACCGTCGATCAACGCGACCATGCCCATGATCGCGAACGTGGCGGCCATGTAGACGAGGCCGAGCTTCAGGTGCGCGATGCGGCGCGGGCGGTCGACCTGCAGCGGCTCGACGAACACGCGCGGGGTCGGAAGCCCGCCGTCGAGCACCCGGCGCGTCGCGATCATGAAGCCCAGCGACATCAGCGGCACGACCGGCACGACCACGACGGCCAGCAGCGGCGCGACGTTGAGCAGCACCACCACGCACATCACGCTCGCGAACAGCAGCGCGAACGCCATCGGCCGCGCCGCGAAGGTACGCAGGCCGCGCCGCGTCCAGAGCACGCCTTGTCGGGCGGGAACGGTCTGCAGTCTCATGGGGTCGCGGCGTCGCCGACGGGCGGGTGCCAGGGCGCCGCCACGCGCGCGCGCAGCACGCGCTCGAAGTGGCCGGGGTCGTGCGCCGTCAGCAGCGCAGCGTCACGCGGCAGGTGCAGATCCCACAGGCGCGAGATCCAGAAGCGCAGCGCGGCGCCGCGCATCAGCGCCGGCAGCAGGCGCCGCTCGCCGCTGGTGAGCGGGCGCACCGCGGCGTAGGCGCCGACCAGCGCGGCGGCGCGCGCCTCGTCGAGGCGGCCGCTGGCGAGGTCGATGCACCAGTCGTTCAGGCACACCGCGATGTCGAAGCCGAAACTGTCGACGCCGGCGAAGTAGAAGTCGAACAGGCCGGTGAGCACATCGCCGGCAGGCGATTCGTCGGGCTCGCCCGAGGGCGCTCGGTCGAACATCGCGTTGTCGCGGAACAGATCGGCGTGGATCGCGCCGCACGGCAAGGCAGCGTGCGCGGCCGAGGCCGCGAGCTGCTGCTGGAACGCGAGCTCCGATTCGATCAGCGTGCGCTGCCCGGCGTTCAGGAAGGGCAGCACGACCGGCACCGTTTCGGTCCACCAGCCCAGCCCGCGCAGGTTGGGCTGCTGCATCGGGAAGTCGGCGCCGGCCAGGTGCATGCGCGCGAGCATCGCGCCCAGTTGGGCGCAATGCGCAGCATCGGGGGCGAGGCGATGGCTGCCGCGCAGGCAGTCGACGACGGCAGCCGGCTTGCCTTGCAGCGTGTGCAGGATCGCACCGCCCGCGTCGGCCTTCGGGCCCGGCACCGGGATGCCGCGCTCCGAGAGGTGCTTCATCAGGTGCAGGTAGAAAGGCAGTTGCTCGAACGTGAGCCGCTCGAACACGGTCAGCACATAGCGGCCGCCGGCGGTGTCGGCAAAGTAGTTGGTGTTCTCGATGCCGCTGCGGATGCCGTGCAGCCCGGTCAGTTCGCCCAGGCCCAGACGGGCCACGAGCGATGCGGCCTCGTCGAACGAGACTTCTGTGTAGACCGCCACCGAGCTAGAACGCCAACAGGTTCCAGACCCGCTTGCCGACCGCGCTGTTCGCGCCGCCGGTGCCGTCGGGGGGCACCTCGCGACCGCCGCGGCTCTGGATGATCTCGTAGGACTTGGTCGTGCCGACCTTGGGGGTGACGACCACGTGCTGCACCTGCCCGCGCACGATCAGCTCGTCGATCTTCGAGCCGCCGTCTTCGATCACCGTGTGCGTCACGTTGGGCTCGTTGCGCTCGACCCGCTCGTCGACCAGCAACAGCGGCCTGGCCGTGGGCGCGGCCGGAACCGGTGCCGTTTGCGCCCAGCAGGGCACCGACACGCAAACCAGCAGCAGCACGAGTTTCGGATTCATGCGCCCATTCTAGGGTCGGGCTGGAAAATCCCGGCGCGAACCCTGCTTCACAATGACGCCATGAGTGAAAAGACCCTGCTGCTCGTGGACGGTTCCAGCTACCTCTACCGCGCCTACCACGCGCTGCCCGATCTGCGTGGCCCGGGCGGTGTGCCGACCGGTGCGCTGCGCGGCGTGGTCTCGATGCTGAAGCTGTTGCGCGAGCAATATCCCGCGGCGCTCGGCGCCTGCGTGTTCGACGCCAAGGGGAAGACATTTCGCGACGACTGGTACGCCGAGTACAAGGCCAACCGAAGCGCGATGCCGGTCGATCTGGCGTTGCAGATCGAGCCGATCCACGAGGCCGTGAAGCTGCTCGGCTGGCCGGTGTTGACCGTGCCCGGCATCGAAGCCGACGACACGATCGGCACGCTGTGCAAGGTGGCCGCGGCCGCCGGCTTCGACGTGATCGTCTCGACCGGCGACAAGGACCTGGCGCAGCTCGTCAACGACCGTGTCACGCTGGTCAACACGATGAGCCAGGAGACGCTGACGCCCGCGGCCGTGGTCGAGAAGTTCGGCGTGGCACCGAACCGCATCGTCGACTACCTGACGCTGGTCGGCGACACCGTCGACAACGTGCCCGGCGTCGAGAAGGTCGGCCCGAAGACGGCCGCGAAGTGGATCGCCGAGCACGGCTCGCTCGACGGCGTGATCGCCGCCGCCCCGACCATGAAAGGCGCTGCCGGCGAGAACCTGCGCAAGGCGCTCGACTGGCTGCCGCAAGGCCGCAAGCTGGTGACGGTCGCGACCGATTGCGACCTGAGCGCGCACGTGCCGGGCTGGCCGGCGTTCGAGTCGCTGAAGTTCGTTCCGCTCGATGTGCCGCCGCTGATCGCGTTCTACGACCGCTACGACTTCAAGTCGTTCAAGCGCGAACTGGAGAACGCCTCGGGCCTGCCGGTTTCACCAGTCGCGCCGCCGGTGACAGCCCATGTCGAGAAGCAGTACGAGACCGTACTGACCGATGCGCAATTGAAGTCCTGGATCGCCAGGATCGACGCGGCCGCATTGACCGCGATCGACACCGAGACCGATTCGCTCGACCCGATGCGCGCGCAGATCGTCGGCATCTCGCTCTCGACCGCGGTCGGTGAGGCGGCCTACATCCCGCTGCGCCACAGCTACGCCGGCGCGCCGGATCAATTGCCGTTCGACGACGTGCTCGCGCAGCTCAAGCCGTGGCTCGAGGACGCGACCAAGCCCAAGCTCGGCCAGAACATCAAGTACGACACCCATGTGCTCGCCAACGCCGGCATCGAGATCGCGGGCTACATGCACGACACGATGCTGCAGAGCTACGTGCTCGAAGCGCACAAGCCGCACGGCCTGGAAAGCCTCGCCGAGCGCCACCTCGGCCGCAAGGGCCTGAGCTACGAAGACCTGTGCGGCAAGGGCGCGCACCAGATCCCGTTCGGCCAGGTCGACATCGAGCGCGCGGCCGAGTATTCGTGCGAAGACAGCGACATGACGCTGCATGTGCACGAGAAGCTGTGGCCGCAGATCCAGGCCGATGCCGGGCTGCTGCGCATCTACCGCGAGATCGAGATGCCGACCAGCGCGATCCTCGGCCGCATCGAGCGCACCGGCGTGCTGATCGACGGCGCCAGGCTCGCCGCGCAGAGCCAGCAGCTCGCCGAACGCATGGTCGCGCTCGAACAGCAGGCCTACGAGCTCGCGGGCCAGCCGTTCAACATGGGTAGCCCGAAGCAGATCGGCGAGATTCTTTTCGACAAGCTCGGCCTGCCGGTGAAGAAGCGCACCGCCAGCGGCGCACCGAGCACCGACGAAGAAGTGCTGACCGAGCTCGCCGCCGACTACCCGCTGCCCGCCAAGCTGCTCGAGAACCGCAGTCTCGCGAAGCTGAAGGGCACCTACACCGACAAGTTGCCGCTGATGGTGAACGCGGCCACCGGCCGGGTGCACACCAACTACGCGCAGGCCGTGGCGGTGACCGGTCGCCTGTCGAGCAACGACCCGAACCTGCAGAACATCCCGATCCGCACGCCCGAGGGCCGGCGCGTGCGCGAGGCGTTCATCCCGCCGCCGGGGCATTCGATCCTGAGCGCAGACTACTCGCAGATCGAGCTGCGCATCATGGCGCACATGAGCGGCGACCCGGGTTTGCTGAAGGCGTTCGCCGAAGGGGTCGACGTGCACCGGCTCACCGCCAGCGAGGTGTTCGGCGCGGCGCTCGCCGAGGTCAGCAACGAGCAGCGCCGCTATGCGAAGACGATCAACTTCGGGCTGATCTACGGGATGGGCGCGTTCGGCCTGGCGCAGAGCCTGGGCATCGAGCGCGGCGCGGCGGCGAGCTACATCGAGTGCTACTTCGAACGCTTCGCCGGCGTGCGCCGCTACATGGACCTGACCAAGGCCTCGGCGCGCGAGAAGGGGTATGTCGAAACGTTGTTCGGCCGCCGCATCTACCTGCCCGAGATCAACGGCGGCAACGGCCCGCGCAAGAGCGGCGCGGAGCGCCAGGCGATCAACGCGCCGATGCAGGGCACGGCGGCCGACCTGATCAAGCTCGCGATGATCGCGGTGCAGGCCGCGCTCGACAGCGAACGGCGAGCCACGAAGATGATCATGCAGGTGCACGACGAACTGGTGTTCGACGTGCCCGAAGCCGAGCTCGGCTGGGCGCGGGCCGAGGTGCCGCGCATCATGGCTTCGGTCGCGCAGTTCCAGGTGCCGCTGCTCGCCGAAGTCGGCATCGGCGCCAACTGGGACGAGGCGCATTGAAGTTCAGCCCGCCCGCCACGCCAAGTTCGATGTCTGCAGTACCGTGTCCGAATCCGATCTGAGCGCGGCGGCGCCCGCAACCCCACCGGCAGCAGAACCCGTCGGCAAGGTCGACGAACTCTGGCAGCGCCTGCGTCCGTGGTTGATCGGTGCCGTGGGCCTCGCGATCGCGGCGGCGGTCGGCGTCGCGCTGCGGCGCCTGCTGCTCGAGGTGCACTACGGCGCGGTGATGGCCGCGGTCGAGTCGACCGCCAGCACGGCCATTGCCACTGCACTGCTCGCGACCGCCGTCAGCTACCTCGCGCTGACCCAGTACGACTTCTCGGCGCTGCGCTACACCGGCGCGAAGGTCGCGCGCGGCACGGTGCTGCTGACCTCGTTCGTCGCCTATGCGCTGTCGAACTCGATCGGACTGGGGCCGCTCTCCGGCGGCGCGGTGCGCATGCGGCTGTATGCCGCGGCCGGCCTCGAGCCGGGGCTGATCGCGCGCGTGATCGTCTTCAACGCCGCGGCCTTCGGTCTGGGGATGGCGGTGTTCGGTGCGGTCGGGCTGCTCTGGGCCGCGCCGGACGTGGCGCCGCTGCTGCACACGCAGGCCTGGGTGCTGCGCCTGATCGGCTCGGTGATGCTGCTCGCGTTGTGCGGATTCCTGTGGCTGTGCAGCCGGCGCCGCACGCTGTACCTCGAGTTCACGCTGGGCCGGCGCTGGAGCACCAGCCTGCGGCTGCCGCCGCTCCGCCAGGCGGTGCGCCAGCTCGTGATCTCTGCGTTCGAGTTGGCCGCATCGGCCGCGGCGCTGTGGTTCTTGCTGCCGCCCAACCACATCGCGCCGTCGACTTTCGTCGCGTTCTACGCGGTGGCGATCACGGTGGGCATCGTGAGCCACGTGCCCGGCGCGGTCGGGGTGTTCGAGGCGGTGATGATGCTGCTCGCGAGCGGCCCGGGCGTCTCGAGCGAGGCGATGCTCGGCGCGCTGCTGCTCTATCGCGGCATCTACTACGTGCTGCCGCTGGTGCTGGCGACCGGTGCGCTGGCGGTGTACGAGCTCCGCTCCGGTGTCGCGGCGCCGGTCGGCCGCATGGCGGTGCACCTGAGCCCGCGCCTGATGGCCGCGCTGTCGTTGATCGCGGGCGTGTGGCTGATGGTGTCCGGCGTCACGCCGTTCACCGAGGATGCGCGCGAAGTGCTCGAGGTGATGCGCGTGCCGCTGCCGTTGATCGAGGCCTCGCACTTTCTCGGCAGCGTCGCCGGCATCGGCCTGCTGCTGGTGGCGCGCGGGCTGCTGCACCAGCTCGACGCGGCCTGGTGGGCCGCGCTCGTCCTGTCGATCGTGGCCGCCGTGCTCGCTCTGCCCAAGGGCATCGCGCTGAACGAGGCCGCGCTGCTGGTGACGCTGGCCGTGCTGCTGATCATCTCGCGCAAGCAGTTCGACCGGCGCTCGTCGCTGTTCGCGCAGCACCTCGAACCCGAGTGGCTGCTCGCGCTCGGCGGCGTGATCGTGGCCTGCGCGTGGGTGCTGTTCTTCGCCTACCAGGAGGTCGGCTACAGCAACCAGCTTTGGTGGCAGTTCGAGCTCGACGGCCAGGCCCCGCGCTCGCTGCGCGCGCTGCTCGGCGTCGCGCTGGTGGGCCTGGCCTACGCGTCGTGGCAACTGCTGCGCCCGCCGGCGGGCGAGGTGGCGCAGACCTCGCCCGAAGACATGGCGCGCGCCGCCACGATCGTGCGCGCCAACCCGTCGTCCGACGCCTGTTTCGCGTTCGTCGGCGACAAGCACCTGCTGTTTTCGCCCTCGGGCAAGAGCTTCCTGATGTTCGGCAAGCAGGGGCGCACCTGGGTCTCGCTGAACGGCCCGTTCGGCGACAGCCGCGAGTGGGCCGACCTGGTCTGGCGCTTCATCGAGGTCGCCACCGACCACGGCGGGCGCGCGGCCTTCTACCAGGTGCGGCCGGCCTCGCTGCCGCTCTACCTCGACTGCGGCATGCAGGCCTTCAAGCTCGGCGAGTACGCGCATGTGAGCCTGCCCGAGTTCAGCCTGAAGGGCGCGCGCCGCGCCAACCTGCGCTCCGGCGTGAACCGGGCCGAGCGCGAGGGGCTGAGCTTCGACGTGATCGAGCCGGCCGGTGTGGCCGCGCTGCTGCCCGAACTGCAGCAGGTGTCCGACGCCTGGATCGCCGAGCAGCGCGGCCGCGAAAAGGGCTTCTCGGTCGGCCGCTTCGACGCTGCCTACCTGCAGCGCCTGCCGGTCGCGGTGGTGCGGCGCGAAGGCCGGGTCATCGCCTTCGCGAACCTGCTCGTCACCGAGGCGAACGAAGAAGCCAGTGTCGACCTGATGCGCTACCTGCCGGGCTCGCCGCCGGGCACGATGGATTTCCTGTTCGCGAAGATCCTGCTGGAACTGCAGGCGCGCGGCTACGAGCGTTTCGGCCTGGGCATGTCGCCGATGGCCGGCATGGCCGAGCGCCGCAAGGCGCCGCGCTGGCAGCGGCTCGGGCGCATCCTGTTCGAATACGGCGACCGCTTCTACAACTTCCGCGGGCTGCACAGTTTCAAGGACAAGTTCGAGCCCGTCTGGGAAGCGCGCTACCTCGCCGCGCCGGGTGGCCTGGCGCCGGTGTTCGTGCTGGCGGATGTCGCGACGCTGATCGGCGGCGGCGCCAAAGGAGTGATCGCGAAATGAGCCTCATCGGATCGACGATGCGTCGGGTTCGCCGCCTGGGTGTGGTGTGTGTGGGCTTGTTCGGCCTCGTGGCGCCTGGCGCCTTCGCACAAGCGCTGCCGGCGCCGCAACGCCTCTCGCACGGCCTGTTCAGCGACGTGCAGGTGTTCCGCCCGGTGGGCACGCCGCGCCAGTTCGCGATGCTGCTGCTGGCCGACGCGCAGCCCAGTGCGGCTGATCAGCGCCTGATCGAGACGATGCGCAGCGCCGGCGCGATGGTCGCCGCGCTGCCGCTCGCGCCGTTCTACGCCCGCCTCGAAGCGCAGGACGGCAAGTGCACGTACGCGGGCGGCGCGTTCGAGAACCTCTCGCGCCACGTGCAGGCTTTCGACAAGCTGCCCACCTACCTCACGCCGATGCTGGTCGGCTCGGGGCGCACCGCTTCGTTCGCCTACGCGCTGCTCGCCCAGGCGCCGGCCGGCACCTTCGCGTCGGCAGTTGTGCTCGACTTCTGCCCGCGCCTGATGTTCAAGACGCCGCCGTGCGCGAGCAACGCATTGCGCACGAAGACCGCGGCCGACGGCGGTGTCGATCTGCTGCCCGCCGCGCAGCTCGCGGCGCCGTGGTCGGCGGTGACCAGCGGGGCCGCACCTGCCTGCACGCCGGCCGATGTGCGTGCGTTCGCGCCGGCCGCCGCGCCGAGCACCTTCGAGGCCGCCTACACGGCGCTGGCTGCGCAAGAGAAGGGGCTCGATCCGCCGCCTTCGCAACTCGCCGACCTGCCGGTGGTGGAGCTGCCGCCTGCCGCGGCCGGCCCGCGCTTCGCCGTGCTGCTCTCGGGCGACGGCGGCTGGGCGGCCATCGACAAAGGCATCGCCGCCGCGCTGCAGAAGCAGGGCGTGCCGGTGGCCGGCTTCGACTCGTTGCGCTACTTCTGGAGCGCGCGCACGCCCGAAGGCCTGGCCGCCGACCTCGACCGCGTGATCCGCTACTACGCCGACCGCTGGAAGCGCAGCGAGGTGATCCTGATCGGCTACTCGCAAGGCGCCGATGTGCTGCCGTTCGCGCTGAATCGCCTGCCGGCGCGCACGCGCTCGCGGGTCAAGCTGACCGCGCTGCTCGGGCTCGGCCAGCAGGCATCGTTCGAATTCCACTTGTCGAACTGGATCGGCCCGAGCGGCGACAAGCCCATCGCGCCCGAAGCCCGCAAGCTGCTCGCCGCCGACACGCTGTGCGTCTACGGCCAGGACGAGAAGGATTCGCTGTGCCCGCAACTCGCGCCGGTGCACGTGCGCCCGCTGCCACTGGCGGGCGGCCACCACTTCGGCGGCGACTACGACGTGCTCGCCGCGCGTCTGCTCGAGGCGCTGCCGAAGTAGCCCTATGTCGGCCGCAGCGCCCCGGCGAGCTGCGCGAACAGCGGCACGACGCGCGCGTTCTCGGCATGCAGCAGGCGATCGCCGACCGTGATCTCGGCCACGCTCCAGCCCGGCACCTCGGCTGCGCGCACGCCGCCGAACAGCCAGCAGCGGGATTGCGCCGCGATCGCGTCGCGTGCGTCGTCGACGACATCGGCAGGCGCCGGGAAGTAGAGGTGGAACATGCTCGTCTGCGGCACGGCCGGGTTCACGCGCAGGCTCGCGCAGTTTTCGCGCAGGGCGGCGGCGAGATCGAGCGC
>Ga0075023_100000407_pt1 | contig 10711 bp, 7 predicted proteins | sample Str014_FD_71388 | JGI IMG/M metagenome (GOLD analysis project Ga0075023, IMG submission 71388) | Freshwater sediment microbial communities in response to fracking from Pennsylvania, USA - Straight Creek_MetaG_SC_2014 | ecosystem: Environmental > Aquatic > Freshwater > Creek > Sediment | place... | reverse complement strand
GGCGAATTTATTAAATGCAGGCAAACGTGAATTGCCATTTGATTTTTCGCTCTCCACCAATTTACCAAAACAAGGTGAACCTCTTGGATTTGGATTCAAGCTATCAGCGCTTGATGGCTCTTTGCCAGCTCTGGCATTTGACGGAAAAGGCGAAGCGGGCGATTTTGAAGGCCGACTGACGCTTGATCCTGTGGTATCTTCTGAGGATCATTCGAACCTGACGGGCCTGTTCAAGCCATTGTCTTATTCAACCAAGGTTTCAGCGAAGGGGGATCAAATTGATTTTACTTCCATCCACATTGTGGCGGCTGACCCCAAAGAGTCAGGCACACTGATTGAGGGTGACGGGCATGTTGACCTCACCCAAGGCTTGAAAGCGCAAGTCTCACTCACCGCGCCGCATATTGATCTTGATGCCATGGCGGGCGAGGGACTGTCACGGTTGAGCGACAATGGCGGCGTGATGGGGCTGATCAATGGTTTCATTCAACAGTTTCCGGAGTCACTTGATCTCACCGGACAATTGGATGTGGCTGCGGTGACGGTTGGTGGTGAGAACATCCAGAATTTTGCGATGAAATCCACGGCGGCGGCGGGGGCTGTGCGGGTGCAGAACCTGACGGCGGATTTGCCCGGCCTTTCACGCATGAAATTCAATGGCATTGCATTTCCAGGCCCTACAGCGGCGGAGTTGGGCGGCACGCTGGCCTTTGAAACGGGAGATGCGCGGGCTTTTTCCAATTGGCTTTGGCCACAGGCAAAGGAAACGATCACCAAGATATGGACGGGCCAACGCGGGCGATTGAAGGGGCAGGGAGACATCACGTGGAGTGGCCGTCAATTTGGCATGCAGAATGTGAAATATGAGTTGGACGGTCTAGCTGGCCAAGGCAACATCGCGGTGTCACTTGGCGTGGCACCGGCTTTGGATTTGAAAATAGCCGCAGATGATTTTGATCTTGGTTCCTATTTGCCGACTGGTCTTTCACCCACCGGCTTGCTTGCGGCCATGCCTGTATTGTTGCCGGGCGAAGCCGGGTTTCAGAAGAAGCTTGATCTGACATTTGGGCGGCTTTCGATGAACGGTGCGGGTGCCAATAATGTAGCGGTGAATATCAATGCTTCTTCTTCTGGTTTTGAGATCAAACGCTTAGATATCGGTGCGGTTGAAGGTGCGGAATTGCGCGGCAATGGCTTGGTTGTGGTTGGCTCCGATGGGCCTTCGGGCGAAGTGAAGTTCGCGGTGGGCGCGCAACGCCCGCAAGGCCTGATGCGGCTTTTGGGCATGTTGCCCAAAGGGCCTGACCCGGTATGGGCGCAGGGCCTTGGCCAAACCAATTTGCTTGCAGATTTTACGGTGAAGCCCGGCAAAACGGAACCGCAAATCAATGGCAGCGTCACGGGTTCAAGTGGCCCGCTGAAACTGGTGGGCACTGGAACGGCGACTGATCTTCTATCAAAGGAGGGGCCAAGCCTTGGCCTTTCGGGCACCGCCTCATCGGCGGATGCGCGTGATGTGGTGCGTGTCTTGGGCTTTGCGCCTTTTGGCGCAGAGGCTGGCGATGGGCAAGTCAGCTTCACACTTCAGGGCAAGGCTTCACAAAACATGCGTGTCGTGTTGGATTTTGAGGGGCTTGGGGCTTCAGCTTCGCTTGATGGCACAATGGCCACCAACGCGCCGCTTTTGGGTTTTTCCGGCATTGCGAAGTTGACTGCAGAAAAGCCCGCCGCCGTGTTTGCCGCACTGGGCAGCCCCATCGCAAGTGCGGGTGGGCCAGTGGCCTTGGAAGCGACGATTGTTCCGATGACAGATGGTTTGCAATTCAAGGCGCTGTCTTTGAATTTGGGTGGTCAATCGGTTTCCGGCGACGGGCGGCTTTCTGCGGTTCATGAAGTCAAGCTAGATTTAAGCGGCGGCGCGTGGCGCATGGGCGATTTGGCTGCCTTGGCCTTGGCACCATGGAATGGGCCAAGCACTTTTCCCACGGGTCGGTTTGGGGCCAATTGGCCGTTTGGGTTAAGCGGTGATATTTCACTGAAACCCGCAAGCCTGATTGACCCATTTGGTGTGGCGCTCACGGGGGCCAATCTGCGGCTGATATCGAACACGCAGGGTAAAAGCTTTGCCTTGCGTGCTGCAGGTGATGTTCAATTCGATGCGAAGTTGCAACAGAAGGGTGCCGCCTTTGCAAGCGAGGGCACAATTGCTTATCCGGTGCCGTTGGACAAGGCATTTGCTTTTTCAGCCAAGCCATCATCACTGGCGGGCCAGACATTTTACAAGGGCACGTTTGCGGGCGAAGGTTATTCCCCATTGGCTTTGTTGCGCGGGCTTTCTGGCAGCGGCACCATTTCGTTCAGCGGCTTGAAAGTGAATGGCCTGGCACCCGACCCATTTTATGCAGCGGCCAATGCAGCCAAGACGGGCGAGGAACTGGCGCGGGCTTTTAGCGGATTGAACAAGGGCGAAGGCGTGGGCTTTGCGGCGCAAGAAGCGAAATGTGAACTCAAAGACGGCGCGTTACATTGCGAAACTTTAAAAACGGATACACAAGAGGCTGCGCTGGCATTCACAGCATCAGGCGATGTGGCAGATGCCATTGTGGCTGCGGAAGTTGTGTTGAATTCAAAATCACAAAGCACCTTGCCGCCGATGCGGCTTTTGCTTTCCGGCCAGCCAGGGTCCATGGGCGAAAGGCTGGATACGACAGCTCTTTCTGCCAAGTTGGGAACCGCGCTGATCAACAAAGATATGGAAGAGTTGGCCCGCCTTCAGAAAGAGCAACAGAAGGCCGATGCCGAAGCCGCCAAACAGGCAGAGGATGACAAAGCAAAATATGATGCCTTCCAAGCCCAGCGCAATGAGCTGCGTTTGCAGGCGCGCATGATCAAGGTGTTTCAGCAGCAACGCACCTTGGATGCAGCACGGTTGAAGGCGGTGGTGGATGCTGCGGTGGTTTATGGCCAGTCAATTTTGAAAGATGAGAGGCGGCGGCTGTTGCAGAGATTGCCCGCGCATTAGTGAGAGTTTGATTTCGAAACGCGCGCCAGCACCCACACTCTGATGGCGCTGGAAAGATTGCGCCCTTCGCGGGCTTCATCAATTTCCGCCACCAAACTCGCGAGTGACTTTTTTTCGCTTACCGCCGCCTGCCTCACGGCTTCCCAAAACTCTGGCTCCAACGACAGCGATGTGCGGTGGCCTTTGATCGTGAGTGAGCGTTTCAGCTCACTCTTCGCGCTTGTGGCCATCGAGATTTTTTTCGGCTTTGGCTTGGAGAAGGGTGGTCAGCTTTTTCTCGTCTTTGGCGCGGCCAAAGGCAGCGCGATTTTGCGCGCCTTTGTCTGCCGCCTCGTCGCGCGCCTTTGACTTGCGCTTGAGGCGAAGGTTGACCACTTCACCCATTAGCCGGGGCCGATCATTTTTGAGGGTACAACAATGGCATCAAAGTCTTCGCCCGATATGCCGGCCTTGATGGCTTCCTCACGCAGAGTTGTGCCGTTCTGGTGCGCCGTCTTCGCCACCTTGGCGGCGAGGTCGTAGCCATATTTTTCTTTGAGTGGTGTCACCAGCATCAGCGAATTGGCCAGGCCCTTGGCAATGTTATCAAGCCGCGGCTCAATGCCCACCACACAGTTTTCAGTAAAGCTCACCGCCGCATCGGCCAGCAAGCGCACGGATTGCAAAAAGTTATAGGCCATCACCGGATTGTAAACGTTGAGTTCAAAATGCCCCTGCGATCCGGCGAACGCAATCGCCGTGTTGTTGCCCAGAATCTGTACCGCAACTTGCGTCAAAGCCTCTGACTGTGTGGGGTTCACCTTGCCGGGCATGATGGAGGAACCCGGCTCATTTTCGGGCAGCGACAATTCACCCAATCCAGCGCGTGGGCCCGACCCAAGAAAGCGAATGTCATTGGCGATTTTAAAGCAGCTCATCGCCACCGTGGTGATCGCACCATGGCTCATCACCATCGCGTCATGGGCGGCCAATGCTTCAAATTTGTTGGGGGCGGAAGTGAATTTCATATGCGTGATGGCGGCGATTTTCTGGGCCACCAATTCGGCAAAGCCATGTGGGGAGGCAAGCCCCGTGCCCACTGCCGTGCCGCCTTGTGCCAGTTGCATCAAATCTGCAAGAGTTTGCTCTATGCGCTTGATACCATTCTCAATTTGCTGGGTGTAACCAGAGAATTCCTGGCCCAGTGTCACCGGCGTTGCATCCTGCGTATGCGTGCGGCCAATCTTGATGATGTCTTTCCAGGCCTCGGCCTTGTCGTTCAGCGCGTTGCGCAATTGTTGCAGCGCGGGCAGCAGGCGGTGAACAATTTCCTCGGCACAAGCGATGTGCATGGCGGTGGGAAAAGTGTCGTTGGAAGATTGGCTCATGTTGACATGGTCATTGGGGTGAATGGGCTTCTTGGAACCCTGAACCCCGCCCATCATTTCGATGCCGCGGTTAGAGATCACCTCATTGGCATTCATGTTGGACTGCGTGCCCGAACCCGTCTGCCAGACGACAAGCGGAAAATGCTTATCGAGCTTGCCTTCGATCACTTCCTGCGCGGCCTTGATGATGATGTCGCCGAGTTTGTGATCAAGCTTGCCCAGCGCCATATTGGCCTCTGCCGAAGCGCGTTTCACAATGCCCAGAGCGCGGATGATGGGCTGGGGTTGTTTTTCCCAACCGATCTTGAAATTCTGCAAAGAGCGCTGCGCCTGCGCACCCCAATATTTGGTGGCATCAACCTCAATGGGGCCGAAGGTGTCTGTCTCAGTGCGGGTGTTTTTGGTCATGGCAAAATTCCTGAAATGCTGCGCTGCGATAGCATAAAGGGAGAGGGGAGGCGAGGGGACAGTCTATCGCAGCGGCTTATCAAATGTGCAACCTTTCCAAAGAGCCTCGGATTGTTTTCGATGTATTTTGCGGCTTGCTTCGAAATCAAACGAGGCTCCATTCACCCAGCAGTAGAGCTCTCGCGCGATGAAAATCGTCTTCTCCAGCAGTTGAGTTTCCTCACGGAACTTCATTTGTCGAATTGGCCCTGAGCGCTTTTCCTCGCGGGTCTCGTTCAAAGCGTGAGCTAGATGCTTGTCACGAAGGCGGCGCATTACCTTCAACTCTTCTGACGATAAGACTGCTCGTGCCGACGCAATGGCACGCCGCAATGCCCTTCCAGCTTGAATTCCCTGTTGACGTCCAAAGCTACCTTCAGAATCTTGTGCAAGCTGCATGACCGCTTCTGCTAGTTCTGCCTGCGCTGGTAAATTGTGCACATGGACTGACTGTCCGGCCCATTGGCTGCATGTCTCACGCATCAATTCCAAAATGACATCATGGTTATCAATCAAATCAACAACTGTGCTTATGCTTTCGTATTCAAGGTCTCTGTTGTCCCAGATAGTACAAAGTCGAATGACGCTGTAACGAAACAGGCTGTCTTGCATCAAGTTAAACGCTTGAGCTGCGAAGGACTCGGAAATTTTGGATGCCAGAATATCTGTGTATAAGACGATCTCATTGTTTTCGTGAAGCGCTAACGAATGAAGAATGTGACCAACGACCTTGCTCATTCGTTGCTTTGCAAGATTTATTCGTTCCTGGGTGGTGAACTTGTCGTAAGGGTTCGTGGTCATCTAGTGTAGATGCCTTGCTGAGCTGATGTAGTCTAGTTGTTGAATCGTTGGCCAAGCGTGTCTTGTCAACTATACTTCCAAAACGCAAATCCTGTCAGCACTATCGACCAGGCCAATATCCCCAGCCTTACTTTTCCCGCTGGCACGCGCCTTGCGATTTTGCTCATGCCATAGCCGCCTACCACCGCACCTGCCATCATGGCCAATGACGGCAGCCAGCGGATGAGGCCTGATCTTGCGAGGATCATCACGCTGATCATGGTCATCACGCTGATGGTGATGTTGCGCAGGGCGTTGGCGTGATGCACTGAGATGTCACTGAAGATGGCATGGATGGCGAGCAAGATGATGCCCATGCCCAAGCCGAAATAGCCGCCGTACACGAACACCAGAAATTCCAGCAAAAGCGAAAGCCACAGCCAGCGCGCACCCTCAAAACTGGTTTTGTTTTCGAGCAGGTTTTTTAAGGCGGGGCCGAAACCGAATGAGGCTGTGGCGAAAACCAGAAGCCACGGAATGGCGCGGTGGAATGAAGCTTCGCCCGCCCAGACCAATAACCATGAACCAATGGCACCGCCCGCAGCGGCCAGCCCCAGGCGCAGTTGCAAATGTTCACGCACATCCATGCGCTCTTTGGCGTAAACCATGGTGCCCACCACATTGGCGGGGAACAGCGCCACGAAATTGGCCGCGTTGGCTTCCAACTCGCTGAGGCCAGCGGCCATGAACAGCGGGAAAGTCATGAAGCCAGCGCCGCCTGCCATGACATTGATCACCCCGCCCAGCACGCCGCCAGCAAAGAGCAGAAGATAAGAGGTGATGGACATGGGCGGAGGACTCGTTGAAATTCAGCAGTTGGGCATAACATGGTTGGGCTCATAGGCAAGATGGCGTGGCGCGCAGCGATATGATAAATGTGAGCGCCATGAACATTCAAAGTCCCATCAAGATCGGCAAATCAGTTTGCCCGCATGATTGCCCATCTGCCTGTGCGCTGGATGTGGAATTGCTGGATGCCAAAACCATTGGCCGGGTGCGCGGGGCCAAAGATAATAGTTACACCAAAGGCGTGATCTGCGAAAAGGTGGCGCGCTATGCTGAGCGGGTGCATCACCCAGACCGCTTGCTGCATCCGATGAAGCGGGTGGGCCCGAAGGGGGCAGGGCAGTTCACGCAAATCTCATGGGACGAAGCGCTTGACCTCACCGCTGCGGCCTTCTTGAAAGCGGAAAAAGACCATGGTGCCGAAAGTGTCTGGCCCTATTGGTATGCTGGCACAATGGGGTTGGTGATGCGTGACGGCATTGAGCGCTTGGTCAACGCCAAGGGCTATAGCTCCATGTATGGCACGGTGTGCATCGCACTTTCATGGACTGGCTTTTATGCGGGCGCTGGGCAGATCACCGGCGTTGATCCGCGTGAGATGCAAAAGTCTGATCTCATCGTGGTGTGGGGCGGCAACCCGGTCAATACACAAGTCAATGTGATGACGCATGTGGCCATTGCCCGCAAAGAGCGCGGGGCGAAATTGGCCTGTGTGGATATTTATGAAACCGGCACGATGAAGGCCGCTGACATCAAGCTGTTGATCAAGCCCGGCACAGATGGTGCGCTGGCTTGTGCCATCACGCATGTGCTGTTTCGCGATGGATTGGCGAATTGGAAATATCTTGATCAGTATACGGATGATCCACGCGGGCTTGAGGCGCAACTCGCCGACAAGACACCGGAATGGGCGGCAGAGATTTGTGGCTGTGCGGTATCTGACATTGTTGAATTTGCACATCTCATCGGCCAAACACCTCGCACATTCTTTCGGCTCGGCTATGGCTTTGCGCGCTCACGCAATGGTGCGGCCAATATGCATGCCGTGAATTGCATTCCCGTTGTCACTGGCGCGTGGCTCAATGAAGGTGGCGGTGCGTTGCATTCCAATTCGGGCATGTTTCAATGGAACAAGAAGCAGCTTGAAGCCCATGACGCCAACACAGGCCAGCGGGTGATGGACCAAGCGCGCGTGGGTGAAGTGCTGTGCGGCAATCCGCATGATCTGCAGAATGGCCCGCCGGTGAAGGCCATGCTGATCCAGAACACCAATCCTCTTTCGATTGCCCCAGACCAGAGACGGGTGAAGCAGGGTTTTGCGCGCGAAGATTTGTTTGTTTGTGTGCATGAGCAGTTCATCACTGAGACAGCGAAATATGCCGACGTGCTTTTGCCGGCCACGACGTTTTTGGAACATGACGATATTTATCAGGGCGGCGGGCACAGCCACATTCTGTTTGGCCGCCAACTGATTGAAGCGGCGGGTGAAGCGCGCAGCAATGACTATGTGATCAAGGAACTGGCCAAACGCGTTGGCGCCAAGCACATCAGCATCGACAAGCCACCGCGTGAGCAGATTGATGATCTGTTGCGCGCCTCTGGTCGCAGGGGGCTGGATGAGCTTGACGCCCAGAACTGGTTTGATGTGATGCCGGATTTTGATACGGCGCATTGCATCAAGGGCTTTGGCCATGCTGATGGCAAATTCCATTTCAAGGCGGATTGGGCGGCGGCCGCAAAAAGCAAATCGCGCATGGGCGCGCTGGGGCCGATCGACGAAATTCCCGCATGGCCCGATCATTACGCGGCGCATGAGGCCGCGAATGAAGAATATCCGTTTCGTCTGGCCACGTCTCCGGCGCGCACGTTCTTGAATTCAACCTTTAATGAAACACCTTCCAGTCGCCAGCGTGAAGGCAGGCCATCTGTGTTGGTGCATCCGGCCGATCTGGCAGCGCTTGGCTTGGCGGATGGCGGCAAAGTGCGTGTCGGCTCACGGCGCGGCGAGGTTATTTTGCATGCCAAGGCCTTTGACGGCCTACGCCGTGGGGTGGTGATTGCCGAAGGCCTGTGGCCCAATCATCTGCATGAGGGCGGCAATGGCATCAACACACTCACAGGTGCCGATCAACCAGCGCCTGCGGGCGGTGGGGCCTATCACGACAATGCCGTTTGGTTGAAGGGCACGCCGTAGAAGCAGGCCAGACCTGCGCAGAACCTATTTGCAAGTTTTGGTGCGGCCACTAACAGGTGAGACATGGATTCTTTCGTTAAACCTCCCGCTCCGCTTTCCCACCCTGAAGTTCTGCGCATCATCTCTGGCGTTATTGTTGCCATGATTCTGGCAGCCCTTGACCAGACCATTGTGGTGACAGCGCTTCCCACGATTGGGCGCAATCTGGGTGATCCCGAATATCTGCCCTGGGTGGTGACGGCCTATTTGCTCGCCTCAACTGCGGTGACGCCCCTCTATGGCAAGGTGTCTGACATTGTAGGCCGGCGCAAAACTTTGCTGTTTGCGATTTTGGTTTTCATCATTGGCTCGCTCGCCTGTGCCGTTTCGCCGACTATTCTGTTTTTGATCGCGGCGCGGGGATTGCAAGGTTTGGGCGGCGGCGGGTTGATCTCGCTGGCCCAGACCATCATTGCCGATATCGTTTCACCCAAAGAGCGCTCTCGCTATCAGGTTTATATTTCCGGCGTCTATATGTTGGCCAGCATTTCGGGGCCAGTGCTTGGTGGATATATGGCGCAGCATCTGCATTGGTCGCTAATTTTCTGGATCAATCTGCCCGTCGGGCTTGTGGCCTTGTTGATGACCAATGGCTTGCTCAGGAAACTGCCGCGCCATGAGCGCCCCCACAAGCTGGATTTTCTGGGTGCGGCCTTGATGGCTTCGGCCAGTGTGAGTTTAATGTTGGCGCTGAGCTGGGGTGGTGTCCACTATCCATGGGGCTCGGTTCAGGTTCTGGGATTGTTGGCCGCGTCGCTCTTGCTATGGACCGCTTTTGTGCGGCGCCTGCAAACCGCGCCTGAGCCATTCATCTCATCAGAGATTTTGAAAAACCCGATTGTAGCGATGGGCACTGCGACGGCGATGCTGATCATGGGCACTTATATCGGCATCACCGCTTATCTGCCGATCTATATGGAATTGAATTATGGTTTGAGCGCCAGCCAATCTGGCCTCAGCCTGATACCCTTTATGTCTGGCACTGTTGTGGGGGCCATTATCGCTGGGCGGTTCATGGCCAAATCACAACACTATAAACGGCCAGCCTATGTTGGCCTGGTTTTTTCAGTGCTGGGGCTTGGCCTCTTGGCGACTTTTCAACACACGCTTGGCCTGATGTTGATGGAAATTCTCATTGCCGGCTTGAGTGTTGGATTGGGAACAGTTTTTCCGATCACGACGGTTGCCATTCAAAATGCCGTCAGTGCGCACCAGATGGGAACGGTGACAGGCGTCATGGGCTTTTTCAGATCGCTGGGTGGCGCATTGATCGTGGCGTTATTTGGTGCCGTGCTGTTTTCACAATTGCCAAATCTTGCCGCGCTTGAAGAGCAGACCGGATTCAAATTGGCAGACATCGTGGCCAGTGGTGATATTCACACCGCCTTCAGGCCGCTCTTTGCTTTGGCCGCTGTTGTGTTGGCCATTGCTTTGGCGGCGTTTCACCAAATGCCAGAAAAGGTTTTGCGCGGGTCCACCAAAATTTCGGATTCACTGATTGGTGAATGATCGTGTCGCGCAGCTGACATGGTTTGCGTGATTGGCTTGCGTGATTGCTTTGGCGCAGCTATGAGCCACGCACATCTATTTAACATTTGAGGACAACATGGCAATCGAACGCACTTTCTCCATCATCAAGCCTGATGCAACCAAAGCCAACAAGACTGGCGCTATCAACGCCATCATCGAAGGCGCTGGCCTTCGCATTGTTGCGCAAAAGCGTGTGAAGTGGAAGCTCGCTGAAGCCAAGAAGTTTTACGGCATTCACGCTAAGCGTCCGTTCTTCAAGGACCTGGTGAAGTTCATGTCATCTGGCCCGATCGTGGTTCAGGTTCTTGAAGGCAATGGCGCTGTAAAGAAGTACCGCGACATCATGGGCGCCACCAATCCAAAGGATGCTGCAAAGGGCACCATCCGCGCTGAGTTCGCCAAGTCCATCGATGAAAATTCGGTGCATGGTTCTGACTCGCTTGATAACGCCAAGAAGGAAATCAAGCAGAACTTCAAGGCCAAGGA
>Ga0075023_100000400_pt1 | contig 10878 bp, 6 predicted proteins | sample Str014_FD_71388 | JGI IMG/M metagenome (GOLD analysis project Ga0075023, IMG submission 71388) | Freshwater sediment microbial communities in response to fracking from Pennsylvania, USA - Straight Creek_MetaG_SC_2014 | ecosystem: Environmental > Aquatic > Freshwater > Creek > Sediment | place... | reverse complement strand
ATTGTTTCGAGGATGGTTAACGCTCGGGGCAACATTTGGGGCAACAAAATTCGGAACGCCACCCAAAAATTTATTTTCATTGGCGATTAAAAATTATCGTCGAAACGGCGCGCGATTGACCGCGCGTCACTCGTGCGAATCACTGTTTGGGGAGTGGTTCGCGAAGGACGATCTGACCATTCATCGGGATGACGGAAAGTTGAAGCGAAAGGCCTTTGCCGTCGCGGTGCGGCCATGCGGCTCCAACTTTTGTCCAGAATGAGTTGTCGCCCTTTTTGGTGACATGCCATGCTTGGAAGGCCGGAGTCTTGAGATCGGTGTTGAATGAAGTCGCTTTGCTTGCCATGATGAATTTCCTTTCGTTTCGGTTCGGCTCGTTGCCACCCTCCTATAAGCCGCACGAAACAGGGCGGGCGTCATGCTTTACACGGGTGAGCGAACGCGAACTGGCGCGGGCTGAGCATTGACGCTCGACCGCGTGCGGTCAGGTAAGGGTGTTTGAAAACGAGTTGAGACCGAACAGGAGGGATGCTCTGACCTGCTCCCCAGATTGTCCTCATTCATAAGTTAGCCCTGTTCGTGTTATGGTCTGATTGTGACCGGGTTGCAAATTCGTAAGGGGTGAGCCCATTGAGGCTCGTGTGTGGGCGGTTTAGATTATAGTCGTTCCTCCATTCGTTGATGATGTCACAGGCGTGGCGGTAGCTGGTGAACAGATGCTCGTTGAGACATTCATCCCGTAGTCGTCCGTTGAAGCTCTCCACAAAACCGTTCTGCATTGGCTTGCCGGGGGCAATGTAGTGCCACTCGACCTGCCGATCCTTCTGCCAAGCCAGGATCGCGTTGGATGTCAGCTCGGTTCCGTTGTCGGAGACAACCATGCAGGGGTAACCACGGCCTTCCGCAATGAGGTCAAGTTCACGGGCTACCCGCTGGCCAGACAGCGAGTTGTCGACCACCGTCGCCAAACACTCACGGCTGAAGTCGTCGATGACGCAAAGTATACGGAACCGACGGCCATCGCTGAGCGTGTCCGATACAAAGTCCAATGACCAACGCTGGTTGGGGTCCTGAGGAATGGCCATCGGTGCCCGTGTGCCAAGCGCACGCTTGCGACCACCGCGCTTCCTGACCGTCAGCCGCTCCTCTTTGTACAGCCGGTAGAGCTTCTTCCAGTTCACTTGCACGCCCTCACGTTCCAGCAGTAGGTGCAAACGCCGGTAGCCAAAACGCCGCCGCTCAGCTGCCAACGACCGCAATCGTTCGCGCAGTCCGGCATCATCGGAACGCGATGATCGATAGCGATACACACGCGGATCAATCCCGACCAAGTCACAAGCCCGGCGTTGTGAATAACCCTTCTCATCGATAGCCCAGTTCACAGCATCTCTCCTTGAACCGGGCGTTAGAAGTTTTTTCCGAGCATCTCCCGTAGAGTCGACACATCCATGATCGACTCCGCGAGCAGCTTCTTCAGCTTGGCATTCTCATCCTCCAGCGCCTTGAGCCGCTTCGCCTCCGACGCCTCCATGCCCCCATATTTTGAACGCCATTTGTAAAACGTCGCGTCACTCACACCATGCTTTCGGCACAACTCCTGCGCCGTCATGCCAGCAGCGTGCTCCTTCAAAATCCCGATAATCTGTTCGTCGGTAAACCGTGATCGCTTCATGCTCTGTCTCCTTCTTCAAGGAACAGGCTAACTCAAAATCGAGGATGTTTCAGGGGAGCAGGTCAGCTCACTATGAGCGACGAACTTTCATCAACGACCTCATGCCCTTAAAGTGCACCGATCAAAATATTGCAGATGCTGGTTTCAGTTTGAGAGCTTTATCGCTAGGTATTGCAGGGTGTGTTAGCACCAAGAGGCAAAAGTAGGGATGAAGATGAGTGATTCGAGTTTGCGGTCGGGCATAAGGGACAATCGCACTCGTGGTGCTGCTCATGAATTCCTGAGCTCTAAAATAGTATCAGGCAGCGATCTCTCATTCGTCTCGGCGTACTTTACAAGTTTTGCCTATGATAGAATGTCAGATGCCCTTGATAGTGTTAAGCGACTTCGATTTCTATTTGGCGAACCTCGATTCCTAGATACTATTGATGCGGATGGATTATGCCCTCCAGCGTTTTCACTCGATGAGGACGGCCTCTCCCTTACCGATGGCATGCGGAAAAGTTCCGCAGCTTCGCGCTGCGCGGATTGGATTAGAAGCCGCGTTGAAGTTCGATCTGTGAAGCGTGCTGGGCTGTTACACGGCAAACTTTTTCATGTTGACGATGGGCGTCGTGACCATGCGATGGTGGGTAGCTCTAATTTCACGCTCAAGGGATTAGGCTTCACTGCCGAACCCAACATCGAACTTAATCTCGTGGTGGATAGTGATCGCGACCGTGATGATCTGCTGAAATGGTTTAATGAAATCTGGGCCGACGAAACGCTGACGGAAGATGTCCGCGATGAAGTTTTGGGCCAATTAGAACGCCTTTATCGGCATAACAGCCCAGAGTTTGTCTATTTCAAAACGCTCTATCACCTTTTCGGTAAATTTTTATCGGAGCAGTCGATTGAGGAAGAACGTCTGAACGATGCGCGATTTACAGAAACTGCCATCTGGCAAATGCTCTTCGAATTTCAACGTGACGGTGTTCGGGCGCTGCTGTCGAAACTGAACAAGCACAATGGTTGCATCCTTGCGGATAGTGTTGGGTTAGGAAAAACCTATGTCGCATTGGCCGCGATCAAATGGTTTGAATTGCGTAACCAGCGTGTTCTGGTCCTCTGCCCTAAGAAGCTCAGAGACAATTGGACTGAATTCCTCGCACAAAACAACAATGAGACCAATCCGCTTTTGGCCGACCGTTTCGCATATACAGTGTTGTCCCATACTGACTTAAGCCGGACTACCGGCAAGGTAGGCGACATCAATCTTGGAACGGTGAACTGGAGCAACTATGATCTTGTTGTTATCGACGAGTCACATAATTTTCGCACTGCATCAAGGGGGCGTCCTGCTAGTGAAGGCAACCCGGCACGGCCCAGCCGCTATGAAAAGTTGCTAGAAGACGTCGTCCGAGCCGGCATAAATACGAAGGTCTTGATGCTTTCTGCAACACCGGTGAATAACGACCTGTCTGATCTGAAAAGTCAGCTCGAATTGATGGTTGCCAGTAAACCCGATGCGTTTGCTGACCTTGGGGTTGCAAGCCTTGGTGGCGTGATTGGCGATGCTCGGCGCAAATTCAAGGATTGGATTAAGGCTGGCGGCAAAGATCGTGACGCGCTGATCGGGCGATTGCCGCCTGCACTTTTTAGTTTGCTCGATGGTGTGACCATCGCCCGCTCACGGCGTCACGTCGAGCGGCATTACGCAGCGGCAATGGATGATATGGGACGGTTCCCAACCCGAGATAGGCCTGTTTCGATCTTTCCTCAGATTGATACTGAAGGACAATTTCCGGCGTTCGCCCACGTTCATGATGAAATCAGTGCGCTGCAATTGGCGCTCTATAATCCTATCGCCTTCGTTCAGGATCAGCACAGACATCTTTATGATCCCGGCGGCAATTTCGACCAAGGCACCCGCGAACGCTTCCTGATCGGCATTATTAAGACTGGATTACTCAAGCGGCTGGAAAGCTCCGTCAACTCATTCGCAGGGTCGATGGCTAGGCTTTGCGACAAGATTGACGCCCGAATACATGACATCGAGGCGTTCGAAGAAGGTAAGGCTGCCACCCTGACGGAAAGCGATATGATTGATGAAACTGAGGGCGACGAGGAACTTGAAGCCGCGTTTGAAGTCGGTGGCGCGCTGAAATTCAACCTTGCCCATATGAAACGCGAATCTTGGGTGACGGCATTGCAATCGGACCGAAACCGTCTTGATGCACTGCGTGTTTCAGCCTTAACGGTTACCCCTATGCGCGACTCAAAGCTCGCCGAACTGCGAAAGTTGCTCACCGATAAAGTGACAAACCCGACGACCAATCGCGCAGGCGAAACCAACCGCAAAGTCATCGTATTCACAGCTTTTTCGGATACGGCAGAATATCTCTATAAGCAGCTAACGCCGCTCGCCAAGGAATTGGGTATCAATGCCGCGCTTGTGACGGGCGGCGGCGAAACAAAGACGATGCTCGGCAAAGCGCGCTATCAGGACATTCTCACTAATTTCGCACCCCGTGCTAAGGGCCGTAAGGCGATGAAGGCGCTGCCGCAAGACGCCGAGATTGATTTGCTGATCGCCACAGATTGCATCTCGGAAGGGCAGAACCTGCAAGATGCTGACCTGCTCATCAATTATGATATTCATTGGAACCCTGTGCGCTTGATTCAGCGGTTTGGACGGATTGACAGGATCGGTAGCCTTAATGAGCATATCCTGATGATCAACTTCTGGCCGACGCCAGACCTCAACCACTATATTAAGCTCAAGGATCGAGTTGAAGCGCGGATGGCGCTGGTCGATCTTTCGGCAACTGGCGATGATAATATCCTTGCGGACGTAAAAGAAGCGGCTGAAGCCGATCTCAAATGGCGCGACAAACAATTGCTGCGCCTAAAAGATGAAGTCTTCGACTTAGAAGACGGGCAGGAGGGAGTCACTCTTGCCGAGTTCTCGCTCGAAGATTTCCGTGCCGATCTCCTGCAATTTGCCCGCGCTAATGAGGAGGAACTGCGCACCGCGCCACTCGGTATTAACGCTATTTCTCCCGCCGAAATCACAGGCGGCACTCTCGATCCAGGTGCGATTTTCTGCCTGCGCCGTAAGGGCGATGTTGTAAAAGGAAGTGAACAAGCGGTCGGTGGGCTTGATCCCTTTTTCCTCGTCTATGTCCGCGACGATGGCAGCATACGCCACGGCTTTGCTTCGCCCAAAACAATTCTTGATGCGATGCGCGCGCTGTGTCTTGGACGGAACGAGCCATTTGAGGCGCTTTGCAAAGCCTTCGATGCGGAAACCGAAAAGGGCGCAAAGATGGAAAGCTATGATGCGATCGCGTTAGCGGCGGTTGCGTCGATTCGAGGAACCTATGCGGCGCGGGCGCTTGGCGCGCTCGCCGCAACGCGCGGTGGCAAACTGCCTGATGCGACGCAACAGCCCCGGTCAGAAGATGATTTCGAACTCATCACTTGGCTTATTATCCGACCCGAAAGCGATTTTGCGTGAGTAGCTCCCTGTCCAACATTGACGATGCGATCCGGGCTTTCGCCAACATCCCGCTCGAACAGGCAGGCCTCGGCTTGCTTGAAACCCTCGGTTATCGAAGCGCAAAGACAATTGCATTTACCGGTGTTCCTGCCGATTTTGCCGCGCAAATTGACCATGAAGGCAAACTCAAGACCAAAGCTGCATTGTTCGATCAATGGCGCGACGTCCGTTTCCTGTTCCAATTGACCAACGATGAAATCCCGATGCTTGGCCGCGAACGCGCTCAGGCAGGCCGAGTTGAAAATTACGGTAAGTCCATCGTCGATAGCTTTGTGTTCCTCGCTATCGCGCTGGATGGCGAAAACTGGACGCGCGCGGCACTCGCCGGGATTACGCGCGCGGTAAACGGCCTCTTCGCAATGCCGGTCATCATCCTGTTCAGTCACGACGAAAAAGTGTCGCTGGCGGTTAGCGAGCGGCGGCAGAACAAGCGGGATGCGGCGCGTGACGTGCAAACTGGGCGCATTTCCATCGTCCTCAACATTTCCACCATACGGCCCCATGCAGGCCATCGCCGCATTTTGGATAGCCTGCGCCCGACAAACCTCAGAAACAGACCATCCAATTTTGAGGAACTCTATCAAGGCTGGCTCTCCGCGCTCTCCACCAAGACGCTCAACGAGCGCTTTTACAAGGAACTGGCCAACTGGTTCTTCTGGGCGCGCGATCTGGTGGAATTCCCGGAAGGTGCTGGCACCAAGAAAGAAGTGCCGCTGATCCGGCTGCTAACCCGGCTGATCTTCTGCTGGTTCATTCGCGAAAAACATTTGATTCCCGAAGCCCTATTCCGCCCCGATGATTTGCGTGCCTTGCTCAAACGCGATCCGGCAAGCCACGGCGACGACAGCGATTATTACAAGGCCGTTCTGCAAAACCTGTTCTTCGCCACGCTCAACACAGAAATGGGTGAAGGCCGCAAATGGCGCAGCAAGAACAGTGGCAGCGGCCAAGACGGCCATCACATGATCCATAGCGTCTATCGCTATCAGGATATGTTCGCCGATGCAGAAGGTGCGCTTGAGCTTTTCCGGCGGGTGCCGTTCCTAAACGGCGGGCTGTTTGAATGCCTTGATCGCGATGTCACCGAACGCGAACTGCAATTAGACACTGATCTTGCCATGCGGACACCCGATGGCAAGCGGCTGCGTGTTGATGGATTTTCGGATCACCCAAAAAACCCGTTGAAAGTGCCGAACCGCATTTTCTTTGGCGGGCCGGAAAATGTCGATCTCAACAGCATCTACGACACCAAGGGCAAGAGCTACACCGCCAAGGGGTTGTTCACGCTGTTTGACGATTATGTCTTCACGGTGGAGGAAAATACCTCAACCGAAGAGGCTGTGGCGCTTGATCCTGAACTGCTGGGCAAGGTATTTGAAAACCTGCTCGCCAGTTACAATGATGAAACCTCGACCACGGCGCGCAAGAAATCCGGGGCATTTTATACGCCGCGTTATGTAGTTGATTATATGGTGCGCGAGACGCTGGCGCACCAATTCGTCAGGGCGTTGATGAAAACACGTCCGACGGAAGTGGGTGGCATCCGGCCAAAGGCGGAGTCCTTTGACCTTGGCCCCGCTCCGGGCGAATTGGCGATGGAACGCGCAGCCAAAGCCTCCGGCGGCAACGATGCGGAAAGCCCCTTCGTCGCCCGCGTTCACGCACTGCTTGATCCCGTTGCCGAACCACCTGTGTTCAACGATGCTGAGGCTAACACGCTGGTTGCGGCGATTGAAGAATTGAAAATCCTTGATCCTGCCTGCGGTTCGGGGGCGTTCCCGATGGGAATGCTCCAAGCACTGATGGCGGTGCTGGAGCGGCTTGATCCTGACAATAGCAAATGGCGCGCGCGCAATCGGCGTCCACTCGAAGAACGGCTCGCCAACGCGCGGAATTATGATGTCACCCGACGCGATGCAGAGGAAGAGGAAGCGAACGCTGCGCTCACCGAATATGATGCCGAGTTTGCCGATAATGATCTCGCTAACTATGTCCGCAAACTGCACCTGATCGAAAAATGCCTTTATGGTTCGGATATTCAGCCGATTGCGATCCTGATCGCTAAGCTGCGCTTCTTTATCAGTCTGGCGGTCGAGCAAAAGCCCCACCCAGATCGCACCAATCTGGGCATCAAGCCGCTGCCCAACCTTGAAACCAAGATGGTTGCAGCCAACAGCCTGATTCCGCTTGAACGGCCTACAATGGGTGATCTATTCGCCAACCCGCGCATCGGCGCGATAGAGCGTGAACTTGAACGCGCCACACAGAGCCATTTCGCCGCGCGCACGATGAAGACCAAACGCAAATACCGCGACATCATTGCGGGACTGCGTGAGGAATTGTCCAATATCCTGCAAACCGAACATGCGCTGAAAGCGGGCGACGCGCGGAAAGCCGCCGCGTGGAACCCGTTCGATCAAAATGCCAGCGCGCCGTTTTTCGATCCGCTGTGGATGTTCCAGCTTCACGACGGATTCGATATTGTCATCGGCAACCCGCCCTATGTGCGGCAGGAAAAGATCAAGGACATAAAGCCTGATTTGCTCAAGCATTACGGGCAAAAAAGCCAGCGTGGGGAGCCGATGGGCAGCTACGCAGGCACGGCAGATTTGTTCGTCTATTTCATCGAGCGCGGCATCCGCCTTCTCAAACACGGTGGCGCATTCAGCTACATCACGTCGAACAAATGGTATCGCGCCAAATATGGCGAAAACCTACGCATCTGGATGAATGAAAACAGCATCCTGCAAACCGTGATCGATTTTGGTGATGCCGATGTATTTGATGCCATCGCCTATCCCACGATCATCATGGCGGAACGCCGCGAAGTGCGCGGCCCCTATCCGAGTGAGCGGTTCCGCGCGCTCAACTGGCAGGATTTGGGCGATGATGTGGATAAAGAGAGCTTCCCGGCGCTCGTCGCACAATCGGGTTTCGATATGCCGCAATCCTCCTTGCAAAAAGGCGGGTGGCAGATTGAGCCGACGGTCAAGCGTGATCTTCTCGCCCGCATCCGCGCGGCGGGCGTGCCGCTGGGAGATTATGTCGAGGGGCGTTTCTATCGCGGAATTCTCACCGGCTATAATGATGCGTTCGTAATCGATGGAGCGACTCGCGCCGCTTTGATCGCCACCGATGCCAAATCGGCCGAGATCATCAAACCTTTCCTGCGTGGCCGCGATGTCAAACGCTGGCGGGTAGAGCCACAAGATTTGTGGCTGATCTTCACACGGCGCGGGACGGATATTGATGCCTATCCTGCCATCAAGGCACACCTCGAATGCTTTCGTGCGGCATTGGAGCCGAAACCCGCCGACTGGGAGGCATCGGCGGAGCAGCCCGAATGGCCAGGACGAAAAACCGGATCATATGAATGGTATGATATTCAGGATAATGTTGCCTATTGGGAATCGTTCCTCGAACCCAAGATCATTCTTCCGGCGATAGAAAAAACGGTTGCCTATGCTCCCGATTCCACTGGGTATTTCAGTAACGATAAAACCAGCATCATCGTGTCACCTGACTGGCGTTACATAATCGCCTGCCTCAATTCGACCGTCTCGTGGTGGGTGACACAAACCCTGTATGCGGGCCGCGCAGGTGGCTTTTTTGAATTTAAGCCGATGTATGTCAACGAGTTTCCCATACCCAAGTTGGACGATCTCGGGCGCAAAATAGCACTTGAAGTTCTGGTCAATATTATGGCCGGCAACCATCAAAACCCCGCGCTTGAACATCTCCTCAATGCACTCGTTTACGAACTTTATTTCGAAAGCGATCTCCACGCGCGCGGCCTCCACCTCTTCGACGCCGCTGAGGCCGCTGGCCTCGCCACCCTCGCCGGATTGGAAGGCGAGGCTCTAACTCAAGCCGCTGCCGCCTTCACCCGCGAACACCTCGCCCCCGGCCAACCTCTGCGGGTGATGCTCTCCGACCTCCAAACACTAGATGTCGTGCGGATTATTGAGGGCAAGGCGTGATGGTCGACGAGGGGGAAACAATCCAAACCGCAGAAGTGGGTGGCGAACAAGCTCCTTTACCTCCGCCCCGGCTGAAGGAACTGCGCTTATCCAATTTCCGAGCGTTTCCCGGCCCGTCCACCGTTGCAGTCCCGTTCGGTGGGAAAAACGCTGTCATCTTCGGAGAGAATGGCTCCGGCAAGTCCACGATCTTTCATGCTCTGGATGGTTTCTTTTCCGTAACAGAGCGTAACCGTGGCCAGCGGCGGAAGCGGCTCGAAGATAGTGTGAATCTATTCAGTCCGCACTTTTCAGAGGAAACTTGGATAGAGGTCGAATTTTCGGACGGAATTGTCGAACGGTGGGATCACACACGGCACCCCAGTGATCCGGGTGAAAAGCGCAGCGAAAGAGTTTATGGAGCTGGCTATCGCAAAGCCTTCCTTGATTATCGCGCGTTGTTGGAAACAAATTTTCGTCACAGCAACGGTGCGATCAACCTATTCGACGTTTGTGTCCACGGCGCATTGCGTGATTATCGCGCGACTCATGAAGGGTCTGAAACGAGCTTGCGCGACCTTTGGCGAGTACTTGAAACGCATATCGCGCCGCCCTGGGGAGTGTCCATAGGACGCGACGAGGGCGAGCGAAATTTGTATCGAACGAGCTTCAACACCGGATTGGCAGAGGCGCTGGATGCGATGTTGCCGCTCATCAATGAAATGCTTGAAGCATTACATTGGCAGGACATTCGCATAGAAAGTTTCAATTTTCCCCGTCTAACCTATAACAATGAGTGGACGCTGCGTCACCGTGATTTCAACGGCAAACAGGTCACGCCAAAGATCAAATTCAACAATGAAGAGCTTGATGCTCCTCACCTGTCGCTCAACGAAGCCCGTCAATCCGCGCTTGCGCTGGCCATTTACTTTGCCGGTCGTAAGCTGTGCGGGGAAACCACGCTCCCAGATATACCCAAGCTGATGGTATTGGACGACGTTATCGTTGGCCTCGATCAATCCAATCGCTTGCCTGTCCTCGATTTGCTGGCCGATAAATTTCGTGATTGGCAAGTAATCATCCTAACACACGACCGGCTCTGGTTTGACATGACGCGCAGCTATCACAGGCGACATCATGCGGATCGTTTTTGGACTTATTCAGTTTTGCACCCGAGCGAAAACTTACAGACGCCACCTATCCCACTTCCGGTTAGTTCGAGCGCCGCAAAGGAATCTATTCAGCTCGCGAAGAAGTTCCTTGCTGACGGACATCTCAATGCCGCAGGCAATGCGACACGTATTGCTGCCGAACGAGCAATTCGTGAATTTTGTGAAGAAAAGAAAATTGCTGTAAGATATCAAGTCGATAGCGAAAAGATCGCATTCTCTGATTTTTATATAGCAGCTAGAGAGTGGAGCAACAAAAGCAGCCAAGCCGTATATCGTGATGTCCTCGACAATCTTCAAATGTATATCGAAATCCTGCTCAATCGCCTCTCGCATGGTGGGACACCTCAACTGGAACGATACGATGTTCAAGGAGCGATTACTGCAACCGACGCGCTACTTTTGGCTCTCAAGGTCGTATCGAAATATTGTTCCCCGTCAGCGCCTATGAGACAGAATTGAGGTATTGAGTTTAGGAGGATTTTGGTTTCATCGCAGTGACGAAGGAACGAAGATGAGACCAAAATCTGTGCCCCA
>Ga0075023_100000399_pt1 | contig 10883 bp, 8 predicted proteins | sample Str014_FD_71388 | JGI IMG/M metagenome (GOLD analysis project Ga0075023, IMG submission 71388) | Freshwater sediment microbial communities in response to fracking from Pennsylvania, USA - Straight Creek_MetaG_SC_2014 | ecosystem: Environmental > Aquatic > Freshwater > Creek > Sediment | place... | reverse complement strand
CATATTCACTTCCCGCAATATCGCATGCTCGCGGCCGCCGCCAAGGATTTGCTGGATTGGCTGTCGCGCTATACGTTCCCAGAAGAGGCGCGCTACGCTGACGGCGCTTATGCCGCCACAGCCGCCGAAATTTTCTTGAGCAGGCTTTTCAGCAACGGCACAACATCCGCACTGGCCTTTTGCTCATCGCATAAAGTCTGCGCCGAAGCATTGTTCGCCGCCGCTGCCAAACACAACATGAGCTTGGTGACAGGCAAAACCATGATGGACCGGGGCGCCATAGCTGCGGTGGAAGACACAGCCGAACAATCCGCCGAAGACACCATCGCCCTCCACAAGGCCTTTCACCGCAAGGGCCGTTTGCGCCATGCCGTCTCACCGCGCTTTGCCATCACCTCAACCGAGCGGCAATTGCAATTGGCAGGTGAGGTTCTGCGCGAATGTAAAGGTGCTTTGATGCAAACGCATCTGAGCGAGAGTGAAGGCGAGATCCGCCGCGTCAAGGAACTCTTCCCCAATGAGTTGGATTATACGGCGGTCTATGAGCGCTTCGGCCTTGTCACCGATCACAGCATTTTTGCGCATGGCATTCACCTTTTGCCATCGGAAGTCTCAAGGCTGGCTGAGGCGGGCGCATCCATCGCCCATTGCCCCACCTCAAATAATTTCCTCGGCTCTGGTCTGATGTCGATGACGCATAACAGGCCTGTGGCGATCGGTCTGGCCACCGATGTGGGTGGCGGCTCCAGCTATTCCATGCTGCAAACCATGGGCGAGGCATACAAAGTGCAAATGCACTGCGGCCATAAGCTTACCGGTGCTGAACTGTTTCACATGGCAACCCTGGGCAATGCGCGCATCTTGAAAACCGATGCGGAAACGGGCTCGCTGGAGATTGGCAAATTCGCCGATGTTGTGGTGCTGGATGCTGAGTCAACGCCTGTTCTCAAGGCGCGCCATGAACTTTCCAATTCCATTGAAGACGTGCTTTTCGCGCTGGCATTGCTGGGTGATGACCGCGCGGTGGCCGCAACCTATGTGGCCGGAAAACGGGTGTACTGATGTTGCGCATGCCTGAAGCCGATCAATCGGTTCTCGCGCGCCGTGGCGAGATCGCCGCCGCCCTGCGCCAGATCGTACCAGCCGCTTCGGTGATCGATAGCGCCATTCAAATGCGCCCCTACGAGTCGGACGGCCTCACCGCCTACAAGCAAATGCCCATGCTGGTGGTGTTGCCCGAAACCACCGCGCAAGTATCCGCCATTTTGAAATATGCCCATGCCAATAATATCAAGCTGGTGCCACGCGGGGCGGGCACGTCGCTCTCAGGCGGCGCGTTGCCGCTGGAGGACGGTATCTTGTTGGGCATGGCGAAATTCAGCAAAGTGCTGGATATTGATTTCACCAACCGCTGCTGCGTGGTGCAGCCGGGCGTTACCAACTTGGCCATCACCAAGGCAGTTGAACACGAAGGCTTTTATTACGCGCCAGACCCATCATCGCAAATCGCCTGCACCATTGGCGGCAATGTAGCGGAAAATTCTGGCGGTGTGCATTGCCTGAAATATGGCCTCACCACCAACAACATCATGGGGCTGGAGATGGTGTTGATCACCGGCGAAGTGATCCGCCTCGGCGGCAAATTCACCGAGCAGGCGGGTTATGATCTGCTCGGCGTGATGATCGGTTCCGAAGGCCTGCTTGGCGTTGTCACCGAAGTTACCGTGCGCATCATCACGAAGCCCGAAACCGCGCGTGCGGCGTTGATTGGTTTTCCATCCAGTGTGTCGGCTGGTCAATGCGTGGCTGACATTATTTCAGCGGGCATCATTCCCGGCGGCATGGAGATGATGGACAAGCCCGCCATTCACGCCGCCGAAGCCTTCGTCAAAGCGGGCTATCCGCTGGATGTGGAAGCGCTGTTGATTGTGGAATTGGATGGCCCGCAGGTTGAGGTGGATGATCTCTTGGCGCGGGTGGAAAAGATCGCTTTGGCCAACAAATCAAAAACCCTGCGCATTTCAAATTCGGAAACCGAGCGCAATTTATTCTGGGCTGGGCGCAAGGCGGCTTTCCCCGCAGTGGGCCGCATCTCGCCAGATTACATGTGCATGGACGGCACCATTCCGCGCAAGAAACTGCCAGAGGTTTTGGCGGGCATGGCCAAGCTTTCAAAAAAGCATGGCCTGGCCGTCGCCAATGTTTTTCATGCTGGCGATGGCAATCTGCATCCGTTGATTCTGTTTGATGCAAATAAAGAGGGTGAACTGGCCAGCGCCGAAGCCTTTGGCGCAGACATCTTGCGGCTCTGTGTCAAAGTCGGCGGTGTGCTCACAGGTGAGCACGGCGTTGGCGTTGAAAAGCGCGATCTGATGGACACCATGTTCAACCCCACCGAAATGGACCAGCAGCTGCGCATCAAATGTGCCTTTGATCCCAAGAACCTGCTCAACCCCGGCAAGGTTTATCCCACGCTGCATGCCTGCGCCGAACAGGGCCGCATGATTGTGCGCGGCGGCGCGCTGCCGCATCCTGATTTGCCGAGGTTTTGATGAAGCCGCGCGATGACAAAGATTTGGCTGAGGCCGTGCGCGCAGCCAAAACGCCGTTTGAAGTTTTGGGATTGGAAACCAAGCGCTCGTTGGGGCGGCCCATTGAAGCTGAAAAGCTTTCGCTGGCGGCCTTCAACGGCATCATTGCTTATGAGCCAGAAGAACTCATTCTCGAATGTGGCGCGGCCAGCAAGTTATCTGATGTTGAGAAGATGCTGGCGCAAAAAAATCAGATGTTGGCTTTTGAGCCGCCGAATTTTTCAAATCTGCTGGGCAGCAAACATGCAGGCTCCATCGGTGGCGCTTTGGCTTGCAATCTGGCAGGCCCGCGCCGCCTGAAGGCAGGTGCAGCGCGCGATCACATTCTGGGCCTCAACGCTGTGAATGGGCAGGGCGAAATCATCCGGGCGGGCGCGCGCGTGGTGAAGAACGTGACGGGCTATGACGTGCCGCGCCTGATGGCCGGAAGCTTCGGTACGATGATGGTTTTCACTTCGGTGATTTTCAAGGTTTTGCCCAAGCCAGAAACAGAGCAGACTTGCGTGTTGAGAGATGAAGGCCCCGCCAAGGCCGTGGCGCAAATGGCAGAGCTTTTGGCGACAGGCGCTGAGATTTCATCTGCGGCTTATGTGCCAAAGCAAGGCACTTATTTGCGCATCGAAGGCATTGCAGCTTCGGTCAAAGCACGCGTGGCGATGGTGCAAGCCGCAGCGCAGGTGCAAGAGGTTCTGAAGGTAGCCCACTCGCGCAATTTGTGGCGCGAATTGCGCGATGTGATGCCATTTGCGGCGGAAGGCAACAAACAGATATGGCGGATCGTGTTGCCACCTTCTGAAGCGCCAGCCTTTCTCAGCGCTTTGCCAGATGGCGCAGAATACTTTCTCGATTGGGCGGGTTCATTGATCTGGCTGGCAGCGGATGCAAAATTCAACCCGCGCGCCCAGTTGCCAAATGGCGTGGCGACCTTGTTTCGCGCCTCTGCCGAAAGCCGCGCCACGGCGGAAGTGTTCCATCCGCTATCTCCAGAACTTGCCGCGCTGTCTTCAAGGGTGAAGGCGGCCTTTGACCCCAAGGGCCTGTTCAATCCCGGCAAGATGTATAAGGGCATCTGATGCAAACTCAGTTCACATCCGACCAGCTCGCTGATTCTAAAATTGCCGCGTCAAATGACGTGCTGCGTAAATGTGTGCATTGCGGTTTTTGCACCGCCACTTGCCCGACTTATGTTCTGCTCGGCGATGAGAATGACTCACCGCGCGGCCGCATTTATCTGATGAAGGAAATGCTGGAGCAGGGCAAGCCCGCCACCGTTGAAACGGTGAAACACATTGATCGTTGTTTGAGTTGCTTGAGTTGCATGACGACATGTCCATCCGGCGTGAATTACATGCATCTGGTGGATCATGCCCGCGCGCATATTGAAGAGACTTATAAGCGCCCGATTTTTGAACGGCTTATGCGCAATGTACTGGCCTATGCCATGCCGCGCCCCGGGCTGTTTCGCCTGATGTTGATGGCAGCGCGACTTGGCAAACTGGCGAGCCCGCTCACCAGTGGGCGCGTCAAGGCAGCGCTGGATCTGGCCCCGTCTTCGTTACCGCGACCGATGGCGATGGGTGAGCCCGGCGTCTATCCGGCAGCAGGCACAAAGCAGGGCCGTGTGGCCTTGTTGCAGGGCTGTGTGCAGAGCGTGCTTGACCCGGAAATCAATGCCGCAACCATTCGCCTGCTCAATCGTTTGGGTTTTGAGGTGGTGGTCAGCAAGGGCGAGGCCTGTTGCGGCTCACTCACCCACCACATGGGCAAAGAGCATGACGCCTTGGCCCGCGCCCGCCGGACAATTGATCAGTGGACGGATGATAAAGTCGATAGCGTCATCATCACCGCCTCAGGCTGTGGCACTACGATCAAGGACTATGGCTTCATGTTCCGTGATGAACCAGCCTATGCGCAAAAGGCCAAGGCGATCAGCGCCAAGGCCAAAGACATTACTGAATTTCTGGCGGCGTTAAACTTGCCACATGCCAAGGCCCAAGGCCGTGTCGCCTATCATTCAGCTTGTTCCATGCAGCATGGGCAGCAAATCAAATCTGTCCCGCAACAGCTTTTGCGCAATGCGGGTTTTGAGGTGGTGGAGCCCAAGGATTCGCATCTGTGTTGCGGGTCGGCTGGCACTTACAATATTATGCAGCCGGAAATATCAGCCAAGCTACGCGAGAAAAAACTATCCACGCTGAAGCCGCTGCAGGCAGACTTTATTGCAACGGGCAACATCGGCTGCATCACGCAGCTGCAATCGGGCGCGGGCATTCCGATTTTACATACGGTGCAATTGCTGGAATGGGCCTATGGCGGTGACAGGCCATCGGGCCTATAGCGCGTGAAACAGGAGTTCAGCATGGATGCAACATTGATCACCGGGGCGTCTGCTGGCCTGGGCGAAATCTTCGCCCAAAAATTGGCAGCGCAGAAACATAATCTGGTTTTGGTGGCCCGCCGCAAAGACAAGCTTGAGGAACTGGCAACCGAACTGCGCAAAACCCATGGCGTTGAAGTTGTGGTGATGGCAGGAGATCTTGCAACGCTTGGCGCTGTCCCAAAACTGATGGCACAATTGGCCAAGGCTAAGTTCACCATCACCACACTGATCAACAATGCGGGCTTCGGCACACTTGGCCCCTTTGCGGATAGTGATATCGCCAAGCAACAAGAGATGATTGATCTGAACATCTCAGCGCTGGTGCAATTGTGCCACGCGGTGTTGCCGGATATGAAAGTGCGCGGCGCTGGCGGCATTTTGAATGTGGCCTCCACAGCAGCGTTTCTGGCGGGCCCGAAGATGGCGACCTATTATGCCAGCAAGGCTTTTGTGTTGTCGTTTTCCGAAGCCTTGCATGATGAGGTGAAGGTGCTAGGCATCAAAGTGTCCTGCCTCTGCCCCGGCCCAACCAAGACCGAGTTTTTCAAAGCCGCCGATGCAACGCATATTAATCTGACCAAAATAGCAGGCTCGCCCGAAGCAGTGGTTGATGACGGTTTGGCGGCACTGGCGCGCAATCAGGCCTATGTGATTTCTGGCTGGCAAAACAAGATCCTCGGCCACGCCTCGCGCATAAGCCCGCGCTTCATCACCCGGCGCATTGCCAGAATTTTGCAGTAGTTCCCATGTCGTTTGAAAAATTTGAAATCATGTTGGTCTGCACTCCAGGCCTTGAAAAACTATTGGCCGCTGAAGCCGCTGAACAGCGCTTTGCCTTGGCGGGCACGCGACCCGGTGGCGTGTTGTTGCGCGGCACATGGAAAGATGTGTGGCGCGCCAATTTGAATTTGCGCGGCGCGGGCGCGGTTCTGGCCCGCATTGGTGAGTTCCACGTCTTGCATTTGTCTGAGCTCGACAAGAGGGCGCGTAAATTTCCCTGGAACAGGTGGTTGCCACGCGGCACCAATGTTGCGGTTGAAGCGTCCTGCCACGCCTCCAAGCTCTATCACTCCGGTGCGGTGAAGGCGCGGTTTGAAACGGCGCTGCATGAAGAAGTGGGGGCCACCATCAGTGATGCGGCCTTGGTGGAAATCATGGTGCGGATGGACAATGACATGTGCACCCTCAGCATCAACACTTCTGGCACAGCGCTGCACAAGCGCGGCCACAAGGAAGCGGTGGGCAAGGCGCCCATGCGTGAAACCATGGCGGCGCTGTTTCTGCGCCAGGCGGGTTTCAAGGGCGATGAGCCGGTGCTTGACCCAATGTGTGGTTCAGGCACTTTCATTATAGAGGCTGCCGAGATTGCCGCTGGCTTGCCCCCCGGTCGCAGCAGGCAGTTTGGTTTTGAGCAACTCAAAACCTTTGACGCTGAAGAGTGGGAAGAACTGAAGCTTAAAGCCCAACCACGCGAAGTGGCCCTTAAATTCCATGGCTCAGACCGCAATGCCGGGGCCATCAGCGCCGCCACAGCCAACGCCCAGAGGGCAGGCGTGGATGCCTTCACCCAGTTCCAGCAAAGTCCAATCAGCGCCCTCAAGCGGCCTGAGGGGCAGGCGGGCCTTATCATTGCCAACCCGCCCTATGGCGGGCGCATCGGTGACAAACAGAAACTACGCGACCTTTATGCCAGCTTCGGCAAAGTGGTTATGGAGCGCTTCTCCGGCTGGCGGGTGGCCATTGTGACCAATGAGGAGCCGCTGGCGCGCGCCACAGGCCTGCCATTTCAAAAGCCAAGCGAGACGGTTTTGCATGGCGGCCTGCGTGTTCGGCTCTATCAAACGGCCATTCTGCCCTGATTTGATAGATTTTGATACTTCGCGCCCCCGAAACTGAGGTGTTGATTGACTCTACCTCAACAGTGCAACAATAATTCCACTATCGTTTCATCGTGGAACATTTGTTCTAATATGGAATTGGCGGCAGGCCACAATAAAAAGAGCCTGGGCCATGGGGAGAGTGTGAGACTGCTTGTTCCTTTGTGCCCGGTTTTCGCGTTGTGGATTTGTTGCATGACCTTCTCTCACCGGAAGGCCGGTCTTAAACCGGGTGCAGCCGGACACCCATTTGGAGGAACTAAAATGAAGAAATTTATTATGGCCGCCGCAATGGTTGGCTTGATGAGCAGCTCAGCTTTTGCTGGCAACATTGGCGTGTCGATGGCGAACTCAGACACCTTCCTGACCGTGCTCCGCAAGGGCATTGAAAAGGCTGCCGCTGATGCCAAGCAACCTGTTCAAATTGAAATCGCTGATGATGATGTTGCCAAGCAGCTCTCCCAGATCCAGAACTTCATCGCCGCCAAGGTTGATGCTGTGATCGTGAACGCTGTTGACACCTCGGCAACTGCGCCAATGACAAAGCTTGCCAACGCTGCCGGCATTCCCATCGTTTATGTAAACCGTCAGCCAGCTGATGTTGATAAGCTTGGACCTAAGGGTGCTTTTGTTGCCTCAAACGAAGCCGATTCAGGCACGCTTGAAGCCAAGGCCATCTGCAAGCTCATCGGCGGCAAGGGCGACATCTTGGTGATGGTCGGCGATCTCGCCAACCAAGCTGCTGTTCAGCGCACCAAGGACATCCATGAAGTGATCGCCACTGACGAATGCAAAGGCATGAAGATCATCGATGAACAAACCGCTGTTTGGGACCCAGTTAAGGCACAAGATCTGATGACCAACTGGATCGCTGCTGGCAAAAAGCCACGCGCTGTTATTGCCAACAATGACAACATGGCTTTGGGCGCAATCAAGGCGATGAAGGCTGCTGGCATGTCAACGAAAGACATTCCAGTGGGCGGCATCGATGCCACCCAGGAAGCTCTCGCTTCGATGAAAGCTGGCGATCTGAATGTCACCGTGTTCCAGGACGCAGCTGGCCAAGGCAAGGGCGCCGTTGATACAGCGATCAAGCTGGTCAAGGGCGAAAAAGTGGATGCCAAGGTTTACATCCCATTCCAGCTGGTGACCCCAGAAAACATGGCCAACTTCATGGCCAAGAACTAATCGACATTTCTCCCGAAGTGCGTCATCCTCCAGGATGGCGCATTTTTTTCACGGAAAATAAAAATGGTCAGTCCTTCAACGATGAAAGCCGTGCGCGAAAGCGGCGCTGTTCCCAATGCAGATTACGTGTTGGAAGTTGAGGACGTGCGCAAGGAGTTTCCGGGCGTTTTGGCGCTCGATAACGTTCAATTCAAACTCCGCCGTGGAACTGTTCATGCCCTGATGGGCGAGAATGGCGCGGGCAAATCAACTTTGATGAAAATCATTGCGGGAATTTACACGCCAGATTCCGGCAGCTTCCGCCTGCGTGGCGTTGATGTTCAATTGAAAAGCCCGCTCGATGCCCTGGAAAATGGCATTGCGATGATCCATCAGGAGCTAAACATGATGGGCCCGATGACAGTGGCCGAGAACATCTGGATCAGGCGTGAACCCACCAATCGCTGGGGCCTGATCAATCACGGCGAAATGCGCCGTCGCACCGAAGACCTTTTCAAGCGCCTGAATATCGATATCGACCCGATGGTTGAAGTTGGCAACCTCAGTGTGGCCAACCGTCAGATGGTAGAAATTGCCAAGGCTGTTTCATTCAATTCAGACGTGCTTATCATGGATGAGCCAACTTCAGCACTCACCGAAAAAGAAGTGTCACATCTGTTTCAAATTATCCGCGCCCTGAAGGCTGAGGGCAAAGGCATCATCTACATCACCCACAAGATGAGTGAGCTGTTTGACATTGCCGATGAAGTTTCAGTTTTCCGCGACGGTAAATACATCGCCACCAAATTGTCCACTGAAGTCAAACGCGATGAAATCATTCGCATGATGGTGGGCCGCGAAATCACTCAGATGTTCCCCAAGGAAACCGTGCCGATTGGCAAGGTGAAGCTGTCGGTCAAAGGGTTAACTTTGAATGGCATATTCAAAGACGTGTCATTTGAAGTGCGTGAGGGCGAAATTCTCGGAATCGCGGGCCTGGTGGGCTCGGGCCGCTCCAACATTGCCGAAACCCTGTTCGGTGTAACGCCCGCCAGCTCCGGCACCATTGAAATTGACGGCAAGAAAATCGCAATCAAATCGCCCAACATGGCGATGCAAAACGGCATGGCTTTTTTGACTGAAGATCGCAAAGACACCGGCTGTTTCTTGTTATTGGACATTCAAGACAACACGCAGATGGCGGTGCTGCAAAGTCGCTATGTGAATTATGGTTTCGTGCAACAAAAGCAGTTGTCAAAAGACTCAGAAGTCATGGCGCAAACTTTGCGGGTGCGCACGCCGGATATGCAAGAGCCGATCATGAATCTTTCGGGCGGCAATCAGCAGAAAGTTCTGATCGCGCGTTGGCTTTTGACCGAGCCACGCATTCTGATTTTGGATGAGCCAACGCGTGGTATCGATGTGGGTGCCAAGGCGGAAATTCACCGCCTGGTTTCACAACTGGCGGGCCAAGGTGTGGCCGTCATCATGATCTCGTCTGAAATGCCCGAAGTGCTGGGCATGAGTGACCGCATCATGGTGGTGCACGAAGGCCGTGTGACTGGATTCCTTGATCGCAAAGATGCAGATCAAGTGAAAATTATGGAATTGGCGTCTCATTGATGGGGCGGGGAGTTTTAAAATGACGGATGTTCAACAAGACGCGGGCAAATCGCTCACCGGTTTGAAAAAGGTGCGCCGCTTGCCGCCTGAGGTTTCGATTCTGCTGGTGCTGTTCGGCATCGTTTTGGTTTTTGAACTCTTGGGCTGGTACTTTATCGGCCAGAGTTTTGTGGCCAACAAGCAACGCCTGTCAATCATCGTGCTGCAGGTTGCAGTCACTGGCATCATCGCGATAGGTGTGACGCAAGTCATCATCACAGCAGGCGTAGACCTTTCATCAGGCTCTATGGTTGGATTCATAGCCATGGTTGCGGCAAGTTTTGCGCAAGTTGCCACCAACGAGCGGGCGGTTTTCGGAAGCCTCGGCTGGGTTGATCTCAACCCTCTATGGGCCATTTCGGTTGGCCTGGCGCTTGGTGCCGTGCTTGGTTGGATCAACGGCTTCATCATCGCCAAAACCAAAATTCCGCCATTCATCGCAACATTGGGCATGATGGTTTCAGCGCGAGGCCTCGCCAAATGGTACACACTTGGTCAACCGGTGGCCTTGCTCACTGACAGCTTCAGCTGGTTTGGCCACAGCTTTCCGATCATGGGCTTTCCCGTGCCTCGCCCGGTCATTGTGTTCCTCGTCGTGGCCGTGATCTTCCATATTTTGATGACTTATACCCGCTATGGCAAATTCACTTATGCCATCGGCGCAAACCCACAAGCCGCACGCGTTTCGGGCATCAACATCGGCAATCACTTGATCAAGGTTTACACCATTGCTGGCCTGCTCTCAGGCCTTGCCGCTGTGATGACAGCGGCACGCGCGGAATCCGCCCAACCCGGCATGGGCGTGGGCTATGAATTAGATGCGATTGCATCTTGCGTTATCGGCGGCACATCGCTGGCCGGCGGCGTGGGTCGCATCACGGGCACAGTCATTGGCACCATCATTCTCGGCGTGGTGACATCTGGCTTCACCTTCTTGCAGGTGGGCGCTTACTACCAGGAGATCGTCAAGGGCATCATCATTGTAGCTGCCGTTGTGATTGATCAGAACCGCCAGAACAAGCGTCGCAAGACCAGCTAAGCGCGATTTTAAAAGTTTGGAGATTTAAATATGCAACCAGCTCAAAATGTTGCAACCAAAGCCATTGTCACCGGCGGTGCCCAAGGCATCGGCTTTGCCATTGCCAATCAACTGGTGGCGGAAGGCTGCACATCCATCGCCCTTATTGGCCGCGACAAAGCCAAGGG
>Ga0075023_100000397_pt1 | contig 10906 bp, 14 predicted proteins | sample Str014_FD_71388 | JGI IMG/M metagenome (GOLD analysis project Ga0075023, IMG submission 71388) | Freshwater sediment microbial communities in response to fracking from Pennsylvania, USA - Straight Creek_MetaG_SC_2014 | ecosystem: Environmental > Aquatic > Freshwater > Creek > Sediment | place... | reverse complement strand
TGAAGCCACCTCAGCACTGGATAGTTTAACCGAACAGGAAATTCAGTCTGCCCTGAAAACCATCTCCAAAGGCCGCACCACTTTGGTCATCGCCCACCGCCTCTCCACCATCATTGATGCGGATGAGATCATTGTGCTCGATCATGGCCAGATCTCTGAACGCGGCACCCATGCAGCCCTTCTGCGCAAGAAGGGCCTCTATTCCAATATGTGGAACAGGCAGCAGGAAGCTGATGAGGCGCGCAAAAAACTCGCAGAGGTGGTGGAAAAGGCCGCAGAGTAAACCGCGCCTTTTCAACCATGCTTTCCAAAATCTGAATCAACACTTCATTCATCAGAAGTTGGAATCCCCTGTTAACGATGCAGCCCAAAAGCCCCGAAAATACGCGTAAAATTAGACTCAAATGCCGCGCGGATTCATATTTGTTTACTTCTCAGCCCCATATTCAACTCATCGAACCGCAGCAAACGCGGCAAATAAATGAAGGTAAGCAGCCAGCATGGGCAGCACTTTCGAAACAAAGAATTTGGGGACTAAGTCAAATGAAGATCACAACCACTGAAACAATTGCCGGGCGTCTTGTGGAAGAGACTCTCGGCGTGGTGCGCGGCTCTGTTTTGTGGTCACGCCGCGTCATGAAAGCCAGCCACGGAGAATTTCGCGGCCTGTCGCATGGCAGCTTGGATGACATGTCCGAAGGCCTGTCACAGGCCAAGGATGGTGCAGAAGCAAAAGCCATCACCCAGGCAAACATCATGGGTGCGGATGCCATCATCAACCTGCGCTATGAATTGATGGAGCTTTCGAATGGTGTTTTCCAGGCCGTTGCCACGGGCACTGCAGTAAAAACATCAACCTTGCAAACCGCGCTGCCGATCATGGCGCTGGCTGACAATGATGATGACATCGAGTCACAATTCGTGCCGCAATTGGCCCAGCCAGTTGTGCGCCTCGTATCAAACATGATGCATTAAATAACAGCAATAGGTTACTGGCCTGCAAGAGCCAGAACTTTTAAACTCAGGGCCTGCCATTCTCTTTGGGGAGATGGCGGGCCTTTTGCTTTGCGCCTAAGGTTGATACAAGGCTCTTTTGGAGTCGCCATGACAATCATAGACAGCATCAGATCAGGCCTCGCGCCAGTGCATAGGGAAGGGTGGCGCTTTGTCGCCATCTTCGCGGCAGTGACTGCGTTTTGCCATTACCTTGGTTTCTGGCCGCTGACGGCCATTGGCATTGTTGCCACGGCATGGTGTGCCTATTTTTTCCGCGATCCAGACCGCGTCACACCTGCAGGCGAAAGCTTGGTTATTGCCCCAGCAGATGGCCGCGTATCAGCCATTGTCGAAGTGATCCCTCCGCCCGAATTGGCTTTGCCGCGTGAAACTTTCACCAGGGTTTCGATCTTCATGAATGTGTTCGATGTGCACATCAACCGTGCGCCCTTGGCGGCGCGGATCGTCAAACTCACCTATGTGCCCGGCTTGTTCCTCAACGCTGATCTGGATAAGGCCAGTTTGGACAATGAACGTCAGGCGCTCACGCTTGAAACGCCTTCCGGTTTGCAAATTGGTGTGGTGCAAATTGCCGGGCTTGTGGCACGCCGTATTGTGAAATTTGTCAGCGAGGGTGAAAGCCTGATGGCGGGGCAGCGTTTTGGACTGATCCGTTTTGGCAGCCGCGTTGACGTTTATCTACCTAAAGGCGTGGCCGTACGGGTCTGTGTTGGCCAACGTGCCGTGGCGGGAGAAACGGTTTTGGCTGATCTGTCGGTGAACGGCGCATCAGCACAGGGCAGGGCCTCCTGATATGGCAAAAAAGCCAGCCAAGATTGATGCTGACCTGCAGGAAGTGCAGGCCAAGCCGCGCAGCTTTCGCCCCATTCCGGCGCGCTATCTATTGCCAAATCTCATCACGCTTTTGGCTTTGTGCAGCGGGGTCACAGCAATCAGGCTTTCGGCAGAAGGGCGTTTTGAATTTGCCGTGGCCGCCATCATCTTTGCAATTGTGCTCGATGCTTTGGATGGTCGCCTGGCGCGTTATCTTGAGGGTACGTCGCGCTTTGGCGCTGAATTGGACTCACTGGCAGATTTTGTAAACTTCGGCGTTGCCCCTGCGGTTATGCTTTATCTCTGGTCCTTGAGCAGCCTGCACAACCTTGGCTGGGTGGTGTGCCTGGTGTTGACCATTGGCTGCGCATTGCGCTTGGCACGCTTCAACGTGGCGTTGGATGATCCCAAAAAGCCTGCATGGATGGCGGGGTATTTCACCGGCATGCCAGCGCCGGCTGGTGCGTTATTGGCGCTGGTGCCATTCTATCTGGGCTTTCTTGGCGTGATCAATGAGGGCCATCCCTTCGCGCGTGAAGTTGCGGTTTACGAAGTCATCGTGGCTTGCCTATTGGTAAGCCGCGTTCCTACATTCTCCGGCAAAACTTTCACACGCGTGCGGCGCGAATTTTATGGACCATTGCTTGCAGGCTTGGCGGCCGTTGTAACCCTTTTGATTTCATACCCTTGGGAGATGCTGACCTTTTTGTCGCTGGTTTACTTGGCCACAATTCCGATTGGTGTAATGCGCTATATGCGCCTCAAACATCGTCAACAGGGTTGAGTGGAAAGCACGCATGGTGCAATCCGGCATCAAGCATATAGTCCAAGACAGGAATGGCCTGTTTGTGGCCGTAACCCAGGCCCCGCCGCCTAGGCTGAAGCCCAATCTCTACGCGCGCCTCGTCAGGCGGTGTTGGCGCAATGCCTATTTGGTTATCATTTTTTGGGTTCTGTTGGCCAGCTTGGCCACCGCTGTTGCGGTTTGGAAGTTTCAAAAACCAAACAATATCGCGCTGGCCTTTCCAACAACGGCCAGCAAAGAATCGGCGGGGGCAGAGGCATTTGCGAAGTTGTCGCGCTTGCAAGTGGCAACCCTTTCTCATCCTGACGCGCATGAGCTCAACCTTGCGAGAGATTCAATTGTTGCTGATATTTCGCAACACACAGATCTTTTCGCTGCGGTTGTCGCCCCCAGTGTCGGAATTTATTATGACGATCACAATCTGCTCTATCGCCCGCTCGCAGAGGTGCAAGCGCGCGTGGCTTATGCCCTGTCGCTGAAGCCACTTTTTGAGGCGGTGAGCGTGGCGCCGGATTCTGGAAGCATGGCCACATTGCTCAGCGGCATAGCAGGGACGGTTTCGCAAGGTAATGACCCGCAAGGCTTGGATGACATGATGGCAGAGGGGGCCGCTGCCGTGCAAGCCTTGGCCTTGGGTGAAGACCACGCACTGGATTGGGCAAAGATTGCGGATTTGGAATATGAAAGCCCCGCCTCAAAAGCCATCGTCAACATCTTGCCAGTTGAAGGCAGGGAAATTGACGCCGCAACCTATCTTGCAAATTTGGCCAAGGCTGCCGGTGTTGAATTGCAAATCAGCGGAACATCCGCTCCAGCCGAAATTAAAAGCGCTGCCGATATTTCGCCGCCGACTGATAAAACGCGGTTGCTGGCAGCGCTTTTAATGGGGGCGGTTTTTGCGGCCCTGTTAACAGCCATCGTGATGGGCCGGGCGGTTATTGCAACAGTGGCGGCCGCGCCCACACTTATGATGGTGCCGATCTCTTTCCTTTCAATCATTTTATTGGGCCATTCATCCTGGCTTTCTCTCTGGCCAATTGCGGCCTTGGGCATTCTCGTCACCGCCACTGTGTCGCTCGGTCTGATTTTGGAGGCGGCACATCTTTCGCCACAACTTGCCAATGATGAAACCGCCATCATGTTGGCGGCACACGACAATGGCTCTCGCCTACTTTGGCGCGGGCTCTTGCCCACCGCACCATTTGTGGGCCTCGCGCTTTTGCCTCAGCCTGCGGGATACAGTTTGGCTTTGGCCATCGTGGCGTTGGCGCTTGTCGGGCTGTTGGTGAGCTTCACTCTGCCGCCAGCACTATCGAGCCTTCTTGAAGGCGCGCTGGATTGGCGCGCCGCCAAATGGTGGGCCCCCGCCCATCGCAGCTTGTTTGAAACCGGCCAGTGGCAAGTGCTGTCCCACGGTCTTGGTGTTTTGGTGGTGCTGGCTGGCCTTTTGACAACAATGTCATCAATCCGAAAGCCAGAGCCAATTGAACAAGCTTCGGTGTCGGTTGCAGTGCTGGCGCAAAGTGATGCCGAAGCTGAAAGTTTAATTGCCAAACTGCGTGAGGTTCCTTCAGCGGCCGCAGTGCAATGGCTGGGCAGTTTCTTGCCAGAGCAGACGCCGGAGAAACTGGCGCAACTGCAGCGCCTGCAAGGTCAATTTCCGCATATTGAGCCCGTAGGCTGGAACAACGCACAAGACGTGCGCGATGTTGTGGAGGCGATGCAAGACAGCCTGCGCCAAGTGGCGCTGGCATCCAACGCAAGGCCATCTCTCAAACAATCCGCTGATGCATTCCGGCAAAGCCTGGCCGTCCTTGCGGCCACCAGCGACGACAAGAAGCTGCGCGAACTCAACAATAAATTATTCGGCGCATTCAACCGTTTGGCCGAGCGCGCAGAAACGCTCGCCACCCTTAAATCGCCGATGATTCAAGACTTGCCGGCAGAACTGCAAACATTGTTCGGTGCCCCGCCAGGCCCATACCGCCTGGTTGTCACGCCTGTGGCAGGGGTGCCGCCCGGTCAATTGGCAGAGACATTGGATAAGCTAGGATTTCCAGTTCTTCACCCAGCTGTCGTGGCCGCAAAAGCTGAGGCGGCCCGCTATACCAGTTTGACCCGTCTTCTGCTTTCAGCCAGCGTGCTTATCATTGTGCTTTCGGCGATAGCCATTGGTGAAGTGGCAGGCTTTGGCATATCACTTGTGGTGGGCTTCGCTACGACTATTGCTTTGGCGGGCACGGTGAGTTTGTGGCATCAGGGATGGACGTTGCAATGGCTGCTGGCAATCTGCCTTCTGTCGGGGTGGTTGGCATCCTGCCTGCTGGCGGCAGCCCCACAAAACCGGGCAACTTTGATTTCTGCTGTAAATGTGTTTTTGGTTCCTGGCCTGCTGCTCGTGGCAGCCGTTCCTTTGGCTCTGTTGGGGCTGGACAGTCTTTCACAACAAATCCTGCCCTTGGCCATTGCGATGGTGGTTGTTTCCACCACAATCGGCTTGTTTCAGCGCCACGGCCCTGTTGAAGAATTTTGATTATTGGATTTTCACTACACCTGCGCCTATATAGGTCTTGGCGATGCTGCCCGGCGCGTGAAGGAACACTAATTCCCAGGGCCTATAAACGATTTCATCGGGAGCTGTCCCTGTGATTGGCCATTGGCCTTTTGCAAACGGTGCCCACCTACGCGAGTAGGGACCCGGGATCGTAAGTTCCCACGGCCACGGCGGCTCGCCACTTCCGCCATTCAAAATAAAAAATCTCCACCACGGGGTGAAACCCAGTGATGGAGAGTGTCAGGCCAAAAGCCTGTTTACATCTTGTGGTCCATTTTCTTCATCATCATGTGATGCTTCATCTTGTGCTTCTTCATCATCTTCTTGTGATGCATCATCATCATCTTGTCGTCTTTCTTCATGTCCATCGCCTGGGCTGATGCGACATAGCCAGCGCTGCCAACGCTGAGGGCGAGCAGGGTGGCCAAAACTGTAGCGGTCTTTTTCATGTGAGATCCTCTCTGAGAGCGGGCGAGTCACTTCGACCCGTCCGTGATCACATCATGGCAAGTACAAACCATCACGCGCCACTCACATGGTTGTGAAACACGAAGCTGTGATCAAAGATATATTGAAGTCAATCAGCCATTTGCTTGGCGAGATTTTCCAACCGGCCAGCGGCGCGGTCAAGATGCGTTGTCAAATTCGTCTCAAGTGTCTTAAGCTGTGTTTGCGCCACGTTTTTGCCTTCGCGCAGGCCTTGCACCTGATCTTCCAGCGACTCAATCTTCTGGATGGCCTCGCTCAAACGATCAGCCACCATCAAGCCGCTCATCACCAAGAGGCGAATATCACCGATGGAACCAACACTCTGCTTGATGCGAGAAACTTCGCTGTCGAGCAGCTGCGCCAGCTCGCGCAGATGGTCTTCCTCGCCATCTGGGCATTGCATTGTGTAGGGGCGGTCGGCGACGGTGACAACAACATTAGCCATGAATTAAGCCCCGCTGTTGGAATGCAACACAGAGCGAATGCGCCCCATGGCGGTGTCAATTTTGCCGGCAGCTTGTTTGGACGTGTCAACCAGTTCAGCAGCTTTCTCACGAACCTGCTCCAGCTGTTGATGCAGTTTGGCATGATCGCGCTGCGCCACATCCGCATTGCTGGCGGCGGCGCGCAATCTGCGGCGTTCTTCAACATGCGCAGTGGTCGCAGTTTCAAAAAGACCCAAGGCCTTTTCAAATCTCGCAAATGCCGCATCCAGTTTGTTGATCTCTGTCATCGTCCCCTAACCCCTTGGCCCCCGCAAACCAAGCTGAATTCCCTTTTACCACATAAACTTGGGTCTCATAGCTGATTCTTTCTCTCGGCATAACCTGCCAAGTATCTGGTGATAACGCCACATTGACTCAAACCCCCTGCCTGATATTGAGTTTGCCAATTATTCCTCCAGCCCAAGGTGCAAATCATGTCTGAAGCCGCCGTCACTTCCCGCCAAATGGCCAATGCCATCCGTGCTCTTTCAATGGACGCCGTTCAGAAAGCCAACTCTGGCCACCCCGGTCTGCCGATGGGTGCTGCTGACTTTGCAACGGCCTTGTGGGCGGATGTGCTGAAGTTTGATTCCAGTGCCCCGCATTGGCCAGACCGTGATCGGTTTGTGCTCTCGGCTGGCCATGGCTCCATGCTGCTTTATTCGCTGCTCCATCTCACCGGCTTTGCCGACATGACGATCGAGCAAATCAAGAACTTCCGCCAATGGGGTTCCAAAACCGCGGGCCACCCGGAATATGGCCACGCCACCGGCATTGAAACCACCACCGGCCCGCTGGGGCAGGGCATAGCCAATGCGGTCGGCATGGCCATGGCTGAACGCCACCTCAACGCCCGCTTCGGCGATGATCTCGTCAACCACAAAACCTATGCGCTCTGCGGTGATGGCTGCCTCATGGAAGGCATCAGCCAGGAAGCCATTGCGCTTGCTGGCCATTTGAAGCTCAAGAATCTCGTGGTGCTGTGGGATGACAATGGCATCACCATCGACGGCAAGCTCAGCATGTCCGATTCAACCGATCAACTCATGCGCTTCAGGGCTTCGGGCTGGAATACCACCATCATCGACGGCCATGACCACAGTGCCATCGTGGGCGCATTGGAATTCGCTCATAACTCAGACCGCCCCACCATGATTGCCTGCAAAACCATCATCGGTTTTGGCGCGCCAACCAAACAAGGCACCAATGGTGTCCATGGCTCACCCTTGGGCCCAGACGAAATCGCCAAGGCCCGCGAAACGCTGGGCTGGCCCTATGCGCCTTTCGTGGTGCCTAACGAAATCATGGCTGCCTGGCGCGCCGTTGGCTCACGCGGCAAATCTGCCCGCGAAGCCTGGGAGGGCCGCCTGAAAGCCCACCCCAAGCGCGCAGAGTTTGAACGCATCACCAAGGGCGAATTGCCAGGCAACCTGGATGCCGCCATTGCCGAATATAAAAAGTCCATGGTCGCCAACCCACCATGGGTGGCTACGCGTGCTTCGTCACAGGCAGCGCTCAACATCATCAACCCCATCGTCACCGAAACCATGGGCGGCTCAGCTGATCTCACCCATTCCAATAACACCAACTCGAAAGACCAAAAGTCTTTCAATGCAGCTGACTATTCCGGCTCTTACGTCTCCTACGGCATCCGTGAACACGGCATGGCCGCTGCCATTAACGGCATGGCGCTGCACGGCGGCGTGATCCCTTACGGCGGCACTTTCTTCTGCTTCACCGATTATTGCCGCCCCTCCATCCGCTTGTCAGCCCTCATGGGTATCCGTTCGATTTTCGTGATGTCGCATGACTCAATTGGTTTGGGCGAAGATGGCCCGACGCACCAACCGGTTGAACACTTGGCCGCCATGCGCGTGATCCCCAACCTCGTCACCATGCGCCCCTGTGATGCGGTGGAAGCTGTGGAATGTTGGCAACTGGCGCTGGAGAGCCCCAAAACGCCAAGCGTGTTGGTCATCACCCGTCAAAAGCTGAAGCCAGCACGGTTGACCTATAGCGCCAAGAATCTTTGCGCCTTGGGCGCCTATGAAATCGCCCCATCGGCGAAAAAGGCCAAAGCGGTGATCTTCGCCTCAGGCTCAGAAGTCGAAATCGCCATTGCAGCCAAAGCAATGCTCGACAAAAAGGGCACGCCAACGCGCGTGGTCTCGGTGCCATCAATGGAATTGTTCGAAAAGCAATCCAAGGCCTACAAAGCCAAGCTCATGGGCACCGAAAAAATCCGTGTGGCGGTGGAAGCCGGCGTGAAAACCGGCTGGGAAAAATTCATCGGTGACAACGGCCACTTCATCGGCATGCACGGGTTTGGCGCATCTGCTCCTGCCGAGACGCTCTACGAAAAGTTCGGCATCACGGCCAAGGCAGTGGTGAAGGCGGCGAGCGGGAAGTGAACCACACAAACTTGACTTTTCAAAAAAGTGTGTATAAATACACACCATGAACAGCCGTGAGCTTTTACGGCTGTTGAACGCAGCAGGTTGGGTGAAGGTGGCCCAAAAAGGCAGCCACATCCAACTCAAGCATCCCAATTTGCCGGGGCGTGTGACTGTGCCTCACCCCAAGCAAGAGGTGCCAATCGGCACATTGCGTTCAATTGAAAAACAGTCACAGATGAAATTGAGATAGCCATGTCAGAATACATTGCCCTCATCCACAAAGACCCAAACTCTGCCTTTGGTGCAAGCTTCCCCGATTTGCCGGGCTGCATCTCAACGGCAGACACCTTGGAAGAACTGCGCCCGATGATTGAGGAAGCACTGGGCTTCCACATCGAAGGCATGATTGAAGATGGCGAGGCCGTGCCCGAACCCAGCACGCTGGATGAGATATTAAAAGCGGATGGTTACGCCGATGCGGTGGCCGTAATGGTGGTGAAAGCGCCAGAAACGGAAGGTGCCACTGTGCGCGTGAATATTACGTTGTCTGAGAAAACGCTTGCCCAGATCGACCGCAAGGCTGCGGCGCAGGGCATGTCAAGATCAGGTTTTTTGGTTGAGGCGGCGAAGCGGTGGTGAAGGCTCAATCAATCGAATAGTTATAGGTACCACAAATTCCCTTGGAGTTTATATCATGGGGAGGTCGATTACTCTGAAACATCGCCAGTTCAAGAAGGCGATCTGAAGTCCCCACAAAACGGTCTTCATAAAAGACGACGTAGATTGGTGTCTTACTATCTGCATTCCCACAAAGGGTGTTGCCATTTATGAGCTTGCCTGGATCATGGTCAAATCTAAAGACCTCTGCGGTGATCTTTTGGTTATCGTTAAATTTCCAGGGCCGCCAGGCAGCGACAATTTGCGTTAGTTTGACGGTTTTCCCGTTCCCAAAGGTTAGGGTCACTGTGCTGCCCTTTTTGGCGAAATGCTTATTGCCTGATAACTTGATCGATCCTGTAATAGCTGAGGCTGTATGGCTAAATGCCACAAACTCGCGCTGATCTTGCCAAAGATGATGCTCAATCGCGGATTGTCCGATTGCGAGATTTGCCCAACTAATAATAGCGAAACTTGAAATTAGGCCTATCAAATATCTCATTGTCGAAATCTCCAATTGGCATGGGCTTTGGCAGATACTGCTCAAGAAATCCGTGCCCGTCAAATCTTAGGCCCGCTAGATAAACTCGGCCTCCCAATTCGTTCACCCCGCCTTGGCCGGAACCACTTCAATATCCAACTCTGCCCCGATACGCTCCTCTGCCAGAGCCAGATCATAACTCGCCTGCAGGTTCAGCCAGAACCTTGGGCTCTGGCGGAAATAGCGGCCAAGACGCATGGCAGTTTCGGTGCTCACTGCGCGCTTTTCATTCAGGATGTCGGTGATGCGCCCAGAAGGTGTGCGCAGCGCCAAGGCAAGGGCATTGGCGGAGAGTTCTCTCGCCTTCAATTCGCGCCGCAAGATGCGGCCAGGATGCACAGCGCGCATGATTTTCTCCATCAATGATAATCCACAATTTCAACGTCATGGGCATCGCCGTCTGCAAAACGAAAGCACAATCGCCACGGCCCATTGATCGTCATGGCCCACTGGCCCCTCCGCTCTCCCTTCAATGCGTGAAGGCCAACGGATTTCAGCGGGCTCAGATCCGCCAGCGAGGTGGCTGCATCAAGCATTGCCAACAAATCCTCTGCGGCTTCAAGATCAAGGCCTGAGAATTTCGATTTACCAGATTCTGCAAACCGCCGCGTGCCAGCGCTTGCCCATGATTTAATCATCTCTGATACATACTACGTCAGGCGTAGTATGTCAATGAATGATGCACTTGCGGAGTCTCACGCCTTCTTCAAAAACTCCGTGCGCAGCACCAAGCCCTTCACCTTCTCGTGGCGGCAATCCACTTCTTCCGTGTTGCCTGTCAGCTTGATGCCCTTGATCATCGTACCGCGTTTGAGAGTTACATTGGCACCCTTCACTTTCAAATCCTTGATCAGCGTAACATTGTCGCCGTGTTTCAACTCGTTGCCATTTGAATCTTTGGTGATGTCGGTCATTTTCTGCTCCTGAAGTTTTCACGCTTATGTCCAATTCCAAGCGCAGCGTCCATTACCTTTTCTGACACGAAGCAAGAAGTCGCAATGAATTTAATCCTTGACATCTATTCCTAGGCGTGCCATTGGCGAGTGGTCCCTTCCACCGGGGTTTCGTTCGCGACGGTGATCGAGGCGGGAGAGGACCAAGGATCGTGGGTTGGGGAAACGTACCTCATTCCACGGGTCTGCCAGTAGG
>Ga0075023_100000395_pt1 | contig 10935 bp, 5 predicted proteins | sample Str014_FD_71388 | JGI IMG/M metagenome (GOLD analysis project Ga0075023, IMG submission 71388) | Freshwater sediment microbial communities in response to fracking from Pennsylvania, USA - Straight Creek_MetaG_SC_2014 | ecosystem: Environmental > Aquatic > Freshwater > Creek > Sediment | place... | reverse complement strand
GGTGATGTACGCGATCCGCCACCAGTTGGTGGCCGTTTAGCAGCGATCGCGGCAGAGCCGCGGCTTGCGGGTCGGGCGTTCGCGCGAGACGTTTCGATCTGCCCCGACCGCCGGACGCGACGCTGCCTCTGAAGCGGCCACTCGGAACTTTCCAGCGCGACGGTAATTCGCCTGAGCCCAGACTCAGATGGCGCCGATGGCGTCGCCCCGCGCGGCGCTCTAGGCTTTGCGAATGTCCGAGATCCGCATTCTCCCGGCGAAGGTCCGCGGAACGGAGCCTGCCGGCATCGCGTTACCCAAACGAACCGGGCCGCGCGACATCGGCGCTCGCCCGCTGCGGATCGGTTCGCACGAGGTGCGGCGCCACTTGCGATCGCGCTTGCGCCAGAGCTTCGAGCAAATCAAGCGCTACCTGGCGCTCGGCCGACAGACGGTCGAGCGTGAATCGCTCGGCGCGATGACCGACGACCTGATCGACCGCGCCGCCGAACTGTTCGTGTGCGTCGGTGCGCTGCGCGGCACCGGCGCGGCGATGAGCCTGGGCCAGGTGCGTTGCATCACCGAGCTCGACAACTTCGCGCGCCTGCTGCGCGGCAGCAGCCCGCTGCAAACACACGTCATCGCGCACGCGCTGGACAGCCTGATCGTGGAGTGCGTGCTGCTGCACGCCGAACTGGACGACACGTAGTTCGATCGGCTGCCCGAACTCCGGCGCAACCGCCCCTGCGCCTCAGCCGAAGAGGATCGTGACGCGCGTCCCTTGTCCCGGCGAAGCATCGAGCGCAAACCCTGCGCCGCAAAAGGCGGCCCGCTCGCGCATGTTCAGCAGACCCTGCCCGACGCCGCTTTCGCGCTCGGCCAGCGCTTGCGGATCGAAGCCGTCGCCGTTGTCGGCGATGCACAGGCGCAGGTGTTGCGCACTGCCGGCCAGCGTCACGTCGACGCGCGTCGCGTTGGCGTGTTTGGCAGCATTCATCAACGCTTCCTGGGCGATGCGAAACAGCACCGTCTCGAGCTCGGCGTTGCAGCGACCACTGAAGCGCGCATGATCGAAGCTCACCTGCGCGCCGGTTCGGCGGTGCAGTTGATCCACGCTCGCCTGGAGCGCCGGCACCAACCCGGCGTAGTCGACGATCGTCGGCCGCAGCGTGCTGCAAAGGTCACGAATGCTGACCACCGTGTCGGCGAGCAGGTCGCTGGACTCGCGCAGCAGTTCGTGGTCTTCGTCGCTGCGCGACGGGATCGATTTGCCGAGCACCCTGAGGTTGAGAATGACCGCCGCCAGGTTCACGCCGGTGCGGTCGTGCAGTTCGCTGGACCATCGACGGCGCTCCTGCTCCTGCACCGACACCAGACGCCGGGAGAGCTCCGACAGGCGCCGGTTCTGATCGGCGAGCTCGCCGCGGTGCCGCGCGTCGAGGGCCAGATGGCGATGGTGTTCGACCCACCACCAGGCGCCGAGCAGCCAGATCGCACCGACGATCGCAGCACCGAGCAAGGTGATGTGCTTCAACTCGGCGTATGCCTCGGCGCGGCTTTGCTTGGCCATCAGCAACCAGTCGGTTCCCGAAATATCGACCGCGTAGGCCAGCACGGATTCGCCGCGCTCGTCGTCGCCGGTCACGGCGCCGCTGCCCCGGCGGACGAGCTGCGTTCCGATGGACGATGCCCTGGTGGTGGAAAGCATCTGCGACCGAAGGTCTTCGGCCCCTTCGCGTTCACGGTTGAGGATCAGCATGGCATCGGGCTCCCGCTGCAGCAACCAGACCTCGCCGGAACTGCTGGTGCCGGGCCACTGCTCGAGAAGCGGGAACAGCCCGTGACGGGGATCGATCTCGACGTGGACCACCAGGCTCCTGGCGCCGGGGGGTTGCCGAACCGCGGCGAACGCGCCGAGATAACGTGTCGCATCGGCTGCGCGCGCCGTGTCGATGTGGAAACTCTCGAAGGACGCCGCCGAAGCGGCAGCGGCGGCGACCGCCGCGCGCCGGGTCGAAGGCGTGTCCTGATCGCCGGAGGCGGTGGTCAGCAGCAGCTTGCCGTTCGAGCCGTCGTGCAGGCCGATGTGCACGTAGTGAAAGGCACGCGACATGCGCAGCATGTCTTCGACAAGGCGCTGGCCGGCGCCGCTGTCGTGGGCGCCGTTGGCCTGCCAGTCGTTCAAGGCGACGCTGAAATCGGGGCTGCCGATGGAGAGTTGCAGGTCGTCCAGCGCATCGTCGATCCAGGTCTTGACCAGCGCCTCTTTCAGGGTCGCCACCGCTTGCAGGCGGTGGCTCACCGCCTGCGTCACCGCAACGCTGCTGGCGCGATACAAGCCGACGGCCGCCACGCTCACGAGCACCGACAGCACGATGCACGCCGTCAAGGGCGACGACCAGATCGACTGACGACGCGGCTGCGCGTTCTCGAGCGGTTTGGACAACCGCCGCCAGAGAAGGTAGATGACGATCGGCCCGGCCGCGGCAACGCTGAGGAACGCGAACGAAGCCAGTTCCTGATCGACATTCGTCCAGGCATCGGCGCGCATCTGCAGCAACAGCCTGGCTGCCACCGCAAGCACCACGACCGTGGGCAGCACGACCAGAACGACCGCCAGCCGGCGCGCAAGGCTTGCCGCCTGCGCCGCGACGGCATCCGGTTCGGGTTTGATCGTGACGGGCAGGTTCATCGTGGCGCGCCGGTGGCACGACGATTCTCTCTCTGCCCCGCGCACAAGTCGCTGGGGACACCCCCTGGGCAGTCGCCCTTCGAACCGTTGGGGGCGCACCCACGGGCCGCATCGGACACGTCTGATTTTTCGCACCGGCCTCTGAGCTTCGAATCATCCGGCACCGATAGCCGCACGTCGAGCCCGGCCCTACAACTGAGGCATGGCCCATCGCTGCATCGCGCCACCCGGCGCACGGTGCAAGCGATCGAAGGCAAGACGAGTCAACGAGGCAGGAGGGAGTCGACGATGAAGACGCACGCAGCACCCGCAAGCGCTCAGCGTGGAACACGCGGACGCGGAGCACGTCCCGCTCGCAGCGATGCCGCGCTTCGACCCGGGCTCCGGGCAGGGGCTTTGCCGGCGATGGTGGCGGTGCTCAGCGTGGCGCTCAGCGGCCCGCAGTTGGCGGCCGCGGACACCGGCATGCAGGACATGGCCGACATGCACGCGCACCATCACATGGTGGCGCCGGAGGTCACCCGAAGCACCGCCCGCTACAGCGCGCCGGACGTGAAACTCGTGCGCGACGACGGCGCGAAGGTGACCCTGCGCGACGAGCTCGAAGACGGGCGCCCGGTCGTGCTCAGCTTCATCTACACGACCTGCACCACCGTCTGCCCGCTCACCAGCCAGACCCTGTCCGAACTGCAGGGCAAGCTCGGCGCGGCGCGCGACTCGGTGCACCTGATGTCGATCTCGATCGATCCGGAGCACGACACGCCGCCTCGCCTGCGCGAATACGCGCACAGGTTCGGCGCCGGGCCGGAATGGCAGCACTACACCGGCACCCTGGCCGCCAGCACGACCGCTCAGCAGGCCTTCGCCGTCTACCGAGGCGACAAGATGAACCACACCCCGACGACCCTGGTGCGAACCGCACCGGGCGGCACCTGGGTTCGGATCGACGGCTTCGCGAGCTCGGACCAGATCCTGGCCGAGTTGCACGGCGTCGGCAGCGTCAAGTGATTCGGGCACACGGGTCGAGCCCGGCTCAGCAGGAGGTCACATGTCCATGATCACGATGTCACCGCGCCGTTTCCTGTCGTTCGCGGCCGTTCGCAAGGTCGAGGTCGCGCATTCGCCGCTGGCTGGATGGTTCGTACGGGCGGCGTTGGCGGCATGGCTTGCCGTGGCACTTGCCGACGCGGCTTCGGCGCAGTCGTTCCGGGTGCAGTGCCCCAGCAGCACCATCACGCATCCGGTCGCCGCCAACAACAATGCCGAGCCGGCCTACACCGGCCCGACCACGCTGAAGGCCGGTGCGAACGGCTACCTCGCGCCGGTCGCCGGTGTGAACGGGGCGATCAAGTGCCAGCAGATCTCGGGTGGCGATGGCTACGCGACGATGGCCGACGGCACGCAGACCTACATGTTCTCGTTCGGCCCGCTGTCCGGGCTGGCCGACATGGCCGCGGGCAAACCGGGCACGCAGTTTCCCAACGTCTTCAACACGGTGTACGCCGGCACGCTACAACCGGGCGACCCGGCCACGGCCTTCGCCGCGTCGACACCGTTCACGTACAACGGCGCGGTCGGGCTGATCGCGGACCAGGCCGCCGGCGCACCCGAGACGGCTGCAGCCACCGCGACGCTCGGCAGCGGCGGGAGCGTCACCGGGGCCGCGATCACCAGCGGCGGCTTCGGCTACACGGCCGCACCCGCCGTCACGATCACCGACGGCAGCGGATTCGGCACCGGCGCCACCGCGACGGCGACGGTCGTGAACGGCGCAGTGACCGCGATCGCCATCGGTGCGAAAGGGAGCAACTACACGCTGCCGTTGATCGCCGTCGATCCGCCGCCGCAGACCAATCCGTGCACGAACGGCGCAACTTCGCCGAACTGCCTGACCGGCCACGTCGACCCGCGGCAGATCATGGATGTCGGCGTGATGAACGGCAACATCCCCGCGCCGCTGATGGCGATCGACGAGGACGACGAGTACTTCCTGACACTCAGCAACGTCGGCATGATCATGCGGCCGGACCTGTTCGAGCAGCACACCGTGCACTTCCACGGCTACCCGAATGCCGCTTCGATCTTCGACGGCGTGCCCGACGCATCGGTCGCCATCAACATCGGCGGCAGCTTCACCTACTACTACCTCGCACCCGACGCCGGCACCTACTTCTGGCACTGCCACACCACACCGCCCGAGCACCTGCAGATGGGCATGGTGGGCCAGCTCTACGTGCGGCCGCGGCAGAACCGCGTGCCGTCGACCTCGACCCTGTACGCCGCATTGCAGGCGCAGCAGACCGACCTGCGCACGGCCTGCAACTCGAGCAGCGACATCCTGTGCAGCAACCCGTTGCCCGCGGTGAAGACTGCCGTCACCGGGGGCTTCGCGAACGGGCAGGCGACGCAGATGTACGTCTACAACGACGGCGACGGATCGACCGCGTACGACGTGGAATACCCGATCCAGATCCACGGATTCGATCCGGACTTCCACTTCGTCGGCATGACCTTCAATCCCGAACCGTTCGTGGACATGAAGGACAAGTACTTCCTGCTCAACGGGCGCAGCTACCCCGATACCGTGACGCCCGGCGCCATGCAGACGCAGTCCTCCGACGGTCGCAGCCACTACTCGCAGCCGATGCCGTCGATCGTCAACATCGTGGCCGGCCAGAAGGCGCTGCTGCGCATCTCGGACCTGGATGTGTCCGAGTACCAGACCCTCGCCTCGCTGGGCATTCCGATGCACGTGGTTGGCTACAACGCCAAGCTGCTGCGCGACCAGGCCGGCAACAACATGGACTACTTCACGAACTCGATCACGCTGGCCGGCGGCGAATCGCTCGACGTGATTCTCGACACGAGCAAGCCCAAGCCCGACGGCACCGCCTACAGAAAGGGCGACGTCTATTACCTGTACACGCCGCAACTCGATCACCTGTCGAACGACGCCGAGAACTTCGGCGGGCTGATGACCGAAGTTCACATCAACTGAGGGGCCACGATGAAGACGAGATCACTGGACATCGCCGTGTTCGCGAAGGCGTGGCTGGCCCTCGGGATCGCGGCGTGCGCGCTGCTGTGCGGTGCGGCAGCGCATGCCGCAACGCCGGGCATCACCGGCCCCAGCTTCAACCTCACCGCGCAGCCTGCCAACCTGAACCAGCCCGACGGCACGGCGCTGTACTCATGGGGCTACGGCTGCAAAGGCGCGCCCACCGGGTTCGCGCCGGCCGCCATCGGCGGGGCGAGTTGCCCTTCGATGCAGGTGCCGGGGCCGACCTTGATCGTCAACGAAGGCGATACGGTGACGGTGAACCTGACCAACGGCCTGCCCGCGGCGGCGGGCAACACGTCGATCCTGTTCCCCGGCTTCCAGGTGGCCACCACCGGCGGGGTTCAAGGCCTGCTGACGCAGGAGGCGGCAACCGCCCAGACAGTGACCTACACGTTCAAGGCCACCACACCCGGAACCCACGCCTACTACAGCGGAACGCAAAGCGACCTGCAGGTCGAGATGGGCCTGTACGGTGCCGTCATCGTGCTCCCTGCGAGCGTGCCCGGCGCCTGCAGCACGGGCATCGCGGCGTCGAACTCGACCGCCCAGTCGCACTGGGGCGAAAAGGACTTCAGGCTCGCGAAGTCGGCCTACGACCACCCCAAGAGCTGCTACGACCGCGAGTACCTGTTCCAGTTCTCGGAGGCCGACCTGAACATCCACAACCAGGCGCTCGCGCAGGTCACGGCCTGTGCCACTGCCGCCGGCACCTGCAACCTCGAGGTGCCGACCGAGCCGTATCACCCGAACTTCTTCATGATCAACGGCCGTTCGATGCCCGACGACATGGACTCGAACTACGCGCCCGAGTACCCGAACCAACCGTACAACGGCAACCCGCACATGCACCCGGGCGAACAGGTGCTGATCCGCGTCATCGGCCAGGGGCGCTGGCAGCACCCGTTCCACGAACACGGCAACCACGTGCGCATCCTGGCGCGCGACGGCAACATGATCCTGAGCCAGAGCGACCCGAACAGCCTGGCCGGCCCGCTGCTGTTCACGACCACGACGACGCCCGGCCTGGCCTTCGACGGCATCTTCTACTGGACCGGCAAGGGACTGAACTGGGATGCCTTCGGGCACAACCCGGCTTCGAAAGACCCGCTCGGCAATCTGCCGTGCAACCCGGACGCCAACGGCTACAACACCGGCGACCCGACCGCGTTGAACTACTTCGAGTGGTGCCAGGACCACAACAAGCCGATCCAGGCTGCGCCCTACGGCGACGTGCCCGCGGGCGGCCCGATCACCCTGCCCGACGCGAACATCTTCACGAACGGCGCCTGGTACAGCGGCAGCCCCTACCTCGGGCCGAACGCGACGACGCGGGCCACCGGTGTCAACGGTGTGTTCCAGCCCTCCAACGCACAGGCCAACCCGGACACCGAGCGCGGCTATGCATTCATGTGGCACTCGCACAACGAGCGCGAGATCACGACGAACAACGTCTTTCCGGGCGGCATGTTCATGATGATGCTCGTCGACTCGCGCGAGTTCGTCATCGACGAATCGAACTGAGACAGGGGAGCTCTGCGATGAGATTCAACCCAGCGAAGTCCATCCGGATCGGGTCGGCGCTCGCGCTGTCGGGCCTGCTCCTGGCCAGCGGCTCGGCACTCGCCCAGGTCCAGCAGATCAACCTCACCGCGGCGCCGACGACGGCGACGATGTCGGACGGGAGTGCCGTGCCGATGTGGGGCTACGCGTGCGGCGCCGTGGTCGGCGGCGCCACGGCGACCTGCGCTGCGCTCGGGCCGACCGCGGGTGGCTGGTCGCCGGTGGTGATCCGGGCGGTCACCGGGAGCAACCTGCAGATCAACCTGACGAACAAGCTGAGCTTCGCGGGCGCGGCGCTGCCGACCTCGCTGGTGATCGTCGGCCTGCCCGGCGGGGGTTTGGGCACCGGCTCCACGACCGCCGCGAGCCCACCCCATGCCGACCTCGGTGTCTCCTGGCCCACCGCGACCGCTGCCGGTGGCGCCAACCCGACCTTCTCGCCACCGGCGCAGGGGCCGCGCGTGCAGTCGTTCGCCACCGAGGTGGCGCCGGCATCGACCCCGCCGACCGGCAACCAGGTCGCGTCCGGTTCGGCGCTGGTGTGGAACGGGCTGAAGGCCGGCACCTACCTGATCGAGTCCGGCACGCACCCTTCGATCCAGGGCTCGATGGGTCTGTACGGCATGCTGATCGTCACCAACGCGCCGACAGCCGGCGCGGCGGGCACCGCCTACGGCGCGGGCAGCGCCTCCGTGCGCTACGACGCCGACCTGCCGATGCTGCTGAGCGAGATCGATCCGGTGCAGAACGCGGCGGTTTCGGCGGCCGTCAACACTGCCGGGTTCCAGGAGTCGACGGTCTGGTCGGGTCAACCCGGCGGCTGCGGCAACAAGCTGCTCGCCAGCGGGCAGCCGAACCCCGCCTACCAGACCTGCTACCCGCCGGTGGTCAACTATTCGCCGCTGTACTACCTGTTCAACGGCGTGGCCTTCGACAAGGCGAACCCCGGCAACTCGCTGTTCGCGGCCTCGCCCTCCGCACCCGGCACGCAGGCGAACGGCAAGACCTCCGCGCTGCTGGTTCGATTCGTGAACGCCGGCCTGCGCATGCACGTGCCCTCGATCGTCGGCGCGACCACGGGCGCCACCCCCATCCCCGGCCTCTCGCTGATCGCCGAAGACGGCAACCGGGCCCCCGGCAACCCGCGCGTGCAGAACGAAGTTTTCCTCGCGGCGGGCAAGACCTACGACGTGCTGATCAATGCGCCCGTCGGCAGCGCCACCGCGCTGCCGGTATTCGACCGGCAACTGAGCCTGTCGGCGAACGCCACCTCGCGCGATGCCGGCATGCTGGCCTACCTCGGCGCGAATGGCGCGGCGCTGCCCGCGGCGAGCCAATTCTCGGGGGCGACCGCCAACCCCGACAGTTACGCGCTCGTGATCCCCGGCCAGACGCTGACGATTGCCGACCCCTCCCAGGGCGTGATGGCCAACGACGTGAACGTGTCGCGCGTGGCCCTGAAGACCGGGCCGGGCAAGGGCACGCTGACACTCGCCCCGAACGGCACCTTCAGCTACGCGCCCGGCACCGCCTGGACCACGACGACGAGCGACAGCTTCTCGTACTGCGCCAACGGTTCGACAACGGTGTGCACGACCGTGACCCTGGCCGCCGCCGCGATCGAGGCCGGCAGCGGCATCACGGTGGGCAACACCACGTACACGTCGACGATGTCGACCTACTTCAGCACCGCTTCACCCGGCGTGCTCGCCTTCGCCTCCGATGCCAAGGGCTATCCGCTGAGCGTGAACATCGCCTCGGTGACGCCGCAGGCCGGCCTCAAGCTGAACATCGACGCCAACGGCGGGTTCACCGCCTCGGTCGCCGGGCCGGGCACCTACACCTTCAGCTACAAGGCGCAGAACTCGCAGGGCACGCTGAGTGCCGCGTCGGGCACGGTCACTCTCAACTTCCCGGCGCCCGGCGGCCTGCAGGTTTCCATCGTCGACGGCAGCGGTACGCCGCTGCCGACCATCACGAATTCCGCCGGGGCCTCGACCCAGGACTACCGCTGGATCATCGAGGAAGACCGCACCTTCTACGTCGACCCGACCAAGACCACCAACACCGCTGCCGCGCCCGGCTCGACCACCGTCGTGACCTACGGCGCCAACTTCCACACCAGCCACATGCCCTTCGTGGCACAGGGCTGCACCGGGCCGGTGTCGTGCGGTGTCGGCCAGACCATGCTCGACCCGACGAGTGGCAAGCACGTCGCGGCGGTATGCGACGTGGGCAGCGGCGCTTGCCGGGCCGACACCGGCAACGCCGGTCGCACGCCGGTGCTGCCGAGTTCGGTCGTTCTCGATCCGACCAAGCGCTACTACCTCTCGGTGCTGCCGGGCGACGCCGCCAACCCTTTCTACGGTGCCTCGGCCACGGGCCACGGCATGGGCGGCGCGCCCGTCATGTTCGGCCAGACCAGCGTGACGGTGACGGCGCAGGCCAGCCCGTACCCGCCCGGCCAGTTGACCGTGTTCGTGTTCGAGGACGACTTCCCGCTCAACGGCGAGGTCGATGCCGGCGGCGGTGTGGACGTGCTCGCGCCCAACGAGCCCGGACTCGGCGGCTTCCAGATCCACCTCTGGGACGCGATGGGCGGCAACGGCGACTTCACCGGCCAGATGACCTACGACATGTTCAACCAGCCGCTGTCGAACAGCCTGGCCGGAACGATCGACCCGGTGACGGGCCAGAACGCCTGCCCCATCACGCAACAGGACGCGAGCGGCGCCGGCATCACCGGCATGATCGTGACCTGCCCGAAATTCGAGGCCGACGGCACCACCCTGTCGCCGCTGGCGGGCCAGGCCGTGATCAAGAACCTGATGCCGGGCCGCTTCGGCGTGATCGCCACGCCGGCCGCCGACCGCATCGCGCGCGGCGAGGAATGGCTGCAGACGAACACGCTGGACGGCCAGAAGGCGCACGATTCCTTCATCCGCATCGGCGAGCCCGCGTACTTCCAGGAGTTCGGCCCGGCCGGCTACCACGTGACGATCGGCTTCGCGAACCCGGCGATCATCAACGCCCGGCTGCCCGGCGTGTGTGCCGGCACCGACCCCAACCTGCCGGGCACCGGCAGCTGCAACAACACGATCAAGGGCCACGTCTCGACCGAACGCATGAGCCGCACGCCGGACGAACGCCTGTACGGCAGCGGCAGCTTCGACAGTTGGTACTTCACCCAGTGCTACGTGAGCGTCGGCGACCCCGACGGCGAGGACTTCGCGTTCACGAAATGCGACAAGCAGGGCAATTTCAAGCTCACGGGCATCCCGAGCGGCTCCTGGCGCGTGACCGTCTTCGACAAGTGGAACGACATGCTGGTCGACGGCCTGTCGACGCCCGTGGCAACGAACGGCGGCACGGTCGACATGGGCGAGATCGCGACGAACCAGTGGCAGTCGAACATCTACACCCGCACCTTCATCGACGACAACAAGGACGGCGTTGCGCAGTCGGGCGAGGGCGGCATTCCGCTGATCCCGGTGGCCGTGCGCTACCGCGACGGCAGCCTGGCCAACGGCCTGAGCACCGACTTCAACGGCATCGCCAACTTCAACGAGACCTTCCCGCTGTTCAACTGGTACGTGGTCGAATCCGATGTCACGCGCTACAAGAACACCGGCACCCACGTCGT
>Ga0075023_100000393_pt1 | contig 10984 bp, 10 predicted proteins | sample Str014_FD_71388 | JGI IMG/M metagenome (GOLD analysis project Ga0075023, IMG submission 71388) | Freshwater sediment microbial communities in response to fracking from Pennsylvania, USA - Straight Creek_MetaG_SC_2014 | ecosystem: Environmental > Aquatic > Freshwater > Creek > Sediment | place... | reverse complement strand
CATCGAGTTCGACGACGTGGTCGCCGGCTACGGCGAGTTCATGATCCTCAACAACCTGAGCTTCCAGGCCCAGCGCGGCAAGATCACGCTGCTGCTCGGGCCCAACGGTGCCGGCAAGTCGACCGTGCTGAAGACGCTGTTCGGCATGCTCAAGGTGCGCCAGGGCCGCATCCGCCTCGACGGCGTCGACATCACCGGCGCCAGCGCGAAAGACCTGCTCGTGAAGCACGGCATCGCGTTCGTGCCGCAGGGGCGCAACCTGTTCGGCCAGCTCACCGCGTTCGAGAACCTCGAACTCGGCGGCATCACGCTGGGCATGAAGACCACGCACGAGCGCATCCCCGAAGTGCTGGCGCGCTTTCCGCGCGTCAAGGAGCGGCTGCACAGCCCGGCCTCGGCGCTGTCGGGTGGTGAACAAAAGCAGCTCGAAGTGGGGCGCGCGCTGCTGTTGCGGCCGAAGGTGTTGCTGATCGACGAGCCCTCGATCGGCCTCTCGCCGATGGTCGTGGCCGATGTGTTCAAGCTGCTGCGCCAGCTCGCCGACCAGGGCACGACCGTGCTGATGGTCGAGCAGAACGTGAAGAGCGCGCTGAAGATGGCCGACGAGGCGATCGCGCTCGAATCGGGCCGGCTGGTGCTGCACCGCCGCGCCGACGAGTTGCTCGCCGACCCCGACATCGAGCGCCTGTTTCTCGGCGGTGCGCACGCCGCCGCGGCGCCATCGCCGCGCACGAACTCGGCGTGACCCGAACCGTGCCGACTTCCAAAGCCACGGCTGCCGCGCCTGCCACGACGCTGATCGACGCGAAGATCGAAAGCCTGCGCGGCGATTGGCGCGGCGCGATGCTCGCCCGCCTGCGCGCGCTGATCCTGGCCGCCGATCCGGGCGTCGTCGAGGAGTGGAAGTGGAGCATCCCGGTCTGGTCACACCACGGCCTCGTCTGCACCGGCGAGACCTACAAGAAGGTCGTGAAGACGACGTTCGCGAAGGGCGCGTCGCTGCCCGATCCGTCGGGGCTGTTCAATTCGAGCCTCGACGGCAAGGTCAGGCGCGCGATCGATTTCCATGAAGGCGCCGAGCTGGACGAGGCGGCGTTCAAGGCATTGGTGCGGGCCGCCGTGGCCTTGAACGAGTCGACCGTCGGCGGCTGACCAGCGTCGCCTGGGATGCTTCGCGATCGAACCAGTCAGCGCTGCGTCTTGTCCTTCGCGTTCTGCGCCTCGATGCGTTCGCGCGCGGCCTGCCAGTCGGCATCGCTCCAGTCGCGCAGCTCGTAGAAGTTGCCGCCGGTCGCGAGCGCGTTGCCGCCGTCCATCGCGATGGTCTGGCCGGTGAGCCAGTCGCACTGCCCCGGCGCCATCAGGAAGCTCGCGAGGTTCTGCAGCTCGCTCATCTGCCCCGGCCGGGCCATCGGGTTCTTGGCGATGCTGCGCGCGCCGGGCTGCTCGCCCGGGTTCAGGCGCTTGCTCATGCCCTCGGTCGGGATCTCGCCCGGCGCGACCGCGTTCAGCCGGATGCCGAAGCGCGCCCATTCGGTCGCGAGCGACTTGGTCATCACCTCGATGCCGGCCTTGCTCATCGCCGAGGGCACGACGTACGGGCTGCCGTTCTCGACCCATGTGACGATGATGCTCATCACGCTGCGCATCGGCTGGCCGCGCTGCCACGTGCCTTCCTTGGCCTGCGCGACCCAGCGCTTGCCGATCGCCTGCGTCACGTAGAAGCTGCCGTGGAAGACGATGTTCGCGATCGCGTCGAACGCGCGCGGCGAGAGGCTTTCGGTCGGTGCGATGAAGTTGCCGGCGGCGTTGTTGACCAGCCCGGTCAGGCCGCCGCTCGTCCACAGGCTTTCGACCATCTCCTCCACCGCCTGGGCGTTGCGGATGTCGACGCCGAAGGTGTCGACGCGGCGTTCGGGGAATTGCGTGCGCCAGGCCGCGGCGGTTTCCTCGACGACCGACTGGCGCCGGCCGCAGATCGCCACATCGGCGCCGAGGCTCAAGAAACGTTCGGCCATCGCCTGGCCGAGGCCGGTGCCGCCGCCGGTCACCAGGATGCGCTGGCCGGCCATCAGATCGGGTTGGAACATGGGGTCGTCTCCTTGGAATGTTGTCGGATCGACGCTAGCACCGTGCTGGTCGACTTGTCTATCCGTGACCCGCCCAAAACGCTGTTCCCTGCATCGGCAGGCAAATGCAAGGTCTGTTACCGTCCGCCCCCAGAGAGTTCTGAGGAGAAGCCGCATGAGCGGTCTGACCAAACGCCTGCGCGAGTTGCCCGACGCACGGCTGCGCGAGATGCGCCGGGGCGTGGAGAAGGAGAGCCTGCGCGCGTTGCCGGATGGCGGTCTTGCGCTCACGCCGCACCCCGCCGCGCTGGGCTCGGCCCTGACCCACCCGCACATCACCACCGACTTCAGCGAATCGCAGCTCGAGTTCGTCACCGGCGTGCACCCGAGCGCGCAGGCCTGCGTCGACGAGCTCACGCAGATCCACCAGTTCAGCTACCGCGCGTTGCAGGATCTGGGCGACGAGATGCTCTGGGTTTCGAGCATGCCCTGCGGGCTGCCGACCGACGAGACGATTCCGATCGGGCGCTACGGCGCGTCGAACGTGGGCCGCGCGAAGAGCGTCTACCGCATGGGCCTGGGTCACCGATACGGCCGGCGCATGCAGACGATCTCGGGCATCCACTACAACTGGTCGATGCCGGGCATCGCGACCGACGAGTACTTCGGGCTGATCCGCAACTTCAGGCGCGAATCGTTCCTGCTGCTGTATTTGTTCGGCGCCTCGCCGGCCTTGTGTTCGAGCTTCGTCGCCGGCCGCGAACACGAACTCCAGAAGGTCGGTAGCGCCAGCCTGCACATGCCGAACGGCACCTCGCTGCGCATGGGGCGGCTGGGCTACCAGAGCGATGCGCAGGCCACGCTTTCGGTCAGCTACAACAGCCTCGAAAGCTACGCCGCCTCACTGCAGGAGGCACTGACGAAACCGTACCCGGCCTACGAGAAGGTCGGCATCCGCAACCCGGGCGGCGACTACAACCAGCTCGCCACCAGCCTGCTGCAGATCGAGAACGAGTTCTACGGCACGATCCGCCCGAAACGCGTGATCTTTCCCGGCGAGCGGCCGCTGCATGCGCTGCGCGAGCGCGGTGTCGAGTATGTCGAGGTGCGCTGCATGGACCTCGACCCGTTCGAGCCTGTCGGCATCAACGCATCGACGATGCAGTTCATCGACCTGTTCCTGCTGCGCTGCCTGCTCGCCGAGAGCCCGCCCGACACGCCCGACGAGATCGGTGCCCTCGCGCGCAACCAGCAGCGCGTGGCCGCGCGCGGGCGCGAGCCGGGCCTGCGGCTGGAGCGCGGCGAATCGGCGGTGACGGTGACCGAGTGGGGCGGCGAGATCCTCGCTTCGCTCGCACCGATCGCCGAGCGGCTCGACGCGCTGCACGGCGGCAGCGGTTATCGCGACGCGCTGGCGTCGGCGAACGCCGTGCTGCGCGCGCCCGACACCGCGCCCTCGGCGCGCGTGCTGGCGACGATGGCGCGCGACTTCGACAGCTCCTACCTCGGCTTCACACGCGCGCAGTCGGCGCAGACGCGCAACGCGCTGCTCGCGCTGCCGTTCGGCGACGAGGCGCGCCCGCGCTTCGTCGCGGCATCGAAAGCCTCGGTCGACGAGCAAAGGCGGATCGAGGCCAACGACAGCCTGCCGTTCGAGATCTACCGCCAGCAGTACCTCTCGCCCGAGCGGCTCGGCGTGCCGGGCAAGCGCACGCCGGCGCGGGTGTAGCCGTCAGCCGAAGGCCGACAGCTTCGGCTTGACCGAATACATCGATCGGTCGCTTCGGTGAAGCACCGATTCGCAGGTGTCTCCGGCCTGGGCTTCGCTGAGGCCGATGCTGACCGACATGCGAAGTCCGGACGCGATCGAATCCCAGTTGAACGAGGAGACGGCCAGCCGCATGCGCTCGCAAACCTGGCCTGCCGCTTCGATCGTCGTGTTGTCGAACAGGATGACGAACTCGTCACCCGCCCAGCGCGCCGGCAAATCGCCATCGCGCAACTGCGAAGCCAGGATCGCCGCCATCGTCTTGAGCACACGGTCGCCGACCTGGTGGGTGAAGCGGTCGTTCACCGACTTGAACTGGTCGACATCGACCAGTGCGACCGTCAACGGGCGACCCGTCGACGACCGTGCCTGAAGCCGCTGGTCGAGCGACTGCTCGACATGCCGGCGGTTCGCGATGCCGGTCAGCGCATCTTCGAGCGACCAGCGTTCGAACTGCTTCGACGCCAGCAGCGCCTGCTGCAGGTGGCGCTCGCTCTGGCGCGCACCCAGGCGCCAGGAGACGAGCGACTCCCTGCTGCGCAGGCTGTCCGCGACCACGCGCTGTTCGCGCTGGCGAAGGGTGCGGTGCTCGCGCAGGGCATCCTCGTGCCGGCCCTGGAGTTCGAAAACCTGGATCAGCAGGAGGTGCGCCCGACACGCCAGTTGCTCGTGTTCGACGCTCAGCGCGAGCGTTCGCATCTGCTCCAGCTCGTGCTGCGTGGTCGCCCAATCGTTGCGGGCCCATGCGATCTCGGCGGCACACCAGCGCACGAAAGCGTCCAGCCAGGTCGCTTCTTCGGCCAGCGCGCGTTGCGCCGTCTCCAACTCGACCCGAGCGACGTCGAGCTTGCCCTGCCAGGCCGCCAACAGCGACCACGATGCCGGCGAGATCACGCTGCGCATCAGATGCAGCCCCGGAAGCAGCGGCAGGCCGTTGCCTGTCCTTTCGAGTTCACGACACTCGGCGGCGAACTTCTCCAGGCCCGCCAGGCTGCCCATCGCACCGGTGCGGAAGCGCTCGTCGACCAGGCGTGAGGCTTCGACCCACACGTGGTTCAACCTGGGCTGGTACACGCACACCGGGGGCACGCACGTCTGCCCGACTTCGACGGCCCGGTCCAACGCGGCGCCGCCGCGCTGGTGACTGCCGCTCCAGGAGTACGCCAGGCCGAGGCAATTCAGCGCCAGCACCGTCGTGTGCTGCGGCAGCTTCGTCGCGCACAGCTGGACGCTCAGCAGAGCGGCCTCGACCGCTTCGTCATTGCGACCCAGCAACATGCAGACGTGGGCGAGCGTGATCAAGGCGTTGGCTTCGCCCTGGGCATCTCCGAGTTGCTCGAACAACTGTGCGGCTCGGCGGCTCGTTTCGCTGGCTTTTCGGAGCCGGGAACGCAGGCGCTCGCAGTGTGCGAGACAGGCCAGCGCGCACGCCTCGAGACGGGGGTTCTCGTCCTTCGCAACGGCGAGGGCCGTGGCCGCGAGTTCATGCGCTTCTTGGATACGCCCGGCCTCGAGCGCGACGTGCGCCGCTGCGAGCGCGCCGTTCGGCGTGTCGTCCGACTCGCCGAGGATGAGTCTGCGTGTCACGCGTCAGCCCCCGGCCGATCGAGGCACGGCGTGCCGGCGGGCAGGCCCCGCCCGACTCGAATCATCGAGCCCGCCGTACAACCGACACTTCCTACCGCCATGCGTTTCCGACTTTCCCCAACCATCGCAAGTATCGTAGTCGACGCATCGCCCGCCGCGGCGGGTCTGCCGCGTCAACCGATGAAGCTGTGCACGGCCCGCGCCAGCGTCGGCCAGTCGGTGAGCGCCACGAACGCGACACCGGCGAACGCGCCAGCCAGATGCGCGTCGTGGTTCACCCTGCCACGTGCCTGGCGCGCGGCATACCAGCTGTAGGCGAGGTAGCCCAGCGCGAACAGCGGTGCCGGCACCGGCACCGGGATCGGCATGATGAAGATCGAACTCTTCGGGTGGTAGGCGATCGAGGCGAACAGCACCGCCAGGATCGCGCCCGAGGCACCGAGGCAGCGGTACTCGGGGTCGCCGCGGTGCTTGATCCAGGTGCCTGCGTCGCTGACCAGCAGGCCGAAGAAGTAAAGCACCAGGAACGCCGTGGTGCCGATGGTGCGTTCGAGCCCGAAGCCGAAGGCCCAGAAGGTGAACGCGTTGAACAGCAGGTGCATCAGGTCGGCGTGCACGAAGCCGCTCGTGACCAGCGTGTGCCACTGGCGGCGCGGCAACAGCCAGTAAGGGCGAAAGAGGTTGCCGTCGATCAGCGATTGCGACCTGAACAGGCCATACAGGCTGGTGCCCACCATCAGCGCGAGCAGCAGCGCGGCGCCGGGGGTGTCGTCGATCAAGACTTGCAGGTCGTTCATCGCGGCGGACGGTTGGGTCGCATCGAAGGGGATTGGGTGCTGGTGCACATTAGTCGCTTCGACTCACGCAGCGCAAAGGAACGAGACATGTGGATATTGACCGAGGCGCCGCGAGGCAGCAATTTCTACGAGGCGCAGTCGACGACCGGCAACAAGGCCTTGATCTCCGACACCTGCGAGACCGTGATCTACGCGCGCTCGCAGGGTGCCGACGGCTACCGCATCGTCGCACAGCGCGGGCGCGAGACCTTCTTCGTCGGGCCCACGCCGGTGCGTGGCGTGGAGGTCGACATCAACGCGCAGATGCTCGAGGTCGCACGCCAGCTGGGTGCCGTGATCCTGGGTTGAAAGTCGACGCTCGAGCTGCGTTGACGTTGAACGGCGGCTTCAGCCGCCGTTGATGCGCGCCACCAGCGCCTGCGTGAACGCCGCGGTGCCGGCGGTGCCGCCGAGATCGCCGGTGCGCACCTTGTCGATGTTGAGCGTGTCGTCGATCGCCTTGCGCAACCGAGTGCCGAGCTCGGGCAGCTCGACGTGGTCGAGCATCAACGCCGCCGCCAGCATGATCGCGGTCGGGTTCGCGATGCCTTTGCCGGCGATGTCGGGCGCCGAGCCGTGCACGGCTTCGAAGATCGCGGCGTCTGCGCCGATGTTGGCGCCCGGCGCCATGCCGAGGCCGCCGACCAGGCCGGCGACCAGGTCGGAGAGGATGTCGCCGAACAGGTTGGTCGTGACCAGCATGTCGAACTGCCACGGGTTCAGCACCAGCTTCATCGCGCAGGCGTCGATGATCACGGTGTCGAGCGCGAACCGGCCCTTGTACTTGCGCTCGTAGAGCTCGAGGCCGGTCTCAAGGAAGATGCCGGTCAGCGCCTTCATGATGTTGGCCTTGTGCACGATCGTCACCTTCTTGCGGCCGGTCGCGACGGCGGTGTCGAACGCGTACTCGAGCAGCCGGCGGCTGCCGGCGCGGGTGTTGATGCCGGTGGCCATCGCGACGGCGTGCGGGTCGTCGTCGATCTGCACGTAGTGCTCGTGGCCGATGTACAGGCCTTCGAGGTTCTCGCGCACGACCACCAGATCGATCTTGTCGAAGCGGCCGCCGGGGATCACCGTGAGCGCGGGTCGCAGGTTCGCGTAGAGCTTGAACTCCTCGCGCAGCCGCACGTTCGACGAGCGGTAGCCGCCGCCGGACGGGGTCTCGAGCGGGCCTTTCAGCGCGAGGCGCGTGCGGCGGATGCTGTCGAGAGTCGCCTTCGGCAGCGGGTCGCCGCTTGTGAGCACGCCTTCGAGCCCGGCGATCTGGCGGTCCCAGACGAACGGCGCCTTCAGCGCGTCGAGCGCGGCGAGCGTCGCGTCGACGATCTCCGGGCCGATGCCGTCGCCGGCGATCAGGGTGGCTTGAATGGGGGTCGTCATCGGCTGCGGGCTCGTCGAAGGAGTGGGCGGGTTTTACCTGGCGGCAAAGCATACGCTGCGAGGCGCGCGCGAGAATCTTCGGCATGAGCAATCTTGCCCACGTACTTTGCGCGCTCGCGACCACCGGTACGCTCGCTTGCAGCGTCGGCGCCGTGCCCGCGGCAGGCGCCGGTGCGTGCACGAGCGCGGCCGATGACGGCTGCTATCTCGCCTTCGAGCCGGCAGGCGCGGGCGGTCGGCTGAACTACTACACCTCGCGCCCGCCGGGTGGCGCGCCGAACGAGCCCGGGCCGACGCGTGCGCTCCTCGCGCTGCACGGCCATTCGCGCGATGCCAACAAGACCTTCGATGCCGCACTGCTCGCGGTGCGACGAGGCGGTGGGCTCGCCGAGACGCTGGTCGTCGCGCCGGTGTTCCAGGTCGATCCGGCGCGCGCCGAGAAGTGTCGGACGGCAGGCGTCCCTGCCGCACGACCCGGTGATCTGCTGTGGACCTGCGCCTCGTGGCTGGAGGGCGGCCCTTCGGCGAACGGCGCCGCGCTCGGCTCGTTCGCGGCACTCGACGCGCTCGTCGCCGAGCTCGTCCGGCAGTGGCCGAGCCTGCGCACGGTCACGATCGCCGGCTTCTCGGCCGGGGCGCAGATGGTGCAGCACGCGATCGGCTTCGCGGCCGCGCCACCGGCGGGCGTGGCGCTGCGCTACGTCGTCGCCGACCCGGGGACCTGGCTGTACTTCGACGCGGCCCGCCCGCAGCCCGTCGATGCCGCGAACTGCTCCGGCGTGAACCGCTGGAAGTACGGCACCGACGCGCTGCCCGCTCACTTCACCCGCGATGCCGCGCAGGCGCGCGCGCAATACGCGGCGGCCGAGGTTCACTACCTCGAAGGCGAACTCGACAGCGACGATGCCAAAGGCGCGGCCTACCGTGTGCTCGACAAGTCGTGCGCGGCGAACGCGCAAGGCCCGTTCCGCCTGCAGCGCGGGCAGGCCTACGGCGAGTACGACCGAAGTCTGCTCGCGCCCGCGAAACAGCGGCAGGTGACCGTGGTGCCGGGCTGCGCGCACGACGTGGCCTGCGTGTTCCCGTCGCCGGCCGCCCGCGAGGCGCTGCTGGGCGAGCCGCGCTGAACCAGATACGCGTCAAGCCCGTGTGGGTGACGACACCCGGTCAAGCCCGTGTGAACAGCAACACCGCGTTCGAGCCGCCGAACGCGAACGAGTTGCTGATCGCAGCAAAGAGTCGCGGTGCGGGCGTGCCCGGTTCGAGCACCAGGTTCATCGCGCACGCCGGGTCGACCTCGCCGCCGCTGATGTTGGGCGGTAGTTCGCTGCGCTGCAGCGCGAGCACCGTGATCACTGCTTCGAGCGCGCCGGCCGCGCCGAGCAGGTGGCCGTGCAGTGCCTTGGTCGAGCTGACGCGCAGGCTCTCGAGATCGTCGCCCCAGACCTGCGCCAGCGCATCGCGTTCGACCACGTCGCCGATGCGCGTCGCGGTGCCGTGCGCGTTGCAGTAGCCGACATCGCGCGGTGCCAGATCGGCGCGGCGCAGTGCGGCCCGCAGCGCGCGGGCTTGACCGGGCGCATCGGGTTTGGTCAGGTGCGTGGCGTCGCTGCCGAGGCCCCACCCGGCGAGCTGTGCGTGCACGCGCGCGCCGCGCCGGCGCGCTCGCGCGGCCGATTCGAGCACCAAGAAAGCCGCGCCTTCGCCGAGCGCGAAACCGTTGCGCGCGCTCGCGAACGGCTTCACCGCGCGCGTTGCTGCCCCGGGCTCGAACGCGGCCAGCGTCTGCATCGCCTGCCAGGCCAGCACCACGCCGGGAACGATCAGCGCCTCGCTGCCGCCGGCGATCGCCAGATCGATGTCGCCGCGCTGAACGGCCGCCGCCGCTTCGGCGATCGCGACCGCCGACGACGCACAGGCGACCGAATAGGTCAGCACCGGCCCGAGTACGCGCTGGCGCATCGCGACGTGCGCGGCCGGCGCGTTCGGCATGAACGCGGGGATGGTCAGCGGCGGCACCCGGCCACCGGCGACGTTGCTGCTGCGGTAGGCCGCCTCGAGCGCGGCCGCGCCGCCCATGCCGCAGCCGGCATAGACGCCGACGCGTTCGGGGTCGAGATCGGCGCCCGCGGCACCGGCATCGCGCATCGCCAGGTCGGCCGCGGCCACCGCGAGCTGGCTCACGCGGTCGACCCCGGCCAGCTGCAGCTTGGTGAACCAGCGCGCGACGTCGAACTCGGCGGTGGCCGCCGCGGCCGGCTTGGGCAACTCGGGGAAGATCGGCCGCAGCGCCGAATCGCCGCGCATCAGCGCCGCGAACATCGCCTGCGGATCGTCGCCGTGCGGCGAGACGACGCCGAGGCCGGTGACCGCGACAGGCTCGCTCACGCCGTCTTCGGCACCGGCTGCTGGGCCCGGATTTCGTCGACCGCGGCGGCGAGCTGGCCGAGCGTGTCGATGTTCGAGTCTTCGTCGCGCATCGAGATCTTGAAGTGGTCTTCGATCGCGAACAGGCACTCGACCAGCGCGAGCGAATCGAAGCCCTTTTCTCGCAGCGAAGCCTCGGGCGTGAGCTCGGCCGGGTCGATGCCGAACTTGTCTTGAATGATCTGCTGTAGTTCCGGCAACGAGCTCATGGTGCGGCATCCGTCGAGATGCTTTTGATCATATCTGCTCCGACCTGCGCGTCGCCTTCGCGCCGCGCGCCCGGCCGCCAGCGCAGCGAGGGCAGCGCGAAGGCGAGGCCGAGCAGCGCGCCGGCCACAACGTCGAGCACCACGTGTTGCCGGATCGCCAGCGTCGACCACGCGATCGCCAGGAACCACGCGACGTTGGCGAAGCGCAGACCGGCGGGCGCACGCGCGTTGCGCAGCAGGTGCTCGACCCAGATCACCGTGAACATCGCGATCGCCACGTGCATCGAGGGGCAGGCGTTGCCGGCCGCGTCGATGCCCTGCAGCATCTGGAAGCCGGGCACGTGGTCCACATCGCGGTTGAACGAGGGCACGGCGGTCGGAAAGAAGTAGAACAACGCCAGCCCGGTCAGGCACAGCGCGCCGGCCCACAGGCCGTAGACCAGCAGCTCGACAAAGCGCAGCTGCAGCCCGGGCGCGACACCCACGTAGAGCCACACGGAGAGGTAGGCGTAGAGCGTCCAAGGCTGGAACGGCACCAGGTGGTCGAGTGCGGTCAGAGGCATCAACGTGACCGCGTAGGCCGGATGGCGCAGCAGATGAAAGTAGCCGACGAAAAAAGCCCAGACCCAGGCCGTCGTGCCCAACAGCTTCAGCAGGAAGTGGCGGCGCATGCGCAGCGCGATCTCGGTGGTCCAGGCGGGGCGGGGC
>Ga0075023_100000390_pt1 | contig 11020 bp, 14 predicted proteins | sample Str014_FD_71388 | JGI IMG/M metagenome (GOLD analysis project Ga0075023, IMG submission 71388) | Freshwater sediment microbial communities in response to fracking from Pennsylvania, USA - Straight Creek_MetaG_SC_2014 | ecosystem: Environmental > Aquatic > Freshwater > Creek > Sediment | place... | reverse complement strand
TGTGGCGGGTGCAAACAATGCAAGATCAACACAAAATTTCTGCGCGCCCGCGAAATCGGTTTTCACCAACAAGCTCATCATCCCGCCGAAGCTGGCCGCCATTTGGGCCTTGGCAATGGCGTGACCATTTTGCGAGGCAAGCCCGGGGTAAAGCACTTGATGCAGTTTCGGATGGTTGGCAAAATGTCGCGCAATGGCCATAGCATTGCGCCCCGCCTGCATATAGCGCAGATGCAACGTGCGCAAACCGCGCAGCAAGAGCCAACATTCAAAAGGTGCCAGCGCATTGCCCACCGCAGTGCGCAAGCGTTTGATCTCGGCCCAGCGCGCGCTGGCCTCCCGCGCCACCAAAACCCCCGCCAAAACATCGGTGTGGCCATTAAGATATTTGGTGGCCGAGTGAAAAACAAAGTCCGCACCCAGCGTCAGTGGGTTGCACGCCACCGCGCCAAGGCAAGTGGCATCCACCACCAGAATGGCGCCGGAATTATGCGCAGCTTGCGCCACGGCAGAAATATCAATCACATCCCAGGTTGGGTTCACTGGTGTTTCAATCCACACCAGATCGGTTTTCGCAGTGATTGCTGCGGCCAGCCCATCAGGGGCAACCAGGCTCAGGGTAATCCTGCCTTTGCGTTCCAATTCCTGCAACCAGGCCCGCACGCCGTAATACATGGTAGCCAGTGAAACCACATGCGCACCCTGCGGAACGGTTTCCAGCAAAGTGGCAACAGCCGCCATGCCGGAAGAAAAAGCCAAGGCCCCCACACCTTTTTCCAAGGCTGCCATTGTTTCTTCCAGTTGCCATAAATTGGGGGAGCCATTGCGCAGATAATTCTCGGCCAGCTTGGGCTGATAATTTACATCGCGCGCATAAGTGGTGGTGAGGTAAAGCGGCGGCGCCACGGCGCCCGTCACAGGGTCAACCGCCCGCATGGATTGCGCAGCGATCGTTTCAGGCCTGAGGCTGGAATTTGAACTCACGCGTCGCCTTTGAGTTGGCCTGTGACGTAGCGATGCAAAATCGACGATACCAGTGTTTGATAAGGAAGACCCTGCTTAGTTGCTAAAAGCTTCAGCCGCAAAAGATCCTGGTTCTGCACTCGCACAGTAATGGGTTTCTTCTTCATTGTATTTTTGGCGGCGTCTTTGTGCTCGGCAATGCGCTTGGCCATGTCTTTGCGTGACACATATAGGCCTGCATCCAGATCACCTTCAATTTGCTGCTCTTCCGCATCCAAAACCTGGTTTTCAAAAAACCATTTGGCATCTTTAACTATTGGCTTTGATTTTGCCGCTGCCATATCAGGCTCCATATTTCTTTTGCAACCCACGATCATAAAACATTGTCTTCAAAAATTTCGTTTTGCCATCTGTGACATACGGCACGCGATCCATGTAACCGTTTACCTCTATAACTAACACCCGTTGGTTTAGTCGATCCGCATTTGGATGATCAAATTCTGAGACAATTAGGCCATTCGCCGCTGCTTCAACGACAAGTTCAAAACAAAGACCCCGCTCCCGCTGTAGCCATTCGTTCTTTTCGTCACTCCAACCATAGATGAATTTCATCTATTGAATATCATCAAACGTACATCTTTTGTCAATATTGTGACTATGGATATAATTTCGCCTTCTCCCATTTCACATCAGGTGCGGCACGGCGGAACACCACGCGGTCATGCAAGCGAAACGGCCTGTCATGCCAAAACTCAATCGACAATGGCTTGATGCGAAACCCGCTCCAATGCGCTGGGCGCGGCACATCACCCATTGCATATTTGGCTGTGTGCATCGCCACCGATGCTTCCAAGGCAAAGCGCCCCTCCAATGGGCGTGATTGCGCGCTGGCCCAGGCGCCGATGCGGCTATCTCTGGGGCGAGACGCGAAATAAGCATCTGCCTCTGCCGCCGTCACCTGTTCCACCAACCCGCGCACCCGCACTTGGCGACGCAAGCTTTTCCAATGAAAAACGAGAGCGGCCTTGCCGGTGGCCAAAAGCTCCTGGCCCTTTTGACTTTCGAAATTGGTGTAGAACACAAAACCCAGCGCATCAAAATCCTTCAGCAGAACCATGCGCGCGTTGGGCAAACCTTCCTCATCCACCGTTGCCAAAGTCATGGCATTAGGATCATTGGGCTCAGACTTCTCAGCGTCCTTCAGCCATTCGGCAAACAGGGAAAAGGGCTCATCCCTCTCGGTAAAACCCATTTGCGCCGTGGTGACTTTGAGACGTTCCAGATCCATTATTTTTCAACAATACCGCGCAAATTAACGAGGCCCTTTTCAAAATCACCGCCAACAATTTTGTCCATGCTGAAGAACATGCCCATCACCCGGAACATGAAAGGCCTGTTGCCCCGCATTTCCCATTTCAAATGTGTGCCGCTGCCATGGGGCGTAAGGGTAAATTCCGTCACATTGCTGGCCTGAAACGGTTTAATGAAATTCAGATCGAGTTGCATGCGCTTGGAAGGCTCAGACTCGGTGATTTCCATGTTACCTTCGCCCACTTTCTTATTGCCAATCCAGCTATATTCCGCGCCCACGCCTGCGGATTTATCGCCGAATTTACGCTTCAAATCTGGGTCCATTTTCTCCCATGGGCTCCAGCCAGACCAGTTGCGAAAATCATTCAGTTGCGCAAACACTTGTTCGGCCGGCGCATTATAGTCCGCCTCGCGCACCACGCTGAAAGCTGCGGGTTGCAAGGCGCCGTAAATCAGCAGTGCGGCAACTAAGATAACCACCAGCAAAACAACCCATAGCAACATCAGCAACCTCCAACTATTTCGTCAGATAATCATTAAGCGTGTTCAGAGAGCCTGTCCATCCGCCCGTCATGCCATCATGTGCGGCATGGAAGGTAGCGGCTTCAGTGTCATCAACGCCAGTGTAAATCCAATTGATCTTCAACTTCGCTTGCTTAGGCCCTTCTGAAGCAAATTCCATCACCGTCAACATTTCCTTGGGCCAGGTTGGGGCCATCGGATGGGTTGCGAGATTGCCTTCCTTGTCGGCAAAGCTTTGCAGATAAACCAGTCGCTTGTTCGGCGTGATTTCCTTGAACGTCTGCCGCCCCCACATCTCCATGCCATTGGGCATGATATTGCCATAGAGGCAAATGCCGCCAGGGCGAAACTCCCGTTTGGAAATCACCACCTTGGCACCGGCCGGGGCCATCCAATGTTTGAGATCATCCTCATTCGTACAAGCTTGGTAAAGCCGTTCCAGAGACACTGGGAAGGATCGTTCGATGACAAACAGGTTTTTGGCCGCCACTATCGGCGCAGCATAAGCAGCCAAACGGTCCACATTCTGTAGGCCGCCATCTACCGCGAATGTGGCCAGTGCGTCGCGCCGTTCAATGCTAGACACAGTCAACTTCATTGTAAGGCGTGTTTTACCTGTTTCTTCGATAAGTTCGATTTCATTGATGAAGCGATGCTCTTCCGGCCAATCCTCGCCACCATCATGTTCGAAGACAAGCAGATGTGGTGGCTCAACCTGCAGGAACTTAAAACGGTTGGGCCAATCCTTGCCGTCCGGCCCATGCATGGTGAACGCCGCCCTGCCACCCACATGCAAATCAAATTGCTGGTAGCTATTGGTGAAACCATCTGGTCCCCAGAAATGTTGAAGATGTTCAGGCGAGGTGAGTAATTTCCACAATAATTCTCGCGGTGCCGCAATCAGACGCGTGGTTATGATTTGAGGTTTGTCTTTCGGCAAAATGGATTGGGCAAGCATTGACATGAGTTTCACTCCTTGATTTTTTTCAAATAGACATCGAGACGATCCAGCCGCCGCTCCCACAGGACACGGTAGGCATTCATCCATTCATCAACTTCCTTCAGGCCCTCAAGCGAAAGACGGCAGGGCCTTTGCTGCGCATTGCGACTGCGCGTGACCAAACCGGCTTTTTCCAAAACCTTAATGTGGTTGGAGATGGCGGGCAGAGACATGTTGAAAGGCTGTGCCAACTCATTCACTGTGGCTTCGCCCGCCCGCAGCCGCGAAAGCATCGCGCGCCGCGTCGGGTCAGCCAGCGCTTGAAGCTTGAGGCTGAGCAGGTCGGCGTTCATGCGGCTTGAGCCAGTTGATCGCGCAGGCGAACCATCTGCAATTCCAATATTTAATAAGATATTTAATTAATCAATACATTAAATACATGGATTGCCTCGATTGTCAATCCTAGGATTTCACAAATCGAATGTTTGGGGCCATTTTACCCCGAAAAAGCCGCCCCTGTAATTTACAGGCCCGAAACATTTGCTAACACTTTGTCATCAGACCCGCACTTTGATATTCCGGCAAAGCATGGCACAAGGCAACGCAAATTGATTTGAATTTAAGGGGTTGGGATGACTGTTACAAAACCGATTATGGCTGGCAAACGCGGACTGATTATGGGCGTGGCCAACAGCCGCTCAATCGCTTGGGGCATTGCCAAGGCCTGCGCAGACCATGGCGCTGAACTGGCCTTCACCTATCAGGGCGATGCCACCAAAAAGCGCGTTGAACCTCTGGCCGCCGAAGTGGGCTCCACCATCGTGCTGCCCTGCGACGTAAGCGAAATGGCTTCCATCGACAGTGTGTTCGAGGTGTTGAAAGAAAAATGGGGCAAGCTGGATTTCGTGGTTCACGCCATTGGCTTTTCCGACAAGGATGAGTTGACTGGCCGTTATGTGGATACCTCGCCAGACAATTTCACCAAGACCATGTTCATCTCGATCTATTCTTTCACCGCTGTTGCCCAGCGCGCTGAAAAGCTGATGACGGATGGCGGCTCAATGTTGACGCTGACATATTACGGCGCTGAGAAATGGATGCCGCATTATAACGTCATGGGCGTGGCCAAGGCCGGCCTCGAAGCATCAGTGCGCTACATGGCCGCTGACTTGGGCGAGAAGAACATTCGCGTCAACGCCATCTCCGCTGGCCCGATTAAAACATTGGCGGCATCCGGCATTGGTGACTTCCGCTATATCTTGAAGTGGAATGAATATAACTCACCGCTGCGCCGCACCGTCACCATCGAAGAAGTGGGTGACTCAGGCATGTATATGTTGAGCGATCTTTCACGCGGTGTCACCGGCGAAATTCTGCATGTGGACTCTGGCTATCACGTTGTGGGCATGAAGAACCCTTCCGCCCCAGACATGACGGTGGAAAAGAGTGATACCTAATCTACCGCCGCTCTACTTCATCAGGCATGGTGAAACCGATTGGAATAAAAATCGGCTGGTGCAGGGATCAATTGATACCGATCTCAACGAAACAGGTGTGGGCCAAGCAATAGCTGTGGCCCGCGCTTTGTCGTCACTGCAGCCAGAGCTTCAGCATTTTGATTTTGCCGTCTCACCGCAGCGCCGCGCCCAACACACCATGCGCATTGTGAGTGAGTTTCAGCCGCGCGATTTCAACACGGTGCGTACCGACATACGGCTGCGCGAATTGGAATTCGGCATCTGGGAAGGCAAGCCCATTGGCGATATGCACGCTGATCCAGCTTACGCGACAAGCCAGGAAGGCCATTACCATTGGCAGCCAGAGGGCGGTGAATCTTACGCCATGGGTGTTGTGCGGGTGGACTCATTCTTGCGTGATCTCAAAGGGCCAACCTTGATTGTGGGTCACGGGGCCGTGGGCCGCTGCATCATTGGTTATGTATGCAATATCCCAAGGCTGGACATCACCCACCTGCCCACACCACAAGGCTGTTATTGCGTGTTGCGCGACGGCAAGCACCAGTGGTTCGACGCAGAGCATAAGCCGGTTTGAGCGTTGTTCTCAAACCAGTAGTACGATCATCACAATCATTAGTCCAAATATACCCAAGCTTGCCGGCAGGGATTCAACTTCCACATAGTCGACTTCGCCGGTCCAAGCGGAGGAATCGATGGATTGGGAGATTTGTTCCATGATAATGCACCTCCTGGAAACAAGCGGCCAGCTGAGGCATTAGAATAGAAATGCGCCAAATATGGGGTCAGCTTTCATTGTCAATGCAAGTTACTGTCAGCGCGGCCAACATGAGGCACGAAAAATCTTATCCTTATCACCCTTGAGCCGTGCCCCAAATTAGAGCTAGCGTCTGTTTTAATTGTCAAAACAGGGAGAACAATCATGGCTCAAGAACGCAAACCAGGATTCGACACATTACAAATTCATGCGGGCACTGCCCCAGACACGGCAACTGGCGCACGCCAAGTGCCAATTTATCAAACCACAGCGTTTGTGTTCAGGGACGCTGATCACGCCGCGAAATTATTCAACCTTCAGGAAGTGGGTTATATTTATTCCCGCCTCACAAACCCAACTGTTTCAGCTTTGGCCAATCGCATTTGCGCCCTTGAAGGTGGGGCTGGGGCGATTTGTTGCTCCTCTGGTCATGCGGCACAAATCATGGCCCTGTTTCCACTCATGGGCCCCGGCAAAAATGTCGTCGTCTCCACAAGGCTCTATGGTGGCACGATCACGCAATTCGGCCAAACCATCAAGCGCTTCGGCTGGTCAGCCAAGTTTGTTGATTTTGACGATCTCGCCGCCGTGAAAGCCGCGATTGATGATAACACCAGAGCCGTATTCTGCGAGTCCATCGCCAACCCCGGCGGCTACATCACGGATCTCGATGAAATCGCAAAATTGGCTGATGCCGCTCAAATTCCGATGATTGTCGATAACACTTTGGCCACGCCTTATCTTTGCAATCCGTTCCAGCACGGTGCCACTTTGGTAGTCCACTCCACCACAAAATACCTCACCGGCAATGGCACGGTGACTGGCGGCTGCGTGGTGGATAGTGGCAAGTTTGATTGGGCAAAATCAGGCAAGTTTCCTTCGCTGTCAGAGCCAGAACCCGCATATCATGGCCTCACCTTCCATCCCACTTTAGGGGCCATGGCTTTCACCTTCCATTCCATTGCCATTGGCTTGCGTGATTTGGGCATGACCATGAACCCCCAAGGCGCGCATTATACTTTGCTGGGCATTGAAACCCTGTCTCTGCGCATGGAGCGTCATGTGGCCAACGCCCTACGAGTGGCCGAGTGGCTGGAAAAAGATAAGCGCGTGGCGTTTGTAACTTATGCGGGACTCAAATCTTCACCTTACCACAAGCGCATCGCCAAGATTTGCCCCAAGGGCGCAGGAGCAATTTTCACTTTTGCCTTGAAAAGTGGCTACGAAGGCTGCGTGAAATTGGTGGACAGTGTAAAGCTATTTAGCCATGTCGCCAATCTGGGCGACACGCGTTCGCTCATCATCCATTCTGCATCAACAACCCACCGCCAGCTGAGTGAAGCGCAGCAAAAAGCAGCTGGTGCTTCACCAAATGTCGTGCGGTTGTCCATTGGCATTGAGGATGTAGAGGATATTATCGCCGATCTTGATCAGGCGATGGGCTAAGCAAAAGGCAAAGAGGCCGCATCCAAGGCCTCTTTGCAATCGGCCTGATTTTCTCTATCAACGGAATATGTCACACAACACTTTCGGCCACCTCTTCCGCGTCACCACTTATGGCGAGAGCCATGGGGTTGCCATTGGCGCTGTGATTGATGGTTGCCCCCCGAATTTGAAAATCTCGGCTGAAGAAATCCAATCTTTCCTCGATAAGCGCAAGCCGGGGCAGAACCGTTTCACCACCCAGCGCCAGGAAGCAGATCAGGTGAAAATCCTCTCCGGCGTGTTTGAGGATGAGCGCACTGATGGCTTGCGCACGACGGGAACGCCGATCTCTCTGCAAATCGAAAACACCGATCAGCGCAGCAAAGACTATGGCGAAATCCGCGATAAATATCGCCCCGGCCATGCCGATTTCACTTATCAGGAAAAATATGGCATCCGCGATTATCGCGGCGGCGGGCGTTCTTCGGCGCGTGAAACCGCTTGCCGTGTGGCCGCGGGTGCTGTGGCGCGGCTGGTTATTCCGCAGGTGAAAATTCGTGGCTGCCTCGTACAGATGGGCCCGCATAGAATTGACCGCAAGAATTGGGATTGGGCCCAGGTTGATCAGAATCCATTCTTTTGCCCCGACGCTGAGGCCGCCAAAAATTGGGAAGCCTATCTTGATGGCGTGCGCAAATCCGGCTCATCCTGTGGTGCAGTGATTGAAGTTACCGCTTCCGGTGTACCCGCGGGTTGGGGTGCGCCTGTTTATGGCAAGCTCGACGCTGAATTAGCCAGCGCCATGATGAGCATCAATGCGGTGAAGGGCGTTGAGATCGGCGACGGCTTTGCAGCAGCGGCCTTCAGCGGCGAAGAAAATGCCGATGAAATCCGTATGCATCATGGCAAGCCAGAATTTCAGGCCAACCACGCGGGCGGCATTCTGGGCGGCATATCATCAGGCCAAGATGTTGTGGTGCGCTTTGTGGTGAAGCCAACTTCATCTATTTTGAATGAGCGCAAAACCATCACTAAGAACGGTGAGAATGCTGACATCATCACCAAAGGCCGCCACGACCCATGCGTGGGCATCCGCGCCGTGCCAGTGGGTGAAGCAATGATGGCTTGCGTGTTGGCTGATGCGTTTCTGCGCCACCGCGGGCAGATGGGGTGAGCCCCTCACCTCTTCATCGGCGGACTTGATCCGCCGATCCAGCCTAAATGTCAGCAATTCGAGATAGGCGGGTCAAGCCCACCTATGGAGAGACTGTGAGCACAATCTTGCCCATATGCGCATTGCTTTCCATCAGTGCATGGGCCGCAGCGGCATCCTCCAGCGCGAAGGTTTTGAAAATCTGTGGTTTGCATTTGCCCATAGCCAACAGTGGCCAAACTTTTTCTTCCAAGGCCAGCGCGATCACTGCCTTCTCTGCCACGCTGCGCGGGCGCAAAGTTGAACCCGTGTAAGTAAGACGCTTCAGCATGATGGCCATGAAATCTGCCGTGAGGGTAGAGCTTTCCTGAAACGCGATCTGCACGATGCGTCCATTCATATTGGCCGCAGCAAGATTGCGCGCCACATAACTGCCACCCACCATGTCGAGAATGAGATCAGGCCGCAGCTCGCGCGCTTTCAATTCCGCCACAAAATCTGTGGTCTTGTAATTGATTGCCAGATCAGCGCCCATGCGCTCACAATAGCGGCACTTCTCTGCGCTGCCCGCCGTGGCAATGACGCGCGCGCCAAAATGTTTGGCCAGTTGAATGGCCGTGGTGCCAATGCCGGATGAGCCACCATGCACCAAGAATGTTTCTCCGGTCTTCAGGGCGCCACGCTCAAACACATTGGTCCAGACGGTGAAATAAGTCTCTGGCAAGGCCGCAGCCTCAATCATGTTCTGCCCCGCTGGCACGGGAAGCGCATTGGCCTCTGCCACAACGGCGTATTCTGCATACCCCCCGCCTGGCACCAAGGCGCAGACTTTGGCCCCCGTTTTAAAGCGCACGCAGCCCTCGCCCATCGCCACCACCTCGCCAGCAATCTCCAAGCCCAGCGTGGCAGGTGCGCCGGCAGGGGGCGGGTAACCGCCTTTGCGTTGCAGAATATCGGGGCGGTTAACCCCTGCGGCGGCAACTTTAACCAACAGCTGGCCAGTGCCGGGCTGCGGCACGGCCATCTCTTGCACCTTCAACACTTCGGCCCCGCCGGGCCCTGCCATGCCAATTGCTTTCATCTGCGTCATAATTGGAATTCCTTGCTCAAGCGTACCGCTTTGTTGCATCATCTTAGCACAGGAGTTGAACGGCCATGGATTTAGATGACCAACCAAGACGCAAGGCAGATATGGTTATCGGCGAAAACCTGGACGCGATCTCGGTTGCCGAATTGGAACACCGCATTGCAATATTAGACTCCGAGATTTTGCGACTGCGAAACGAAATCGCCAAAAAAAAGGCGTCCAAAGCCGCTGCGGCCAGCTTCTTCAGGAATTAGACACCAAATTCCGCGCAGCAATTAACCAGATAGTAATAATTAATCTTTACACGGAGGGCCAACCCAGACGTTCTGGGTTTCTCCGAGTGGATCTTCCACTCTGTTTGACGCCTCCCTGTTAAGAACTCAAAGCCGCGTTTTCACGCGGCTTTTTTTTGGCACCATAATTGCTTGGTGCATAGTGAAGTGTTCACGTGCCATTGACTCGCAGCCGCCTTGGCGGCCATGATGACAGGTGGGTGAGTAAGTGTGTGTGAGGGACAATCGGGATGCAACAAATTCGCGCGGTACGGGGAACGATAGATTTCCTGGCCAAGTTTACGTCGTCAGAACAATTTGAAAAAACCTTCAAAGAGGGCATGTCTCTTGTTGAAGAGACGGCCAATTATCTGGACGGTGAAGGCCGTTTGGATTCAAAGCTGCTCGACCGCACAGGTGCCATTGCCTATGCCACAGAGTCGATGCGGCTGACCACGCGGCTGATGCAGATGGCCTCATGGCTATTGTTGCAACGCGCCATCGCAGCGGGTGAACTTTCACCCAGCGATATGAACCGCGAAAAACATCGGATCAATTTAAGTGAAATTGGCCGTGGTAACGCTCTTAAAGGCGCTGAACTTTTGCCCGCCGGGCTGGTGGCCTTGGTGGATCGTTCGCTGAACTTGCTGGAACGCATTCGCAAGCTGGATTTGATGTTGGCACCAAAAACTGCTGACAATGATCAAGCCCGTCCGGTTCTAGATCAACTTAACATGCTGCAACGGGCCTTTGGCAACGCCTGACCAATTGGCCTATCGGCTCAATTGATCATCCGCTAGCTTGCCTTTCATGCAAGCACCAACTTTCCGCGAACTCATCAGCGTTTGCTTCCGCATTGGCCTGCTGTCTTTCGGCGGGCCCGCAGGACAAATTGCGTTGATGCACCGTGAGATCATTGACCGGCGGAAATGGGTTGAAGAAAAAGATTATCTCACCGCGCTGAACTTCTGCATGTTGCTGCCGGGGCCTGAGGCCATGCAACTGGCAACTTGGGTGGGCTGGAAGCTGCATGGCGCCAAAGGCGGCCTTGCGGCAGGCCTATTGTTCGTATTGCCCGGGGCTTTTGTGGTGCTGGCGCTGTCGATGATTTACGG
>Ga0075023_100000387_pt1 | contig 11034 bp, 7 predicted proteins | sample Str014_FD_71388 | JGI IMG/M metagenome (GOLD analysis project Ga0075023, IMG submission 71388) | Freshwater sediment microbial communities in response to fracking from Pennsylvania, USA - Straight Creek_MetaG_SC_2014 | ecosystem: Environmental > Aquatic > Freshwater > Creek > Sediment | place... | reverse complement strand
CGGTCCATCACGATGAGGCGCAGTGAATCACCCGGCACATCAACACCGTCACGCACCGCATCTGTGCCCAGCAAACAGGCATCACGTTCCGCGCGGAACATGTCCACCAATGTGCCCGTATCCATCGGGTCAATGTGCTGGGCATAAAGCGGCAGGCCCTTTTTTGAAAGCGCAGGTGCCAGGCGTTTATGTACGGCCTTCAATCGTGCAATGGCGGTGAACAATCCAAGCGCACCACCGCCAGAAGCCAGAAACAATTCGCGGTAGGCGCTGGCGATCTGGTCCATGTCCTCGCGGTTCACATCGGTGACCACAATCACACGGGCAATATTCTTGTAATCAAACGGTGAGTCATAATTCACGCGTTTGACCGGATAGGGCAGGTGGATGACCCCTGTGCGCGCTTCAGCATTGCTCCAATCATCGGGCACATCTGGTGGGCGATCTTTCAGTGTGGCCGAGGTGATGATCAGCCCATCGGCCTGCCGTAGCACGGCATTGGCCAAAGGCACCGAAGGGTCAATCCAATGCGAGTGGAAACCTACATCATGCTCACGGCCAAACATCTGTTCCACCGCAAACCATTCCACAAACAGTGGGTTGTTGTGGCCCTGCAATTGCTTGAGCATGGAAACCCAACCGCCCACCATCAACTCGCCACGTCGCTTTAATCCGCGCGCAATGGCTTCAATGCGGCCACGGTCTGCGGTGGCAAGATCAGCAGCCTCATCATCCAGTTTTTTCAAAAGCAGATTGGCCAAGCCAGTCATCGGTTTCTGCAGGGAACTCAAATGATCGGCAAGGTCATCAATCGCAGTTGGCAGGCCCGCCACCAATGGCAGGCAATCTGCCTCCAATGAATTTGAATTGGACGCTTCCGAGCGTGCCAGAACTTGTTGCCGCACAAGGGCCAGAAACTCTTCAGCTGAACCTTCGGGCTGGCCAGATTGAATGCGCCTTGTCCAGCCGGGGCCCGGCAATGAGCCAGCGGCGCGCAGCACGTCCTGCAACATCTTTTCAGCTTTGGCTTCACCTGCCAGCAAATCGCCTATACGTTCCGAAAGCCCGCGCCCGCGCCTGCGCTCAGTCTCTGGCCCGCGCAACCAACGCCGCAACTCAGCCGCTTCCAGCGCAGTCAGATGCCCGGAAAAGGCGCTGTCCGCCGCGTCAAACAAATGATGGCCCTCGTCGAACACCAAACGGCGCAAGCCGCCTGGCGCCTCGGCTTCTTCCTCAGTTTTGGCCACCCCGATGGCATGGTCAATGGCGGCTTGGTGCAGCACAAGCGCGTGATTGGCGATGACGATGTCCGCCTTGCGCCCGGCGCGCACCGATTTTTCAATAAAGCAGCGTTTGAAATGCGGGCAGGCGGCATAGATGCATTCGCCGCGCCTGTCCGTCAGGCCCAATGACGTGGGAGTGAAGCTGCGCGTCTCGCCATCAATATTGATTTCGGTGAACAGCGGCATCAGCCAACTCGGAAAATCGCCACCAACAATATCTCCGTCGCGACTGACGCGGGCCCAGCGAGAAATCAAACTGGCCAACAAGGCAGAACGCGCATTGGCAGCGGTGAGTCGTCCAAAAACCTCCTGCATATTCAGCAGACAGGCATAATTTTCACGGCCCTTGCGAATGACAATTTGTGACCGCCGCTCTGCCGGGTCTGGCACCATGCGGGCGGTTTCTTGGTCTAATTGGCGTTGCAGATTTTTGGTATAAGTTGAAATCCACACGGGTGCATTGTTCTTGCGCGCCCACAAATAAGAGGGGGCGAGATAGCCCAGCGTTTTGCCAAGGCCAGTGCCCGCCTCGGCGAGCAAAATGTTATTCACTTCCTTGCGTTCACGTGGCGCAAAAGCATGCGTAGCAGTAGCCGCATAATCCTGTTGGCTTTGACGCCGCTCTGCCCCGCTGCCTAAGATGCGGCTAAGAAAACCTGTGGCCTCGTCCGGCGTAAGGCCAAGTTGGGTGCCTTGTGCGCGCTGGCCATCATCTTCCCATTCTTCAACACGGTCCCAGACATTTAGGCCGGTAGCGAATTGCGCCGTTTCCAGCCGTGCATTGGCTTTGACGATCGCGGCCAACGCAGCCCTGGCCCAAGGCCAATTGCTGCGCCCCAGAAAATAGGCAGCCTCTGCCGCCTCGCGCTGATGGGGATAGCTGGTGCTGGAAAGCCTTTGCAGCAAATCTTCCGCCACGGCCTGCAAAGTTGCCCCTTCGTCCGCGCCACGCGCCACGCTCAATGAACGCGCCAAGCCCGATGGTGTTGGTGTGGCCATGCGGGCTGGAACCACAAAGGCGAAAAGCTCGGCCACATCAAAATGCTTCTGCTCACGCGCGGCCCGCACCAGTGATTTTGTAGCCCCAGCTTGCTGGGCCAAACGCTCGATGAAAAAAGCCGAGTGGCAAATCAGATAAGGCGCTGCCGCCATCCGCGCCAAGGCGGACGCCGCCCCTAGGGCCTCACCGCCCAGAACAGCACCCAGTGCCGCAGGAACTGCGGTGGCAGGCAATGTGAGTTGAGCATCAAAGGCGTTCATAGGTTGACTCTAGCGAGAACATTTGGAAAACAAAAGATGTGATTATAAGTTACTTCAAATGGTCACAGTTTTGGGCTCTGTTATTTGAAATCTTGCACTGGGGAGAATGACATGGACCAGAAAGTCATCAATCTGTTTGACACTTACACCCATGGGGGCATGAAGCGGCGCGCGTTTCTCGACAAGCTCAAATCAATGGTGGGTGCCGCGGCAGTCGCCCCGATGCTGGCGCAGCTCGAATGTTCTTATGCTTATGCTGATACTGTGAAAGTGGATGATCCGCGCTTGAGTGTGTCGGATATTGAGTTGGTGCCTGGTATCAAGGGCCACTTGGCAATGCCAAAAGACGCCAACGGCAAATTGAGCGCTGTTATGGTGATCCACCAGAATCGCGGCCTTAATCCGCATATCAAAGACGTGACCCGTCGCATGGCATTGGAAGGCTTTGTCGCCTTTGGTGTTGACTATCTCTCGCCCCAGGGCGGCACACCTGACGATGAAGACAAAGCCCGCGACATGTTCGCCAATTTGAAACAAGATGCGGCCACCGCCATTTCCAAGGCTGCCCGCGCCGGGTTGGCCTCGCATCCGGCAGTTAATGGAAAAGTTGGCGCCATCGGGTTCTGCTGGGGTGGAGGCACCGTAAACGCTGAGGCCGTGGCTGATCCCGATCTGAAGGCAGGCGTGGCCTATTATGGCATGCAACCGGCCCCAACCGATGTTCCAAAAATCCAAGCGCCCCTGCTGCTGCAATATGCTGGGCTTGATGACCGCATCAACGCAGGCAACAAGGATTTTGAAGCAGCCCTCAAAGCCAACAACAAAACTTATGAACTCTATGTTTATCCCGGCGTGAATCACGCTTTCACCGACGACACGCAATCCGCTCGCTACAGTAAAGAAGCGGCAGATTTGGCCTGGGGTCGCAGTGTGACGTTTTTGAAGAAGTATCTTGCCTAGCTAAACCCATTTGACCTGAGCCATGCCGCTGCTATGGAAGCGGGCATGACCGACAAAATTTCCCCCGCCCTGCGTGAAGCCGCCCTCGCCTCCAAGGCTTGGCCATTTGAGGAAGCGCGCAAGCTGCTCAAGCGCGTTGAAAAGACGGGCCAGAAATCCGTGCTTTTTGAAACAGGTTACGGCCCATCAGGCCTGCCGCATATCGGCACCTTTGGCGAAGTGGCCCGCACCACCATGGTGCGCAAGGCTTTCAGCATGATGAGCGATATTCCCACCCGCCTGTTGTGTTTTTCTGATGACATGGACGGCATGCGCAAGATTCCAGACAACGTGCCAGACAAGGCGGCACTTGAGCCGCATCTGCAAAAACCACTGACTTCAGTGCCCAATCCATTTGGCGGAGACTTCGAGAGTTTCGGCCATCACAACAACGCCATGCTGCGCCGCTTCCTCGATACTTTCGGCTTTGATTATGAATTCGCTAGTGCCACAGAATATTACAAGTCCGGCAAGTTCGATCAGATGCTTCTGCACGTGCTGGAAAAATATCAGGCCATCATGGATCTGATGTTGCCCACCTTAGGCGAGGAACGCCGAGCAACCTATTCCCCCGTTCTCCCAATCTCGCCCACCTCTGGCCGTGTGCTTTATGTACCGATGAAAAGCATTGATGCCAAGGCAGGCACTGTCACCTTCACCGATGACAACGGCCAAGACACCACACTTGATGTGCGTGGCGGCAAGGTGAAGCTGCAATGGAAGCCGGATTTCGGCATGCGTTGGGCGGCCTTGCATGTGGACTTTGAAATGTTCGGCAAGGACCATCAAACCAATGCGCCGATCTATGATAAGATCTGCGAAATCCTCGGCGTGCCAGCACCCGATCATTATGTTTATGAGCTGTTCCTTGATGATCAGGGCCAGAAGATTTCTAAATCCAAGGGCAATGGCATTTCGATTGACGAATGGCTGGCCTATGCCGATCCAAACTCACTCGCGCTTTACATGTTCCAGAAACCGCGAGAGGCCAAGCGCTTGTATTTTGATGTGATCCCCCGCGCGGTGGATGAATATGATGCGTTCCTGAATGCCTATCAGAAGCAAGCTGACAAGTTGACAGATCAGCTGATGAACCCAGTGTGGCATATCCATGCTGGAAATCCGCCGAAGCCTGAAGGGGCAGGGCTTTCATTCGCGCTCTTGCTGAATTTGGCAACCGTGGCCAACACCGAAGATAAGGCCGTGATGTGGGCTTTCATAAAGCGCTATAAGCCAGAACTTACGCCAGAAACGCATCCGCGTCTGGATAGCTTAGTTGGGTATGCCATTCGCTATTATCAAGACTTTGTGAAGCCCGCGAAAAAATATCGCGCCGCTGATGCAGGGGAAGCGCAAGCGCTTAAGGATTTGGCTGCTGCAATCGGCACTTTGCCCGCCACAGCCACAGCCGAAGAAATTCAGCAGAAGGTTTATGATATTGGCCGTCGAGAGCCCTACACCACCACCCAGAAAGATGGATCTGTGGGTGTGGCCCAGAGCTGGTTCAACATGCTCTATCAGATACTGCTCGGCGAAGAAAAAGGCCCGCGCTTTGGTTCGTTCGCGGCACTTTACGGTGTGGCCAACACGGTGAAATTGATCGAGTCTGCCCTGCGCGGTGAGTTGGTTCGCTAACCCTCTTCACGCAAAGCCTGCACATAACGATCAATCGCCAGCGCTTCTTTTGAGAAGCCTTGGCGGTAGTAGAGCAGCAAGCCCATGGCTAAAGTGGTGCAGATTGAAATCAAGGGCCCGGCGAATAACATAACGCCCGCCACTGCGAAATAATAACCCCTGATGCCGCTGTTCATGCTCTTCACTGCTTCGGTGAGAACTGTTGCGGTCTGCGCCACCATCACGGCTGTTTGCGGTTTGTCAGCAGGCGCTTCGTCAAGCCCGCCAACCATGGCCATGGTGTAGGCCAGCTTGCGCAGGCCGTAGGTAAAGGAAAAAAAGCAGCGCGCGATAATGGCCGTTATGGCGCCGAAATAGACGGTGAAAAGCTCCAGGCTGATCGGCGGAAAAAACGCGATCTCAGAAAGTGACGCATGCACCCTGTTGATCGACGCCAAGGTGCCTACAAACCCTACCATCACAATCAAGGTGGCCGAACCAAAATAGCTCATCGCGCTGGAAATCTGGCTCAGGATAATGGCGTCGAACGTGCGGTGTTCACGCCGGGAATAAACCGACATCATCATCCACTTCAGGCGAACCGCGTGAAGCTGGGCATTCAAGGTGCCGCGCCCCAGCAAATTCAACACCGGCGTATAAAGCCACCAGACAATGAACACGGTGGCCACCGCCGCAAGATGCAGGAAATCAAAATCCTTGGGCAGATCGGAAAAATTCATCCGTGAATTTCCTTGATGGTTTGTGCGCCAATACCGGGGGCGCGGTCCAAAGCATAGTTCAGGTTGAACGCCGATGAAGCCATGAATACGGGCGCGCCGTCAAGATCATGCGCCACCGATGATTTGTTGTTATCCACAAAGCCGTCCATGGTTTTGGAATCGGGTGCGGTGATCCAGCGCAGAATTTCAAAGCGTGTGGTTTCGAATGAGGCAGGCACGCCATATTCATGTTCCAGCCGGTCAGCCAACACGTCCAACTGCAACGCGCCCACCACGCCCACAATGGCGCCAGAACCATCCAGCGGTTTGAACAATTGCACCACACCTTCTTCGGCCAATTCTTCCAAGGCGGAATTCAGTTTCTTGGCCTTCATCGGGTCGCCCAATTTCACCCGGCGCAGAATTTCTGGCGCAAATGATGGCACGCCCGTGAACACCAATTCCTCGCCCTCGGTCAGCGTGTCGCCAATGCGCAGCACACCGTGGTTGGGAATGCCCACCACATCGCCCGCGAAGGCTTCTTCGGCCAGCGAACGATCCTGCGCGAAGAAAAACATCGGCGCGTTCAGCGCCATCTGCTTTCCGGTGCGCACCACTTTCACTTTCATGCCGCGCAACAACCGGCCCGAACACACGCGCATGAAGGCGATGCGGTCACGGTGGTTGGGGTCCATATTCGCCTGAATTTTGAACACCACGCCAGAGAGCTTTGGCTCCACAGCTTTCACAATGCGTTGCCGCGCTTTTTGATCGCGCGGCGGCGGGGCGTATTTAATCAGCGCGTCGAGCAAATCGCGCACGCCGAAGTTCTTGATCGCTGAGCCGAAGAACACCGGCGAGAGATGGCCCTCAAGGAACGCCTGATTATCAAACACATGGCCCGCCATGCTCTGCAGCTCCAGCTCTTCACGGAAATGTGCAGCGCCTGAGGCGGGAAGCAGCGTGTCGATCAACTTGTCTTCTGGCCCGCTCACTGATACGCCCGCCGGGTCTTCATCAATGCGGCGCACGCGCTTGTTGATGAAGTCATAAGTGCCAGCGAAGGTTTTGCCGATGCCGATGGGCCACACCATGGGCACAACGGTCAGCGCCAGACCCTTCTCAATTTCATCGAGCAAGGCCAGCGGCTCTTGCGCCTCGCGGTCGAATTTGTTGATGAAGGTGACGATGGGAATGTCTCGCAAGCGGCAGATTTCGAACAGCTTGCGCGTGCGGTCTTCAATGCCCTTCGCGCCGTCGATCACCATCACGGCGGCGTCCACGGCGGTGAGCGTGCGGTAAGTATCTTCCGAGAAGTCTTCGTGGCCCGGCGTGTCCAGCAGATTGAACACGGTGTTGTTATATTCAAACGTCATCACCGAGGTGACAACCGAAATGCCGCGCGCGCGTTCAATGCTCATCCAGTCTGAGCGCGTGCGCCGACGATCACCCTTGGCGCGCACTTGGCCCGCCAGCTGAATGGCACCGCCGAACAGCAACAGCTTTTCGGTGAGCGTGGTTTTGCCCGCGTCTGGATGCGAGATGATGGCGAAGGTGCGGCGGCGCTTGGCCTGGGATTCAATGTCAGACATGATTGGCGCGGGGCTTAGAGCAATTTGGCAGAGATTTGAAGCGCTTTGCTGGAGCCATTATCCCGCGCCTAAGCGCTGCCTCAACTTAAGTCGTCATCCCGTGCAACGACACGGGATCCATAACAAGCGCTGACGGAGGCCCCGTGTCGTTGCACGGGGTGACGATGGGTTTGAATTCTGATCTTCTAATTTTATCGTCATCCCCACCTTCTCGCTCCGTCATCCCCGTTCCATCTACCCGTCATCCCCGCGTCAACTACGCCGTCATCCCGTGCTACGACACGGGATCCATAACAGGCGCTGACAGGGGCCCCGTGTCGTGGCACGGGGTGACGATAATTTTGGATTTAGAACTTGATCCGTCATCCCGCCGCGTCGGCCCTCTCATTTCGTCATCCCGTGCTACGACACGGGATCGCCGTCAGACTCTGAAGTGGGCCCCGTGTCGTTGCACGGGGTGACGATCCAATTTGAACAAGACTCTCCGCTCAGTGGGCCTCGTGTCATGCGAGGCCGGAGGAAGAAAGGAAGGGAGCGCGGGGAAACCCGTCGCTGGGTGCCACTGGCTTAAAGTGGCAAAATATGCGCTGGGTTTCCCCATGCTTTGCAAGGTTTTCTGCTGCTCCTGCTCCGCTGGTGGCCAAAGAAGAGGATGTAGAATCCTCCAGCTTTGGCCGGTTGATGCTCCGATGTGGAAGGCTCCGTCTCCGGGCTTTCGACACCAACCATGCAGCGCTGAACGTTTATCAACCCCGACCTTGAATGAAGGGCGTGGCGGCTGGCCTACTGGCAGACCCATATGCTGGGTTACGTTACCCCAACCGATGGTCCTTGTTTCTCTCCCGCCCCGAACACCGTCATGACCGAGACCCTTGGTGGGAGAGAACGAATTCGCAGTAAATGAATTAGGAATAAATGTCAAGGAAATTGTTAGGGCGCTCGCCGGCTGGTTCCAAGAGGGGATTGCAATTATCTTATGGTAGGTTTGAACGAGCGGGGACAAAAATCGGCTACTTTGCGCGCGTGCTCATTACAGTCTCAATCACTAAGTCTGTATTGTGTTTCTTGATTAGTGGAAAAAATGTTTTGGTCAGCCAAGTTAAACCAAACTCGCGCTGTTTTTTATCTGGAATTGCTACGTAACCATTCCAGAAATAATTGAAAAGCGCGTCTTCATGTTTCTGACAGTGGGTAAAGGCGGCTCGAACAACAATAAGTGCAGGATCAGAGTTTTTTACCGCAACGGATTCTGCATAAGTTTTTAAGCAGACATCCCACTTTTCTTGAAGAAATTTTTGCTCTGTTTCTGTGTTAGCCGCAGCCAGATTGGCGGGCTTTGCGAAACCGTGTGACGCATCAATCAAGAGAAGAAAAATGGAAACAGAAATTATTTTGAGCCTCATGTCTAACATGTAAAAGCGTCCTTTTCTCGCAAAACATTTCAATTAACCTCTCCAATTGCGGACATTCGGACGCGTTAGGCTGGTCAGACGGGATCAGGCAATCGGCGCCGATCCCGCAAATGAACTGCCGTCGCTTCGATACTCGGGTACACTGTGGTCGCGTTGATGTTTATCCTATCGAGTTGATCTAGTATATGTTGCTTATTCTGGATCGAGATACGGCTGATTTCGATTCCCTTTCGTCCCGCATCAGGAAGCGTCGCCTCTTGCCCAAACAGCAGAAAAGCGCCGGATTGTGATTTGATGCGAGTGTTGGTGCGCTTCGCCTTAACGCATAATATGGACCAAAGATCATCGGGGACTATTCTCTTCTCGAAATAGCCCTTTTCGGATTTGATATGATGAATCAACTTCCCGACGACTTCAGTCTGATTGAAGGGCTCCGGATCGAGCCAAAGGTCCAATTTGTTCTTCTGATCATAAGTCAGGTTAGAGAGGTTCGAAAGGCAGCTGACCGCGTCAGAATCGTAATATTTTAGGTGACCTGGCGCGATGTAAAATATTATGACCTCACCGTCTTTATCTATTTTAGGCTTACCAGAACACGCGAAATAAAGTGCCACTAAGGGGTTGCTGGAAATATCCAGCAGCCGTGTGGGTAGGCCGTAGTGCTGCATTCGTACAAGTCGGTCGAAACAATACTCGTCACTCGCGAACTCGTCGTGATGCGCAATCAATAGTTCTTTGCACAGCAGCTCTTCTTCAGGCAAGAATTGCCAGTTACCATTATCCCACTTGCGCAACACCGAAGGAGTAAGTTCATAGGTGGCATCGCTGTGACCACGGAAGAATATCTCTGTCGCCGACTTTTTTTGCAAATCGTAATACAGTTTAAGGAAGCCCTCCACATTATTAGCAACGCCAAGAATTTTCTTGTCGCGTGGCGGTAACGGAACCTTGTCTTCGACAAAATCGACAGCTTTCTTTTTCCCAATGAGTTCTGCAATTTTTGGACTGTGATCGGACAAGCGAGCGAGAATCTCATTCCCCTTGCCTTCTCGTACCGCCCAATGTGTCCGAGAAAGTTGGAATCTATCCGCGCTAAAGATCGACTTGGCAGCCTCAACATCGTCGAATTGTACTTCACCGAAATTGAATTGCTCTACGAAGGTCATGGAAACATCTTTGACCCCACGGTTGATCTTTGTTACCCTGCCCAACCTGATGTTCATGCAGTCTGAGTTTCCTTGGTACTTAATCTCGCTGCAAAGGAACGTTGGCAAGGTTTCCAGAAACGAGATCGAAACTAGATCAAGGCTTTCAAGCCGCTTTTGGATGTCGGACGGCGTATATTCGAACATGCGCCCGCGCCCCATAGTGATGTCTGGAAGTTTCTTTTCAATCCATTCCCAACTACCGAAGGATATGTAGTTAAAATATTCCACGATGCCCCATAACTTTGGCCCTTCGCGTCATTCATCGCGACACCCAGCAGCTACTGTACATTGTATTCTTATGCTCTGTCCAACGGATTGGTGGACGTGGAACTTTCTACAGTACCGCTCACTCTCCCCCCAACCTCCAATCTTGCCCCAACCTCCAACCTGTGGCATTTCTGCTGCATGACAAATCTTGCACTCGTAGGTGACATTGGCGGTACCAATTCCCGCTTTGGATTGATTGAGCTGGGCGGCATGGAAGTGCTGGATGTTGAGGTGCACAAGAACGACGATTATGCCGGGCTTGAGGCGGCCATCACCGCCTATCTCACCAAGCGCGGCATCACCGAACTCGCCGCCGCCGCTGTGGATGTGGCAGCCCCCGTTGACCGCGAGATGATCACGCTCACCAACCGCGCCTGGACCTTCAGCGCCGAGAGCCTGCGCAAAGCCGCCCATGCCAAGCGCTTTCGCTTGCTCAATGATTTTGAGGCCTTGGCCTGGAGCTTGCCGCATATCGCGGCGGCTGATCTGGTTCAGCTGGGCGGTGAGGTTCATCCAGAGCCGCATGTGAAAGTGGTGCTTGGCCCCGGCACGGGGCTGGGCATGGCGACCTTGGCGCCGCTGCCTGATGGTGAGTGGTTTCCTATTCCCGGTGAAGGCGGGCATGTGACTTTGCCGATCAAGACGGCGGAAGAATTCGCCCTCAAAGACAAGATCATGGG
>Ga0075023_100000386_pt1 | contig 11034 bp, 9 predicted proteins | sample Str014_FD_71388 | JGI IMG/M metagenome (GOLD analysis project Ga0075023, IMG submission 71388) | Freshwater sediment microbial communities in response to fracking from Pennsylvania, USA - Straight Creek_MetaG_SC_2014 | ecosystem: Environmental > Aquatic > Freshwater > Creek > Sediment | place... | reverse complement strand
TTCCTGGGGTCACCGCAATATTCTCGCCAATTTTGAACGCACTCGCCGCTGTATGCGTGAGTTGGCCTTTCTCCAGATCGGCAAGCATGTGTTTGAGACCGGCGATGAGGTTTTCGCCCTTGGTCTCAAGCGTTTTTTGCAGGACCACGGGGTTGGTGAGCGCGAAATTGGAGGGCGACATCGCCTCAACAAAGCTCCGAGTCGCAAATTTGAGCTGGTCGTGTTGCTTGGGCTCCAACCCCTCCACCTCCGCCACGCCTTTGAGCAAATGCTCCGACATCAAGAGATAAGACTGACGGATGAGGTCAAACGCCGGGTTGTCGCGCCACTCGGGGGCCGCAAAACGCTTATCATTGTTGGCCGCTGTGCTTTGTGGTGAGCCGGCTTCGGGCGCCACGAACCGTTGCCACATCGCCATACTCTCGGTCCAGAATGCCGACTGTGCTTTGAAGAGCGGATTGGCCTCCAGTACCTTCATCGCTTCAGGCGCACTCTCCATCGCCTTGAAGCTGTGTTCGAGCATCATCTGTTGCGCCTGACCAATCACGCGCGTCCAATGCTGCATGTCTTCTAAACTTGGGGTCGCGGGGGAGGTGGCATCGCTCATAGGTTTACCCTTGTGTAAATAGCACAACACAGCATAGTCTGTGATTTGTGATCCGCCAAATACTGTGCGCGGCGAGAGGACTGGAATGAGCGACTATTTTGACGTCATTATTGTTGGCGCGGGCATTTCAGGCATTTCGGCGGCCTATCATGTGCAAAAATATTGTCCGCAAAAAAGCTACGCCGTGCTTGAGGGAAGGGCAGCGCTCGGGGGCACGTGGGATTTATTTCGCTACCCCGGCGTGCGCTCCGATTCGGACATGCACACGCTCGGGTTTCATTTCAAACCCTGGACAGCCGCAGAATCGATCGCTGACGGGCCGGCGATTTTGGACTATCTGCAAGAAACTGTCGATGAGTTTGGAATCGCGCCGCATCTTCAGTTTAACCAGCGCGTGACCGCGCTCGATTGGGATTCGCCGAGCGCTCGTTGGGCCGTCTCGATCGAAACGGACGGCGTGACGCGAACGCTGCACTGCGCCTTTCTGATTATGGGCACCGGTTATTACAGTTATACCCAGCCACACCAGCCGGATTTTCCCAATCAATCGGCGTTCAACGGCCAGATTATCCATCCACAATTCTGGCCTGAGGCGTTGGACTATGACGACAAGCGTGTGATCGTGATTGGCAGTGGAGCGACCGCCGCGACCTTGGTGCCCGCGCTGGCGCAGACGGCTGCGCATGTCACGATGCTCCAGCGCTCGCCGACCTTTATGGTGCCCCGCCCGCGCCGCGACCGGTTCGCGAACACGCTCCGACGGCTGCTGCCTGGCGGATTGGCTTATGCGATCACCCGGTGGAAGAATATCCGGATGCAGTGGTTCGAGTTTAGTGTCGCGCAAAAATACCCCCAATTCGTGGCCAAGAACATCATCGGCGAAGCGGTAAAGGCGCTCGGGCCTGATTATGATGTGCGCACCCATTTTACGCCGAGCTACGGCCCTTGGGACCAGCGCGTGTGTTTGGTTCCCGAAGGCGATCTGTTCAGCGCGATTAGCTCCGGCAAAGCTGAAGTCATCACCAACAACATCGCGTGCTTTACCGAAGAGGGCATTATGCTAGAGGATGAGAGCGTCGTGCCTGCTGACATCATCGTCACCGCCACTGGCCTCACGATGGAGGTCATGAGTGGCGTCACGCTCACCATCGACGGTGAGCAGTTGCCGTTGCGCCGCACAATCATTTATAAGGGCTGCATGTATTCGGGTGTTCCTAATCTTGTCGGCATCGTCGGTTATTCGAATGCATCTTGGACGCTCAAGGCCGATCTGATCTCGCGCTTTGCCGCGCGCCTGATCAACTATATGGCGCGCAAAAAGGTTGATATGGTGGTGCCGCGTGCGGATGGCGTCTTGCCGCTGGGGACGCCGCTGTTGAACCTCAATTCGGGCTATGTTGAACGCGCGGCGCTGCGACTGCCCAAGCAGGGCGACAAAGACCCGTGGCGAATCCATCATAACGTTTTCAAAGATCGGCAACTGATCGGGCGTGCGCGTTTTGATGACGGCGCGCTACACTTTTCGCGAGCCCCCTAGCCTTTCGCGGCAAAGTCAAGCATACCCGCCTCTCCGTACTCAAACAGGTCAGAGGTTATGTCCGAAGAATTTTACCGCATCAAACGCTTGCCCCCTTACGTCATCGCAGAAGTCAACGCGATGCGAGCGGCGGCGCGCGCGAGCGGTGAGGACATTATTGACCTTGGTATGGGCAACCCCGATCTGCCGCCGCCGGCGCATGTCATTGATAAATTATGCGAAGTTGCGCGCGACCCGAATGCGCATGGCTATTCCGCCTCACAGGGCATATCGGGACTGCGCAAAGCCCAAGCTGGCTATTATGGTCGTCGCTTTGGTGTGGAGCTTGATCCTGACACCGAGGTGGTCGTGACGCTTGGCTCGAAGGAGGGCTTGGCCAACCTTGCGCAGGCGATCACCGCACCCGGCGACGTCGTGCTCGCGCCCAATCCAAGTTACCCGATTCATACCTTTGGGTTCATTATTGCTGGTGCCACTATTCGGAGCGTTCCGACGACGCCCGACGACAAATATTTTGCCGCCCTCGAACGCGCGATGAGCTTTACCGTGCCGCGCCCATCGGTGCTGATCGTCAATTATCCGAGCAACCCAACTGCTGAAGTCGTCGATCTGGCCTTTTACGCCCGCGTCATTGAGTTCGCAAAGAAGAACAAAATCTGGGTGCTGTCCGACCTTGCCTATTCGGAACTCTATTATGACGGGTGCCCGACGCCGTCTATTTTACAAGTGCCGGGGGCCAAGGACGTGGCGGTTGAATTCACCAGCATGTCGAAAACCTATAGCATGGCCGGCTGGCGGATTGGCTTTGCGGTCGGTAACCCCAAGCTGATCAGCGCGCTCAAGCGGGTAAAATCCTATCTCGACTATGGGGCGTTTACCCCCATTCAGGCCGCCGCTGTCGCCGCGATCAATGGCCCGCAAGATATTGTGGCGTCCAACCGTGAGCTTTACCAAAAGCGTCGTGATGTTCTGGTGGAGAGCTTTGGTCGGGCCGGCTGGGATATTCCACCGCCGCGCGCGAGCATGTTTGCCTGGGCGCCCCTGCCACCTGCATTGAAACATCTCGGTTCGATGGAGTTCGCCAAGCAGCTCATCAGCCACGCTGGCGTCGCGGTGGCCCCCGGCGTTGGCTATGGCGAGGATGGCGAGGGGTTCGTGCGGATCGCGATGGTCGAAAACGAGCAACGTATCCGACAAGCCGCGCGCAACGTGCGCAAATATCTGCAAAGCATGGGCGTAAATGTGGGGGCAACTGGGACAAAGGCTGGATAGTGCTCGCGCCGACTCACGGCTAAACGGGGCGGCGCAAACGCAAGACCACCCAATCACCATGATCGGTGGCCGTATCGAGCGCGAGCCCCTGTGCTTCATAGGCCTGGGCGACACTGGCGCTTTGCACGCCCAGAATTCCGGATAAAACCAACCATCCGCCATCCGCGACCTGCGCAGCAATCGCGGCCGCCATCTCAATCAGCGGACGGGCGAGCACGTTGGCGACAATCAGATCGAAGGGCGCGCGGTCAATCAGCGCGGGCGCATCCATCCCGTCCGCGACGACGAGCGCCACGGCGCCGTTCATATCTCCGAGCGGCACGTCGTTGATGCCGGCATTTTCCGCAGTTACGGTGATCGACACCGGATCAATATCCGAAGCGGTCACGCGCGCGCTTGGCCAGAGGTGGAGCGCGGCGAACGCGAGCAGGCCGGTGCCGGTGCCCAGATCAAGAATATTGTCGAATAAGGCACCCGCTACGCCCAACGAATCAAGCGCGATCAGACACCCACTCGTTGTTGCATGGTGTCCGGTGCCAAAGGCGAGCCCGGCATCGATAACATAATCGACCTTTCCCTCCATCGGCGGATAATGCGGCGTCCGGACATAAAATCGCCCCGCCGTGATCGGCTCGATACCCGATTGGCTGAGCGTCACCCAGTCCTGATCGGCAAGCTGCTCGACTTGCGGCGTGATCTGGGCGCTGCTTGGGGCCAAAGCGCGCAAGCTCGCCAGCAGCGCGGCGCTCGGTGCTGCCTCGGTATAGGCCATGATCTGCCATTCGTTTGGCTTGTCCTCGTCGGGTTCGCTCGCCATTAGCACCGGCGGTGTCTCCCATTCGGCGAACGTGTCGTTGATTTCCACGGCTTCGGCTTCGGCCTTATTGCACGGCAGCGTAATTTTCCAACTCGTCATAACGGCTTCTCTCTCAAAGATAATTCGGCTACCAACCCCTTATGGCGATCCCGGGCTTACGTTCCCAACCTTTTTTTGATGATAAGAACCGCGCGTTCTGGTCGCTCCAATCAATGGGGTGGACCTTCTTCCTTATGTTGCGCCTTGCCAGTGCCGTGAGTAGCAATATGGGGATTGCGGCTTTGGTGCTGGCGTTGGTGTCAGCGGCGACCGGATATTCGCTCACCCTTTTGCTGGCCGCGATTTTTCGTAACCTCATTGGTCGGCGGCCGGTGATCACCTGGACGAGCTCGGTCGTGGCAGTCATGTTCGCTGTTGCGAGCTATTCGTTTGTTGATACGTGGGCGACGACGCTTGTCGGCCGGTCCGGATCGGGATTTGAGGGCGTGACGTTTTTGACGGCGTTGCTCATCAACACACTGATCATCGGTGCATGGTCGGCACTTTATTACGGCATCAATTTCTATATCATCGTCGAGAAGCAGGCCGATGCCATGGTGCTCCTCGAAAGCCAGGCCTCGTCGGCGCAATTGGCGATGCTGCGTTATCAACTTAACCCGCATTTTTTGTTCAACACCCTCAACAGTATCTCGACGCTTGTGCTGCTCAAACAAACCGAGCGCGCCAATGTCATGCTGTCGCGGCTCTCGTCGTTTTTGCGGTACACGCTGGCGAATGAGCCGACTGCGCACGTCACGCTGGCGCAAGAGGTCGAAACGCTCAAACTCTATCTTGAAATCGAGAAGATGCGCTTTGAGGAGCGCCTGCGCACCCGATTCGATATTCAAGATGCGGTAGCCCATGCACGGTTGCCCTCGCTTTTGCTCCAGCCGCTGGTGGAAAATGCGATCAAATATGCCGTGACACCTTGCGAGGAGGGTGCGGAAATTTCGGTTGAAGCGCGGCTCATCGGGGAACGCGTGCAACTCATCGTATCTGATACCGGCCCAGGATTGAATGAGAGCAACGTGCAGCACACGTTGTCAACAGGCGTGGGTTTGGCCAACATTCGCGATCGGCTCCAGCAAGCTTATGGCCCCGACCACCGTTTTGAGACGCGCAGTTTTGCTGAAGGTGGATTTGGTGTCATTATTGATATTCCTTTTCAATTAGAAACAGAGCAGACTGCGAGCTTATGAGCATTCGAACGATTCTCGTTGATGATGAAAAGCTCGCCATTCAGGGGATGCAGCTCCGACTCGAAGCCCATTCTGACGTTGAAATTGTCGAAACCTGCACCAATGGCCGTGAGGCGATTCGCGCGATAAAAACGCATAAGCCCGATTTGGTCTTTCTCGATATTCAAATGCCCGGCTTTGACGGTTTTTCGGTTGTCTCCGGTTTGATGGAAATTGAGCCGCCGCTTTTCGTGTTCGTCACCGCTTATGCCGACCATGCGATCCGCGCGTTCGATGCGCAGGCGACTGATTATCTGATGAAGCCTGTCGATGAAGCACGGCTGGCCGAAACGCTTGACCGGGTGCGGATGCGCCTTCACGAGAAGCGCAGCGTTGACGAGGCGGAACGGCTCAAAGACGTCCTAGCCGAACATGCGCCCGAGGTTCATGAAGAATTTGGCGAGAGCGACGACGATGCGCTTGCCGCTAATCGGTATGAAAAACTGATCAACATCAAAGATCAGGGTCAGATTTTCCGCGTTGAGGCGGACAGCATCGAGCGGATTGATGCCGCAGGTGACTATATGTGCATCTACACCAATGGCGAGACACTCATCCTGCGCCAAACGATGAAGGATTTGGAAAAGCGGCTTGATCCACGCCGCTTTCAGCGCGTCCACCGGTCGACAATCGTGAACTTGGATCTGGTGCGGCAGGTGAAGCCGCACACCAATGGCGAGTGCTTTCTGGTGCTTGAGTCGGGCGCACAGGTGAAGGTAAGCCGGTCGTATCGGGATGTTGTCGCGCGCTTCGTTCATTAAATTTACACGGCGTGACGCAGATGAACAAAAGCGAACGAACGGGTTCAGACTTGCGTCACCCAACTGGCCCCATACCGTTATCACGCCATCACATTGGGTGTCGGCGCACCACGGAGGTCATTATGACAATTTTCTCTAAAGCAACATTGCTGATCGCGGGTGCCGCTACACTCGCCGTCGCCACACCAGCACTCGCCGATTCGCGCGATTACCGTCATCACGGTGATAATGTCGGCCCAATTATCGCCGGTGCCCTTGTTTTGGGCGCGGTTGCGGCCATCGCCGCGTCGTCGCACGATCATGATCGGCGCTATTACAATCGCGGTTACAGTTATGCGCCGCCGGTCACCTATGGCTACCCTGCGTATAACTACGGCTATGCCTATCCGCGTGCGAATGGATACGGCTACGGATCTGGTTATGGCTATCGCGGGCACGATCACGATGGGTATCGCGGCTATAACGGCGGATATGGTCGCGGCGGCGAGGGCTATCGCGGTGATTATGGCCGGGGTGGCGACGGCGACCGTGGCGGTTACGAGCACCGTGGTCACTAACCGCTAGGGCTCACCGCTGGTGTGTTCAGGACCCCCTTCGCTGCGGCGGAGGGGGTCTTTGTTATTTGACGTCGGTGGGCATCTCCAAGCGCGGGAAGATCGGCGTTGGCGGCGCGATGCGATGGCTGGAAGCGCGGAGGCGGTCATACCATGTGTCGTCGGCGAGCGCGGCGTAACTGCGCTCATCCTCGGGGATACCAAGTTGATCGAGCAGCTTGCCGGCTGCGGTTGGGATGATCGGTTGGATCGCGATGGCGAGCATATGGATAAATGTGAACAATGTGACGATCGCATCATCTAATTGTTCTTGTTTTCCTTCTTTGCGCAGAGTCCATGGTGCATTTTCGTCCACAAATTTATTGCAGCGGATCACACAATCCATCCAAGTTTTGATAAATGTGTCTATCATTTTGTCATCCATGAGAGTGAAATTCACCCTCGGAATGAACCCCCGCTCCATCGAGTTGTCATCTCCGATTACACCCTCGAACCACCAATCGGCTTTGTGTTCGACGAATTTCCTCACGCTTTCCCGACGGGGTGAGGGCAAACCGTCGGGATAGGATTTGCCAACAAAGCTCAGCACCCGCTGCGCCAAGTTCCCAAAACTGTTCGCCAGTTCTGCATTACACCGCGTCACAATCGCTTCCGGCGAATAGCTGCCGTCCTGCCCGAAGCTGACCTCGCGCAGCAGGAAGTAGCGCAGATTATCAACGCCGAACTGCTCCGCCAGTTCAATCGGATCAACGACATTGCCGAGCGATTTGCTCATCTTCTCACCGCCGCGCGCCAGCAAAAATCCATGGCCGAACACCTGTTTGGGCAGCGGCAGTTTGGCGCTCATCAGGAAGGCGGGCCAATAGACCGCGTGGAAACGCACAATATCCTTACCGATCAGATGCAGGACGTTGGCTGGTTTTAGTTCGCCATCGGGTCCCTCCTCTGATGGCCAGAATTTCTCCATCAGAGTAAAATCATTGGTTCCATAGCCAAGGCCGGAGAGCGATTGCGCGCCCGAAATATAATTAGCGAGGGCGTCCACCCAAACATACATAACGTGGCCTGGAGAATCAGGGACGGGAATGCCCCAATCGAAGCTGGTGCGTGAAACCGAAATATCTCTTAATCCGCCTTCTACAAAGCGCATCACTTCATTGCGTCGTCCTTCAGGCTGGATGAATTCTGGCCGTTCTTTGTATAGCTTGAGCAGCCTGTCTTGATACTTGGAGAGGCGAAAGAACCAAGTTTCTTCCACTACCCATTCCACGGGGGTACCCTGCGGCGATAGCTTCACGCCTTCGTCGCCAGTGGTGAGTTCCTTCTCCTCGTAAAACGCCTCATCGCGGACGCTATACCAGCCCTCATATTTGTTCAGATACATATCACCAGCGGCGTGCATTTTTCGCCACATTGCTTGACACGAAACTTGATGCATCGGGTCGGTGGTGCGCTGGAAGTTGTCGTAGGAGATATTGAGTGTGTCGCACATCGCCTGAAACTGATCGGACATCTCTCGGCACAGATCGCGCACATCGACACCCTTATCGCGCGCCGTTTGCACCATTTTGAGGCCATGCTCATCGGTGCCGGTTTGAAAACGCACATCCTTGCCGCTCAGCCGGTGGAAGCGCGCGATGGCATCGGCGGCGATGGCCTCATAGGCATGGCCAATGTGCGGCTTGCCATTGGGGTAGCTGATCGCGGTGGTGATGTAGAATTTTTCAGACATCGCTGGGCTTTAGGGGTGTGCCGCTATTTTGCCAACCCAGCGACCAATCCACAGATTTCAAACACGGCCGCTTGCGGATCGAGATTGTGGAGCGGCGCGGTGGCGGCAAGCTGCGTCGCGGTGGCGTAAACGTCCAACGCTTTGGCGAGCGGAGGGCCTTGGCAGGTGCGGGCATGGGCAGCGACGAAGCGCGGTGCGTGCTTGAGAAAGGCTTCATACCGTGGGAGCGCCGCCTTCAGGCTGAGTTGCGACGCGAGCGCGGCACGTGCGGCGTTGGTAGGATCGCCCGTATGCGCGATTTGGGTTAGTGCGGCGTCGAGCCCCGCAATATCGAGCCCTGCCAATTTCAGCGCTTTGCCCGGGGAACCCTCTCCGGCCTGCACGAGCGCCGATATTTCGTCGGCATCCACCGCTGCGAGTTCTCGCCGCAAAACCTGGCGCATCACACTGTCGTCGAGTGGCGCGAATCGCAACACGCGGCACCGCGAGCGGATCGTCGGGAGCAAGCGCCCCGGAGCATGGCTGATCAGAAAGAAGATCGTGTGCTTGGGCGGTTCCTCAAGATTTTTGAGCACCGCATTCGCCGCGCCGCGCTCCAGATCATCGACACTGTCGATCACGACAATCCGTCGTTCGGAATGCGAGGGAGCGAGCGCAAATTTGCCACCGAGTGCGCGCACCTGATCGATAGTGATGTTGCGCGCGAGTTTGCCGGTCTTCTCGTTCATCTGCCGCGTAAGCCACACGAAATCGCTATGCGAATCGGCATCGATGAGGCGGGCGATGCGGTGGTCGGGATCGAGGACGAGCCCCGCGTCTGCAGGCATTGGCCCCGCACTTTCAGCGAGCAACCGTCGCGCGACCGCCCGCGCGACACTTGCTTTGCCGACCCCTTCGGGGCCAGTGAACAGCCACGCGTGGTGGAAGCGCGCACTATGCGCAGAGTCGAGCAGGGTGTTGATCGCCGCCGCGTGGCCGAGCGGCATCATAACAAATCTTGCAGCGCCGCCAGCAGCCGCGCGGTGATCTGGTCGGGCGCACCAGCGGCATCAATGGCGGCGAAGCGCTGGGGTTCGGCGCTGGCGAAACGATCAAAGGCGCAAATCAATTGCGCATGATAAGTCGCGCCGCGCTCGGCAAAACGGTCGCCACGGCCATCGTCGCGGCGGTGCGCGCGCGCCATGCCTTCATCAATGAGTAATTTGAGATAGAGCGTCCGGTCGGGCATTAGCCCCTCACTCCCAAAATCGTGCAGCCGCATGATGTCGGCATCAGATAATCCGCCCGCGCCACCCTGATAGGCGCGCGTGCTGTCGATATACCGATCACACAACACCCAATCACCACGCGCGAGCGCAGGACGAATGAGTTTCTCGACATGGTCTGCGCGCGCCGCCGCAAACAGCAACGCTTCAGCCCGCGCACTCCATTTGTCGGCATCGCCGGTCATCAGCACATTACGGATGGCCTCAGCACCCGCAGTGCCACCCGGCTCGCGGGTGGTCACAACACTGAGCCCGCGTGCGCGCAACGCCTCGGCGAGCTGCGTGAGTTGGGTCGATTTACCAACGCCCTCGCCGCCCTCAAGCGTGATGAACCGTCCGCGCCCCGCCATTACATGCCGAACAGTGACAGGAACCCGAGCCAGATGCGCGTGAAAAACCCCGCTTCGGCCACATCAGCTTCGGCAACAAGGGGGACACGCTGCGGGGGTGTTTCCCCCGTCGCCATGACGAGATCGGCGATGTGTTGCCCTTTCATGATCGGTGCTTTTACGGGCCCTTCGTAAGCAATGCTCACTTTCACATTATCGTGCGCGCCAGCGGGAAGCGTAGCAGCGATATTTTGCGGTGCCACTAATCCCACTGTCCGGGTGCTGCCAAGCTGAACTTGCGCGTCACCGACATGTTTGCCCTTGGCAAACAGCAAATGCCCCGTCCAGGCCTTAAAGCCCCATTCGATAAACTTCACCGATTCCTCAGCACGGTGGTTGTAGGTATCTAGCCCCGCGACCACCATCACGAGCCTCCGACCGCCTTGTTCGGCCGAGCCGGTAAATCCGTAGCCAGCCTCATCGGTGTGGCCCGTCTTGAGCCCATCGGCGCCGTCAACGTGCCCCAGCAAAGGGTTGCGGTTTTGTTGTTCAATCGGCTTGCCGCTCCCCAGCGTTTTGCCCCAGGTGAAGTCCTTCATGCCATAAAACTGCTTATAGAGCGCGGGAAATGTGGTGATCGTTGCAGAGGCAAGGTGCGCCAAATCGCGCGCGGTGGTATATGTTTTGCCGCCATCGGGCCAGCCGTTTGAGGTCCCAAAATGACTGTTCTTCAATCCCAGTTCGGCGGCCTTTTTATTCATTCGTTCGGCGAAGGCGGGTTCGCTCCCGGCCACACCATCGGCGATGGTCACGCACGCATCATTGCCCGAAAGCGTCACAATGCCACTGAGCAAATTTGCAACGCTCACTTTCTCATTCACCG
>Ga0075023_100000381_pt1 | contig 11088 bp, 12 predicted proteins | sample Str014_FD_71388 | JGI IMG/M metagenome (GOLD analysis project Ga0075023, IMG submission 71388) | Freshwater sediment microbial communities in response to fracking from Pennsylvania, USA - Straight Creek_MetaG_SC_2014 | ecosystem: Environmental > Aquatic > Freshwater > Creek > Sediment | place... | reverse complement strand
GGCGGGCTGTGGCTGATGTGGTGGATGGGGTTCAATCTTTCGGTCGCGGTTGCGGTTGGCTTCATCGCGCTGGCGGGCGTGGCCGCTGAGACAGGCGTCATCATGCTCATCTATCTCGACCATGCGTTGGAGCACCGCCGCAAAATGGTAGCCTCAGAGGGACGGGCATTCACTCATGCAGACCTCTACGCCGCTATCATGGAAGGCGCGGTCGAGCGCGTCCGGCCCAAGATGATGACCGTGGTGGCCATCATGGCGGGGCTTCTGCCCATTCTGTGGAGCCACGGTACAGGTTCCGAAGTGATGCAGCGCATCGCGGTACCGATGATCGGCGGAATGGTCTCATCGACCATCCTCACGCTGGTCGTCATCCCGGCTATCTATGCGATTGTGAAAGGTGCTGATTTACGATCAAGGCAGCGCGCAGGGCATGTGGCATCCATGACTGTAACGAGGTAATTGCATGTGGGTTTTATAGGCTGTCGATAACATTCTTGAGCCTGGCCCGAACCTGCGTTGCGACTTCGCCCAAAGCAGGGTTCTCGATCGCCTGCATGGAGGCAACCGGATCGACAGCGGAGATTTCAATGTAGCCGGGTGTTTGCTCCTGAACGACAACATTGCAGGGTAACATCGTGCCGATTTTGCTTTCGCTCTGAAGGGCGCGGTAGGCCATCTCGGGATTGCATGCACCCAGGATACGATAGGGGTGAAAGGCGACACCTAGTTTTTTGTCCAGCGTCGCCTTGACATCAATGTCGGTCAATATGCCGAAGCCCTCGTGCTTCAATGCCTCCGTCACGCGCGTGATCGCCTCGTCAAACGATACCTCGATCGTCTTTGAAAAATGATAACTCATCGGCGGCCTCCAGCTCTTACGGTATCGCTCAAGATCCTGAAATATCGGTGCGGCGTTTCATGTATTCCTCGCGGTCGATCTCGCCGCGCGCATACCGCTCATCCAGAACATCGATAGCCCCGCGACGATAAGCTACGCCTGATCCAGGCCACAGGTGGCGCACGAGAAACACGATGCCAGCCACGATCAATCCGAGAACAACGAGTGGCATCAGCATGTGCCACGGCCCCCACCACCACATATAGTCGTGCATGGGCCAATAGGGCACCGGTGTTTGCTGCGCCAGAACGGTGCTGGGCAAGCTGGCGAGTGCAGCGACGATGGCAATGCTCGCGATCGGCAACCGTTTCATGGAAGCACCTCTATGGGCCGCGATTTCGCGGGAGCGGACCCGTGGATCACGTTAGAGGCGTACGACCGGGGTCGAATTGATTTCCATCAAAGTTCGGGACGAACGGCCAGCAGCCGGAGTGCGTTCAGCGTCACCAAAACGGTGGCTCCGGTATCGGCCAGGATGGCCGGCCACAATCCGGTGATGCCAGCAATGGTGGTCACCAGAAACACAGCCTTCAATCCGAGTGCAATGACAATGTTCTGATGAATATTGGTCATCGTGCGGCGCGAAAGATCGATCATCGCCGCAACATCGCTGACGCGCCCGTGCAGGATTGCGGCGTCTGCCGTTTCAAGTGCCACATCGGTGCCGCCACCCATGGCGATGCCGATATCGGCGGCAGCGAGTGCCGGCGCGTCATTGATACCATCGCCGACTTTGGCGACAATTTTGCCCGTGCGTTTCAGTTCTTGCACGATGCGCAGTTTGTCGCCCGGCAGGAGTTCGGCCTTGGCTTCCATGCCGAGCGTGCGGGCAATCACTTCTGCGGTGCGCCGGTTATCACCGGTCAGCATGACCGAGCTGATGCCTCGCGCGGTGAGCGCTGCGATACCGGCTTTGGCATCGCTGCGTGGTTCGTCACGCATGGCAATCAAGCCGGCGATCTGCGTACCAGCGAGCAAGATCGATACGGTCTTCCCTTCATTGTTCAGCGCTGTGATGCGTTCGCTGATTGCTGCAAGATTAGCACCACGATCTATTGCTGCATGCTCGGAGCCAAGAAAGAATTCGGTCTCGGAAACCGTGCCAAGGATACCCTTACCACCCATGGCCGAGGCAGCCGTGACGGCAGGAATAGTGATTTTGTCTTCTGCTGCACGCGCGAGGATGGCTTTGGCAAGCGGATGGTTTGATCCGGTTTCCAACGCAGCGGCGAGCGTCAAGACTTCCACATCGCTTTTCGTGACTGCGACGATATCGGTGATTTTGGGGCGGCCTTCGGTCAGCGTACCGGTTTTATCGAACGCCACCATGGTGATGTTGCGGGCGGATTCCAAAATGGCACCGCCTTTCATGAGCAGGCCACGGCGCGCACCGGATGACAAGCCCGCCGCAATCGCTGCCGGCGTTGAGAACACCAACGCGCAGGGGCAGCCGATCAGTAGAATGGCGAGGCCCTTATAGACCCACGCACTCCAAAGCCCGCCCAAAAAGAACGGAGGAACGATCGCCACCAGCGCACCAACGGCAAGTACCCCTGGCGTATAGTAACGCGAGAAGCGATCAATGAATCGTTCGGTTGGCGCTTTGGATTCTTGCGCTTCCTCGACCAGGCGCACCACTCGCGCAATGGTATTGTCGGCGGCAGATGCGGTCACACGAACGCGGATTGCGCCATCCAGATTGACAGTACCCGCGAAAATCTTATCGCCAACGCGTTTGCGTATGGGGGTGGATTCACCCGTGACAGGAGCTTCGTCGACCAAACTTTCACCGCTGAGGATTTCACCATCGGCCGGCAAGCGGTCGCCGGGCCTTACGAGAATGATCGAACCGATGACAAGACTATTGGCCGGAACTTCAGATATACCCCCATCTTGTTCGAGTTGCGCTGTCTTGGGTACCAGGGTGGTGAGTGATGTGATGCTGGCGCGTGCTTTTGCGGCGGCCACACCCTCCAGCAATTCGCCGATGAGAAATAGGAAAACAACCGTTGCGGCTTCCTCGGCGGCGCCAATGAGTACCGCGCCAACCGCCGCAATGGTCATGAGCATTTCGATGGAAAAGGGCGTGCCGGCGCGTGCGGCTTGAACAGCACGATGCGCAATCGGAACCAGCCCAATTGCCATCGCGACAATGAATGGCCAGAAGCCCGTCGTGGGTACGAGTTTGGCTGTGAGATAGGCAAAGACAACAGCAGCACCGCAACTCAGCGTCAATCGTGCCTTGGGGCTTTGCCACCAGGCACCGTCATGCGGCGCGCCATGGTCGTGCCCGTGATCATGGCTGTGCTCCTGATCGTCGTCATGTTCGTGCACGTCCTTGCCATGCTTGTGGGTGTGTTCACTTACCGTTCCATTCGCACCGTCATTTGTGGTGCGCGGCGGAACGATTGCGGCGGAATAACCGAGCGCCGTTACAGCCTTGGTAATCCCGGTGCTGATGCTGGCATCGCCGCGATGCGTCACATTCATGGTACCGGCGGTGACTGAGACTGCGACATTGTCAACACCGTCGATGCGGCGTACCGCTGTCTCGATCTTGGCGGCGCAGGAGCCGCAATCCATCCCGCCCACGCGGAAACGGCTTTGGGTGGGTTTCAAATCGTTCATGCGCAGGTTGCTCCAATTCATAGGTCTTGCGTTGTTGGAGCGAACGCTACATCCTCTAGTCACTAGAGCATCAAGAGGAATCTTTGGGTATGACGGGATCATTTGCCATCGGGGCACTCGCCCAGGCGGCCGGCGTGAAAGTGCCGACCATCCGCTATTATGAAAGCATCGGGCTTTTACCGTCGCCTGAACGCTCAGACAGTAATCGCCGTCTTTACGGTGAGGAAGCCGTGCGCCGTCTGCGCTTCATCCGCCATGCCCGCGAACTTGGCTTCGAGATCGAAGATATCCAGCAACTCCTCGCCTTGTCGGATGATCCCAAACGTCCGTGCCGGGAAGTGGATGCGATTGCGCAGCGGCATCTTGCCGACATCAACAGCCGGATCGAGCGTCTGACCGCACTCAAGACTGAAGTTTCGCGCATGATCAAACAATGCGCCAAGGGCACCGTAGCACAATGCCGCATCATCGATGTGCTGGCGCATCACGAACATTGCCTGCACGACAAACATTGAAAACCGCTTTGACATGTTAAGTCACAGTCCAGCAGCGGTAACGGTTACGCTCGGTAATCTCGCGCGGCGTTGATCCGAGGCGTGGGATCATGACCCTGAGTGCCTGTTTGGAGATGCGGAGTTCCTTGCTCGCCAAGGGAATGGAAACGAGCGGTTTGGCTACCATCAGGTCCACTAGCGCGGGAAGGCGTGAATTCTTCCGCGCCGATTTTATCTTGAGGCCCATGCGCTCGGTCGCGCTATTCAAGCTATCGAGTTCCTTGCCCGCGGCCTGCACCGCGCAAGCGGCCATTTCAAAAAACGCAAGCATGCGCTTGGGATTGTCATCGCGGCGGTCCCAGCGTTTGCGCGAAAGCCGCTGACCGGTGTCGATGGGAAGCAACAGATGGCGCGTCTTGCCCCTTGCACATAACCCCGGCCTCGGCATCCGAGGGTGATCGCCGGGCTGGGTGATCACGGTTGGCGATGGGGCGGGGCGAAGCTCCCTCGCCGAGCGCGAACGCGGGTTGGGCGCGGTCAGCCTCCAACTGGCGGGTCGAGTTTGGCGATACGTGCCAAGAATGCTTCTTTGAATGCGGGCTCGGAGTAATCCGGGTTCTGGTCGAGGAACGCGACCACCTTTCTATAGCAATCGGCGGCTTGACGGTTTTCGCCGCGCTTTTCGTGAACCATGCCGAGCCGGTCCCAGCCGTCGTGGATGTCTGGGTATTGCGCCAGCAGGGCTCGGGCCGCTGCCTCGGCTTCGTCGAGCTTGCCCGAGCCGATCAGGTCGAGCACGGCATTCGATGTGTCCGTCGGATCGTCGTCGCACAGCTCATCTGCGAACAGCTCATCGTCATCGTAACCGTCATCGCCAGCGAACTCGCCGGCGAGCTTGGCAAGCATGGCCGCCCGCACCTCGCGCAGGCTCTGGCGCTTTTCGGCGCCTCGTTCCTCGCGCTGCGCCTGGGCTGCCGCCAGCTCCTCCCGCTCCGCCGCCTCGTCCTTCGTCAAGCAACACGCCTTGTATTTCTTGCCACTGCCGCAGGGGCAGCGATCGTTGCGTCCGGGTTTGGCCATGGGGGTCAGACCTCATGCTGAGAAGGACCGCTTCCTTGTACGCAACCCTGCTGGCCGATACCAGATTCCACGAGCTGCTGCTCGCCATCGATCGCGATCTTGCCGACGCAGCCCGCGCCGAGGGCTGCGTCGCATGTGGCGGCCCCCTGCATTCGGCCCGATATCCACGCAAGCCGCGTGGCCGGCCCAAGAGCCTGGGGAGCCGTCTCGGCCCCGAGCACGACCGGCGCTTCAGCTTCTGCTGTGCCCTCGACGGTTGCCGCTCGCGAGAGACGCCGGCGTCGCTGCGCTTTCTCGGCCGCCGCGTCTATGTCGCCGCCATCGTCGTGCTGATCGCCATCCTCCAACACGGCGTAACCGACGCCCGTTTGGCGCGACTTGCCGATGTCGTCAACCTCGACCGCCGGACGATTGCACGCTGGCGGCGCTGGTGGCGCGACGCGTTCACGACGACGCCGTTCTGGCGGATCGCGCGGGCCCGGTTCATGCCGCCGGTCGATCACGATCACCTGCCGGCCGCGCTGATCGAACGCTTCACCGGCGATGGTGCCGTGCCGCTGATCGGGCTGCTGCGCTTCCTCGGCCCCGTTACGGGAGGCGCCGCAATGCAGGCTCGATGACGGTCGCAGCGCACCCGCAGAAGATGCTCGTCGCCAGCAAACGACTGCGGTGCCTACGCTTTGGCGCATCTCGTTTCCAGGGAGCGCCGACATGCCGGAGAGCCGAAGTCGCCAACATCATCAGCGGTTGCACGAGCAGTGGGCGCACCTGCGCTTTGCTGTCGTCGGCTGGCTGTTGGCGGCACCGCCCGAGAAGGGCGAGCTGCGCGCGGCCATCGCCGAGCTGGCGCAACGCACGTGGCAGCACCCGACCACCGGCGAGCCCGTCCGCTTCGGCTTCTCCACCATCGAGCGCTGGTACTACCGCGCGGTCGCTGAGCGCACCGATCCGGTCGGCGTGCTCCGCCGCAAGGTGCGCGCCAATGCGGGTCTGCAGCACGCCGTCAGCGACGCCGTTCGCCAAGCCGTGCTCGCGCAATATGCCGCCCACAAGGGCTGGAGCGTCCAGCTGCATCACGACAATCTCGTCGCGCTGGCCGAGACGCGGCCCCAGTTGAAGCCGGTGCCGTCATATACCACGTTGCGCCGCTTCATGCGGGCCAACGGTCTCGACAAGCGGCGACGTCTCACTCCGCGCACAACCAGCGGCGCCGAGCGGGCCGAGGCCCGCCTCGCCGACCGCGAGATCAGAAGCTACGAGTCCGAGTATGTAAATGCGCTGTGGCATTGGGATTGCCACCATTGTTCGAGGAAGGTGCTGACCGCACGCGGCGAGTGGGTGACGCCGATCCTGTTCGGCGTCGTCGACGACCGCTCGCGATTGGCGTGTCACCTGCAATGGTATCTGGCGGAGAGTGCCGAGACCATCGCGCACGGCCTGCGCCAAGCGTTCCAGAAGCGTGGATTGCCACGTTCTGCACTCAGCGACAATGGCGCAGCGATGACCGCCGCGGAGATCACACAGGGGCTGTCGCGCCTCGGCATCCTGCACCAGACAACGCTTCCCTATTCACCCTATCAGAACGCCAAGCAGGAGGCCTTCTGGGCCCCCGTCGAGGGTCGCTTGATGGCCATGCTGGAACACGTCCCAGACCTGACGTTGTCCGTCCTCAACGAGGCGACGCAAGCCTGGGTCGAGCAGGACTACAACGCCAAGCATCACTCCGAGATCGGCGCAACGCCGATCGCGCGCTTCCTCGCCGGCCCGACCGTCACGCGCGCGTGTCCGGGCAGTGATGCTCTGCGCCTCGCCTTCACGCGATCCGACACGCGCACGCAGCGAAAGAGCGACGGCTCGATCGTCATCGAGGGCCGCCGCTTCGAGATCCCCAATCGCTACCGGCATCTGACGCGCATCGAGGTGCGCTACGCATCATGGGACTTGGGCCACGTCCGCCTTGTCGACGAGCGCACCGGCGGCGTGCTCGCGCGGCTCTATCCGCAGGACAAGTCGCAGAACGCCAGTGGTTTGCGCCGCACGCTCGATCCGGTCTCGACCGCATCGACGAAGCCAGTGCCGACGTCGACTGCGCCAGACCCAACCATGCCACCCCTGTTGGCCCGCATGCTCGACAAGCAGGCCGCGATGGGCTTGGCGCCACCGTATCTGCCCAAGGACGAAGCCCAGGACAAACCGAAGAACGACGACGGAGAGACGTCATGACCAAGAAGCTGCTGGCACTCTATGGCCTGAAGTGGAACCCGTTCGCGCCCGATGTACCGGTCGAAGCCTTGCACGTCTCGCGCCGCATCGACTCCTTCTGCTGGCGCGCCGAGCAGTTGGTCGGCGAGGGCGGCTTTGCGCTGGTGACCGGGGCGCCCGGAACCGGCAAGTCCGTCACCTTGCGCATTCTCGCCGAACGCCTCGGCGCACAGCGCGACGTCAAGGTCGGCATCCTCACGAGGCCGCAAGCCGGCCTGCCCGACTTCTATCGCGAGATGGGCGACCTCTTCAGCGTCGAGCTCAGGCCCACCAACCGCTGGGGCGGGGCGAAGCTGCTCAGGGATCGCTGGCAGACCCATATCGATGCCGCCCTGTCGCGCCCCGTGCTGATCGTCGACGAGGCGCAGGAGATGCTGCCGGCCGTGCTCGCCGAGCTGCGCTTACTGTCGTCGGCCAAACTCGACAGCCACATCCTGCTCACCGTCGTGTTGGCCGGCGACGGCCGCTTGCTCGAACGCTTGCGCTCCGACGAGCTGATGCCGTTGGGCAGCCGCATGCGCGTACGACTTGCACTAGAACGCTCGACACCCGACGAGCTGGCCGAGCTGATCGTGAACGCCCTGCAGAAGGCCGGCGCCGTCAAGCTGATGACGCCGGATCTGATCGCGTCGCTCTCGGACCACGCTCAGGGCAATCCGCGCGCGCTCATGAACATCGCCGGCGAGCTGCTATCGGTCGCCGCGCAGCGCGAAGCCCGCCAGATCGACGAGAAGCTGTTCCTGGAGATGTGCGCCGCTCCGCCCGTCCCCGAGACCAAGACCGCGAGGCAACGGCGATGAGTGTGCTGCCGGTCGAGCCCGCGTGGCGTCTGGCCGAACGCGCCGAGGAGCACCGCTGGCTGGTCACTGGGCTATGGGGCGAGCAGGCTGTTGGCATCGTCGGCGGCGAGCCCAAATGCTGCAAGTCGTTCCTCGCCCTCGATCTCGCCGTGGCCGTCGCCTCGGGCACGCCGTGCCTGCGCCGGTTCGCCGTGTCGCGCGCCGGCCGCGTCCTGCTGTTCGCCGCCGAGGACGCACTGCACATCGTGCGCCGACGCCTCGAAGGCATCGCGGCCGCCGCCGGCGTGGCGCTGGCCGATCTCGATATCCAGGTGATCACCGCGCCGATCCTGCGCCTCGATCTCGACGCCGACCGGAAGAACCTCGCCGAGACCGTGGCCCGGCTGCAGCCGCGGCTGCTGATCCTCGATCCGTTCGTGCGGCTGCACCGCATCGACGAGAACGCCAGCGGCGAGGTCGCGCCGCTGCTGGCGTTCCTGCGCGAGCTGCAGCGCCGCCACGGCACCGCCGTGCTCGTCGTCCATCACGCCAGGAAGGGTGGCGGTGGCGTGCGCGCCGGACAGGCGCTGCGCGGCTCGTCCGAGTTCCATGCCTGGGGCGACAGCAATCTCTACCTGCGCCGCAACGGCGATGAGATCGGGTTATCGATCGAGCATCGCTCGGCGCCGTCGCCGAAGCCGCTGACAATCGAGCTGGCGCAGCGCGGCGACGCCCTTGCTCTGGAAGTCGCCGATCGGCGTGAACAGATGACGCCGGCACCCACTTCGCTCGACGAGCGCATCGCGGCCATCCTCGCCGAGGCCGCTCAGCCCCTGCCGTTCGCCGAGTTGCGATCGCACTGTCGCGTCCGCGCCATCTCGCTGCACGAGCGCATCGGCGCACTTTGCGCCGCTGGCCGCATCGTCAAAATCGACGGCGGCTATCGGCTCGCTGATCGCTGAACCGGCCTCGCGTTCCCATTCCCGTTCCCAACTGCTCTACAGCGTGCGGGAATGGGAATGGGAACGGGAATGCCGGAGACTTTGCTGTTCCCCCACTTCCTTCATCCAACTTCCTTGGTTCAGCCCCCGCGGCGCGCTTCCTCCTCGCCCTTCCTTCATCCCAGCCGCCCATTCCATCCGCCGGCGCGCGCAGGGGCGGTCAAGACCGGCCCACTTGGGCCGCCGAAGGCTTGGTCTTGAGGGCCCCGAGCACGACGGCACGCTCGATCGGCCTGGGTGAGGACACTTCCTCTCATCGCGCCCATCGATTGCCGTGACCGAGGCCCCGTCAAACAGCGCGATCGTGCTTACATCACGGACTTGGGCGCTTTTTTGTAGCTCCGGCACCAGATGTCGACGAGCGCGAAAGTGAGGCGGATGATCTCTCGCAGTGTCGGCGCATTCTCCCAACGTGAGATGGTCGGCTGCGAGCACAAATCCTTGCCGGTGTCGGGCAACCGGCCGCAGGCGAGCTTGAAGGCAGGATCGGAGCGCAGCCGGTCGAAATCGTTGCCGTCGGGATAACCGCAACCGATCGCGAGCATGCGGGCCCTCAGCACATCGGCGACCGTGTGGGTGATGTGTGTGGGATCGCGCGGATCGGCAATCAAAGCCGCAAAGGTTTCGGCAAGGCCACGGCGGCGCTCGGCGAGAGCCAGCAGCCCCACGCCACTGTCGGAAGACAACCGTCCGCCGTCGAAAGCAGCTGTGACTTTCTTGCGGGCGATGGTTGGCAAGGCAAAGCTGATCGGGCTATCGTTGGTCATGGCGGGTGTGGCTCGGGCGAGCGACGCGCACGGCTTGGTCTCGACACCCATTCCTTATGCGAGTTCAACGCCTTGTGCCATACCCGCCAACCCAATTTCCAACGGCAGCCGAATAAGACGGGCTAGCTGTTTGCGCTCATAAGTTGACGACCATGTCCCGCTTGCCGCGAGTCTACGTTTAGAGGCCATGTGGGTCCGGAAGAAACGGTCAGAGCGGTTGGGCATTTTGCCCCGCATTCGCATTTCTCGCTCAAGTCAGGCCCAAGTTATTCGGGTTCTTCGAACAGCAAGCTTTTGACGCGCTTCACCGCTAGGCGCGACGTGTTACCGCTGGGGTCTACGTAATGCCTCACGAATTCGTCTAACGACTGGTTACGGAGATCTGATTTCAAAGTGGCAAATCCCCAGATCAACCGGTACGCACTCACTAATTGCAAGGCGGTTGCATGGCGCGAGGGGTGTTCGCGATTCAATTCAATGTCTATCTCCGCTTTCACACTGGCGGTTGCAAGTTGTGTGAACAGCTTTTTATACGGCGCTTGCGTCGCTCGAATATTATCTGCCAACATCTGAAGAAAGCTCGCTATTGTGCCCATCGTGTCTGTCGGCAGTGCCGAGCCCTCCTGGCGGCTTGTCCTTGCCTTCTGCAAATCTGCAAAAATGCGGTTCAGGATGTCGGCAACCGTCAAGGCTAGGAGCACAAGGGCTTTGGACGTTTGAAGCCGGACCGCCCTCTCGATCATCTGGTGCTGATCGATAAGCTGTTCGACAGGTTCAGTGTCGTTCACCCGGATGACGAATAGATCATTAATGGCGTGGTAGTATTCGGTCTCTGTCACTGGAACCACAACACTGCAGCCATCATCGATTATTGAGCGACGGGGGCGATGGTCACGCACAATCGGATTGTCGGGTGGCCACGCGAATTTGACAGCGGCAGTTTCATCGATCGCACTTGCATAGTGCTCAAAAAGCCGGCGAAGCTGAAAATACTGAAAGGGCTGCCGCCGGCATGAGAAAATACAATGCGAAAGCTGTGGCGAATTTTTCTTCTGTACTCGAAACTAGCTTATCGGCTTCGTAGATATCGGGCAGATCCCGAGTGTGCAGGAAATGCGCAACCTCGTGCATCGCAGTGACGGCGCGCCGCTCCCAGGGATGCCTAGCGTTGAGCATGAT
>Ga0075023_100000380_pt1 | contig 11096 bp, 10 predicted proteins | sample Str014_FD_71388 | JGI IMG/M metagenome (GOLD analysis project Ga0075023, IMG submission 71388) | Freshwater sediment microbial communities in response to fracking from Pennsylvania, USA - Straight Creek_MetaG_SC_2014 | ecosystem: Environmental > Aquatic > Freshwater > Creek > Sediment | place... | reverse complement strand
GGCGAACTTGCGGCCGTAGTAGGCCACCTTGCCTTCGCTGGCATCGCCGCTCGCGGCCTTGGCTTGCGGCGCGGCAGTGGCGGCGGGCGCGGACGCTGCCGGGGCCGAGGCCGGTTGCGCGTGGAGCTGGGGCGCCAGGCTCAGCAAGAGCGTGGTGGCGGCGGTGAGCAGAAGGCGACGTGTTGGCATGGGAGAACTCCTCGGTGGTTGTGGTTGTGGTTGGGCGCGGCTCGCCCGCCGGGAGTCTCGTGGACGCCGAAGGCAAGGGCCAGCGATGCTTTGCGTGCAGCGGTCTTGCTCCGCGTCAGCGTTGCGTGGCGCTCGATGCAGCGGTCGGAGTTGGCACAATCGACGCGACCCCGCCTTGAGGAATCTCGAATGTCCGACGCTCTCGACGCCATCCCCCGCGATCGCCTGCCCGCGCTGCTGCGCGCGATGCCCAAGGCCGAACTGCACATCCACATCGAGGGCTCGCTCGAGCCGGAGCTGATCTTCGCGCTGGCCGAGCGCAACGGCGTGGCCTTGCCGTATGAGAACGTCGAGGCCTTGCGCGCGGCCTATGCGTTCACCGACCTTCAGAGCTTTCTCGACATCTACTACGCAGGCGCCAGCGTGCTGTTGAAGGAGGAAGACTTCTTCGACATGGCGATGGCGTATTTCCAGCGCGCTGCCGACGACAACGTCGTGCATGCCGAACTCTTCTTCGACCCGCAGACGCACACCGACCGCGGCGTGCCGATCGGCACCGTGATCGACGGCCTCACGCGTGCCTGCGAAACCGCGCAGCGCGAACTCGGCGTCAGCGGGGCACTGATTCTTTGCTTCCTGCGCCACCTCAGCGAGGAGGCAGCCTTCGAGACGCTGGAGGCCGCGCTGCCGCACCGAGACAAGTTCATCGGCGTGGGTCTCGACAGCGGCGAGCGCGGCAACCCGCCCGAGAAGTTCGCGCGCGTGTTCGCACGCTGCCGCGAGCTCGGCCTGCACCTGGTCGCGCACGCCGGCGAAGAAGGCCCGCCCGCCTACATCTGGAGCGCCCTCGATGTGCTGCACGTCGAGCGCATCGACCACGGCGTGGCATGCCTGGCCGCCCCGGGCTTGGTGGCGCGGCTCGCTGCCGAGCGGGTGCCGCTGACGGTGTGCCCGCTCTCCAACGTCAAGCTCTGCGTCTACCCGACGATGGCGCAGCACAACCTCGCCGCGCTGCTCGATGCCGGCCTGTGCGCCACCGTCAATTCCGACGACCCGGCCTACTTCGGCGGCTACATCAACCAGAACTTCATCGAGGCCTTCGCGGCGCTGCCGCAATTGACCGCGAAGCACGCACACCGACTCGCGGCCAACAGCTTCGAGGCCGCGTTCGTCGATGCCGAAACCAAGGCGCGCTGGAAGCGGTCGCTGGACAAGGTCTTTGCGACCGGCTGAGTTTGCGGCACCTATGATCGGCGCCGTCTTCATTCCCGAAAACGACTGCCGATGCTCGAACTTCTGACCGATCCGCAAGCCTGGATCGCGCTGGCCACGCTCACTGCGCTCGAGCTGGTGCTCGGCATCGACAACATCGTCTTCATCTCGATCCTGGTCGACAAGCTGCCGCCCGCGCAGCGCGAGAAGGCCCGCCGCATCGGCCTGTTCATGGCGATGTTCATGCGCATCGGCTTGCTGCTGGTGCTGTCGTGGATCATCGGCCTGGTCGAGCCGCTGTTCACGGTGCTTGGCCGCGCGATCTCGGGCCGCGACCTGATCCTGATCGCCGGCGGCCTGTTCCTGATCTACAAGGCCACGGGCGAGATCCACCAGTCGCTCGAAGGCGAGGAGGGTCACGCGTCGAGTGCGGTGAAGGCCACCTTCACCGCGGTGATCCTGCAGATCATGGTGATCGACATCGTGTTCTCGCTCGACTCGATCATCACCGCCGTCGGCATGGTCGACCGCATCGAGGTGATGATCGCCGCGGTGATCGCTTCGGTCGGGCTGATGATGATCTTCGCCGGTCCGATCGGTCGCTTCGTTTCACAGCACCCGACGATCAAGGTGCTGGCGCTGTCGTTCCTCGTGGTGGTGGGCGTCGTGCTCGTCGCCGAGGGTTTCGGCCAGCACGTGCCCAAGGGCTACGTCTACTTCGCGATGGCGTTCTCGGTCGCGGTCGAGATGCTCAACATCCGGATGCGCAAGCGCTCGAAGAAGCCGGTCGAACTGCACGCCGACTACGTGGCCGGCGATCAGCCGAAAAGCTGAAACCGCACCGGCGCGCGGCTCACTGCAGGCGCTTCGGCGCCGGCATCGCGAAACGGTTCGCGGTCGCGAGGCCGGTCGGGCTGCCGAAGGCGCAGTCGTGTGCCGCCTGCGCGGTGCACTCGCTCATCGCCTGCCAGCGCCCGCGCAGGCCGCACATCACCTGGCGGAAGCCGAGCGAAAGCATCGGGTGGTCCATCAGCAGCGCGAGGTTGTCGCCGATCTTCGCGCCCATGCGCAGCCGCTGTGCGGGGTCGAGTTCGGCCTGCAGTGCCTGGCTGTAGCCCGTCATCAGCGCCAGCGTGCCGGCGAGCACCGCTTCGATGCTGGGCAGCTCGTGCTCTTCGGTGTGGGCGTCGGCGCGGGTTTCGAGCTTCGGGGTGGATTGGGGCATGCGGTTCTCCAAGGATCTGGCCCCAGAATAATGCAAATGAGAATGATTCTCAAATAGTCGACCATCTGCGAGGGTCTGCGACAATCTGCGCCCCGCCGCCTGCGTGCCCCCGCAGGCGACCGATGTCTTCCAATCCGGGGCCATGTAGAGGAACACCATGTGCAAAAACCTCGCCCGCGCCAGCGTTCCGCTGGACGCGAAGCCTGTCGCCGGTCATCGCTCCGAGAGGCATTCGCGATGACCTACAGCGTGAAGGAAATTTTCTACACCCTGCAGGGCGAGGGCATCAACGCCGGTCGCCCGGCCGTGTTCTGCCGTTTCGCGGGCTGCAACCTGTGGTCGGGCCGCGAGGCCGATCGCGACACCGCCGTCTGCCGCTTCTGCGACACCGATTTCGTCGGCACCGACGGCACCCTCGGCGGCAAATTCGACGCGGCCACGGCGCTGGCGGCCACGATCGCATCGTGCTGGCCGGCGAACGCTCACGGCCGGCGGCTCGTCGTGCTCACCGGCGGTGAGCCCTTGCTGCAGGTCGACACGGCACTGGTCGATGCATTGCACGCACGCGACTTCGAGGTCGCGGTCGAGACCAACGGCACGGTCGAGCCGCCGCCGGGGCTGGACTGGATTTGCGTCAGCCCGAAGGCGGGCGCGCCGTTGAAGCTGCGCCACGGCGACGAACTCAAGGTCGTCGTGCCGCAGGCGGGTCAGGACCTCGATGCGCTCGCCGACCTGGCCTTCGATCACCTGCTGCTGCAGCCGATGGACGGCCCGTTGCTGCGGCAGAACACGCAGCGCGCGGTCGAAGCCTGCCTCGCCGATCCGCGCTGGCGCCTCAGCGTGCAGACGCACAAGAAGATCGGCATCCGATGATGTATGAGCTGACTCAACGCTTCTTCTTCGAGGCGGCCCACACGCTGCGGCGCGAGCACGAGGCCGATGCGAGCCGGCGCATGCACGGTCACACCTACCGCGCCAAGGTCACCGTCGGCGGCGTGCCGGATGCGCGCTCCGGCATGGTCGTCGACCTCGCGCTGCTGCGCCTGGCGATCGAGCACGTGAAAGGCGAACTCGACCATCGCCTGCTCGACGAGGTCGAAGGGCTCGGCGCGGCCACGCTCGAGAACCTGTGCCGCTACATCCACGACCGCATCGGCCGGCCCGACTGGCGCGTGGTCAGCGTCGAAGTGGGCCGCGAGGCGAGCGGCGATTCGTGCTGCTTGCGAAGCTGAGCCGAGCCGTCAGCTCGCGTCCCACGCAGCCGGCGCGACGAAGCCCTTGTTCAACAGCGCCACCAGCCGGTGCACGCGCCACAGCCCGTCGATGAACAGGTAGTCGGGGCACACGCCCTCGTCGTGGAAGTTCAGCCGCTTCAGCACCTCGGCGCTGCGCCAGTTCTCGGGCCGGTACGCGGCCTGGATGCGGTGCAGGTTGATGCGCGGCGAGAACACTTCGCCGATCGCGCAGCGCAGCGCCTCGGTCATCAGCGCCTGGCCTTCGTATTCCTGGTCGAGCGCGTAGCCGAGGTTGCAGCTCTGGAACGCGCTGCGCACGATGTTCGAGAAATTGATGCTGCCGATCACGCGGCTCGCATCGCCGATCGGCTGCAGCAGGTAGCGAAACCCGGTGCCGGCCGCGAACGCGCCCGCGGCGTCACGCAGCCGGCGCGCCTGAACGGCCTCGGTGAAATAGCCGGGTTCGGTGGGCGGATCCCACGGGGCGAGGTGGGCGCGGTTGCGCTCGTGGAAATCGAGCAGTGCGGGAGCCAGCGTTTCGTCGGCCGCCGCCAGCCGCAGCCGCGCAGTCAGCAGCAGCGGCGTGGCGACGGGCGGTGCGGTGTCGTCCATCAATGGGTGATCGCGGCTTCGGCCGGCGCCAGTCGACGGGCGAGCCGGGCGGCGTGCGGGCCGAACGCATAGGCATCCATGCCGAGGCTGCCCATCTCGACGCTGGCGTGCAGGCGCACAGCCGCGTCGTCGCGACCGCCTGCGCCGGCGGCCACGAACCAGGGCAGCAGGTGCTCGTCCGTCGGGTGCATGTCGACCGCGTGCGGGGCGCTGCGGCGGTAGTCGGCCAGCGCTGCCCAGTCGCGTGCCGCGCTGCGTGCGCGCATCCACTCGCGAAAGGCCGCGCTCTCGGGGATCTCCGGCTGCCCGCCGCTCGGCCGCAGCCCGGTGGCGAAGGCGCGCCGCAGGTTGTGGGTGATGCTGCCGGTGCCCAGGATCAGCACGCCCTCGTTGGCGAGCGGCGCGAGCGCCGCGCCGAGCGCGAGTTGCTGTGCCGGTGTCTGGTCCGGCACGAAGGCCAGCGGCAGGATCGGCACATCGGCGTTCGGGTAGATGTAGCGCAGCGCCGTCCAGATGCCGTGGTCCAGCCCGCCTTCGGCGAGCGTGTGGGAGGCGAGTTGCGCGGCGCCGAGCAGGCCTGCCACGCGCCGCGCCAGCTCGGGCGCACCGGCCGCGTCGTAGCGAATCTGGTTCAGGCGCGCATCGAAGTTGCCGAAGTCGTAGACCGCCTGGTGGCGCGCTGCGGCGAGCAGCACCGGCGCACGCGCCGCGGTGTGGGCAGAGACCGCGAGGATCGCTTTCGGGCGGCCGAACTCGGCGTCGATCGCCGGCCCCAGCGTCTTCATGAACGCGCCGGCCTCGCCGGGTTCGAGCGCGATCATCGGCGAGCCGTGGGAGACGAAGATCGGGGGCAGGGCGGGGGTGTTCATGCAGTCATTACAGCACCGGGGCCAGTGGCGCGCGTTCGAGGTGCTTGCACGCAGCGTTCAACGCAATGGCCTTGAGGCGGTGGTAGCCCGACGAGTCGTGTAAGTTCCGCGTCCATGACCGACACGACCTCGACCGCCGCGCACGCCCCGTCCATTTGGCGTCTCGCGTGGCGGCAGATGGCACGCGATTTCCGGGCCGGCGAGCTGCGCCTGCTGGTGGTCGCGGTGATGCTCGCGGTCGCGGCGCTCAGCGCCGTCGGCTTCTTCGCCGACCGCATCAACGGCGGCCTGGCGCGCGACGCACGGCAGCTGCTCGGCGGCGATGCGATCGTCTCGTCCGATCAACCTGCCCCGGCCGCGTTCGCCGCGAAGGCGCGCGAGCTCGGCCTCACCACCGCGACCACCGCCGGCTTCCCGAGCATGGGCCGCGCGAGCGAGGCGCAGGGCGGCGCATCGCGGCTCGTCGCCGTCAAGGCGGTCAGCGATGCCTACCCGTTGCGCGGCAAGGTGACGGTCGCCGGGGCTGCGGGAACCCAGGACGACACACGCGCCGGCGCGCCGGAGCGCGGCACCGCGTGGGTCGACCCGGCGCTGCTGGGCGCGCTGAACCTGAAGGTCGGCGACCCGCTGCTGCTGGGTGACGCGACGCTGCGCATTGCGCGCAGCATCGTCAACGAACCCGACCGCGGCACCGGCTTCGCTTCGTTCGCGCCGCGCGTGATGCTGAACCAGGCCGATCTGCCCGCCACCGGCCTGGTCCAGCCCGCCAGCCGCGTGACCTATCGCCTCGCGGTCGCAGGTTCGAACGAGCCCGCGGTGCGCAAGTTCGTCGACTGGGCGGAGGCACAGATCAAGGCCGACAACCTGCGCGGCCTGCGCGTCGAATCGCTCGCCACCGGCCGCCCCGAGATGCGCCAGACGCTGGACCGGGCCGGCAAGTTCCTGAACCTGGTCGCGCTGCTTTCCGCACTGCTGGCGGCGGTGGCGGTCGGCATCGCATCGCGCGACTTCGCGAGCCGCCACCTCGACGATTGCGCGATGCTGCGCGTGCTCGGCCTGCCGCAGCGCACGATCGCCGCGCAATACATCGCCGAGTTCACCGCGGTCGGGCTGATCGCGAGCGCGGCAGGCGTGGCGCTCGGCTTCGCGGTGCACTATGTGTTCGTGCTGCTGCTCGCCGGGCTGGTCGAGTCCAGCCTGCCGGCGCCGAGCCTGTGGCCGGCGCTGTTCGGCATCGGCGTCGGCTTCACGCTGCTGATGGGCTTCGGTTTGCCGCCGGTGCTGCAGCTGGCACAGGTGCCGCCGCTGCGGGTGATCCGGCGCGATGTGGGGGCGCTCAAGCCGGCGTCGATCGCGGTGCTCGCGGCCGGCGCGGTCGGCTTCGCGGCGCTGCTGCTGGCGGTGTCGAGCGACCTCAAGCTCGGCCTGATCGCGGTCGGCGGATTCGCCGCGGCGGTGGCGGTGTTCGCGCTGCTCTCGTGGATCGCCGTGCTGCTGCTCAAGCGCGCCGTGCCGGAGGCGCGCGCGCCGCGCTGGCTCGTGTTGGCGACGCGCCAGATCGCCGCGCGGCCGGCATTTGCCGTGCTGCAGGTTTCGGCCTTGAGCGTCGGCCTGCTAGCGCTCGTGCTGCTCGTGTTGCTGCGCACCGACCTGATCGACAGCTGGCGCCAGGCCACGCCGAAGGATGCGCCGAACCGCTTCGTCATCAACGTGCAGCCCGACCAGAGCGCGGCCTTCCGCCAGCGGCTGCAAAGCGCCGGCGTGAACCGCTACGACTGGTTCCCGATGATCCGCGGCCGCCTCGTCGCGATCAACGGCAAGCCGGTCAAGCCCGACGACTACAAGGAAGACCGCGCCCAGCGCCTGCTCGACCGCGAGTTCAACCTCAGCAACGACGCCGACATGCCGCCGCACAACCTGCTCGCCGCCGGCAAGTGGACACGCAACGAGCCGAACGCCGTCAGCGTCGAAGAGGGCCTCGCGCAGACGCTCGGCCTGAAGCTCGGCGACGAATTGCGTTTCGACGTCGGCGGCACGATGGCGCAGGGCCGGATCACCAGCCTGCGCAAGGTCGACTGGAGCTCGATGCGCGTCAATTTCTTCGTGATGTTCCCGACCGCGTCGATGGCCGACGTGCCGCTCAGCTACATCGCCGCGTACCGCGCGCCCGACGGCCCGCAAGGCGGTACGGCGTTCGACAACGCCTTGTCGCGCGATTTCCCGAACATCACCAACATCGACGTCTCGGCCTCCATCGCGCAGATCCAGAAGGTGCTCGACCAGGTCGTGCGTGCGGTCGAGTTCCTGTTCGGATTCACGCTCGCGGCGGGGCTCGTCGTGCTGTTCGCGGCCGTCACGGCCACGCGCGAGGCGCGCTCGCGCGAGTTCGCGGTGATGCGCGCGTTGGGTGCGAGCGGCAAGCTGCTCGCGCAGGTGCAGCGCGCCGAGCTGCTCGGCGTCGGCGCGCTCGCCGGCGTGCTCGCGTCGGCTGCCGCGATGGCGGTCGGATGGGCACTGGCCCGCTACGTGTTCGAGTTCAGCTGGAACGCGGCGCCGTGGGTGCCGCTGGCCGGCGGCGCGGCCGGCGCGTTGCTCGCGCTCGCGGCCGGCTGGTGGGGCCTGCGCGAGGTGTTGCGCCGGCCCGTGGTGCAGACGCTGCGGCAGGCCGCCGACGTCTGACCTGCTACTGCGTCAGGCGACCTGCAACCTGAACCCGCCGACCACCTCGGCGAGCTTGCCGGCCTGGTCCTTCAGTGATTCGGCTGCCGCGGCCGATTGCTCGACGAGCGCGGCGTTCTGCTGCGTCATCTGATCGAGTTCGCCGACCGAATCGCTGACCTCGCCGATGCCGGTGCTCTGGCCCGACGCGGCCGCGGTGATCTCCTCGATCATCTTTGATACGCGCTGCACCGAAGCGACGATCTCGGTCATCGTGCTGCCGGCGTTCGCGACCAGCTTCGAGCCGCCCTCGACCTTCTCGACCGAAGCGCCGATCAGGCCCTTGATCTCTTTCGCCGCTTCGGCGCTGCGCTGTGCGAGCGAACGCACTTCGCTGGCGACGACCGCGAAGCCGCGACCCTGTTCGCCGGCGCGCGCCGCTTCGACCGCGGCGTTCAGCGCCAGGATGTTGGTCTGAAAGGCGATGCCGTCGATCACGCCGATGATGTCGGCGATCTTCTTCGACGACGCGTTGATCTGGTCCATCGTGGTCACGACCTCGCCGACGACCGCGCCGCCGCGGCGCGCGATCTCGGTCGCCGTGGCCGCGAGCTGGTTCGCCTGCTGGGCCGAGTCGGCCGACTGGCGCACCGTGTCGGTCAGCTGCCCCATCGAGCTGGCAGCGAGCTGCAGGTTCGCGGCGGTCTGTTCGGTGCGGGTGCTGAGGTCGTGGTTGCCGGTGGCGATCTCGGCGCTCGCGGTGTTGATCGATTCGACCGAGCTGCGCACGCTGGTCAGCGTCTTGTTGAACTGGCCGCGCATCGCCTCGACCTCGCGGACCAGGTCGCCGATCTCGTCCTTGCGTTCGCTGTGGAAGGATTCGCGCAGGTCGCCGTGCGAAACCGCGGTGACGGCCGCGCCGAGCTGATTGAGCGGTTGGGCGACCCAGCGGCGCATCATCCAGAACAGGCCCAGGCCGAGCGCGACCGTCGCGCCGCCCAGCATCAGCCAGAACGGCAGCAGGCTGGCCCAATGCGAGCGCATCGCTTCGCGGTCGGAGACTTCGCCGACCACCCACCAGCCGGTGCTCTTGTTCTTGCGCACGGTGGCCCAGGTGTCGCCGGCGCTGCCGATCAGCGGCTTCGCTCCCTGGATCACACTGCCGTCGGCCGCGGCCAGTTGCGCGAGCAGGGCCTCGCTGCCCGGGTAGGCCTCGATCACCTTCTTGCCCTTGGCGGTCGGGTGGATCGTGAAGATCGCGTCGGCCGGCGATGACTTGGGATCGATCGCGTACACGCCGCCGCTCTCGAAGAACTTGGTCTGCGCTGCGAGCGCTTCGAGCGAGGCCTGGAACGGGCTCAGGTCGAAGCCGATGAACAGCGCGCCGACGACCTTGCCGCCCGCATCGTGGACCGGCTCGTAGCGTGTCATGTAGGGTTTACCGAACAGCATCGCGCGGCCGACGTAGGGCTTGTCGGCCATCAGGCCGGCGAAAGCCGGGTGCGCCTTGCCGAGCATCGTGCCGTGCGCGCGGTCGCCGTTCTCCTTCTTCAGCGAAGTGGTCAGGCGGATGAAGTCGTCGCCCTTGCGCGAGAACACCGTGGCCACGCCGCCGGTGGACTGGTTGAACTTGTCGACTGCGGTGAAGTTGTCTTTCAGCGAAGTGCCGAAGTTCTGCAGGTCGCCGGTGGCGTTGTCGTGCACGAAGGTCGTGTCGAAGTCTTGCTTGAACACCGTGAACAGCCGGCCGACCATCGCCCGCGAGGTCATGTCGAAGGCGTCGGCCGAGTCGCCTACGGCCTGCGTCTTGTCGCCCACCCAGGTCGCGACCTGCTGGCGCGCGCGCTCGGTCACGAGCACGCTCATCAGCATGCAGATGCCGAGCAGCACGATCGCCAGGCCGGCGCTGCCGACGAGCGAGATGCGGGTCGCGATCGAGCTGCGACCCCGGGATAGAACGGTCATCGCGCAGCTCAGTGGACGGTGTTGATCAGGCCCATCTCTTCGCTGGCCATCAGGCCTTCGATGTCCATCAGGATCAGCATGCGCTCGGCGACGCTGCCGATGCCGGTGATGAAGCTGGTGTCGATGGCCGAGCTCATCTCGGGCGCGGGCTTGATCGTGCCGGCGTCGAGTGCGAGCACGTCCGACACCGAGTCGACGACCACGCCGACGACACGGCCCTTGACGTTCAGCACGATCACGACCGTGAAGCTGTTGTACTCGGCGCTCTCGCAGCCGAGCTTCAGGCGCAGGTCGACGATCGGCACGATCACGCCGCGCAGGTTGACCACGCCCTTGATGAAGGCGGGGGCGTTGGCGATGCGGGTCGGCTGCTCGTAGGAGCGGATCTCCTGAACCTTCAGGATGTCGATGCCGTACTCCTCGCCACCGAGGCGGAAGGTCAGGAACTCGCCGCCCATCGCCGCAGCGCTGCGCGCGGCTTCGTGCTGGGCGATGTGGCGGGCTTCGGTCATCATGTCCATGGTCATGCTCTTTCTGTGGAAATCTGGCAGAGGTGTTGGTGTACGGCCCCGTGGCGGCGGCGTGCTTCTTTGAGTTCTATCGACGGTTCGGGCGCAAGCTGTAGCGTGAATTTCGCCGTGGCGTCAGAAGGTCTCCCACTCGTCGCCTGCCGATGCGGCGACCACGGGGGCCGGTGCTGTCGCGACGGCAGGCTTGGCGGAAGCCGCACGCGTCGCAGGCAACGACGACGAGGTCGCAGACTTGCGCGCGGGCGGTGCTGTCGGCTTGCGCGCCGCCGGTATTGCGGCGGGGCGTGGCAGCGCGCTGGCGGAGGCCTGCGCAGCGGGTTGGGTCGTGTGATCGAGCTGGAAGGTCGCCACCACGCCCGACAACCGCGTCGCCTGCTCCTTCAAGCTTTCTGCGGCGGCGGCCGATTGCTCGACCAACGCGGCGTTCTGCTGCGTCATCTGATCGAGTTGCGCCACCGACCCGTTGACCGAGACGATGCCTGCGCTCTGCTCGGTGGCGGCCGCGGTGATCTCGCCGATGATGTCGGAGACACGCTGCACCGAACCGACGATCTCGTTCATCGTGCGGCCGGCGTCGGCGACCAGGCGCGAGCCGCCCTCG
>Ga0075023_100000377_pt1 | contig 11178 bp, 9 predicted proteins | sample Str014_FD_71388 | JGI IMG/M metagenome (GOLD analysis project Ga0075023, IMG submission 71388) | Freshwater sediment microbial communities in response to fracking from Pennsylvania, USA - Straight Creek_MetaG_SC_2014 | ecosystem: Environmental > Aquatic > Freshwater > Creek > Sediment | place... | reverse complement strand
GTTGACGGGGTGCTCAGGATATTTGATCGTGATAGGGCGCGCAAAGTGTAAATATTTGCAAACCAGAACGCGCCAAGCGTTGGTCTTGCCCCAAACGCTGCGCGCGCAAAATGCGCTGCGCCACGAAAGTCGGCGGCGTCGTGGAGGTCTTTGGCGACTTTCTGAAGGGTATAAAACCGGTGCAGCCGCCCATGCGCGCGAATATCATCGTGCTGCGCGAGTATTGCCGCCTTATCGACAACCCGGAGCTGCGAGAGGCGCTTTTGCAACATGGTGATAGACGTCGTCATGTTGGCGGCTTTTGTCTGATCCGGAATATTATGGCGGCCAATCTGTCTCGGATTGTAGATCATAGTGTTCGCAGAATCGATGAGGCGAAGGTAAAAATCTCGATCTCCTTCCCAGCGAATGGTTTCATCAAGCCCACCGATTTGGTCAAAAAAGGCGCGCCGCACGACGGTGCAGTTAAGATGGCTAAACCCAGGATGCGCGATCAATTGCGCGCGGTGGACACGGTAATGGCCGTTGGCATCACAGGAATGTCCGTTTTCCGCCAGTGTTCTCGCCAAACCACCAAGCCAGAGCGGCTCCGCGATCTCTTGCCCCAAAATAGCGGCGGATTGGTTGGAGAAATAAACATCTACGTCGCCCTCGCAAGCCGTCGCCGCGCGTCGCAAGTGATCGGTCGCCGTCCAGATATCATCATCATCCAAAAAGCCGACATACTCTCCAGATGCCTGAGCGACTCCGTAATTGAGCGCATAACTGGGCCCATGTCCATTTGGACGACGAATGAGCGAAAACGTCCGTAATCGATCGCCAATCTGAGCTCGCGCCGCCGCGAACGCTGCTTCGTAAGCGGGCAGGTGATCGCAGCATGATCCGTCATCGACAACAATAATTTCAAATGAGTCATAGGTTTGGGCTACAACCGACGCGAGCGCTTCGCGAAACAGTTGGGGCCGATCACGCGTCGGTATAACAATCGAAAATCGCATAATTGAGCGCTCCTTGCATTTTTCCGAAGCGCTAGGCGCGTGGGTTTTTAATAGCATATTTACATGGCGTTCGTTATGCCAGCCCCGATGGTTCGTGTTCTTGTCATTGGCGATGATTTGCGCTCATTTTTAGCGATTGTTCGGTCGCTTGGGCGCAATAATATTGTGGTTCATGCGGCGCCGTTCGATTTTAGCTCACCGGCTTTGGCCTCCAAATATGTTGCCGCCGTGCACCGTTTGCCTCCCTATGCGCTCGGTGCACAGGATTGGCTGGCAGAACTTCAGCACGTTGTAACCCAGGAAAAGATCGATCTGATCATTCCGTGTGATGACCGGAGCGTGTTGCCGCTTCATCACCACCGTGCCGATCTGAGTGCGCGGGTTGCGGTGCCTAATGATGAAGCCATGCTTGCCTTTTTCGATAAGTGCGAAACGCGCGCATTGGCGACTGCGTGCGGGGTGCCGATTGCGCACGGTGGACCGATTTCGGAGCAGTTGGTGGCGGAGATTGGACTTCCACTTGCGGTCAAACCGCGTCGTTCGATGCAGCTGAGCGGCATTGGTCAGCGCGGTGCGGTTAGCATTGTCCGGGACGATGCGGCGCTTGCGAAGGCACTCGCAAGCGCGCAGCCTCCGGGGGAATATTTCTTGGAGGCCTTTTTCGTCGGCGATGGTGTCGGGCTCTCGGTGCTTGCTGACCGTGGCGATATTCTGCAGGCGTTTCAACATCGACGATTGCAAGAGGCGTCTGAGACGGGGGGGAGCTCAAGTCGCGTCAGCGAGGCCATCCATCCGGCGCTGATGAGTGCGGTCGCAGCGATGTGCCAAAAGTCGCGACTAACCGGCGTTGCGATGTTCGAGTTTCGGCATGATCGAGTTAGCGATGGATTTATTCTGCTCGAAGTAAATGCGCGGTTTTGGGGATCACTGCCGCTTGCAGTCGCGAGCGGTGTCGAATTCCCTGTTTTGTTATGTGCACTGCTATCAGGAACGCCATCGCCAGAACGCTGCGGTTACCAGATCGGTGTTCAACGACGTGACTATTCGGGTGAATATTATCGGATACTACTCGAAGCCGAGCGTGGCGGATCAGTTATGATGCGCGCGACCGCCCTGATGGTGGCTTTGCCACAATTGTGGTTCGCGGCGGCCCGGCGTCCGCAGCAATTTGATAGTTATGCCGTTGACGATCTCGCGCCGTGGCGTGGCGAACGCGGTCGCGTGCGCGCCGCGCTCGTTGGAGCGGTTTCGAGCCGATTGCCCGTGAACGCCCGAGCGCGGGCGCAACGGAGTCGACAACAATTGGCCGAGGCCCTTGCCGAGCGACCGCTGCCGCGCATCTTGTTTGTGTGCCATGGTAATATTTGCCGTAGTCCGTTTGCGGCGATCGCGCTGAGCGCACGGCTCGGTCACGATGTGATTGCGGAATCGGCGGGCACAATCCCGCGCGTGGGCCGACCTTCGCCTGATGACGCACGAGCGGCAGCACTTGCGCATGCTGTGGATGTGGGGTCGCACCGTTCGCGTTATGTTAAAGTTGACACCGCCAAACGCGCTGACGTCATATTCATTTTCGATAACCGGAACGCGTTGGAACTGAGCAAACTAGGCATCATGCCAGACAAGATCATTCGGTTGGGCGACCTTATTGGTAAACGCGAGATTCTGGACCCCTATGGGCACGGGCGCGCGGCATTTGACCGATGCTATGCCGAAATTGATGCTGCCATCGATATTATTGCCGCCGTCATGAGGGCGCGATGAGCGTACCGCAGCTGGCCATAGTTGTTGATACCGAGGAGGAGTTTGACTGGAGCAGACCCGTCGCTCGCGATAACCGTGGCACGGTGTCGATTCCCGCACAGGCGCTCGCGCACGAGATTTATGATCCGCTCAACATCGTGCCAACATATGTCATCGACCATCCCGTTGCCACCGATCCGGTGGCGATCGCATTTTTAGCCGGTCTATCTGCCGAAGGACGCGCCGATATCGGGGCGCACTTACATCCTTGGGTCTCTCCGCCATTCGACGAGCCGTTGTCGGTCCATAATTCCTATCATTGCAATCTGCCGCCAGAGTTGGAGCGGGCGAAGATTGTTGCCCTTACCGAGGTCATTGCCGAAAATTTCAGGCTGCGGCCCACGATTTTTAAGGCGGGGCGCTATGGCTTTGGGCCAAATACGCAGGCGGTACTTTTGGAGCAAGGCTATCAAATTGATTGTAGTTTTGTACCCCATGTGAGTTTCGCGGGTGACGGTGGGCCAAATTATTATCAGCAGCCCGATCAACCATTTTGGCTTGATGGCGGACAACAGTTACTCGAAGTGCCGCTGACGAGTGGTTTCATTGGGATGTTTGGCGGCATCGGGCAACGGGTCGCGCCAATGTTTGACAGTGCGCACATCACGCGCTTGCGCATTCCGGGTATCTTAGCGCGGACGGGACTGCTCGCGCGCTCGCGTTTGACGCCGGAGGGTGTTTCAGCGGCTGAGCAGTGCCGATTGCTGGCGGCATTAATCGCGCGCGGGCAGACGCTGTTTACGCTTACCTATCACAGCCCCAGCCTGGGTATCGGTCATACGCCTTACGTTCGCACCAATGATGATTTGGCGAACTTTTTGCAGTCGCTGCGCATCGTTCTGCACTATTTTCGTGACGAATTGGGTGGCACGTTCACGACGCTGGCGCGCATTCGCGCGGATACGAAATTAACACACTTACGTTAGGGCCTGCGATGGTGCGGCACGGCGCAGTCTGTGTTGGCCGCGCGTTCCGACAAGCAATGTAACCAGCAGCGGATATATCCAGAATCCCTGCGTTAGCACGTAGGAGTATAACACGACGTGCACATCAACCAATATTGCAACGTGCGTCACGACGCCGGGAATCTGGAATGCCGCTGCGTAGAGCGGCCAGTATCGGTCACTCCTCAGCGCGATGGCGATCAACAGCAGTAATATGATGGTATCGATCAATAAGAGATAGGGGACGGCTGGGTGCCAATGCTTGTGAAAGGCCGAGACGGCGACGGCGCTCAAAATGGCACCCACCAGAAAAATGACAGCAACCGACCGTTCCATGGTTCTACCGACCCACAATGCGTAGCCTGTAATACTGAAGAGAGACACCGCACTTATTATTTGTAGACTCATGGAATGACCGAACCATATTGCTTCGAACGGGTCAAGTTGCATCAGCGGAACATTCATTCATGTTGAGAAGCACTAGGCAGCAACTTTTATGATAGGGTCGATATTCAACTGAAAGCTAGTCTTGTCCGATAGGCCGCCCAGCGCAAATGTCCGCAAGCCAACTGCCGCTTTGGTGCGTGCTAGCTCTTTGTGTGTTTCGATCAGCTCACCCCGCGCCTGCAGCAGCACGGCCAATGTGGCCGTAGCCCGTTCGAGTGCAGAGTGGCCAACTTCTGACGCGAGTTGAGCTTCGATGCGCGCTTGAGGTAAGTATCCCGTTAGCTCAGCGGTACGCTGAAGTGCAACATCAAGCGCGAATTCGGCGGCGATAAGACGATTGGCGACCTCTTGGGCCGCTTGGCGACGGTTGTTCAGCATGACACCTCCTGTTGAGCGCCCTTTGGCCGCGATGGCCGATCCGGGCCCGGAGCGATGTCAATAGAGCGCTCGCGTCAGACAAGGTGAGAAAGTGCATCCATTCCGGCGAGAATCATGCCAAAGGCGAGGGCTGCGGCAACCGCAATAACGCAAATCCAACTCAACCGCTCAATCAACGTAAGTTTATTTGGTTCTCCGTCATATAAAGGGAACGGCCATTTAACGCGGCCATGCGGTAACGGTTGATATACTGGGAGCGAACGCTGCTCCTCAACCGGAACTTTAGCATGGATGGTGTCTTGTGGCTGTTCCCCGCACTCACGTGCGTCATCCGTATCGGCGGTTATTGGTTGGCTCTCAAGATGCGGTCCTTGATATAACTGCGGTTGATAGGGGTGCGGGTGCTCATGCTCCGCCAAAATTTTGGCGGCAGCGACGCGCGTCGTGACCCCAAGATGCTGCATTGCGACCCGCAGACGTTGGTCAACGGTGTGCGGTGAAATGTTCAGCTCACGCGCAATATCCTTGCTGGATTGGTGCATCAACACGCGTCTTAAGCATGCGCGCTGGCCTTCCGACAATTGCGATACACCAGCGTTCACCATAGCTGTGCTATACCCAGTTTACACCGCGATACAATGACATCGTGAGCGCGGACCGAAAAAGGGAGGGAGCGGTTCGCCGACCCTTCGCGCCTACGGGCGGTCACGCGTCTTGATACGTATATCTTATTATGATATTGTGCTATCTAATTTTATCATAATAAGATAGGATCACTCGATGCACTCCGCCAACGCAAAAGCGCTGCCGCCGCTTAGTCGGCACTCAGCTGTCCGTCAGGCTGTTCACCAACATGAAGGTGGCACTAAACAAGGACTGCTGGAGCGCGCATTTACATTTGCGTTTCGGGGGCTGGTCTATGCGCAGATTTGGGAAGACCCCGTTATCGATCTGGAAGCGCTGGCCGTCACGCCTGATTGTCACATTGTCGCGATTGCAAGCGGCGGCTGCAATGTGCTCAGTTACTTAACCGCCGACCCTCGGGCGATCACTGCGGTTGACCTCAACACCGCACATATCGCGTTCAACACGCTCAAGGTAGCTGCAGCCGCGCATTTGCCAAACTATGAGAGCTTCTTCAAATTTTTTGGGCGCGCAAACAGCAAAGCGAACATCCGTGCTTATATGGATTATGTTCGCCCGCATCTTGATGACCCAACACGACAATATTGGGAGGGGCGTGATCTTGCGGGACGGCGTCGGATTCGCGGATTTGCCAGCAATATATACAAACGCGGTCTGTTGGGGTCATTTATCGGCACCGCGCACCTTTTGGCAAAACTCTACAATGTTGATTTGAGCGCTCTAACCGCCGCGCAAACGCGTGAAGAACAGCGGCATATTTTTGAGACACAGTTGGCTCCGCTGTTTGATAAGAAGTTTATTCGCTGGCTCATCGATCAACCCGCATCGTTGTTTGGCCTGGGTATTCCGCCGGCACAGTATAAGTCGCTCGCGGGCGACGACGTTGCGGGAATCCGAAAAGTGCTGCACGACCGGCTTGAGAAACTGGCTTGCGGGTTCGACATTAAGGACAATTATTTCGCAGCGCAGGCGTTTGGCCGCCGATACGATACCACCGAGAGTGCCTCGTTGCCGCCCTATTTGCAACCCCAACATTATGAGGCCGTCGTTGCGCGCGCTTCGAGGATCACAATCAAGCACGCCAATTTTATCGACTTTTTGGCCAAAAGTCCGGACGCTAGTCTTGACCGGTTCGTACTGCTCGATGCCCAAGACTGGATGAACGACGATCAGCTTAACCGGCTTTGGCGCGAATTGACACGCGTTGCGAAGCCTGATGCGCGGGTCGTGTTTCGCACGGCCGCCGCACCTTCACTGTTGCCCGGCCGTGTGGAGGATGCAACGCTTGACCGGTGGGACTATCGTGCGGCGAAGTCACTGGATTATACTGCGCGCGATCGGTCATCGATCTACGGCGGCGTTCATCTCTATGTGCTCAAGGCCGCTGGTTAAGCATGATGACCGACACGCATGCCGCGCGAATGGACGCGATCTATGCCCGCCAACGGTATATCTATAATGTGACTCGCAAATACTATTTGTTAGGGCGCGATCGGCTCATCCGCGAGCTTGACGTGCCGCGCGGCGGCACGGTGTTGGAAATCGGCTGTGGCACGGGCCGCAACCTCATCAAAGTCGCCCGGCGCTACCCGTCGGCGCGACTTTACGGCTTGGACATTTCGGAGGCTATGCTGGCCACCGCTCGGGCCGCCGTGACACGGGCGGGCTTGGCAGATCGAATCGTGTTGCAACACGGCGATGCGACATCGTTTAATCCTCAAGCACTGTTTGGCGCGCCGCAATTCGACTGCGTCTATTTTTCCTACACACTCTCGATGATCCCCGATTGGCAGGCCGCGCTTATGATGGCTGCGCGCACGGTAGCACCCGACGCGACATTGCGAGTTGTCGATTTTGGCCAGCAAGACCAGCTACCGGTGCGCTTCAAGTCTGCCTTATTTGCTTGGCTACAAAAGTTTGATGTGATGCCGGTAGCGAATTTACGCGAAGCATTCAGCACCGCCTCGGAGTCGATCGGCGCGCGGTGTATGGTTGTGAACCGCAATCGGGGCTACACCGTAACCGCCATGTTGCACCGCGCAAAATTATTATGTGATTAATTTGTCACATCACCGAGATGTCACGCATTTGTAACGTTATTGTCCTCAAACTGTAACGCCGGTCGCCCAAGAGCGCGGTAGGGGACGAGATGATCCGGCCCCTCGCTATTCCTAAAGGGCCTCCTCATGAAAACATTGTCTACCCGTTCATTCTTACGGCTGAGCGCTGCGGCGTGTATGCTCACGACTGTAGGCGTCGCCGCACCAACTTTTGCTGCAGCTGCGAGCGATGCTGACAAGATCGGCAATGCCGACGATATCGTCGTCACTGCAACCAAGGTGAACGGCGAGACGCCGATTACGGCTTCGGTTCACACATTTGAACCACAAGCGATTGTGAGCCGCTCGATTATCGAGAACTCGATCGCCCCGACAGCCGACTATTCGCAAGTGCTCGTGTTGACCCCTGGCGCCGCACTGTCACCCGGCACCGGCAATGGCGTTGGCTTGACCGACGCGAAAGTGACGCTGCGTGGCTTCCAAGATGGGCAGTATAACATTACCTATGACGGTATTCCGTTCGGCGATTCGAACGATCCGACCCACCACTCGACATCATATTTTCCGAACGGTACGTATGAGCGGATCATCGTTGATCGCGGCCCCGGTGCAGCAACCGATTTGGGACAATCGAGCTACGGCGGCAATGTCCACATCATCTCGCGTGAAGCCAAGGACAAGTTTTTCGTTGAGGGCCAAGGCGTTTATGGAAGCTTCAATACCCAACTTGAGCGCCTGACGTTTAACTCCGGGTCGATCGCTAAACTCGGTGGTCTGAAGATTATTGGTGCGGCAGAGTATAAGCGCACCGATGGCGCGCTGACGAATTACAGTGGCTGGTGGGCCAACGGCTTCATCAAAGCCGAGCTGCCGATTGGCAGCCGCGCGAAGTTCAGCGTTCTTAGCAATTATAACCAGAGCCTGTTCCATCAGTCTGATACGTCAAGTGGCGTGACGGGTGCGCAGCTCGCGGCCGGCTTCGGGAATAACTTTGGCTTGTTCACGCCAGCACAGGCGTTTGCTGCGGGTGCTATTGCTGCGCGCTCTGATTGGAACTGGCAGAACAAAACAACAGACATGGAAATCGCGCGCCTGCAATGGGACGTGAACAGTGTCATCTCGATCGACAACAAAACCTACACCTATTTCTATAAAAACTTCACACTTTCCACGATCAGCGAACCCAACCTGTGCACCGCCGCCATTACAGCAAATGGCTGCACTGCCGCGAATGGTCTCAAATCTGGCAACGTCGCCAGCGTGAACCCGATTACGGGCGTGCAGACGATCCTTGGCGGTGTCACGGTGCCTGGCTCGGCACCAATCCTTGCGGGGACGGCGTCGCTGTTGTCGCCGGGCACTACAGTCGCCACTGGCCCGCTGTTGCAGGTTAATCCATCAGATATTGCCGGTTACACGAAGCTAAATCAGTACCGCACCTCGGGCAACATTTTTCAAGTCAATCTGAAAACGGGCCTTGGTCTGGGTAAAGTTGGCTTTTGGTATGAGCACTCCACCTCGCATCGTTACGGTTATGGCTATGATTTCACGGCCGCCGCGAATGCGAATAATGGCGCCATTGGCGATTATAATTTCAACTTTGCCAAAATGGCGGCATTCTATGATTATTCGGAATTCCGGTACGACCCGACGAAGCTCGAAACGAGCGGCACCGTCGTGCCACAATATTTGCGCTACGACGAATATACGAGCTGGGATCAATATCAGGGCTATGGCGAGTTCGCCTTCAAGTTCCTCAACGACACGCTCACGATCACGCCGGGTGTGAAGGTGCAAAACTTTACGCGTAAGATTAACACGCCGCTCGCAGCACAGAGTACGCGAGTGGGTATTGTGACCCAAGAATCGTACAAGCCAACCTTGCCTTATTTGTCGGTTAACTATCTCATTAAGCCAAATTTTTCACTTTATGGTCAATTTGCTAAGGGTTTCATTGTGCCCTCGCTTGGTAACAGCCTTGAGACCAAGGGTACGACGAACCAATATGTACCACTCGTTCCAACGCCAACCAAAACCACCAACTATCAAGCCGGGTTGGTGTACGCCGGTGACCGTGTGAACGTTGACGTTGACGGTTATTACATTCAGGCGAGTAATTCGACGACTGTCGATCCGACAAACAGCAATACCGTCATCGTGAACGGCAACCCCGCCACTTACGAGGGTGCTGAGGGTCAAGTCAGCTATGTCCTTTATCGTGGCCTCACCGGTATCGCGAACGGTACACTGATGTCGGCGAAGGACGATGTCACGCACCTTTGGCTCGCAAAAGCACCGAATTATACGGCGCTGCTGGGCTTGGTTTATAACACCGGCGCGCTCAAGCTGAGCATGTTGCAGAAATTCACTGGTCGCCAATGGGCGGACTCGGCCAACACCGTTCGTTTGGCCCCGTATAGTTATGGCGTCTTTTCGGGAAGTTACACGTTCAAGAATTTTTCGCTTGGTGTCACGATCAATAACGTGTTCGATGACCAAGCGATTGTGGCGCAATCAGGAGCTTCACCGGCTGCCGGTGCGGCGCTGTCGTCGGTCCCGAACACCGCTTATATTTTCCAGACACGGCGGAGCTACGAAGCGTCGTTCAAAGTGCGCTTCTAAATCTTGCTCCCGTCAGCGAAGGGGGTCGTGCGGCAACGCGCGGCCCCTTTTTGGTGTAAATCGGTCATCAACTTGACATTAAATTGACACACGCACATGTCACTCCTACCCAACCATATTGGGGATAAGTCTTGAAATGCTGAAAGAAAAAGAGATTGCTGCCTGCGCACCTTCGTCTCTCACGCAAGGTTCCCCACAGCTGCCCAATTGGTTTGACGAGCCCGACGAAGGGGACGCTCCGGCCAAACGCCAAAAAATGAAACTGCGTACGGTTTGGATTTCAGATATCCATCTCGGGACTGCGGGCTGCAATGCCGACCTGTTAATGGATTTTCTCAAGAGTATTGAATGCGAGACACTTTACCTCGTTGGCGATATTATCGATGGCTGGCGGCTCAAACGGGGCTGGTATTGGCCGCCGCGCCACAATGATGTCATCCGCCGATTCCTTAAAATGGCGAAGCAAGGCACACGTGTTATTTATGTGCCTGGCAACCATGACGAAGTGTTCCGTGATTACGTCGGGCTTCAATTCGGCGGGGTTGAGTTGGCCTATGAGGTTATCCACGAAACAGCAGACGGTCGCCGGTTGCTCGTGCTCCATGGCGATAAGTTTGATGGCGTGGTTCTCTATGCTCGGTGGCTGGCGTTTCTTGGCGATTATGCTTATGCCTTGATGCTCAAACTCAATATATGGTTCAACAGTATCCGTCGCCAGTTCAAATTGCCTTATTGGTCGCTTTCTGCCTATCTCAAAAAGAAGGTCAAGAACGCGGTCGAGTATATTTCGCGGTACGAGGATGTGGTGGCGCAGGCGGCCGCCGAGCGCGGCGTTGACGGGATCGTGTGTGGGCATATCCATTCGGCAGAAATCCGCCAATATGGAAACGTCACTTATTACAATGATGGCGATTGGGTGGAGAGCTGCACCGCACTTGTTGAACATTTTGATGGTGCGATTGAGATCCTAGATTGGGCCGAACGCCATCGTGAAGAGCTCAAGGCCGCGAGTGCCGCGCAGGTGTTTGCGACCGCATGAGCCCAGTGCTGTGAAAATCGCGCTTATTACCGACGCCTGGACGCCGCAAGTGAACGGCGTGGTACGCACGCTCCAACAGATGGTCATGATGCTCCGGGCCGACGGTCATGAAGTTGAGGTGGTGAGCCCCGACCGGTTCATGACGATTGCCTGTCCCGGATATGCCGAAATTCGCTTGGCCGTGGCACCTTGGCAGATGGCGCAGTTGATGGACAGCTTTGCGCCGGACGCGGTGCATATCG
>Ga0075023_100000376_pt1 | contig 11185 bp, 12 predicted proteins | sample Str014_FD_71388 | JGI IMG/M metagenome (GOLD analysis project Ga0075023, IMG submission 71388) | Freshwater sediment microbial communities in response to fracking from Pennsylvania, USA - Straight Creek_MetaG_SC_2014 | ecosystem: Environmental > Aquatic > Freshwater > Creek > Sediment | place... | reverse complement strand
GGCTGTGCGAGGAACAACATCATCAGCGGTGCCAAATAGAGAATGGCATTGGCCTCAGCCAACGGCAGATAGCGAAAGGCCAGCCCGCCCGTGAGTGAACCCAGCGCCAATGCCAATCCGCGCAGACTGGCAAGAAATGGCCGCTTGCTGCGCATAAAGCCTAAACCTTGTCTCGGCACGAAGATTGCCACGACCAAAATCAGATTCACGCCATATCGAATGGCTTGAATGAATGGCACAGAATGGTTCGTCACCAGATATTTGCCGATAGTATCCTGGCAGGCGAATAGAAACACCGCTGCGAGAACCAGCGAAATGGCACGCCAAGTTTGGCCAGTTGTCATGCGCTATATTGCGCCTCGCTCACTTGCTCCAGCCAGTCCACTGTTTTGTCATCAAAGGCCTCATGAAGGGCGATGTGGCTCATGCCTGTGGTGGCCGCGGCGCCATGCCAGTGCTTTTCACCCGGCGCAAACCAAACAACATCGCCGACGTTGATAATGCGCAACGGGCCATCCCAACTTTGCACCAGGCCTTTGCCTTGCGTAATGATCAGCGTTTGCCCCAATGGATGGGTATGCCACGCGGTGCGAGCACCCGCTGCAAAAGTGACCAACGCGCCTTGCACCCGTGCGGGCAATTCTGTTTCAATCAAAGGATCAACTCTCACTGAACCAGTGAACCAATCACTAGGCCCTGTGCGCGAGGCGCGACTGCCATTTTCCCAGATCTTCATATTTATCTCTTGCGGTTAATCATGGTGCTTGGCGCAGAGCCGCTGCCCGACAGCAGCTCCTTCAACAACGAAAACTCAGACCCGACGACGGGCGTTTTGTTGGTGTTGATATCAATCACTCTGCCGTCTTTCAAACCGTATTGCGCCAAACCTTCCAGCCGCTCTTGCTTGTCAAAGCGCACGGCAACAATCAAGCGTTCAAGTTCAACAGGTTTGAAGAAGGCCGTTTGCTGAGTAGTTGAGGAAATATAGTAATAACTGTCTCCAGCAAAGTTGATTGACGCTGTCGTGGTGGGCGACCCAAGCAACCCCTCCACTTCAGTTTTGGCCATGCCTTGATGAAGCTGGCTGAACACGCCCGGCTTTGGAATATAGCCACGGTGATCGATCTCAGGGGTGCAACCAGCAAGTGTGCTTGCAATCAGCCCTGCGAAAAGCCAAGTAGGGGCCGACGATTTGAATTTCATTTTGAGAACCATGCTGACACCTGAATCAATCACTGCGTTTTGCCCCGCCTTGCCCATGGAGGCAAGGATATGATCTTTAACTTGTTTTTTGGAAAGAAGAACAATCAGGCAGCGCCGCTATATGCAGCGATTGTGGCCGCCGCGCGGCAGCCAGTATTTTATCGTGACCTGGGTGTGCCTGATACTGTGGACGGACGCTTTGATATGCTGGTGCTGCATTTGGCGCTGGTTGTGGCCCGCCTGAAGGGCGAGAATGGCGACCTGCGCCAGAAACTCGTCAACCATTTCTGCGTGGATATGGATGACAATGTGCGCGAGTTGGGAGCAGGTGATCTTGGCGTTGCCAAGAAAGTGCGCCGCATGGCTGAAGCTTTTCAGGGCCGTTATAACGCCTATGACGCAGCAGATGATCTAGCCAAGATGGGTGAGGCAGTGGCGCGCAACATTTATGCAGGCGCGGCGCCATCGGATGAATTGGCCCGCTATGCCATCGCTGCGCGCAATCACCTTGCCGCACAAACCGCCCAAGTGATTGCCGATGGAAAGCCGCAGTTCACATGAGCAAAAAGCCCATCGCATTGGAGTTTTCGCGGCCGCTGCAAGTTGACCGCATTCCCAGAAAGGGCTCGCATGAGCATTTCTCGGCTGAACCTGACGAATGCGCCAAGTTGGCGGCCCGCTTTGCCATTCCAGCGCTTCACAAGTTGTCTGCGCGCCTTTTGTGTTCGCCTTGGCGCGGCGGCGGCCTGAAAGTGACGGGCACGATTGATGCGGATATTGAACAGCTATCCATCATTTCGCTGGAACCGTTTGCAAGCCATGCCCAATTTCAGGTTGAACGATACTTCTTGCCAGCCAATAAAATTGACGAGAACATTGAAGATGATGCGGATCCCATCGCCAATGGTTATATAGACCTAGGCGAAATCGTCGCTGAAACTCTCGGTATCGAGCTTGACCCTTATCCACGCAAGCCCGGTGAAACCTTTGCGGAGGACGAAAAAAATTAGGTTGTTTAAGCAATTGAAGCCTCTATCTTGCCCAGCAGAGTTTCGGAATCACATTTTTTGACCACAGAAATCATCATAGCCATCGATGCGATGGGCGGAGACCATGGCCCGCTCACCACCATACCGGGTGTTGACCTCGCGGCGCAACGCCACCCTGACGTGCGCTTCATCTTGTTCGGAGATAGCGCTGCCATTGGTGCGCCGCTCTCTAAAGCCAAATATTTGCAGGGCAAAGTTGAAGTTCGTCACGCTGAAATCACCGTGGCAATGGATGAGAAGCCAAGCCAGGCTTTGCGTCGTGGCCGCTATAAAAGCGGCATGTGGCTGGCTATAGATTCTGTGCGTAGCGGGGAAGCCAAAGCCATTGTGTCTGCTGGCAACACCGGCGCACTCATGGCCATGTCACGCTTTGTGTTGCGCACCCTGCCAGGCATTGAACGCCCAGCGATTGCCGCCATCTGGCCGAACATGATTGGCGAAAGCATTGTGCTGGACGTGGGCGCAACAGTGGGTGCGGACGCGCGCCAATTGGTTGAATTTGCCATTATGGGTGAGGCCATGTCTTCATGCCTGTTTGGCAAGGAACACCCAACTGTGGGCTTGCTGAATATTGGCTCAGAAGAAGTGAAGGGCAATGACAGCGTCAAAGAAGCGGGGCGCATGTTGCGCGAAATGAAATTGCCGCTGCGCTATGAAGGCTTTGTTGAAGGTGATGACATCGCCAAGGGCAAAGTTGACGTTGTGGTGACCGAAGGCTTCACCGGCAACGTGGCGCTCAAGACCGCTGAAGGCACGGCCAAGATGATCAACACTTTCATGCGTCAGGCGATAACCTCAACCTGGATTTCAAAGCTGGGCGCCTTGCTGTCCAGTGGTGCGTTTTCCACTTTGCGCGACAGATTTGATCCGCGCAAACACAATGGCGGCGTATTTCTGGGGCTGAACGGCGTTGTGGTCAAAAGCCATGGCGGCACTGACGGCATTGGCTTTGCCACGGCCATTGAAGTAGCCATAGACATGGTGCGCAATGGCCTCACTCAGCGCATCGCCTCAGATGTGGCTGCTGTGCACGGCCTTTTGCCGATGGGTGAACACCAGGGAGACGTTGCTGTATGATCCAATCTATTATTGCTGGTGTGGGCTCTTGCCTGCCACGCCGGATCATGACCAATGACGATCTTGCCAAGCTGGTGGATACCTCTGATGCGTGGATCACTGAACGCACCGGCATCAAGGCCCGCCACATTGCCAGCGAAGATGAAACCACCAAATCCTTGGCGGTTGAAGCTTGCCGTCGCGCCTTGCGCCACGCCAAAATCGAAGCCAGCGAAGTTGACTTGATCATTCTGGCCACCTCAACGCCTGACCATACCTTTCCCGCCACCGCCACCGAAGTGCAGGCTGATTTGGGCATTACTCAAGGTGCGGCCTTTGATATGCAGGCCGTCTGCTCTGGCTTTGTCTTCGCGCTGGCCACGGCCGATGCCATGATCAAAACCGGGCAGGCACGTTGCGCACTGGTGATTGGCTCTGAAACCTTCTCTCGCATCCTAGATTGGACAGACCGCGGCACTTGTGTGTTGTTCGGTGACGGGGCTGGTGCATTTGTTTTGAAAGCCGATGAGAGCGGCAGCGGGCAGGGCATTCTCGCCAGCAAACTGCGCTCTGACGGCAAATACCGTGACAAGCTTTATGTTGATGGCGGGCCCTCAACCACCAAAACCGTGGGCCTTTTGCGCATGGAAGGCCGGGAAGTGTTTAAACACGCCGTGGTCAACATGGCCGAGGTGGTTGAACAAGTCTGTACAGCAGCCAATATGAAAGCTGCGGACATCGATTGTTTCGTGCCACATCAGGCCAATAAACGCATTCTGGACGCCACCGCCAAGAAGCTGGGCGTTTCAGCTGACCGTTTCGTGGTGACGGTAGATAAACACGGCAACACTTCAGCCGCCTCTATCCCCTTGGCCTTTGATGTGGCTTTGGCCGAAGGCAAAATCAAGCGCGGCGACTTGGTGTTGATGGAAGCCATGGGCGGTGGATTCACTTGGGGCGCTGTGGTGGCGCGGTATTGATTAAATACCCGTTGTAACTCATTGAGATTGTGTAAATTTGGTTGCTAGGCGATGCGAATGAGCCTAAATTCCACACACTTGGCGGAGGCGCACATGACCAGCAAGACTTTGACGAGAGCTGATTTAACCGAGGTTTTGCACCGTGAGGTGGGGCTTTCGCGGATGGAATCAGCCGATATGGTGAACACCGTTCTGGATTTGATTTCGGAGGCCGCTGTTGAAGGGCATTCGATCAAGCTTTCGTCCTTTGGCACTTTCTTGGTGCGATCCAAGCGCCAGCGCATTGGCCGCAACCCCAAGACGGGCGTTGAAGTGCCCATTACGCCGCGCCGCGTGATGGTGTTCCGGCCCAGCCAGATCATGAAGAATTTGGTCAATGGGCTTGAAGCCGGCGAAGACGATATGGACTAATCAACACGCGGGGTGTTGACGAAAAACGGGGACGAGAGCGATGACGATCGAAAAGTCAGTTGATGCATTTCGCACGATTAGCGAAGTGGCGGAGTCACTGAGCGTTCCACAGCATGTGCTGCGGTTCTGGGAATCACGGTTCACCCAAATCAAGCCCATGAAGCGGGCAGGTGGCCGGCGCTATTATCGCCCTGCTGATGTTGAGTTGCTGCGCGGCATCCACGATCTTCTGTACAAAAAAGGTTACACCATTCGCGGCGTGCAACTCATTCTCAAAGATGAGGGCCAGGCTTATGTCTCCGGCATTGGCCGTGGCGAAATCATGCCGCGCAAGAGTGAAGTGGCCGCTGGCATTGCCCCACCACCAGGCAAAGCCAAAGTTGCACCGCGCTTAGGCAAAGCACCGCTCGCTTCCACTATTGCAGACGCACCACGGGTGATTCACAAGCTTTCAACCAATCACTCTGATGCACTTCGTGCGGCGTTGAAAGATTTGGGCGATGCGCGCAAACTTCTAGGTGCAGGCTAAAACGTCAGCCCACAAGGTTTGTGGTGGACTTTTGCCCTAGCAATGCTAGATGAGCGCCAAGTCGGAGCGTAGCGCAGCCCGGTAGCGCACTAATCTGGGGGGTTAGGGGTCGCAGGTTCGAATCCTGTCGCTCCGACCATTTTCTAGCCCCCAAAAAACAGGTTCTATTGAACTTTTGGTTTGATACCCCAGCCTGCAAGCAAGGCTGCTTCATCTTCGCCCTTGGCAAGATGGTGCTGCATGGCGGCAAACAATCCCCAAATGATGCCCATCATCCAGAACCAATGCCGCCAATGTTCATTGTCAATCTGCAATCCTTGCAGCGTCATGATGATGAAGGTTGCGGACACCGGAATGGCAAAGGCTTGATAGGGTGAGCGGGTGAATACGGTTTTCAAGCCCATGTAAAATGTGGTGAGGCACCACAGAATATAAGCCATGCCGCCAATCCAGCCACCCGATGCAAATGAGTTGAGAAATGTATTGTGCGGGGCTTCGCCAAAGATCGCATGAAATTGATAAGGCCCCAAACCCATCGGCATGCGCAGCAACATGGGGATGGAATTGAGCTGATTGCCAAAGCGCCCCGTTTCGCCGGAGTCATAACTCTTCACCAAAACGAAGCGGTCAAGAAACGCCGCATTGAGCGACGGAATAGACAGCAATACAGCAACCAGAATCACACCCATAAATATTGCCGCGATGCTGAGCAAGAGAACATGTTGCCTCTGCTTCAGCGTGGGGGTGAGAATGATGCTCAGGCCGACTGTGATGGCAATTCCCGCAGCCAAATCAAACCAGGCGCCGCGTGAGAACGCCAAAAGAAGTGCCACCAAATTCAAAATGAATGAGCCAACCGAAATATAGCCAATGCGCAAGCGCCCAAGCATAAAGGCCTGCATCATGCTAACCACAGGAAACACCAGCCAGGTTGAAAACACATTGGGATCTTTGTAGCCACTCACCACACGAAAGGCATAACCAACGCTTGGCGGTGCACCGATGGCGTTGAACACCATAACCAGCGGCTTGAACCCAAGATAAAGCAACAGGCCGGTGATTGAACCAATTGTCGCTCCAATCCACCAGGCGCGCTCGATCTGAAAATAGCGCCGCATCGGATCTGCAGCGATATAGGCAGCAATCAGAATACCGGACAGGCTGGTGTAAGCCGTCACCATGGAATATTGCAGTGGATTATCAGGATAGGGCGGCACAACAGGGCGCTCTATGGCGATGGTGGAAACTACACCCGCCAGCAAATAGACGATCATGAAAAACAATGGTGTTGCAAAACTGCGTGCTAAATTCAGCCCGCTGGTGGCAAACATCAAAATGGCGATGAAACTGAACAGATCAGTAAGCGCGGGCTCAAATTTCACAAATGAAGACGAGATAAAAATGGCCGAGACCATGCCCATGCGGATGGTCTGCACCGAAAACCTTGGGGCTCTGAGTTCAAGGCTTTCGATGTTCGCGGTCATGCGCTCAATAGGCATTCTTGGCGCTGATCAATGCCAAAGGAGTTCGTGCCAAAATATAGAGATCGAAGGTGAGCGACCAGTTTTCGATATAGTAGAGGTCGCACTCAACACGACGTTCAATTTTTTCGGCTGTATCTGTCTCGCCACGCCAGCCGTTGATCTGCGCCCAACCCGTGAGGCCTGGCTTCACCCTATGGCGTGCAAAATATCCCCGCACCACATTTTCATAGAGGGCGCTGCCTGCCTTGGCTTGCGTTGCATGAGGGCGCGGGCCAACGAGCGAAAGTTCACCCTTCATCACATTGAACAGTTGTGGCAATTCATCCAGCGTGGTGCGACGGATAAAGCGCCCCACCTTGGTGACGCGCGGATCACCCTTGGTGACCAGCTGCGAGGCCGTAGCATCCGACATGTCTGTGTACATCGAGCGGAATTTATAGATTTCAATCAGCTCATTGTTAAAGCCATAGCGCTTCTGCTTGAACAGAACTGGCCCCTTGCTGTCCATGCGAACCGCAAAGGCAGTTGCCAGCAAAACGGGCGATAAAAAGATGATCGCAAAAAACGCGATGATCTTGTCTGTCACATCTTTCAGCAATGGCCCCCATTCGCCAAGCGGCTTGTCATAGAGATTGAAGCAGGGAAGGTTGCCGATATAGCTGTAGGATTGATTTGTGTAGCGCAGCTTCTGGCTGGCCGCACTGAGGCGGATGTTCACTGGCAAGATCCACAACCGATCAACGATTTGCGCAAGCCGCGTTTCAGCGGTGGTGGGCAGCGTTACGATCAGGGTATCAACGGGGTTTGAGCGCACATAATCCACCAAGTCATCAATCTTGCCCAGCTTGCGCAGGTTTTTGATTTCGGCGGGCGCGCGGTTATCCGCACGGTCATCAAAGATGCCGAGAAGAGTGATGCCGCTTTCCTGCGAGTTTTCAATGACGTTGATGACATGGGCCGCATTGCCACCGCCGCCCACCAGAATGCCGCGCTTGTTGAAATGGCCATCTTGATTAAGATGGCGGATGAATTCGCCATAGCCCATGCGCCACGCAACAAAGAAGAACAGCCCAGAAGCAGCCCAGGAAACAAGCCACACACGTGACAGTTCACTGCCCGCCTTGAGCAAGAATACCGAGGCCAACAAAACCACAAAGGTGGTGACCCAAGATGCAATCATTGTGGAAAGCTTGCGAAACGGTGTCAGCAAAACGCCAAAGGCATAGCAGCGCGAAACAAACAGCGAGGTAAGCAACAAAGCCGCGCCCCATGCCATGAACAGGCTGTACGCCAGCCAATTGGCGCCAGAGGCATAGCCAGGGTAAAGGTAAGCAGTTAAGGCACCGCTGCCAACAGTGCCAAGAACATCCAGAAGGACAGCAACGATCACCACGCTGCGCGCGCTGAACCAAGCCTTGTTTGCTTTGCTCTCAACGGTCTTGGCAACTTGGATCGCGTCGACCTTCAAGCGCGTGGGATCTATCCTCGCTGTTTGCTTCAATTTGCTTGGATCAGATTTCATTTGGTGTCTTTTGCAAAACTCTGAGGCAAGCACGCCAAATGGCAAGGGCTTGCGGCTAAACACCTGCAATTTTAGGGTTTTCGTGGTTAAAATAGAGTTAAATTAACCGCCGATAGAACCCCAAGGTGTCTGCAACCATGCGCGCGGTGCTGAAGCGTTCCAAGGCCAGTTTTCGCAACTCTGCCGAATGGTCTGAACTTGCAGCGGCGGCATTTTTTTCAGCCACCAATTTGGCAGCCAATGCATGGGTATCGCCCACGCCAAACAGGCGGCTTTCTGGCAGCGCTTCACCAATTCCACCTGCGGCAGATGCGATGACCGGAATGCCCGCCGCCATGGCTTCAATGACGACATAGGGAAAGCTTTCGCGGCGCGACGGCACCACCAACACGCGGCCAGATTTCATGGCCTGGCTCATCGGCATGCGGCCCGCGAAATTCACCCTGTTGCCCAAACCAAGATTTGCGGCGAGTGCCTTAAATTCATCTTCTTCCGGGCCATCACCCACCAAAGTTAAACTTGGGCGTTGATCTTTTTCAACCCGTGCCAGTGCATGCAGTAGAATATCCACGCCCTTGATGGAGCGCATTTCACCAACATAGAAAAAATCAGTGGCATTGGGTGACAATGAGCGCAGCACAAAATCTTCCGGCCCAAGCCCGTTGTAAATCACAGCTGAAGGGCAATCGCTCAAACCAACTTTCTGAGCGTAGGTATCACGCTCAAAATTGCAGACAAAGATCATGCCCGAGCCTTTGACGCGTAAGGCTTTTTCGGCTGTCAAAAACAATGCACCCTTGATACTGTTCCACTCAAAATGCAGGCTGCCGCCGTGAGGCACATAAACTGAGGCAATGCCCAGTCGCTTGGCCGCCAAGCGCGCATAGAGCCCACCCTTGGCCCCATGCCCGTGAATGATTTCAACCTTGGCTTCGCGCGCCATTGCCGCAGTTTGGTTGATGCTGGAAATATCGGCAGGGCCGGGCATTTGTCCCATGGGAATGCGCTTGATGCCCAATGCACAAACCGAAGCAAGCTTTTCCAGTTTGGCGCTGGCGGATATGCCACCCGTCAAGCTGTCACACAGAATGCCAACTTGGTGTCCAGCCGCAGCTTGGCCTTCTACTTGATCACAAACATGGCGGAAAAGGCCACCAACCGCGCCACGAAAAACATGAAGGATACGCATGGGCGTGGCAGCCTTAGAACCAGCGCTCACGAACATAGATAATATCGCCGGGGTAAACTTGTGTGACCAGTGGAACCTGCGTGGTGGTGGTGCCGCGTGCATCACGGCGCGTCAACATCACGATAGATTTGTCCGCACGTGGCCCAAAGCCAGCTGCCACTGCAATGGCTTGCTGCACTGTAAGGCCAGGCTGATAAGCATAAGAGCCAGCGGTGGTAACCTCACCCAGAATATAGAAGGGGCGCAGTGAAATTGTTTGCACCGCAACTTTCGGATCACGCAGATAGCCGTTGCGAAGACGCGTTGTGATCATGCCTTCGATTTGGGATGTCGTCATGCCAGCAACCACAAGCGATTGCACATAGGGCATTGAGATCGCCCCTGAGGCATCCACCGGAAACTCTCCAGTCAAATCAGGTTCACCCGCCACCCGGATGACCAGCCTGTCGCCAGAGCCCACACGGTAACCCGCGGCATATTCATAAGCGGCCGATTCTCCGCGCGCACTATAGGGCGAAACCGGGCCGACCTTATTTGTGACGGGCAATGACCCAATAGTGGCGGCGGCCTCTGGCCCTTGAACCACTCGCCCATCAAGGCTGAGGCCCAGTCCTCCGGAAGCGGCGCTTGGGCCGCGGCTTTCAACATCCGCCATACAACCCGAAAGGGCCGTGGCAGCGATGAAGAGGCAACCAGACAGGACACGCATGACAATACTCTCAAACAAACAACTGTGGCCCCGTCCTAAACAAACATGGTGAACAATAGCTTAAGCGCCAGGCAGCCCGCGTTAAGAGAATGGTTACCATAACCGAAGGATAAGACTGGCAATCAATCGGGTTGAGTCATGTCAATAAGCAGCGAAGTAAATGAGGGAATGAGCATCGCGCAATTATTGCGTGGCATGTTCCAACGCAAGCTGTTGATTGCCGTGCCACCGCTGGTTGGAATTGCTTTGGGCGCGGCATTTTTGATGGCCAATAAGCCGCGTTATATCGCTGAGGCGCAAGTCATCATTGAAAATCAGTTCACACCATTTGATAAAACCATTGGCCCCGCCGATGGCAGCACTGGTGGCTGGCAACCCAGCGACCATATGGTTTCAAGCCAGGTTTCGGCAATGAAGTCAGAGGACATTGCGGCACGTGTTGTCGATCAGCTCGCACTTGATACCAACCCTGAATACAATGCCAATCTGCGCAGCCATGGCACATTGGGTAAAGTGGTAATTGCCCTAGGTTTCAGGGATGATCCAGCGCTGTATACACCCAAGGCTCTGGCCGCGAAAACCTTGGCTGCAGATCTCACCATCTACCCTATTCCAGATTCAAATGTGATCGGCATAAAATCCACCGCTGGCGAACCAGTTGCCGCCGCCGCCGCTGCCAACGCCATCGCCGAGACTTATGTTCTCAGCACGCGTGAAGCAGGGGCCAGCAGCACAGACCGCGCGCGTGATTGGTTGGCCAAACAAATTGAAGGCTTGCGTGCCAAAGTGGCGGAATCAGAACTGGCGGTTGAACGTTACCGCGCTGATGCAGGCCTTATCCGTGGTTCCACGGCCACGCTTGGCGTGCAACAGATTTCCGAGTTGAATACCCAAATCGGCATTGCCCAGAACGCCAAGATTGATGCACAGACAAAAGCAGACGCAATTCAGCGCATGCTTAAAGCGCGCGGTGATGTCAACTCCTCGGCAGAAGTTCTGTCGTCACCTTCATTGCAACGCCTGAAAGATGAGCAGGTTGCCGCAGCGCGTGAA
>Ga0075023_100000375_pt1 | contig 11198 bp, 11 predicted proteins | sample Str014_FD_71388 | JGI IMG/M metagenome (GOLD analysis project Ga0075023, IMG submission 71388) | Freshwater sediment microbial communities in response to fracking from Pennsylvania, USA - Straight Creek_MetaG_SC_2014 | ecosystem: Environmental > Aquatic > Freshwater > Creek > Sediment | place... | reverse complement strand
ACGCGTCGATGCAACAGATCGGTCGCCGAGACGTACTCGAACGAGCCGCCGTGCGGGCCGCCGGGGCCGCGAAAGGGCACGCGCACGCTCACCCGCGCATCGACCGGGATCGCCTGCACGAAACCGGGTTGCTGCAGCAGCACGCTTTGCAGCCCGGTGTAGTCGCGCGCCAGCCAGTGCTCGGCGGGCAGGCCCGGGCGAACCGAGGGCATGCCGGTGTACACGCGGTACATCGCCAGCGCGAGCGGCTCGCAGAGCCGGCCGGCGTGCGCCGAGAGCAGCGGCACGGTGCGCACCAGGCCGTCAGGGTCGGGCGTGTTGTTGAAGTAGCCGGCGGCGGGCGCGGCCCGGGCGAACTCGGGCAGGTTGGCGGCGTAGCCGTCCCAGTGCGTGAATGCGATCGGTCGGCCTTCGAGCAGCGCCGGGTCGAACACGGTCACCGGCAGCACGCCGGTGCGGCGGCCGTCACGGGCGTTCGAGAGGTAGTAGCCGAGCACGACATTGCGGTCCTCAAGCGCGCGGGCGAAGCGCGCATCGAAATCCAGTTCGGCGCGCAACGGCACGAGCGCACCGGCGACCGCCGGCGAGCCGCTCGCCAGCCGTTCGAGCAGGGCGAGGCCGGAGCTGGCATCGGGCTCGGCGAACAGCATGTCGAAGCCGACGACGGCGGCGCGCTGGCGCACGAACAGCTCGTCGGTCAGCGCGGCCATGCGGTCGCGGCCCCACGGCCATCGGCCGATCTCGGCGAGGCTCTTCTCGTCGACGTCGACGATGACGATGCGCGGGTCGATCGTGCCCGGCATGAACGCGCGAAGCCGAGCATCGGAGATCGCGAGGTCGAGTGCGGTGACGAAGCGCAGCGGCCAAAAGCCTGTCGCGTGGCCGAGTGCGGCGAGCAGGGCGGCGAGCAGCAGGAACGCGCGCAGCACGCGCCACAGGGACGAGCGCGAGTTCATGCCGCGCGCGCCGCGAGGGAGCGCTCGCCAGAAGCTCAGGCTTGCACGAACTGCATCTGCGTGCCGGCGAGTTCGATCACGTCGCCGTTCTTCAGATGCACCGTCTCGCCGACGAGCGGGTTGCCGTTCACCGTGGGCTGCAGCGCCCCCTCGACGTGCGCGAGCACGTAGCCACCCGGCCGCTTGGTGATCGAGGCGACCTGCACGCCGGGCTTGCCGACGGTGGTCACGACCTTGGTCAGCGCCACCTCACGGCCTGCAGCGGCGCCGTTGAGCACGCGGATCGAGGCGGGGACGGTAGACGCGCCAAGCGAGCCAAAACCGGACGCACCGAAGCCCGAACTCGACGCCTGCCCGGGCGGCGCAGGCGGGCGCGTACCGGGCTTCATGATCATGGTCTTCTCGTAGTCGGTGCCGTCCTCGACCATGAACTTGATCTTGTACTTGCCGATCTCGACCGTGTCGTTGTGGCTCAGCAGCTGCTTCTTGACGGCCTTGCCGTTGATGTAGGTGCCGTTGGTGCTGTTCAGGTCTTCGATGAAGACATCGGCGCCCACCATCTGCAGCACGGCGTGCTCACCGCTGACCGCGAGGTTGTCGATCACGATGTCGTTGTAGGGCCGGCGGCCGAGCGTGGTCTTGTCCTTGGTGATCTGCACTTCCTTGATCACCACACCATCGAGCGATACGACCAGTTTGCCCATGCTTGTTGACCTCTTGTGTTCTCAAGTCTTTGCTCGTCGGCACTCGCCTTGCGCGGGCGTCAGCGCCGGAACGGCCACCACGATCGCGTCGGGCCGGCGCTCCCACGAACGCGTGCCAGAACCACCGAAATGTTGTCCTTGCCGCCTGCGTCGTTGGCCGCATCGACGAGCGCCGTGGCCAACTCCGGCAGCGCCTCGGCGCTCATCAGCAGCTGCGCGATGCTCTCGTCGTCGAGCATGTCGGACAACCCGTCGGAGCATAGCAGGTAGGTATCGCCGGGCATCACGTCGTGCAGGTGCGTTTCGAGCAGCACCGTGTCCTCGACGCCGACAGCGCGGGTCACGAGGTTCTTGTTGGCGGAGAACGCGGCCTGCTCGGGCGTGATCAGGCCTGAATCGATCTGCTCCTGCAGCAGCGAATGGTCGTGCGTGATCTGGGTGAGGCGCGAGGCGCGCAATCGGTAGCCGCGCGAGTCGCCCACATGGCCGATCAAAAGGCGCGAGTCGCGGAACACGCCGACGACCAGCGTGGTGCCCATGCCGGCGTACTGCGGATTGGAGTTGGCGGCGTTGAAGATCGCGCGGTTCGCGTTGTCGACGCAGATGTCCATTGCACGGCGCACGTCGGTGTCGGTCGCAGCCTCGGAGGCCTCCGAGAGCCAGCGACCCAGCTCTGACTTGATGAACGAGGTGGCCATGCCGCTGGCGACTTCGCCAGCGTTGTAGCCGCCCATGCCGTCGGCCAGCACCATCAGCGCGGTGGCATCGTCCAGGGCCACCGAATCTTCGTTGTTGTTGCGCGCCCGGCCGGTGTCGGTGGCGCTGACGAACTCGAGTGTCATGGACGGGGCGTTTGCGGGCATGCGGGCTCTGATCAGTGGTCGGGATTGTGCCCCGGATCGACCCGCGAAAACCTCACGGTGGCCTCGAATCCGGCTGATTCCGGTGGGTTGGTCACAGCCGCCGAGATCGCTGCCGGCGGCGGCTGCGGCGGCGGCGAACCCATCAGCGCGGCGACCGCGAGCAGGTCGTCGGCCATCTGGTGGCCGTCGCCGTAGCGCACCTCGGCGCGCTTCTCGAGCGCGAGTGCGACCACGTTCGCGAGCGCCTCGGGCAACTCCGGCCGAAGCGTGCGGACATCGGGCGCGGTGTCGTTGACGATCTGGCTCATCAGCGTGGCCATCGACTCCGAGCGGTGCGGCAGCGCGCCGGTCAGCAGCTGGAACAGCATCACGCCGAGCGAGTACAGATCGGTGCGGCCGTCGACCCGCCGCCCCGCCATCTGCTCGGGCGACATGAACGAGGGCGTGCCCAGCACGAGCCCGGTGCGGGTGCGGCAGGCGTCGGCGATGCGCGCAATGCCGAAGTCGGTCACCTTCACGGCACCGGTGGCCGGGTCGATCATCACGTTGGCCGGCTTCACGTCGCGGTGGATCACGCCTTCGCGGTGCGCGTGCGCAAGCGCCCGCGCGACGCGCGCCAGCGTTTGCAGCACCGTCGGCACCGGCAGCAGCCGGCCGGGCAACGTGTGGCGCAAGAGGTCGTGGCCGGTGACGAACTCCATCGCGATGAAGGCCAGGCCCTGGTCCTCGCTGGCGTCGAAGATCGTGACGATGTCGGGATGGCGCAAGCGCCCGGCCATCTCGGCCTCGCGGAAAAAGCGCGCACGCGCCTCGGCGAGCTCGCTGCCCTCGAACTCGCGGGTCAGGGCCATTGTCTTGATCGCGACGGCGCGGCCGATCTGCGGATCGTGACCGAGGTAGACGGTTCCCATCGAACCGCGCCCGAGTTCGCGTTCGATTCTGTAGCGGCCGAGGCTGCTGCGGTCCGGGCGGAGCGCTGCGCCCGCGATTTCGACCGCAGCGGGCGTTTGCGCCGGCAGGGTCGGGGCGGATGGCTGCGCGCGTGACACCGAATCCGCCGCCCGCCCGCGCGTGCCGACGAACCAGCCGATCGCGAAGGCCGCACCCACCACCAGCGCCACCGCCACCCAGCCGCCGAGCCCGAGCTGCGACAGCATCAGCTTCGGCCGCGCCGCGCGGCGCGGCGGAGGGGGTCAACGTGCCTGCTCATTGGGCAGGCACGTTAGCACACGCTGGTCGCGTGGCGAACGCGTCAGTCGGTCAGCGGCAGCATCAGGGCCAAGGCCGCGATGGCCACCACCGGCGCGGCCCAGCGGTTCGCTGCCTGGGCAGGTTGCGCGCCGGTGATCGGCTCTTCGATCCGGCCGACGCGCAGCAGCCGCGCGTCGAGCAGGCGCAGTTGCGTCAACCGCTCGAGCAGGCGCGCCGACACCTGGACCAGCGGCTTGTCGGCGGTCAACGTCTCGACCACATTGCCGGTCCGCGCCATCAGCGCCTTCAGCTCCGGCTGCAGCGCCTCGAACACCTCCGCGGCCCAGCGTTCGCGCCACTGCCGGCGGGCGCTGTGCGTGACCCAGCGGCCGATGTGCCGCGTCAGCGTGGGTGGGCAGGCGACCAGCACCCAGTGCGTCGGGCCCTCGCTCGCCAGCATCGGTTGCAGGATGCGGCGCGCGGTGGCCACGTCGTTGACGAACACGGCGATCTTGTCCATTTGAAGTTCTCCGGTGTTGGACATGGAAGGATTCAGGTGGCTGTCGGCTCACGTCGCCGGGCGGCGGCGACCGCGCGTTGCGTGGCCCACCGGCCGGCGGCGAGCACGCCGACGATCAGCACCGCGTGCGTCGCGATGCGAACGGCGAGGTTCGCATCGAACACGGCGTCCAGCAGCGGCTCGCTGACGATCATGTGCGCGGCGGTATAGGCGAGCACGCCGGCACCCAGGTACATGATGACCGGGAAACGCTCGACCAGCTTCAGCACGAGCGTGCTGCCGAAGACCACGATCGGCACGCTGATCAGCAGCCCGATCACGACCAGGTCGATGGCCCCCTTTGCCGCGCCGGCCACGCCGAGCACGTTGTCGACGCCCATCAGCGCGTCGGCGATCACGATGGTCTTCATGGCACCCATGAAGGTGGTCGCGGTCGGCTCGTGCGACGGGCCGCCGCTGTCGGGTGCGAGCAGCTTGTAGGCGATCCAGACCAGGCCCAGGCCGCCGACCAGCATCAGGCCCGGGATCTTCAGCAGCCAGACCACGCCCACCGTCATGATCGTGCGCACGATGATCGCGCCGACGGTTCCCCAGATGATCGCCTTCGTCTGCAGGTGAGCAGGGAGCTTGCGCGCGGCCAGCGCGATGACGATCGCGTTGTCGCCGGCGAGCACGAGATCGATCAGGACGATGGCCAGCAAGGCAGAAAGCCAGGCGGTAGAGAAGAGTTCCATGCGGGTCTCCGGTGAGCATTGCACGACGGGCGATGCAAGGCGCCTGACCTGCGCGGCGGAAACTGCGGAACCGAGTGGCTGTGAAGGGTATGAAAGAAGCCGACCTCGACGCCGCCGCTTCTGCTGGGCGCAGAGCGACTTGCATCGAAGGTCTCGCCCAGCCCCGACACGATCGTCATGGCCCGGCAAACCGGAAACAGTTCGTGGAACCTGCTTCGTCCTGACGGCTTGCCGAAATGCCTGCGCTCACGCAAGCATCGAGCTACTCCCCTTCAAGCCGCCATTGTAAGCGGCGACGAGCGGTGCGCTTATCGGGCCGGCGCGTCGGCAGCCCGGCGACGCGCCAGCCACGTTCCGACCGCGACGACGATGGCGGCACCGATCGCACCCGCCACGTTGACGATCGTCTCGGACAGCTTGCCGAAACGCGCCTCGACGGCCGGGTCGGTCAGCAGCATCTCACCCGCGAGAAAACCGAGCAGTGCCGCGCCCAGCGTGATGATGATCGGGAAGCGTTCCATTACCTTGAGCAGCAAAGTGCTGCCGAAGATGATCAAGGGGATGCTGATCCCCAGGCCGATGACCAGCAGCGGCGTGTTGCCCTGGGCCGCCGCGGCGACCGCGAGCACGTTGTCCAGGCTCATGACCAGGTCGGCGACGAGGATGGTGCGGATCGCCGCGGCCACGCCGCGGATCTCCTTTTCGCCGCCTTTGCCACCGTCTTCGCTCAGCAACGAGATGCCGATGTAGAGCAGCAGCAGCGCGCCGACGACCTTCAGGTACGGCCACTTCAACATCTCGACGGCGAGCAGCGTGAGGCCGATCCGCATCACGATCGCGGCGGCGCTGCCCCAGAAGATGGCCCTCGTCTGCTGTCGAGCCGGCAACGACCTGGCTGCCATCGCGATCACGACGGCGTTGTCGCCCGACAGGACGACGTTGGCGAGGATGATCGATCCGAGGGCCGCCCAGTAGGCGCCGGAGGTGAAATCCATTCGTCGAGATGGCCGCGCGGCAGTGGCGTTGCTTTACAGGAGACCCTTGAGCAGCTTGCCCATCTCCGAAGGATTGCGCGTGACGGTGAAGCCGCAGGCTTCCATCACTTCGAGCTTGGCATCGGCCGTGTCGGCGCCGCCCGAGATCAGCGCGCCGGCGTGTCCCATGCGCTTGCCCGCTGGCGCGGTCACGCCGGCGATGAAGCCGACGATCGGCTTCTTCATGTTGGCCTGGCACCAGCGCGCCGCGTCGGCTTCATCGGGGCCGCCGATCTCGCCGATCATGATCACCGCGTCGGTGTTCGGGTCGTCGTTGAACAGCTTCATGATGTCGATGTGCTTCAACCCGTTGATCGGGTCGCCGCCGATGCCGACAGCGCTCGACTGGCCGATGCCCAACTCGGTCAGTTGCGCGACCGCTTCGTAGGTCAGCGTTCCCGAACGCGAGACCACGCCGATGCGGCCGGCCTTGTGGATATGGCCCGGCATGATGCCGATCTTGATCTCGTCCGGCGTGATCAGGCCGGGGCAGTTCGGCCCGAGCAGCAGCGTCTTCTTGCCGCCCTTGGCTTCTTTTTCCTTCATGCGGTTGCGCACCAGCAGCATGTCCTTCACGGGGATGCCTTCGGTGATGCAGATCGCCAGATCGAGGTCGGCCTCGACAGCTTCCCAGATCGCCGCGGCCGCGCCCGCAGGCGGCACGTAGATCACGCTGACGGTCGCGCCGGTGGCCTTGGCCGCTTCGGTCACGTTGGCGTAGATCGGAATGCCTTCGAAGTCTTCGCCGGCCTTCTTCGGGTTCACGCCGGCGACGAACGCGGCCTTGCCGTTCGCGTAGTCGCGGCACATGCGGGTGTGGAACTGGCCCGTCTTGCCGGTGATGCCCTGCGTGATGACCTTGGTGTCTTTGTTGATCAGGATGCTCATGGTGTTCCTTGATTACTTCGCGAGCGCGGCCATCACGGCCTTCGCGGCATCGGCCATCGATTCGGCGGTGATGATCGGCAGGCCCGAGTCCTTCAGCATCTTCTTGCCGAGGTCTTCGTTGGTGCCCTTCATGCGCACGACCAGCGGCACGTTCAGGTCGACGGCCTTGCACGCTGCGATCACGCCTTCGGCGATGGTGTCGCAGCGCATGATGCCGCCGAAGATGTTGACCAGGATCGCCTTGACCTTCGGGTTGCCGAGCATGATCTTGAAGGCCTCGGTGACCTTCTCGGCGGTCGCGCCGCCGCCCACGTCGAGGAAGTTGGCCGGCTCGCCGCCGAACAGCTTGATCGTGTCCATCGTCGCCATCGCGAGGCCGGCGCCGTTCACCAGGCAGCCGATGTTGCCGTCGAGCTGGATGTAGGCGAGGTCGAACTTGCTGGCTTCGATCTCGGCCGGGTCTTCTTCGTCCAGGTCGCGGTACGCGACGATCTCGGGGTGGCGGAACAGCGCGTTCGCGTCGAAGTTGAACTTCGCATCCAGCGCGATCAGGTTGCCCTGGCTGTCGCAGTTCAGCGGGTTGATCTCGACCAGCGACGCGTCGGTCTCCATGTAGCAGCGGTACAGGTCCTGGAAGATCTTGACGGCCTGTGCATGCGAGCCTTCGGGCAGGCCGATCGCGCTGGCGATCTTCTTCGCCTGCGCGTCGCCCAGCCCGGTGAGCGGGTCGATCAGTTCGGTGATGATCTTCTCGGGCGTGCTGTGCGCGACCTCTTCGATGTCCATGCCGCCTTCGCTCGACGCGATGAACGCGACCTTCTGCGAGGCGCGGTCGGTCACCAGCGAAACGTAGTACTCCTTCTTGATGTCCGCGCCCTCTTCGATGTAGAGGCGGCGCACCTTCTGGCCTTCGGGGCCGGTCTGGTGGGTCGTCAGCTGCATGCCGAGGATTTCGGTCGAGAGCCTCTCAAGATCGGCCATCGAGCGCGCGAGCTTCACGCCGCCGCCCTTGCCACGGCCGCCGGCATGGATTTGCGCCTTCACGACCCAGACCGGGCCACCCAGCTTCTGTGCGGCCTCGTTGGCTTCGCGCACGCTGAACGCGGGGTAGCCGCGCGGAACCGGCACACCGAACTGGCGCAGGATTTCCTTGCCTTGGTACTCGTGGATCTTCATGGTCGGGTCTCTCGGACTTTCAGTTTTCGGAAGTGACGGCAGCCGCGTCGCTCGAGGGCGGGCTGTTGGCGGGAGCGCTGTTCTGCGGCGCTCGATACCAGCGCGGGTAGTAAGTCTTGACGGCCGGCCCATCGGCGCGCAGCGCATGGCAGCGATCGATCTGGAACGGTTGGGTGCTGTCGGCGCCGTCGCCCCGGGTATCGATCACCTCGCCGGCGAAAGCCTGCACCACGGCCGTCGGCAGCGCCTGCGTCAGCTCGGTGATGTGCGTACACCCCTGCACGCCGCCCAGCCGCTGCTTCACGGCGTGTCGGAAGCCCTTCATCAGGTTCAATCCGACCAGTCGGCCGTAGACGTCGCCGTAGCTGTTGCACTCGCCGGGATACGGCATCGCGCGCGTCTCGGCGCCGGCTTCGACGACGTTGAAGGCTTCGTCTACGACGAGGCGCAGCAACATGTCGTGGATCGGCGCGCCGGCGGGCAACATGCCCGTGGCCATGCGGGTTTCGCTCGGGCGAACGTCGGTGATGTGGGCGTCGACTTCCCACAGGCCGTTACCGCGCGCGTAGATCTGCACGTCGATGCGGCGGCGGTGTTTGAGCTGGCGGTCGCTGGCTGCGGTAGGCAAGGCCATCGGTGGGCGGAGGCGAAGTGGCGGAGGAGGAACGTGGCTGCGCTTCGGCGCCGGTCCAGGCAGGCGGTGACGCATGCAGACCGGCAAATCAGCCGGCGAATGTAGCATGCTGCTTTGCACCATCGCTGACGCCGGGATGACGACGGCCGGTGCGTACCGGTGGCGCGTCTGACCTCAGACGTGCTCGTCGTCGGCGTCGGCCGGGTTGCGCAATGCGCGCCCGATCACCTCCGGCGAGAAGCCGCGTCCGGCCAGGAATCGCGCCTGCTTGGCGCGCTCGGCCGCACTGGCCGGCCGGGCCGCGAACCTGCGGTCTCTCACCGCGCGGGCGCGTTGCAGTTCGCTTTCGTTCAGCGCCAACGCCGCCTCGGGCGACAGCGCGACCTGGTGCTGCTTCAGTTCCTGGCGGATGCGCCGGTTGCCGAAGCGGGCGGCACGCGCATGCACGCGCGACTCGACGAAACGCGCTTGCGACAGATACTGATGCGCTTCCAGCCAGTCGAGCAGCGCTTCGACACGCGCCGAGGGCGACAACTCGGCGGGTGGCGAACCCGCCTCGGTGGCTAGCGCGTCTTCAGACACTGCAAGTGGCAGCAGCTTGCGCCGCAACTCGGCGCGGCTTTGCTCGCGCTGCGCGAGCCACTGCAAAGCGCGACCCTTCAACGAACGAGGCGACTTCACCGTCAACGCACGCCAACCCGCCGCGGCCTACTCCTTGACGACTTTCAGCTTGGCCGGCTTCTCGTCGGCCAGCCCGGCATCCGCGAGCAACCGAATGCCGGCGGCCTCGCGCACCTTGTTCTCGATCTCGAACGCGAGCGCGGGGTTCTCGCGCAGGAACTCGCGGGCGTTGTCCTTGCCCTGGCCGATCTTCTCGCCGTTGTAGGCGTACCAGGAGCCGCTCTTCTCGAGCACCTTCTGCTCGACGCCCATGTCGATCACCTCGCCTTCGCGGCTGATGCCCTGGCCGTAGAGGATGTCGAACTCGGCGGTCTTGAACGGCGGCGAGACCTTGTTCTTGACGACCTTGACCTTGGTCTCGTTGCCGATGACCTCTTCGCCCTTCTTGATGCTGCCGATGCGACGGATGTCGAGCCGCACCGAGGCGTAGAACTTGAGCGCGTTGCCGCCGGTGGTGGTTTCGGGCGAGCCGAACATCACGCCGATCTTCATGCGGATCTGGTTGATGAAGATCACCATCGTGTTGGTGCGCTTGATGCTGCCGGTGAGCTTGCGCAGCGCCTGGCTCATCAGACGGGCCTGCAGGCCGGGCAGCGAATCACCCATCTCGCCTTCGATCTCGGCCTTGGGCGTGAGTGCGGCGACCGAGTCGACCACCACCAGATCGACCGAGCCGGAGCGCACCAGCGCGTCGACGATCTCGAGCGCCTGCTCGCCGGTGTCGGGCTGGCTGATCAGCAGGTCTTGCAGGTTGACGCCGAGCTTCTGCGCGTAGCCGATGTCGAGCGCGTGCTCGGCATCGATGAAGGCGCAGGTGCCGCCGACGCGCTGCATCTGGGCGATGACCTGCAGCGCGAGCGTGGTCTTGCCGCTCGACTCCGGGCCGTAGATCTCGACGACGCGGCCGCGCGGCAGGCCGCCGACGCCGAGTGCCATGTCGAGACCCAGCGAGCCGGTCGAGACGACCTCGATGTCTTCGATCACCTCGCCTTCGCCCAGGCGCATGATCGTGCCCTTGCCGAACTGCTTCTCGATCTGAGAGAGCGCTGCCTGCAAGGCCTTGGCTTTTTCGGTGTTGAGGGCGGTCGGGGTGGGCGAAGCGGCTTTTGCGGTAGCGTCCAAGGGGTTCTCCTGAAGTTGCTCGCATTATGTCCAAAGCTGGATATTTGTACAGTACCCACATCCGGCTTTTTTGGGCCGCTCCCTACAATGAAGGCCCGACCGGACAGGAGACCCGAATGCGCATCCTGATCGCCGAAGACGACCAAGTGCTGGCCGACGGCCTGCTGCGCTCGCTGCGCAATGCCGGCTATTCGGTCGATCAGGTTGGCAGCGGCACGGAGGCCGATGCGGCGCTGTCGTCGCACGAGTTCGACCTGGTGATCCTCGACCTCGGGCTGCCGAAGCTGCATGGGCTCGAGGTGTTGCGCAAGCTGCGCGCGCGGGGGGCGAGCGTGCCGGTGCTGATCCTGACCGCGGCCGACAGCGTCGAGCAGCGCGTCAAGGGCCTCGATCTCGGTGCCGACGACTACATGGCCAAACCTTTCTCGCTGCAGGAACTGGAAGCGCGGGTCCGGGCGCTGACGCGGCGCGGCCTGGGCACGGCCTCGGCAGTGATCAAGCATGGGCCGTTGAGCTTCGACGCGACCGGGCGGGTTGCCTACATGAACGACCAGATGGTCGAGCTCTCGGCACGAGAACTGAGCCTGCTCGAAGTGCTGCTGCAGCGCGCCGGCCGGCTCGTCAGCAAGGATCAGCTGGTCGAGCGCTTGTGCGAGTGGGGCGAAGAGGTCAGCAACAACGCGATCGAGGTCTAC
>Ga0075023_100000369_pt1 | contig 11254 bp, 8 predicted proteins | sample Str014_FD_71388 | JGI IMG/M metagenome (GOLD analysis project Ga0075023, IMG submission 71388) | Freshwater sediment microbial communities in response to fracking from Pennsylvania, USA - Straight Creek_MetaG_SC_2014 | ecosystem: Environmental > Aquatic > Freshwater > Creek > Sediment | place... | reverse complement strand
GGCGTGATGACAAAGCTCTGGGTTGGCATGGTGGCATGTGTGGTGCTTGCGGGCGGTTTGGCGGTCTACGGAACGCAAGCCCAAGCCGTTGGCGGCACATGCGGTGCGCAGGCATTTGTACCTGCAACCCATGGGGCAACCCCGCCGATCACCACGGCGACGGGATTGCGTTTCCAGACAGTGAAAAAGGGTGAAGGTAACAAGCCGAGCGACGCAGATGTGGCCTTGATTGGGTATAAGGGCTCACTCTCTAACGGGACTGTATTTGATTCCAACGAACGTGCGCCGCTGCCGGTTGCGGCTGTCGTCCCCGGGTTCAGCGAAGCACTCAAGCTCATGCAGCGGGGCGGAAGCTATCGCATGTGCATCCCCGCCAAGCTTGGCTATGGCGAGAAGGTGCCACCGGGCGGACCTATTCCCCCAAACAGCATATTGTTGTTCTCGGTCAACATGCTCGATTTCAAGAGCCGTGCTGAAATCGAAGCGATGCAACAGCAAATGCGCCAGATGCAGGGCCAGCACCCAGAGATGGGCGCGCCGCCACAGGGCCAGATGCCACAGGGTCAGCTTCCACAAAATTAATCGGTAAAGCGTAATGCGCTACCCTACCGCACGTTATCATGCGGTAGGACGTGCGGACAGTTTATCCCGCTTGCGTCAGGATAGGCAAAGATCGAACGCGCTTGCCTGTGATCGAAAATAGCGCATTCGCGAGTGCAGGCCCGACCGGCGGTAGGCCAGGCTCACCCAACCCCCCCACGGGCGCATCGCTCTCGATGAAATGGGCATCCACGGCAGGCGCGTCGGCCATTTTGAGAATCGGATAGTCGGTAAAGCTGTTCTGATCCACGGCCCCGCCCGTTAACGTGATCGCCTCACCCAGTGCCGCCGACAGCCCCATGTTGATGCCGCCAATAACTTGTGCCTCGCCATTCTTGGGGTTTACTGTCGTTCCGCAGTCAACCACAGCATAGACTTTATGCACCTGCGGCGTGCCGTCGGGTTTCAGCGAAGCCTCCACAACTTCAGCGACGATGGTGCCAAACGACTCGACAATCGCGATGCCGCGCCCCATGCCCTTTGGCAATGGCGTGCCCCAGCTCGCGCGCTTTGCCACTTCGTCAAGTACCGCCACGTGTCGCGAGCCGGGCTTCAGATGCGCGCGACGAAATTGATAGGGGTCTTGTCCGGCTGCTGCCGCGAGTTCATCAATGAAGCTCTCGTTCCAAAAACCGTGCTGCGTGTTGTTGACTGAGCGCCAATACGCATCCACTTGGTTGCTGATATATTTGTGATGATGGCGCGCAGTGGCGGGGACGTTATAAATAAACAGCGCCTCGGCTTCTGCATCGGTAAATTGGGCGTAATCAGTTTGCCAAGCCTTGATTTTACCGTCTGCCCCGAGCGCGGCTTTCAGATGCGCAGCACATTGCGGACGATAAGCCCCTTGCTTGACATCCTCTTCGCGGGACCAAATGATTTTGACAGGATAATCAACTTGCTTCGCCACCTTGGCGATTTGTTCCAGAATCTGCGAATATGGCGGAAAGCGCCGCCCAAAGCCGCCACCCATAATCATCGTGTGGAAGGTGACATTGTCCCAGTTGAGATCAGCCGCCTTGGCAATCGCCGCATGCGCCGACAGCGGATCTTGCGTCCCCCCCCAGACGTCGAGCCTGCCGTCTTTATAATGACCGGTGAGGGCGAACGGCTCCATCATCGCTTGGTGGAGGAAGGGGACGCGATAATCCGCTTCAAGGACTTTGACGTCCTTGGCACCAAGTGCCGCCCCCACGTCACCCGAACCGCCCGTGTTGTCGGGCTTGCCGCTTTTGATGAGTGCAGCTTGGGCGTCATAAATGCTTGCGCTGGTGAGGGTGCCATGACCACCGTCGCTGAATTTCGGCTGCAAGGCGCGAACACCCTTAAGTGCGGCCCAATAGCCGGTGGCCACCACGACAACGGCGTCATCGAGGTTGATCACTCTTTCGACACCTTTGATCGCCATCGCCGGAGCCGGATCGACCGAGACCAGCTTGCCGCCGCGTACTGGGGCCGCCATCACCGTTGCAACGCGCATCTCGGGGAGATGAAAATCGATACCATATTGTGCGCGGCCATCGACCTTCGAGGGAATATCCATTCGGTCGATCGGTTTACCGATCAGCTTATAGTCCTTGCGCTCTTTGAGTTTGACATCGAGATTGAGCGTCCGCGCGGCGGCGTCTTCGGCGAGTGCGCCGTAGGTCAGAGATTTGCCTGATTTGGCGTGACTGATGACGCTGTTAGCTGCGCTCAGTTCGGCAATAGGCACGCCCAGCCGCCCAGCCGCGGTTTCGAGCAGCGCTTGGCGCGCGGCAGCCCCGACCACACGAGCACTAAACTGGCCGGTAAAGCGGATAGCTGTCGAGCCGCCAGTGATTTGCAGGTTAAGCCCGCGCGCAAGCAGCCCCATCAATGATGCGGGTAGCATATCGATCAATTCTGGATGGCTCGATGTGCTTTTAAGAAACCCCTTTCCCAGCGCTACGTTCGCAAAGGCTGGATCGGCCGGCGCCTGTTCAACACTCACATGCGACCAATCCGCATCAAGTTCGTCGGCAAGCATTTGCGCCAGCGCGGTCTGTGACCCTTGGCCGAAATCGATATGCGGCGAAAAAAGCGTAATCGAGCCATCGGCCGCAATTTTGAGCCAGGTTGCGAATGAGGCTTCACCCGCTTTGGTCGTGAGCGCGACCGCGCGCGAGGCTTCGTGCCAGTCCATGCCGACAACCCCAAAAACCCCGGCACCGATGACGGCGGCGCCGCCATACAGAAAATGTCTGCGCTTGATTTTCATGCTGCTTCTCCCGCAGTCTGACCTTGCTCTGAAACGGCGTGAATCGCCTCTCGAATGCGTGTGTACGTGCCGCAACGGCAAATGTTCGTCATTGCCGCATCGATTTGCGCATCGGTGGGGTGGGGACTTGTTGTGAGCAAAGCCGCCGCCGCCATCAATTGGCCGGACTGACAATACCCACATTGCGGCACCTGATGGGCAATCCATGCGGTCTGGAGCGGATGGGGCGCCTTTTCATTGCCCAAGCCTTCGATCGTCGTGATCGACTTGCCAGCGACCTCGCTCACCGCGACGCTGCACGAGCGCATGACTGTGCCGTCGATATGCACACTGCACGCGCCGCACGCGGCTATTCCGCAACCGAACTTGGTTCCCGTGAGCTGCAACTCCTCACGCAGCACCCACAATAATGGCGTATCAGGTTCAGCGTTGATGCTAACGGCTTTGCCGTTGACGCGCGTTTCGATGGGCATATTGAGTCACTCCTTCAATCGCGACCAACTATAGTCTTTCAACGCGCAGCGGCAAGCCGTCACGCGGTTTGGGAATCGGAAAAACCTGCCATTTTTCGCCCGCGTGCGCATCGAGCACAATGCGGTGTTCGCGCAGCAGGTGAAAGAAAAAGATTTTGGTTTGCATATAGGCAAAATGGAGCCCGAGGCACATATGTGCCCCTCCACCAAACGGCACCCAAGCATATTTGTGCCGCGTATTTGCGTTCTCGGGCAAGAAACGCAGCGGATCAAAGTGTTCGGGTGAAGGCCAATACGCATCCATCCGGTGCGTAAATTGCGGATTAATACTCACCCATGTCCCTGCTGGAATCTCATGGCCTTGGAACTCGAAGCGTTTAAGCGCGCGGCGCGGAAATGACGGCACGGGTGCCATTAACCGCAAGGACTCTTTGAACACATATTCAGTAAGCGGCATTTCGCTTAATTGTGCATAGGGCAGCATGACGTCATCAGCACCCAATCGCATATGCTCATCGCGCAGCCGGTCTTGCCATCCGGGATTCTCGCCGAGCCGGTACATCATCGACGAAATTGAGGACGACAGCGTATCGTGCGCCGCCATCATCAAGAAGTTCATATGGTCCATAATCTCTTGGTCAGTGAGCAATTGGCCGTTGTCGTGTTGCGTGTTGCACAATTGGCTGAACATGTCGCTGCCACCGCTCTTGCGACGTTTGGGGATTTCGCGCGCGAAAAACGCCATCATGAACGCACGGCCTTTGACGCCTTTCGCCATAAGTGTACCTGGCCAAGGCTTGCGGATAACAGCGATTGAGGCCGCAACCATATCAATAAAAGCACGGTTGATATGGTCCGCTTCCGGCCCAAGCTCGATCCCCAAGAAAGACTCAGCGGCTAAATCGAGCGTGAGTTGCTTGATCGCCGGATAAAATTTGAAATGAGTGCCGCTCCAAGCCTGAACACGAGTCTTGATGCCCACGTTCAACGCGTTAGCATAATGTATCATCGGCTCAGTTTTGAACGCGACTCCGAGCGCTTTGCGATGAGCGCGGTGAAGATCATAGTCCATCAACATCAGCCCACGCGGGAAAAGCAAATGAAGCAGGGGTGTCCAGCCTTGGTCCGATGAGAAAATCTTCTCGCGGTCGAGCATCACGACCTCGTTGGCATCGGGCCCCAGCATGTTGACGATCCAATCGCCGAAAACATGACTCCGGTAAACGGGACCAAACGCTTCATGACAGGCTGTCGCATGCGCGACGGGATCATCGAGAACTTTGAGCGTGTTGCCGACAAACGGCAGCCCGCCAGAACCCGGGAGATGTTCGAGAGCCCGAGACGGCACGCGCGGCAAAAAATCGGGATCGAGCGCGTCAGCAAACACAGCCACTTTATTCTCCTCACCTCGGTAAGTGGCACCGTATGGATTATTGACACTGCTGTAAAGTTGTTGTCACTGAGGCTGTGGCCCGATCACGGTATTAACCCGATGTTACCGATGTGTCGCTAAACACTCCAAATGTCCACGACTTTGGCAGCACCGGCGCGACCCTCATGGTTTGATCGCCTTATTGTTCTCGCCTTGATTGCGCTGGGCCTTTCGGGCTGTGCACAACCTACCGACACGTCCAGCACGCTCTATGCGACGTCGATTGATAAGGCCTACGCCATTCTTGCCGCGACGGATTTGCCACCGGATATATTTGGCGGCGAGGCAATATTTAACGATGGCGCCCCGAATAAGCTCGAAAGCCCAACAGGCAGTGTGACGTGGCAATTTGAGCGGCGCGGTACGCCGCTGGTGTTGGCGCAAGTGTTTTTGAGGTCGGAAGGTGGTGCCACGCGCATTTCGACCGCCGTTGTGGCGGCGAACCCCGCTCAGACGTCCGATGCGGCGATGAAAGAGCTGGTTTCGGCCGTGGAAGCCAGCCCCGTCCTACGGGAAGTGCTTCGCGAAAATCTGGCTGAGTTTGTCGATGCAACGCTGAGTGCGCGCGCGGCCGATCCCCAGCGCGGCGGCGGGGCATTTGCGGCGAGCCATCAGGCCGAACTTGCCACCGAACGGCAAACGCTGCGGGACGTGCTGGCAAAACTGAAGAGCAAGCCAGTAGCGCCGATGTCAAACGCCGCGCTACCCACGAGGGCGATGGCGGGGTCCACTGAATTTGGAGCGCCGATGCTCGATGCACGGCCAACGACCGATGCAATTCCGCAGGAACAGGGGGCCTCGTCGCCGAACGCCGCCGCACCGGCGGCGCCACCGCAACCCATCGCTCACGACGCTCCACCGACCGAAATTCATCTCAATCCAAAGGCGCCGATCATCCGATGACGATGAATTTCGAGGCGACCGCTGCGTCAGCAGCGACACAGTGCACCGTAAATTGGTCTCGGCCCCTTTTCTAAGTGCCAATAGTGCGATATGGCACTGCAATTAATCAACCACCACGGAGATAATGTTATACGTCCGCCCCTGATCCGTCGCCCCGCGACGCCAACGCCGATGCCGCTCAATGGTCCGCGTTTTAACGAATATATTCAATCGCCCAAAGTGCGGGTGATCGACGAAAATGGCGAAAATCTGGGCGTGATGTTCACGCGTGAAGCGATGGAGCAAGCGAATGAGCTTGGTCTGGATTTGGTCGAAGTCTCGCCGAATGCCGATCCGCCGGTTGCGAAATTTCTTGACGTCGGCAAGTTCAAATACGAAGCCCAGAAAAAAGCTAATCAGGCGCGCAAGAGCCAGAAGACCCAAGAAATCAAAGAAATCAAGATGCGTCCCAACATCGACGATCATGATTATGAGACCAAGATGAAGGCTGTGCACCGCTTTATCGATGAGGGCGATAAAGTGAAGATCACGCTGCGCTTTCGCGGGCGCGAGTTGGCGCATGGCCAATTGGGGATGAACTTGCTCAAGCGGGTACAAGACGATGCCGCTGAATACGCGAAAGTTGAGGCCCATCCGCGCATGGAAGGCCGCCAGATGCTCATGGTGCTCAGCCCGAAGTAAGGTGTCTGCCCCTTCCGGAGTGGGAAGGGGCGAACAGGCCTTTATTTTCCGTCTTCGACCTTCATGCCCAGTCCTTCTAACTGCGGCCGCACTTTTGCAGCGTCTCCAACGACGACGAACACCAGCTTGCCGGGATCGAAGTTGGCGCGGGCCACGGCATCGAGTGCGGCGGGGGTGATACCCAAATATTTGGCGGGCAGCTTCGTGTAATAATCATCGCTGCGCCCAAAATTGATGATCGATTGGAGGCCGCCCATGACCGCATCGGCAGTTTCAAACCGGCCTGGCAATTCGCGGATACTGCCATTGATTGTGCGATCAAACTCAGCCGCAGTCACGCCCTTGGGCCCCAGAAATTCGCGTGTATCGGCAATGATTGCCTTGATCGATTCTCCGGTCTTGTCAGCCTGGACTTCGGCGGTATCGGTAAACGCAATTTGATTCAGGTTATTACTAATCGCCGACCGTGTTCCATATGACCAGCTCTTGGCCTCGCGCAAATCGGCATTAATCCGAGACAGAAAACTGCCACCCAGCACGTCATTCGCGGCCCGCAGCGTCACCAAATCATCGCGCCCCGTTCCACGAAGTATGTGCCCAGCGACGATGTAAGACTGTGGGGCATTGGCACGGTCGATGAGAATGATGCGTGGCGCGGGTGCCGGAGTCGTGATGCTGAAATCCTTGAGTGGTTTGGCAGTTTCTGGCGCCTTCCAACCACCAAATCGGGCTTCGAGCAGCGGTTGGAGCGTTGCGAGATCGGTGTCGCCCACTACGAGAATTTTCGCTGTGTCAGGCCGAATCCAATTTTGGTAAGTCGTGCGCAAATCTTCAGATTTGAGGGTTTGGACAACATTCGCAGTCCCCAATCCGCTTCCTGAACGACCATAAGGATGGGACGCGCCATAAAGTGCCGTCGCGATTGCCCGACGTGCAGGCTCCGCCGGGCCCTTATTTGCGGCATCAATCGCCGCCAATCGCTCGTTACGTAGACGATCAATTTCCGCCGGTGCGAAGGCGGGATGGAGCGTTATGTCCGCCAACAAATCAAGCGACGCGGGCAGATTGGGCGCGAGCGCTGAAAGTGTAATACCCGTGGTATCAAGTGACGCCCCTGTTGAGATATGCGCCCCCAGTGCTTCGCTATCCTCCGCAATTTTCTGGGCGTTGCGGCTGGCGGTTCCCTGCGCCAAGACATTGAGCATGAACGACTGGGTGCCGAGCCTGTCCGCTGCATCTGCCGCAAAACCCGCATCGAATTGGAGGGCAACCTCAACCGTCGGCACAGTGGCGCGACGGGCGAAATAAATCGGGATGCCGTTGCTCAAAGTTGTGCGTTCAATAGCAGGGAAGCTGAGGCTCGTGGAGGGCGTGACCGGCGGTGGTGTTGCGCGGTCGGCTGTGACGACGCTTGGGCTGAGGTCTTCACCCTTGGTCGGCATTGTTGTCCGCTGTGAGGCTTCAACATAGGCTTCGCGCGTGCCCGGCTCAATAATGATCGTCAATGCCGGGCGGCGGAGCCATTTGCGTGCCGCTGTCACAACCTCGGACGGGGTCGCCGCCGCAATTTCGGAGAGTTGTTTGCGATAATGCCCCGCGTCATTAGCGTACGTAAGGTCCTCACCCAGTGATTGCGCTTTGCCCGAAACCGATTCGAACGCCTTGATATAGGCTTCAACCTGGCGTGTGGCTGCGCGATTAACCTCATCGCGCGTTGGACCCTCGGTCAAGAATTTGGCCACGACGGCATCGAGCGCCTTACCCGCTGCGACGGTATCCCCGCCGGGCTTTACGTCCACCGTTACCGTAAAGATGCCGATCTTTTCAAACAGCTCGGCTTCAGCACTGACGTCAACGGCGACTTGTTGCGTGCGCACCAGCGCGTTGTCAAAACGCGAACTTGCCAACCCCCCTAGCACAGAGGCGGCGAGTGTTAACGCAGTCGCGTCTTTAGCATAAGCGCCCGGCACGGCCCATTGCCGGGTAATGCGCGTGGTGGCGACCTGATCCTTCAGCGTAAGGGTCTTCGGCGCAGCGAGTGTCGGGATGGGGACGATCGGATGTACGACAGCTGGCCCGCGCGCGAGCCCACCAAACCAATGCGAGACCTTTTCCTTTGCGGTGGCGAGGTCGATGTCACCGGCCAAGACGAGCACGGCATTGTTCGGCCCGTAATGCTCACGAAACCACGCACGCACATCGGTCATCGCCGCGCCATCTAAATCGGCCATCGAACCGATGGTGGTGTGGTGATAGGGGTGGCCAGCAGGGAAGAGGGAGTCGACCACGGCATATTCGACCAAACCGAACGGCTGATTGTCGCCACGACGCTTTTCGTTTTGGACGACGCCGCGCTGAATATCGAGCGCAGACTGCGGCAGCGCTTGCAGCAAATAGCCCATCCGGTCGCTTTCGATAAACAATGCGCGATCCAATGCGCCGGTGGGAACCGTCTCAAAATAGTTGGTGCGGTCAAAATAAGTGGTACCGTTGAGGTTGGTCGCACCGAGCTTGTCGAACTGTTCGATCACCGAGCCGGGTGCATGTTCAGAGCCTGCAAACATCAGGTGTTCAAACAAATGTGCGAAGCCCGTTTTGCCCTTTGGTTCATCCTTTGAGCCAATGTGATACCAAACAGTAAGCGCCACCACCGGTGCTTTACGATCGGTATGCACCACAACGCGCAGCCCATTGGGAAGGGTAAATTGCTGATAGGGAATGTCGACGCGTTCAACTAATGAAGAAAGCGGCGTCGGCGCGGCGTGAAGCGGCGTGAGGCCGGAGAGAGCAAGCAGAGCAACAAACAGTTTCGAGCGCATCAAAAAATCCTTAACTACGGTATGCCGCTAAACTATCATGCCAATTGCGCCGCGCAACCATGTTTTAACTTTGTGATATTATCATGCGCTGATGAGTGTGAATCGATCCATTTTTTGTCTGACGCTGGCGGTGCTCACGCTCGTCGGCTGTCACAGCGCCCCGGCCAAAAAGAGCATTGAGGCGCTCGACAAGGAGTTGACCAGCGCGAACGCGGCGGACCCCGCTGTGAAGGGCGCGCTGGAAGATCAGATCATGGTCGACCCACAACTTGCGGCAAAGGCGAACATTCATAATATTCGCCCGCCCGATGAGCCGTTTTCTGGCCCACTGCCGCCCAGCGAGCGACACACGATCGGCGAGGGAACCGTGCCGCCGACGCTCGGCCAGCGCGCGATGGCCGCAGGTGCCGCAGGGTGCGATCTCCGGGTCGCGTATTCGGCACTGTGGGCAACTAAGCTTCCGGCAGACGTGCCGATCTATCCGCAAGGCCATGTGTCTGAGGCCGCGGGCAGCGACACACCAACCTGCCATTTACGCGTTGTGAGTTATGCGTCGAGCGCATCGCCGCAATCGGTCGCCGATTTTTATACGACTCACGCACGCGACGCCGGGTACTTTGTTACGCAGGCTGGTGATACGCTGATCGGCACGCGCAAAAAGGACGGCGCCATGTTTCAAATTATCGCCGCAGCAACGCCGTCGGGCGGTTCTTCGGTTGATGTGGTGAGCAACGCCGGACGCTAAGCCGCGTTCCGCCGAACGCCGAGCGGTTCGATCACCTGTTCGATTTCGGCGATCGTCGCGGTAAAGCTCGGACGTAACTGGGCAATGTAACTAATCAGCTCAGTCGGGGATTGGCGGAGTTCAACGCAATCGCGGGCAACATATTCGATATGTGCCGCAAGCCGCCCAAGTTGCACGGCACCAATGTGAAGCGCTTCGCCCTTGATACAGTGCGCTGGCGCGATGAGTTGCGCGGCCGATTGATTACGAATAGCGCTCTGTATCTGGAGAACCGACTTTTCGCCATCCTCCAAAAAATAGCCGTATACCCGCGGAAAACTGTCACCCAGCGCCGTGCGCGTGCGTTCAAATATGCGCCAATCTATCACCACGTCGACTGCCAATGCCATTGCTCGCCCCACAAAAATCGCTTGATCGACAGCGCGATAGCGGGATTTGCGTTAAGGGATGGTAATATAAATCACCGCTTTGGAGTAAGCGTGAACCCAGGCCCTAATGCGGTTGTGGTCTCAGACATGTCCATTCCGTGTTCGCCAGCAAATGCCGCGAGTTCGTGCGGCGCGATCGGATCGTCGGTGATGACGGTTGCGGTGCACCGGCCGTGCTCACGGAGCGCTTTCGCAACGCGTAAAACGGGCCAGGGGCAAGTTAAGCCTCTGGTATCAATCAGCATCTTTGCTGCCGTACGGATTTTTGGGGGCACGCAGCGTCAGCCGCACCGGCACCGCGCCGAACCCAAGATCACGCCGAATTCCATTCACCAAATAGCGCCGATAGCTCTCGGGCAGTTGGTCCACTCTGGTGCCAAAGATCACAAAGCTGGGCGGTCGGGTTTTAATTTGGGTGATGTAGCGCAACTTTATCCGCCTGCCACCTGGCGCGGGCGGTGGATTGGTCTCAATTGCCTTTTCAAACCACCGGTTCATCGCGCCAGTGCTCACACGCTGGCTCCAAGCCTCGCGGGTGTCAAATGCGGCCTGTAAAAGCTGGTCGATCCCGCGTCCCGTGGCGGCGGACACCGTGAGCAGCGGAACACCGCGCACTTGGCTGAACCCCTCCTCAAGCGCCGCGCGAACGCCTTGGAACAGCGACGAGCCATTTTCGGCGACATCCCATTTGTTGAGCGCGATAACGAGCGCGCGCCCCTCGGAGAAAATCTGATCGGCAATCCTTAAATCCTGCGCCTCCAGCCCACGAGTCGCATCGAGCAATAAAACCACGACTTCGGCGAAATCAATCGCGTGTTTGGTGTCGGCTGCGGAGAGCTGCTCAAGCTTATCCTCGACCTTTGATTTCTTGCGCAACCCCGCAGTGTCGATCAGGCGGACTTCGCGTAGCCCTGCGTTCGGCGCGCGCCAATGC
>Ga0075023_100000368_pt1 | contig 11255 bp, 7 predicted proteins | sample Str014_FD_71388 | JGI IMG/M metagenome (GOLD analysis project Ga0075023, IMG submission 71388) | Freshwater sediment microbial communities in response to fracking from Pennsylvania, USA - Straight Creek_MetaG_SC_2014 | ecosystem: Environmental > Aquatic > Freshwater > Creek > Sediment | place... | reverse complement strand
GATAAAGATCATCCACGAGGCCTTAAAGGCGCGTCCCATCCATTTCGCAGCTTCAACACTTAAAGTTTCGAACACCATCGCAAAACGACCTTTCATCGTAAGAGCCAATTTATAGCTGATCCGGTTGGCTGAGCCATTGGCCCAATTCATTTTGTAGCTTTCATCACCAATGCGGAAATCATAAAGACGACCAGTCTCCACACACCATTTGAAACAATCCACCAATAGCAAAACCCCTGGCGAGAATTGTTCAAAGGCAGGGTCATAGACCGTGATCCAACCTTCAAAACGCACCCGGTCAATCATCCCAATTTTGCAGGCGATCAGTTTTCCGTTGTGGCGCATGGTCATCACACACAGGTGTGCTTCCGGCTTTTTCAAATTTCCATAGTCAACCAGAAAATCCCGAAACGCTGGCCTTGTAATGAAATCATTTTCCATCTTCTTGCGACGCATCCATTCGACCTTTTGCGCCAACGCCCAATCAATGGCCTCAATGCGCTCAGCACCGGATGTATCAAGCTTCACTTCCACAGCGCCCAGCTCCTCCAAGCGGCGGCGACGACGGCTGGTGCCTGTGCGCAAGCTTGATTTCAGCGATTTCCAATAGCTGTCGAAATCTGCGAATGCCGAAAAGTCCAACAAGGGCGAAGCAAGCTTATGGGCGCGCTTGTGGAACTTCGTAGTCTGCAAAGCGGCCTGGCGCGCTGATCCTTCGTTGACGAACGGAACATCAAGGCGATCCGCTTTTCCTTTTTTTGCAATCCAATTCATCGCAGCTGCATAGAGTTCAGCGGCAGATTCATCAGGGTCAACCAACACACTGTCATATTCTGTGGCACCGGAGTTGAGCGCACACAGATTGCGGACACCATTTTTGCGCGTCTCCAACATGGGCCAGACCATCACCAATTTGCCCGCGCGGCGCAGTGTGTAGATGTGCAGCTTCGCTCTGGACTTCTGGCGCCAGGCTGTCTTGCAATAGGCAAAGCTCTGCGAGGCATAAGCACCAGGAACGCGCAGCCACAATGCATCCCACTCTGTTTCGAGTGCGGCAAACTTGCGCTCGTCTTCAACCACTTCAATGCTTTCACCATCAGACATTGGCAAGGCCACTGAAAGCACCTGCCGTGGAATGAAATAGGCAAAGGCGCCGAGCACCAAGGATTGCACCACAAACACCGCTGCAGCCACGGCTAGGATGTTGAATTGCGCACCAATGACAAGGGCCACCATCAGCAAGGCGGTATTCCCCAATTGCCATTTGAGCTCAATGCCAGGGCGGCCCAATGCCTTGAGCAATTGTGAGCACAGGCTGGCAAAGGGGCGCATAATTGCTGAAAGGCAGATGAGCATTAGGACAGGAACGGCCTCCACCCATTTCTGCCCAAACACGATCGGAACATAAATCGGTGCCAGCGCTACTTGGGCGATGATCAGTGGCAACACTGTGAACGAGATCGTGCGGCGGGTTTTTGCAAACCGGTCCGCAAGTGCTGCCGGATTATCACGCACCTGGCAAAGATGGGGGTACACCGCAACATCGGAGGCGCTGATCAGCCCCAATGTAATTCCCAAGCCGCCATTAAAGGCAAAATAATAGATGCCAAGGGCGTGGAGGCCAAGGAAGTAGCCGACAAGTAGGTTGTCAACGTTAGCCTGGAATGTGGTCAGCAACTCAACACCCATGACGTTGCGGCTGAAGCGCGCAATATCTTGCCAGCCATGAAAGCGCGAAACGCCAGCGATTTTCTTGGGCCGCCAGGAATGGCCAAAGCGCACAAAGCCGATCCAGATAGGTGCAACCAGAATCTTGGGGAGAATGATGGCCCAAAGACCGAAGCCAGAAACGGCAAAAATCGCCGTCAATATGTTGTCAACAACAACTTGCACAGCACCTGCCAGCGCGATGCGCCCAAGCCTGCCTTCGCGTTGTTGAAATGCTGATTGAATATTGCTCAATGGTGATGCCAAATAAATCAGCGACATCGCGGCAATGGGCAAGGCCAAACTCATGTTGTCATAGAATAGCGCCACCGGCACCGCCACCAAGAGCTGCACGACCATAAGCCCGAGGCAAAGCACCCAAGTCATGTGGTAAGCTGTCATTGCCACCACAGGCAAATCCTCGACTGATGCTTGAACCACTTTTGCCGAGATGCCGTTGCGGGTGAAAAGTGAGATGAACTCATAGACCGTCAAAACCAGCGCGGCGATGCCGTAATCTTGCGGCAACAACAATCGGCTGAGCAAGATTGTCGCGGCCAGCCGTGAGAAACGAATGGCCAGCTGCGCTGAACCCATGGAGCCGAGGTTGCGTGCAAAGTTGTTGGCCTTCAAAGCCTGCCATTTGGCGAAAAAGCCATGTGGTGCTGCAATCGTGCCCATGATTTATAGTCCCCGTCCAAGTACAACTGCGCCAGCAACAATGCCAAAGCTCTGCGCCAATTTTGCAATATTTGTCGTGCCGCTGTCGTAACAGGCCAGCGCATCGTTGGGCAGAATGTAGGGGTCATATTCATCACGGTCACCGTTGCGAACCAACTCTTCAATGTTGCGCTCAATCACAATGGATGTTCCAGTTGCCGGATTGCGCGAATACAAGACCGCGCTGCGATGGGCATTTGTGGTCTTGCTTCCGCCCACACAATTCATGCCAACCAAAGCCTGCAACATGCGCGTGCCATATCGCAGTGATCGGGTGTCTTTGTTGATGGCGGAATTGGCGTTTGAAAGTGCCGGCTCCGTGAGATTGGACATGAACACCATGGCACCGGGAGGCGAAACAGAAGATGGCTTCACCAGCCCTGATTGGAAGCAGCCGCGGCTCGGCACAGAAATCTGATCCCCTTCAAGAAGAACTCTGTCATCAAACACGCCGCCAATCAGAGCTTGGCGAAGGTCAATGATGAAGCGTTGCGATCCACGCTTGATTTCAACGCGTGATAAATCGGCATCGGGCCGCACACCACCCGCACTTTGCAGCGAATGTGAAATGCGACGGCCAACAGTGGCGGCACCGATGGCCTGTTCGCGCGCATTGTCATTATTATTGGAGATCGCAGAACCGCCGATTGTCACTTGCCCTGGTTCAAACACCGCCCCACTGACAAAGACACGAACGCCACCATAGTCGGCCAATCTCACAGAAACGGTCGGCACTGAATTGTAGAACTTGCCCACTTTCAGCGCCTGGATCACATCTGCTTCAACTTGCACGACTGATCGACCAAAGGCTGGCACGGAAATGAGGTTTTTGATCTTGAGGGTGCCGTCCCCCGATACTTCATATTTCCCTGAGAAGGCTTCATCATTGCTGATGTTGACCTCAACCAGGTCATTCGGGGACAACAGCTCATTGGTGAGAAAAGACACTGGTAGAGGTGAAACAGCGGCCTCGGGCGCACACTTGTCTGCATTGATATTGGCTGATGCGGGAATGATGCGCGGATCAAGAACGCCGCGCGTGCGGTATTCAGCCTGATATCCACCGCCGGTTGAAACAGGTTCAAGGTTGGTGATCTTGCTTTGTGACGAACAGCCAGCCAAGGCCACCAAAGATACACTCATGAGTGTCACGGTTAATTTGTGCTTAATCGTCGAGGTCTCAAATTTTTTGCCCATTGTCTTCCCCTGCTTGTACATGGGGACTATCTCAGAACTGCCGCTGCATTACCTTGGTGCAACTGGCATAAACAACTGCGCCTTTGCGACAAGTCCTCTCCAAAAGTATAGGTTTATTGGTTCAGGCTTGAATGGGATCTTCTTGAAAACCTCCACAAACAAAGGGTTTGATCTCATCTGGCCATCTATTGAGTGATCCCGTTTGAACAAGGAATCTATCCCTTCGTGTAGATCGGATGACCGTTTGCTGGGCATTCTGTGCCGTCGGGCAACTCAACAAAGTTTTGCAAAATGCTACCTTGTGGTCATCGGGCAAACATAAGCCGCAAGGAAATTCGATGAACACGCACACTTCAATGAGTGAAACAATTGTCGCCCCAAGGTTCAGCGTCATCATTCCATGTTGGAATGCCGCCAAGACCTTGCACGACACCCTTGATAGTCTGCGCGCGCAAAGCTTCACCAACTGGGAAGCCCTTGTTGTGGATGATGGATCAACCGACGAAACTCTTTCCATTATTAATGACTATTGCTCGCGTGATGGCCGCTTTCGCGCGCTGTCAACAAATCGCAAGGGGCCCTCAGCTGCCCGCAATCTCGCCGGCCTTTCTGTGGCTCGCGGCCGATATCTTGCATTCTTGGACAGCGATGATCTTTGGAAAACTGAAAAGCTTGCCCACACACAACTGTTCCTGGACGCAAAGCCAAACGTAGATGCCGTCTATGCACAGATCGCCTTTTTCAGGCTCTCCCATTTGAAGCCAGAAACATTTTCAACAGTCTATGACCGCCCTTTGAAGCCCATCGATTTCTTGCGCGACAATCCGGTCTGCACGATGTCAAACCTGATCATCAAGGCCGAAGTCTTCCAGCGCCACACGGGCTTTGATGAGACCATCGTGCACAATGAAGATGTGGAATTTCTGGTGCGCGCCACCGCCAACGGCGCTTGCATTGATGGCATGAACGAAAACCTAGTGTCATATCGCACAAGCCTGACTGGTTTGTCAGCCGATCTCGGCAAAATGCGTGCGGGTTGGTATAAGGCCGTTGACACGCTTCAAAACACGCCTGCGCGTTTGTCGCCGCAGGAAATCGCTGCGGCAGATGCCGGAAATCTTCGCTATCTCGCACGCCGCGCCTTGCGCACCGGCGCTCCAGGCTTTGAGGCGCTGCACATGGCGATGCAAGGTCTTGCGCGCTCACCACGATCATTTTTCAGTCCGCTTTGGCGCGGAGGGATGACCCTGCTTGGTGCAGTGGTCGCACCATTTCTTCCGCAATCAATTCGTAAATTGGCTTTCAGTCGTTAATTCGGGAAAACGCACATGCAAAACGAAAACCCAACCTTTAGTGTCGTGGTGCCAGCCTATAACGTGGCCGCAACAATCCACGAAACGCTGGTCGCCATCTCAAACCAAACATTGGCCGACTTCGAACTGATCGTGGTTGATGATGGCGCAACTGATTCAACGCCCGAAATTCTGAAAAATTATTCAGACATGCGCCTTCGTGTCATCCGCCAATCCAATCGCGGCCTGGCAGGCGCACGCAACACCGGAATCTTTCACGCCAAAGGCAAATACATCGCCTTCTGTGATGCCGACGACGTTTGGGAACCAGAAAAGCTCGAACTTCACTTGGCTCATTTTGAAAATGACAGCAACGTCGGCATCAGCTTTGCCGGCTCCAGCATGGTTGACGAAAATGGTCGGCAATTGAAAGTATCGCAAAGCCCCAAGTTAAAGGACATAACCGCAGCTGATGTTTTCAAGCGCAATCCGATTGGCAATGGCTCAGCCGCAGTCATCAGGCGCGAAGCTTTGGAATGCATCGCCTTTCGCCCATTTGATGAACATGAGCGAGATTGGTGGTTTGATGAATCCATGCGCCAATCTGAAGATATTGATGCCTGGATGCGCTTCATCCTCGCTTCTGATTGGAAAATCGAGGGCGTTCCTGGACTTTTGACACGTTACCGCATTCAATCCGGCGGTCTGTCTGCCAATCTATCAAAACAGTTCGAAACCTGGACGCGCATGCGTGACAAGGTCAAGGCAACTTCACCAGAACTGGCAGAGCGTCATGCGGCAACCGCTGAATCCTATCAGCTCCGCTTCCTGGCCCGCCGCGCCTTCATGATGCGCGATGGCAAAACCGCAACAAGGCTTGCCTTTCAATCATTGGCTGTGTCCCGCGTGCCTCTGCGCGAAGAGACAGCAAAGACACTCATCACATTGGCCGCCGCTCTGGCGCTCAAATTATTCGGATCAGCATTTGATCCGGTCAAAAACCTCAAAACAGCAAACGCACGTTAATCGGTGGAGTAGAAATTATGATACAGTCAGTCGTTCACATTGTAGATGACGCTTCTTGGGGTGGTGTAAATCGCCTGCTCAATTGTCTGGTTGGAGACAACTCAAGCCCCAACCGCGATCAACACAAGATCATGCGCATCAACCGCGGCCTAACCAAGGCCCCCCAGATTGAGGCCGATGTGATTGTCTCGCACATGTCTATCTGCTGGAAGAATGTCGCATTCTTCTCGTCCTTGCGATCGACCAATCCGGAAACGCCGCTCATTCATGTCGAGCATTCCTATTCAGAGCGCTATGTGGCCCTAAAGGTTGCCAACCGCGCCCGCTTTGAAGATCTGTTGCGCCTGTCTTACGCGCTGTTTGACCGCGTCATGGCGGTTAGCAAGCCGCAAGCTGCCTGGCTGGCCAGGCGCGGCTTTGTGCAGCCATCGCAACTGGTGACAATTTCATCCTGTGTGAAATTGGGTTCGTTTGAAGAGATCGCAAGCAAGAAGCCACAAGGCCAAATCACCATTGGTGCCATTGGCCGCTTTCATGAACAAAAGGGTTTTGACATTCTGGTAGAAGCCTTCGCAGCTGCGGCACCGGCCGATATGCGCCTGCTGCTGGTGGGCGATGGCGCCGACCAAACCAAATTGGAAAAACTGGCCCAAAGAAAATCCAACATTGTCTTTGTGCCACACACAGCCAACCCGGCTGAGGCCATGGCGCAATGCGATCTGGTGGCCATGCCATCACGTTGGGAGCCTTACGGCCTCGTCGCTCTCGAAGCCATGGCCGCCCAACGCCCATTGATTGTCTCCAATGTTGATGGGTTGCGCCAACACATCGCAGATGGTGCAATTGCAGTTGCGGAAAATTCCGTGGCCGGCTGGATCGATGCCATCATCCGCCTCTCGTCGCGTGATGCCGTCGAAGCCTTGCCAGTGGGCAAGGGTGCCATCAATGCCGAGGCACAATTCATCCAGTCTTGGAACGCCCTCATCGAATCGCTGACCACCAACAGCGGTAAATCCCAAATGGCAGCCTGATCCGGTTTCTCCCCAGCACCGGTGAAGACTGTTGCGGCCCCCTCCTTGCCCAGGAGGGGGCCAATTTTTTAAAATGAAGTGGGGTATTGATGGAACCACCCAACTCTTCAACACCGCACTTGTGACAATGATCCAGAAAACAGATGGCGGGCGGGATTTTATCTATGGCCAGAACAATGCCCTGCCATGGAGAGTTTATCAATGGTTCAGTTGAGCCTCATTCGCTCTAAGCGTTGTCGGACATCATTTCGCGGGTGTGAATGCCAAGCATAACGAACGCAGGCCACAAAAGATAAACTTCAATCTCGATGTTCTCACCAAAGGTAAGGATCATGAAATTGAGCATCAAGGCCAAGGGCAAACGCCCGCGTGGCCCTCTCACCGCGTCTATCACAGCTTGGATCATGTGGATCGCAAATGGCAAGAGCAACGAAAAAAGACCCACGATGCCTTTGACAAACAGCAAGCCATACCAAGTGTGATGGCTGCCAATTGGCATATATTCAACGATGTGGGGCCCGCGCGTCACTGTGCCATGGCCAAACCATGGCGCCTCAGTTTGCCAACGATGAAAACCAATGCTTTGTATCGTGTCGCGCACCCGGCTTGAGGAGACGCGGGCATTTTTAAAACCCTCAACAGCACCCTTGATTGAATTCAGAACACTCATCCCAAAAATTGAGAGCAGAGACGCCAAGCCTGCAAGCCCCAACCACGCCTTGGTGGTTTTAAAATAGGGCATCATGCGCGGCACAATCACACAAACGGCAAGTCCCACCAGGCTCATCCGTGATTTTGAGAAATAGATCATCAAAATGCCGCCGAGCAAGCCGCTGAATTTCCAGAACTTGGTGCGGTCCTCAAGCGAGAAGATCGCCATCACCACGCCAAGCAACCCAGCAAAAGGGGCCCATGGCGCATAGAACTGCCAGCGTGGCGTCCAGGTTTCGGGGTCGAGCGTGTACAGATAAATGGAAAAATATTCTGGTCCCGGGCCGCCAGTGGCTGCCAGGGGTGAAACAAAAAGCCGCGAAGGCAAGCCAATGTAAGGTGCTACCAGCATCATGGGAAAAAGCAAAAGTGTGGTCAGGCCCACGATATTCTGGCCACGAATTACACTTTCACGCTTGATCTGCAACATGGCGCCAGCCAGAATGAACATGGCAATCATTGCCCAGCCCTTGAGCCAGCCGATGGTGGACTTCACAATCTGGCCAGAATCCAATCCCCAATTCAAATGGCCAACCCAAAGGGCCAGCAACATCACCAACATTCCGGCAATCCAGCCCCATACGAGAGGTGGAACCGGGCCGGTTAATTCAAGGTCAGGGCGAAGCGCCGGGCCGATATAAGCTGAAAGCAAGATCAACAAGATCAGCACAACAGCCAGCACGGGCCCAACAATATACAGCGCGCCCACGAAATAGAGTGGCCATGTCAGAACATAAGTCCAGAAGCACAGATTTTCCGGCAGGCTACGCTGGGACATGCGTCTCGGTGCCCGGCTTTCGCAGCAGCTTGTCGATCAACGGACGCCTGATCCAGCCCAGCAAGCAGGCAAACAGCAACAGGAATGTTGAACCCACGGCCGCGCCAAGGGCAACACCCTTGTTCGGCGACGATGGCTTTTCTGGGATTGCCGCAGCCTCAATCACCTGCACCATAGGATAAGACGCAAAGATATCTGATTTTGAAGAATTCACGCGCGCCAAAGCAGAGGCAAACACAGCCTCGGCAATTTTATACTCACGGTTCAAGCTATCAAGCTTGGCCGCAACATCAAGCAAGCGCGCTATTTTTTGCTTATCTGCATCCAGCGTTGCTTTCATCGCCTTGTACTCACCTTCAAGACCCTGTTGCTCACTGGTAATGTTGATGAGCTGAGCCAAAAGGGCCGGGCGCTGGCCACTCGGTGACAAATCAATCTTGCCGACAAACTGTTCGGCGCTGAGACCCGTGATCTTGGCGGCGCGCGCCATCATCTGGGCATGGACACCACTGAATTGCGCTCGCGCCTCAACCACCTTGGGGTGATTTGACCCAAATTGTTTGGCGGCTTCAGAATACAACGCCTCAGTCTTGGAAGACGCATCTACCAAGGCGGCAAATTCTGGATCAGCATGCAGCTTCATGGTCAACGCGGCTAGGGCTGGCGTGAGATGCAAATTGGCAGCAAGGCTTGCAGCAGAATCTCGATCTTTTGCGATTGTGGCTTCAATTTCGGCCACCTTGGCTTTGAGAACTTCAGCAGAAGCGACCATGCCATTATACTGTTCAACCGAATTGATGCCGCTTCTCACCTGCAAATCATTGATCTTTTGGCGCACTTCATTCGCGGCTTGCTCATACAGATGAACAGTTGCGAAAGTTGAAGCTTCGCGACGACGGCCTTCGTCGTCACGCAATTTGTTGAGCTCAATCAGAAAAGCTTCTTGAATCGCATTGGCTCGGTCGCGCGCCTGGTCGGGTGTTCTGCCGCCCATTTCCACATTGATGAAACTGGTTTCGTCAACCAACTTGACGGTGGGCGCAGGCCAATCTTCAGTATCCAGATGAATCAATGCCCCCGCCGTTTTTAGCACGTTGGCTGACATGATCAGGGTTTTGAAAGTAATCGTCGGGCTGATCGATGGGCTGGAATAGGCCGATGAGGACGCCGAAGAGGCCTGCCCAATATCTGCAAGATTGACTGACGAAGAAGATCCGGCACCAGGCAGGATCAGGGTGAAATGTGCCGTGTAACCAACTTTGCCAAATTTCAAATACGCAAGCGCGGGGCCCCAGGCAAATGCGATGCCAGCAGCCACAATCATGGCATAGCGGCTGAAACGGCCGAAATCTGAAACACGGCCGCCGCGCACCACGCGCGCCCAAGAAAGTTCACGCCAACGCAAGCGCTTGAATTTGATGCTTGCCGTAAACTTGGGCAAAGCAAGCGTGCGCTTGGCTTGGGCTGGTTTGACACCAAGCTTGGCTCTGGGCTGCACGCGCGCAATGATCGGGCGAGGGATGCGTTTACCGGTAAATGGCTCAGTCTGCGTCATGGCTAATCTCTTACCGATAATAAGTAAGCGCCATCTTAGCGCCTACACTTGCTCATCAATGCTTTTGGCTATGTGACCTATCCTTAAGGATAGGTCGCCTCATTCCAAACCGGCCTCTTTGGCGATCATCGCTGCATGGGTGCGGTTGCGGGCGTTAATCTTGCGGCACAAGGTTTTAACGTGAAGTTTGACGGTTACTTCCTGAAGTTCCACGTCACGGGCAATTTCCTTGTTAGAGTGCCCCTTCATCAGTCCTTTGAGAACCTCAAGCTCGCGCTTGGTGAGTTGGATGGCCAACGGATTTTCGGGTGATTCATCTTTTGCACTCATGAAACCTACGGGTGCATATTTTTCACCTGCCGCCATAAACCGAATGGCGTGAATGAGAGATTTGGCAGCCATGCTTTTGGGCAAAAAGCCAGCGGCCCCACCAGCCAATGCTTCCTCTGCCACAGTGCGCGTTGCACTGCCTGAGATGATGGCAACCGGCCTGCCGCCGGTGAGTTCCAGCGCTTTGGATAGGCCCTGCAAGCCATTCATGCCTGGCATGTTGTAGTCCAACACCACCAAGTCATATTGACTGTCATTTTTGATCTGTTTGGTAACAGTCATAAAATCAGAAGCGGTTTGCACGTCAAAGCCCGGCTCGCGCATCAAATACGCAGCCAGAGTTTCACGAACCAAATCATGATCATCCGCCAAAAGAACTTTCATTCAACAATTCCCCAACTAAATAACACGCCGATATCAATTATTGCACAGAGCGACTTGTACCACCTAACGTTTAACTAAAAGTGCTGTATTGCCTAAAATTGCTCCGAATAGTTCTCATGGGTATCAAAAACTGAACTAATCGAAGGAATATTACTACTATACTTTTGGGTAGTTGGAACGCCATTCGGTGCATTTTTCACCCCAACTGGTGACAGATTTCCTGCCGTTGGGACAATGCGGGCCCGCACAGATTGAGGCAATGTCTCCAACATGCAGGAGGCAGGAATGTCACAACTCAACACACTGAAACTCTTTGAATTTAACATTCTGAATGAAACACGCGAAAGCGCCTTGGATGCGATCTTCAATGGTCGCAAACAGACCGTCGCTTTCCTCAACGCCCACTGCATTAATGTGGCCGTCAACGACCCCACCTATCGCTGGGCCATAAATCGCGCATCAACGGTTTTGCCTGATGGTTCCGGCCTGCAACTTGCTGCGCGCATGCGTGGCGAAAGGTTCGT
>Ga0075023_100000359_pt1 | contig 11353 bp, 10 predicted proteins | sample Str014_FD_71388 | JGI IMG/M metagenome (GOLD analysis project Ga0075023, IMG submission 71388) | Freshwater sediment microbial communities in response to fracking from Pennsylvania, USA - Straight Creek_MetaG_SC_2014 | ecosystem: Environmental > Aquatic > Freshwater > Creek > Sediment | place... | reverse complement strand
CGTAAGGTACCGAGCAATGGTCCCCCGTACGCCTCGATGGCGCCGTCCTGAGCCGGACCACCGCCTGGGCACCGGCGATCCAACCCTCAATCTCGTGCTCACGCGAGAGTGTTTCCTTCGTCAGGTCCTCTTCCTTGAAGAGGCCGGAGTAGTCGTCCTTGCCGGGATATACCCATTGGCTGTCGATGTATGCGAGCGAGATCGACGCAAGAGGCACACCGGCCCGGCGCGCGATGAATGCCTGTACTGCAACATCATCCCGGTGGTACTGCTTGACGCTGGTGGTCGACTTGACTTCGATCATCCGCCACCGCCTCTTGCCTCGACCCTGGATCGGCAACATGACGTCGGCGAACGCGACGGCGCCCTCGGCGCTGTAGCCCGCCTCAAAGAGTGGCACTTTGGATGAAAGCAGCTCCAGGCTGCGCCTGAGCGTGCTCGCGTACCCGTCGGTTTGCGCGTTGAGAACCACCCCGGTGGATGCGCCATCGTAGAGGCGCCTGGCGATGTCGCCGACCTCGTTACCCGCCCGCAGGTTTGCTTGCGTCGATCCCGAGTCGTCGCGCAACTCCGGCTGGTGCACCTCCAGCCACAAGCGCCTCTCACACTGGCGGAAAGCGATCAGTTTGGACTTGGACAGCGCTTTCGGCTGGGTGGTCGAGGTTGCAGCTCTCATACGGTAGGAAGCCCTCTTCTGTGCGTCGCTTGCCAGAGACCCATTCTCCGGCTGCTGGCAGTCCGACTGTGCGCACCCGTGCGACATCATGTGTCGCACTGCTCGCATCCGCCGACTGCATCAACGCGACACAGCCTGTCGCAGCGCTCCATAAGATGACCTGGCCACTTAGCTGGAGCCGAAGAGATGCGTCACGTGAAATCGCTGTTCAGTCCGCCCGCTCCTCCCGATCTGCTTGGGGGCGCCGAGTTGCACTTGATTGAGTACCACCACATCGACGGTGATACCAACTGGCGCACGGCTACGATGGTCGTGAATTTCGACGACACACCGGCCGCGCGCCAAACCTTCAGTGCCTTGCGCAGCACTTTCGTCTCCGCACGGTATTCGGTCCACGTGTTCAGTGGTCCAGAGGGTGTCGCAGAGATGTGCGGCTGCCTGCGCGTGCAGCCTTTCGGAACTGCCGATGCGGTGCTCTACACGGCAGGGAACCGGGCGATCACGATCGAGACGCTGCAGGCAACGCTCGACGCGATTCGAGCAATGGGCCGCGGTCTGGTCGTCGTCGTGGACGACGATTGCGTCCGCTGGCGCGCCTTGCAAAACGTCAGTGGCTTCGTGCGTGGAGCGGAGTCCACTTCGCCCTCGACTGCCGCAGCTGTCGCAGTTCTGCTCGCCACGTTGTGTGCGCCGGAAACACTTGCCTGCACCGATTATGAGGACGTGGAATCATGCCTCGGACACTCAGAGCAGCCTGCCGTACTGGCGGAGGCAATCTGGTTCCGGCGCCGACAGACGCTGGAGTTCGTGAGTGTCGCGGACGGCGACGTCGCGAAAGGCGCCGACTCGATCGTGGTCAACATCTGCGCGGCGAGTCTTCGCATTCGCGACTTTTCCTTGATCCTTCGCGCAGTTGGCGCCTGCATGGCCCCGTCCGGCAGCCTAATTTTGCAGGCACCAGTCAACAACTCGATCAGGCCCTGGCTCCATCCAAGTCTCGTGTCCCTCCCGATGATCTGCCTCGCGCCGAAATCAGTCGTCTCGTTGTGCCCGCCAGCAGATGCCGCGGTAACGGAACTGGTGGCCCGCTTCCCGCGCCTGTTCCGAGGGAACGAGCCCTGCGCCCGCAGCTTCTTGCTTCTGGGCTGGAAGCAGCTTGTCTTCGAACTATTTCAGGATATTGACCGACTGCTCAGTGACGCTCAGGCAGCTTCGTTTGAGACGCTTCAGGTGAAGGAGAAGCTCGGGCGGCTACGGGTTAGCGTCAGGTACAGCGGAACCCTAGATGCGAAGGGAAACCCCGAAGCGCGGTTGCGTGCGCTGGTGACCGCGGCGAGCGATCGATCTGAAATGGTCTGCCAGATCTGCGGACGACTGAGCGACTCGAAAGTTTGGCCTCGACTGTCGAATGTTGCTTGTGCAGCTTGCTGCGCCATCCAGTCGCAGTCGGAATCCGTTGCCGGACTGGTTGGGAGGGAAGGCACCAGCTCGTGAGGAAGGGAGAGCGGCATCGGCGGAGCCAGCGCGTTGCTAAGGTTGCCTTCTACTCGCGGGCCCATTTCAAGCGGCATGAAGAGTAAATCCACCCTATGACCATGCCAGACCATTTCCCTCAACTCGGGGTCGCGAACGTTCCCGCTTGCGATTCAGGTCTTCCCGGCGAGATCGTCGTCTTTGCCAGCAACATAGGTCCAGGCCCGAGCAACCCGCGCATCCAGGTGTCCAACATACGCGGCAGGTTGGCTTATGGCAAGGACACGTTCTCGGTCAGCGTTTCGGACGTGCCCGCCGTTCTCGACGGGCCCGGCGCACCTTGGTGCTTTTCAAGCGGCGAGCTGCACGCCATCTATTCGTGGGTGCTTCTGAACAAGCAAGTGCTGCTCAACTATTGGGTCTCGGACAACTACAGCACCCGTGATTTTCTGAAGGATTTGAGGGCGTTATGAACTAGATTGCAGTCCATCTGTCAAAGCCGAATTAAATCTGAGCCAGTGGGCCAGCATTTACTTCGGCGGCAATACTCGGCAGTAGCGCACGATCGGCTCACGCCGCCTTTTTGGTGGTTTGGGCTTGTTTGCCGTGCCACTACTGCAAAGGTGGAGCTGATGCCGATGCGATCTTCGACAGGCCGTTGTGCGAGGTCGTGATTCGTCCGCTGTAGGACGTCGTGTTTTGAAAGTGGAAGGGCTGCAATGGGTCGGCAGCGCCAGTAGAGAAGGCGACAGAGCGGACGGTGGTGCAACGCACGCCCGCGTCAGCGGAACCCTACGACCGCATCGCCTCTCATTCCTGTCTCTCGGACCAGTGAGGTACCCAGGGCTGTAGGACGGCTTGTTGACAGTCATCGTGAATTCGACTGCCGCCGGCGACCGGCTGCAACCGCTGCAGAGCTGTCGACCCCGTAGCAAGGCTGAGTGGCGACCGAGGATCGCAGGTTGTAGTTCTCGCCCGACGGCAGGGTCCGCCGTGGAGCTTCCTGCAGCCGGATCGGACTGGCATTTGATGGGAAACCTGTGAGCCGACGTATGCCTACGCGGCCAAGACCGTGCGTTGCGACGCGCGTCAGCGTTCCGGCCCGATGGAACGGACCGAATCGGAACTGCAACGCACCGGGGAGCGCGCCCATTTCACCCTGAATCGCACGCTTTGCGGCAAGATTCTCCGCGCCTGTGTCGGCTACGATTGAGCCAAGCTGCTGAGGACGCTCAGCGCCGCAGAGGACTTATCCACACACGCTCTTTTTCGCCGGCACATGCCGGAGGCGCCAGAGGGAGGCGCAGAACTCCTTCATCTTTCTGTCCTTGGCGGCGCGGTTCTCAGCAGCCCTGTCCGTCTCATTTTGGTTGGCGCCGAATCAGCGTCTGCCCGAGCTGAGGGGATTCGGGCGAAGCAGGCATTTCGTTCGTGTCGCCACGAGAGTGGTGACGCCCACATTGGGCGCGTAGTTCGCGACCAATGAAACCACGGCCGGTGCCTCCGGCCACCGCCAGCAAAGCTAGCGCTTTGCCGGTCCTTGTGGCGCCGCATCCATTTGATGCGGTACCGACCAAGGGGCACAGGCAGCTTCAGAGTTGCCCTGCCTCCAACAGTGCTTGACGCACTGCATCCGCGCTGCACCCGTCGGCGCCCGTGCCAGGGTTTCGCTTCTTCGGGAGCCTGCCACCGGCACTGTGGGCGAAGCCTTGCCCGCGACTTTTTGGTGTCCCGTCTTTATGCGGGGGCCAGGTCCCAACTTGACTGATCAACGTTGCACGCAGGCCAGCGCCTGCCGCCGCGCGTGTTGACGGCCTGCGGCCGTTGAGGTCATCACCTGGTACGACGGCGACCATCTTTCGTCGACCGTGCCTGCCGTCCTCGAGAAGCGTGCACTTGGTGCGTCGATCTCGTGCCGCGGCACCCCACTTTGCCTGTGCCTGACCCCGCCGACCCGCCCCGGTGGAGGGCACGGAGTCACTTCAACGTCAGCTGTCCTTTCCGACCCCCCAGTCATCTGCCGTTTACCTCGGGAGGTCAGGCGCGATGGTCGGGCGCGTCGAACTTCAATTTTCTGAACTGGAGATTCGATATGGACAAGCACAACAACTTCCACTCGTTTGACTACAACTCACTGCTTTCCAACCTCAAACTTTCCACGGATGCTGCGGGCCAAGGTCTACACGATCTCTTCCGAGCCGCTCGGCCCCCCGTTGGCGCGGTAGGCCTTGGCACCGTCTGCTTGGGCGCGAGCAAAGCGATAGATGCCGCGTTGACATTTCTCGCTACGCCAACGGCAGCCACCACACAAACCAGCGTCCGTTTGCAAGCCTTGCTCGGGCGTGTCGGGGCGGCCTTGCAATCGAGCCAGACGGCAGAAGCAAAGGCGCCGCGCGGCCGGCGTCTGACGAAACATCCTGCGTGGGGGATGTGCCTCGCCCTTGGCACTCGCGACATGCCACTGGTGACGCTGATCGTCGGTGGGCTGCTGCTCCTCCAGGCTGTGCACGACGGGCGAACTGTGTCGAGTGCGTCGGCCAAGGACATCATGCGCCATGGCGAGGGCTGCGACCTCGCGCCCGAGGCGCTGCGCATCTTCCTTGACGCTGACATTGACGCCGTCGACACAGCCTGGCCATGGCTAGCGCGCGTGCAGCGGCGCTGGCCGACGATGCTCAATTCCTTGGTGGAAGGTGGTGGTCCGCCGCCGACGCCGCCCAGTTTCAACAAGCGCGCTCGTGGGCAACTGTGGGCGTGTGCTCACTATGCCGCGCCCGCGCACCGCGCAGGAACCCCGACGCATCGGAACCTGAGCAAGGGGCAGTTCGACGAGGCCTGCCGTCGGGTGACGCAGTGGATCAGTCAAGACGACTGGCGGGGTGCCTGGGCAATCTGTAGCGCGCTGTCATGCCTGACCGCGGACTTGCTGCCCGAACTGCCGCTGGTGGGCCACACCGATGAGACCTGGGTGGCGTGCGTCGATGTCGTGGCCGGGACTGTCAAGACCGACTTCACCTTTCTCGCGGACGAGGCCGCGGCCGCCGCGGCCAATGCCAACGCGCTCCCCGCGAGCCTCGTGATCGAAAAGCCCTTCCCGGCGGTCTTCGCCGCTCGCATCCGCCAGCGCCAACTGCGGTACCCGGGCGCCAGAACTTTGGCCGATCTCTATCCCGAAGCCTTGCCGTTGCTTGGGGACATGGCCATGCTCGACCTGCGATGCGAGATCACGCCTTCCTGGGCGCGTTGGATCAACAGTGTCGGCATTTGCATGCGTGTCCGCGGCATGGACAACCTCTTGGCGTCAGCGGTCAGCAACGATCTCGGCCATGTCCCGAGGTCGAAGCTCTACTACGTCTGCGTCGGCCGCGAGGAGGTCTGGAACGCGGCTGACGCCTTCATGCAGAAATGCGGCTGGGGCGCCGCCGAGCCTGACACCGGCACCGGCGTGGCCTTTGGTTCGAGAGTCGTCGCGACGGTGGACGCCATCGAGCGCGTGGCCGCTTGGCATCGCGGCGAAGTGCAGGCCGTGCGCCCGGCGCGAAGCGATCGCAGCAGCGACAAACTGCTCGCGTTCCACAACCACTACACACGTTGCGTAGCGTTGGAATTGGCGCTCATGCTCGCCCTGCGCGAGGCCACGGAATACCAACTCTGGGCGGACATCGACGAGCAGATTGATCTGTGGGTTGAGGTCTTGGATAAGAGGGTTCCGGGCCCGGAGGGCGCTCTGCCGGTTCCGTTGTGCAAGCGCGCCAAGGAGCTGATCAAGGTCTACCGCCTGCACTGCCAGGCCGTGGCCTCCAAGTTGCACAACCTGGGCCAGGCGGGCACGGTCTTTCACGAGTGGCTGCTTGCCGTGGTGCGTCGTGAGCGTGTGGCGCTGCTTTGCACCGCAAGCGGTATGAGGCGAATCGAACGCGCGGGCAGTGGCGGCGCCTTTGGCGCATTGCCGCCCGATCGGCGCATCGCGCCCGACACGGGCCGCAAGTGGCTTGAGAACGAACTTCGGCACCAACGCTTGCGCACCGGCGATATCGATGCCGTCCTGCGCCACGACATCGTCGGCCAGTCGCATTCTTGTTCGACCAGCGACTTTGTGCTTCTTGAATGGGCTTTGCGCGTGGCGCCGGTCATCGACCGCGTCGCGACTGCGCTGCTGGGCCCCGTTCGTCACGGTCTTTCCCGGAGGTGAATCATGTTGACACGTGCTTTCATTAAATCGGCCGGGCTTCGCTGTACCGAGGACGCCGTTGGCGTCGAACAGTTACGTCTGGGCCCGGGCGTGCCCGCGCGAATCAGGCGGTTCACGAAGGTGGTTCGCTCGGTCCTTCTTGCCGACGCTTCCACGCGAGGAGTCCAGGCGGCCAGCCTCGTTGCGCTCGACGGTGTGCTGCCGAGCGCCTTGGAACAGGCGCAGAGCGGCCTGGCCAATATCTTTCTGTGGCGCGATCTGCGGTGCCTCGAGTGGAAGGCCACCGAGCCGCCGCGCCTTGAGCGGCGCGCGCTGCACGCGCGGACGCTGCTGCTGTTGAACGCAAAGAAGTTGGACAGTGACCTGGGCGGTGTGCCTCTGGATCTCGCCTTGGACCTTGCGACGTATTTGAATCAACACCCAGACTATGCCGCGTTCAAACCCAGCGACCGCGTTCGCGAATTCGAACGGGACGCGCTGTGTTGGTGGTACCAGTGCCTGCCGCTTCCGCTCTTCTTTCACCTCAGTGGTTTGCAACCCTTGTCTGCGGTGTCGCGGGTCTGCTTGGCGTGCGAGCAGACCTTGATGGTCCCCGAACCCAAGGTGGCGTTGGACGACGGCGCCGACGTGCCGTTTTCGGTGGACGAGAGTTGCAGCGAGCTGTTGGATGTCATGTCGCTGTCCACCGGCCCCGACAGCAGCTCCATCGTGCTTCGTCAGGCGCTGGAGCATGTGTCTCTGCTCGGTGCGGAGACCGACGCTCCGGCGAAGCGTCGCTGGATCGGGGCTCTGCTCGGCCTGCGTTTGCTCGCCGCACGTGCAGGGCCACTGACGGCGCTCTTGCTCGCGTGGGCCGTCGACTTGATTGAAAGTGGCACGGTCAGACAACCCAACCCACCCAAGGGCACGCCACACGCCTATCTGCACAAAGCCCTGTTGCCACTGTTCGAGTGCCTGAAGGATCTGTCAGGGGACGCGGGCGACTGGGACGTGACATCGCTCGACCAGCTCTATCGGGCCATGGTCGCCGCGGTGCCGGTGGGCAGCCAGAGGACCATGGCGTCCGCGCTCACCAACTTTCATCACTTCCTTGAGGACTGGCTAGACGTGCCGTCGCTGAAAGCGTCGCTACACGGTGAAGTTCCGTTGGCCGAAGTGCGCGCGATGGTGATCTGGCCGCATCAGATTGAATTGGCACTCCAGTGGGTTGACCGTGCCACGGATGATCCGCGGCTCGCCGGCGCGGTTCGCGTGGCGTTGTTGATCGCGCGCGAGTCGCCCTCGCGAGCCTCGGAGCTGGCGTTCCTGCGCCTGGCGAACGTGACGGATTGGGGCACGTACCTGGAAATCGAGATCGCCCCGTCCATGCGCTACGGGCGGCTCAAGTCTCGTGCAGCGCAGCGTCGGCTCTACGTCCGTGACCCCGAAGGCATGGTCGTGGTGCGCGATTGGGTCCGTGAGCGCGAAGCTGCCAACCTGGGCCCTTCGACGCTGCTGTTTGGCGATCCGCTCAATCCGGATGCCGTGTACCGCCGCGCGGCGATGAGCCGCGTCATCAGTACGTTGTTGAAATCAGCCACGGGCGACCCTCGCGCCGTCGGTCACTCCCTGCGCCACACCGTCGTGAGTGCACGGAACGAGTCTGTGATCCTCACCTCGGCGATCGGAGACATCAACCGGTTCAGTGAGACCGCGGTCGATGCGGGCCATGTCACCGCTGCGACGACCTTTGTGTCTTACACGCACCTGTATGAGCGGGGCCTGCGCCAGTGGCTCGACGCCGCACAGGCCACCCTGGTGAAGTTGACCAGCGAAGAAGTGGGACGGGTCGCAGGGGTGACCGCCTCGGCCTTGCGCCAGCGTGCTTGCCGCTCTTCCAGCGACACCGCGCTGACCGGGTGGAGCTTGATCCGCGAGGCGGCTTCGGGATTGTCCTTTCCCCTGGCGCGCGAGGGGTTTAACTGGGTCCAGCCCGTGCCCCCGGTGATGGCGGCGCGCGTCGATGCGGATTTTGGTCCTGCCGTGACGCTGATGTTGTTGCAGCGTCTGGCACAGGGCCACGTTCCGGCCGAGGTCGAAGCCGGTTTCATGCTCGAGCCCCAAAGCGTCGAGAGACTTTCGACGATTGCCATGCCAACCTTGGCTGCAGCTGGTGCCGACATCTGGGTTCGCCGGCTCGGCGCCGGCCGAGAAGCGCCGGTGGATATGGCGGAGGCGTTTGAACGCATGGGACTTGACCTGAGCGAGGCGGCCCAGGGCAAGTTCGAAACCCTTCAGTTGTGGTTGCAGCAATCGCGGCCGGTGGAGTTGCTGAAGGCGGCTGTCGAAAGCTGGACGGCGTGCCGCAACGGCAAGTACTTCGGCCTCGACGTACCGCTCGCACCACTGGGCTTGTATCGCTTGATCGCTGCCGCCGGCGTCGATCCGGTCTTGCTGCGGATGTGCCTTCGGGGAGAGTCGCTGGATACGGTGGACATGCGGCTCTGGCAGAACACGGAGCGCGACTTCGTGACCGCGTTTGGTGTCAAGCCGCGCGTGCACCTGGCCGAACCACGGAGCCGAGTGGCGCAGGCCTACCTTCAGTTCGACTCCGAGGACACCAAGGGCCAGCCGTACAGCTCATCGGGCTCAATCAAGGGGTTGGACGTCTTGATGTTGGCAGTCGCCATCCATTTGAAGTGGCAGCAGTAACCAAAGGAGTCCACATGCCTGTTCATTCAGAAGTTCTTTCGCACTTGCCGTTGGCCGATGCCGGCGTCCGCCTGGACAAAGCGACTCGGGCCATGCTTGAGGAGCGGCTGCTCGATGCCCTGAAGGTCGACATTCCCATCCTCAACCATCTTCGGGCGAGTCAGCTCGCGGCGGCAGAAGTTGTCGCCGAGAACCGCCTCTGGCTTGTCGTCCTGCTGGCGGAGACTTCGCAACACCACCTTGACTTCGACGCCGTCAGCTCCAGGTCACCGGAGCGCCGCAAGTTCGCCGAGGAACTGCGCGAGGCTCGCAAACAAATGGCGACGGTGGAGTGGCGCACGCGCGAAGGCATTGGGGAAGGGCGTGCGCCGATCGATGGCACCGTCGATGGGCCTGAGCGTTCGTCCACGCAGTCCATCCGGGCGCGGGTGCGCAAAGGCGCGAAGGGTGGGCGCCTGTGGTTGCCGGCGTTTCCCTACGCCACCGAGATCGAGGTCGGGACGATCCCTTCCTTGCTTCCCCGAGGGCCCAGCGTAGGGATCAAGGCAGGGGTTGAATGGATGGACAAGAGGTCTGCAGAACTGAAGTGCGTGGAATTCGACGCCCGAGACCAGCAGCGGGTACAGGGCATCCCCGGAATCGCCGATTGCACCAGGCTCCAGCGCGACATGGATGTCGGGCATCTCGCGTGGGGCGAGCGCCTGCGTCACGCGATGGACACCGACGGGGTGGTCGAGATGCCTGTGGTGTTGGCCTTGGACTGGGTGACCGGTGGGGCGGTGCGGTTTCAGTTGCAGGGCGGGGCTGCGAGTTAGCAAACTGAGTCGAAACTTGCCGTCAGACCTGTTCAGGCAGGCGGTACGCCAACTGACGCTCGTGGCGCAGCGCGAGCAGCAGCACGTCGCGTTCGGAGTGGGCATAGAGCACAACGTGCCTTGCCAAAACAAGCTCGCGAAGTTCGGGCATCCCGAGTGCTCGCGCGAGTTGGACGGCCTGCTGAGCCTGGAACCGGCCCCAGCCAGTCTTGGCGTCGAGGAATCTGGCAGGCCGACCACTTGTGGGCGCAAAGGACAGGAGCCCTCTGGCCTTGACCAGCTCACCCTGCAATCTGTTGAATCGAGCAGGCGCCGAAGCCGCGTCTTGCTCGACCATGAAGGCGCGGGCCGCACGCAAGGAGGCCAGGAAGTTGGGTACCGCCCGGACCTTGGCGTTGACTGGGATACTCACCGCAGAGGCATGACGCCGAGCGCCTCATTGAGTTCGTCATCGGAGACGAATTGCCCTGACAAGGCCTGCTTGAGCCCCGTGACGGCATCGTCGGCGAGCACCAGATTGGCGTGTTCTGCTTCGAGTGCGTGGTAGTAGTCGAGCCGACGCGCGTCCACGATCGCCACGTAGCTGGCGCCGTTCTTGGTCAGCACCTTTTCCGTGCCAGAGCCCACGACATCCTCAGCCAGTTCGGTCAGACGGGCACGGGCTTCGCTGATGGGAACAACGTCCGACGCGCGCAGAGTCATTTTGCAGCACTCGTTAAGGTTTTCATTAATCAAAATGTACACCCGAAGACGCACCGGCCGAAGCGGTACAACGAGCAGGCAGGCGCCAAACTTCTCGGCACGCCGCCTACACGGCATCGGTCTTCAAAGCGGCCCGATGGTCAAGATCACCAATCGGTGGCACTCGGTCCTGCTTGGGCTTCTGTGCGACGGCTGTGACATGGGGATGGGAGACGTCGCCGCTTCGGCGACGTCGTGTCACACCTAATGAAGCCGTAAGTCCTTGATTTGCATGGTTTGGCCCACCTTGGCGCGACAGGGCGCCAACAGACCGACACACGATATGCTGTGCTCGTACATCAAAAAGTCCGGGCTCATAACCCAGGTCGCAGGTTCAAATCCTGCCCTCGCAACCACAAATTCAATAACAAAAACAACAACTAACGAATTGGCAAGCGCCGTCCCTGTGGACGGCGTTTTGCTTTGTGCCCATCCCGTGCCCAACTTGTGCCCGACGATTTGGGGAGGTCGGATGATTCGACCATTGGCATCCGTGCCCATTTGGCCGCGTTGCACGTCCGCCAAGCGGCTGCAACGGGTGTCCTGGTTTGCCAGTGACGGACTGACGTTCCTAGCCGACTGCGCCCTCCGAAATGGCAGGCTGGAGATTCCTAGCATCACACCGTCATCGTCCCACGCCGTTCGCCGTTCGCGCCGGAAGACTGGAATGCCCGCTCCAGTTAAGGCTTATGCAACACCTGCCCGCCAGCAACAAGGCGTCGCGACCGCCTGCGCGTAAGGGCAGGTGTCGCACAAGCCTTAACT
>Ga0075023_100000356_pt1 | contig 11365 bp, 10 predicted proteins | sample Str014_FD_71388 | JGI IMG/M metagenome (GOLD analysis project Ga0075023, IMG submission 71388) | Freshwater sediment microbial communities in response to fracking from Pennsylvania, USA - Straight Creek_MetaG_SC_2014 | ecosystem: Environmental > Aquatic > Freshwater > Creek > Sediment | place... | reverse complement strand
GGCGACGGTGCCTGACAAGGCCTATTTCCCTAACAAGCCACTGATCATCGGCGGATCAGTTGGCTTTGGCGCCGGACTGGGCATTGGGCTCTCGCTGATGATTGAGCTGATGCGTCGCCGCGTGCGCAGTACCGAGGACCTGATTTACGGTAGCCAAGCTGAGGTGTTGGCACTGATCGGCGGCGGCGCACGTCGGGCGTCGTGGTTACGCCGGATGGCCTATGCGCTTGAGCGCAAATTGGCGGCGCGGAGACTTAAACACGCGGTTGTGCCGTCATGATACGCCAGCTGTGGCGCGGTGCACGCGCGGAAACCGCACCACCCGCTCTCGACGGGCTAGCGTTCCTCCACGCATCGCGTGGGCCCGAAGCGGAAGCCATCCGCTCGCTACGAACACGCGTTATGGCGCAACACGTCGAACGCGGACAAAAAATGCTTGTCGTCTGCGCGGCCACCCCAAATGTTGGCTGTAGTTTCGTCGCGGCGAACCTTGCGATTGCGTGTGCGCAAATTGGCGTCAAGACAGTGATCGTTGATGCCGATCTGCGTGCGCCGACTTTGGCAGACCTGTTTGGCCTGCCACCAGAACAACCCGGCCTGGCTGACCATCTGGCGAATCCGATGCGCACGACCGCCGAGCGTATCGAACATGAAGTGCTTCCGCTCCTTACCGCGATTACGGCGGGCCGCGAAATGGACAATCCGCAGGAATTGCTGGCTGGTAAGCGATTTGCGCGTTGTGTGACGCAACTGGCCAACACGTTCGACCTCGCGATTTTCGATACAACCCCGACCAATACCTGCACCGACGCGCAGCGCGTCGCCACTGTTGTGGGAAGTGCGCTGATTGTGGCCCGCAAGCATCACAGCTTCGTCGGTGACGTCAGCACGCTCAGTCGCCTCCTCCGTGCCGATCGGGCGGATGTGCTCGGCACCGTGCTGACGGTGTTTTAATGGCGACGGCGCGCGCTCTCCCCATTCTGTTCGCGCATTGGCCGCTGACGATCGGCGGCCTGCTCTTGATTGTGCCCAGCATGGCGCGGCTGGTGACATCAAATTGGAGCCGTGAGTCTGGCATTCACGGCCCGATACTGCTGACAACGGGCCTGTGGCTGTTGGCGCGCACAATGCCCGATACGGGGCAAAAATTGACCGTGCCGCGCAAAACATTTGCTGCCCTCACCCTCTTTCCGACCCTCATCGTGTATATATTTGGGCGCGCATTTGGATTTCTCTCGTTGGAGATCGCGGCACTTTTTGGCGTGATCATGAGTATCGCCGCGCTCGTCTTTGGTACGCAAGCGCTGCGGGAGCGATGGTTTCCGCTGCTTTACCTCAGCTTCCTCATCCCATTGCCGGGTGCAATTGTGGACACGGTCACCAGCCCGCTCAAAATCGACCTCTCAACCGCTGCAACGGGGCTTCTGCGCTCGATGGGTTATCCGATCGCCCATGATGGCGTCACCATTAGCATCGCACAATATCAATTGCTGGTCGAAGATGCGTGTTCCGGCCTCAACGCGCTCGGGAGCCTTGCGGCATTGAGCCTCTTTTACATCTATTTCATGCACCGCGCCTCGTGGCGTTACGCGGCAATTTTACTGATATTTGTCTTGCCAGCCGCCCTGATCGCGAATCTTGTCCGGATCATCGCGCTCATTTTGCTCACTTATTACGCCGGTGACGCTACCGCTCAAAGTGCGCTTCACGCGGCAGCTGGCATCATGACATTTATGGTCGCGCTCACGAGCATTTATGGAGTGGATGTTGTTCTCCAGCGTTTAAGAGTGGGGTTATGACGTCACGGCGCGACGTGATCGTTGGCGGCAGTTGCGCACTTGCCGCCTGCGGTGCCGACGCACTCGCACCGCGCCAACGCTTGTCAACACTCGGCAAATTACACATTGCGGATATTCTCCCGCACCAGTTCGGGACGTGGAGGACATCGCCGCAGGCTGAGCAGACCGCGCCGGAAGCCGAAGATGGGCTAGCTGCAAAATTATACAGTCAGACCGTTTCACGCCACTATCACGACAATACCGGCGCGCAGATCGCGATGTTCGCCGCTTACGGGCCGACCCAGACTGACGCCATGCAATTGCATCGCCCAGAAGAATGTTATCCGGCATTCGGCTACACGGTAGCGCTCAACGCACCGGTTTTTGTTCCGTTAACGCCCGGTACTGTCCTCCCGGTATGTCAAATGACCGCGCGCACTGCATTGCGGACTGAATTTGTCAGTTATTGGGCGCGAATTGGGGACAGTCTTCCCGTGAGCGCATGGACGCAGCGTCGCGCAATCTTGATGAAAGCTCTTGAAGGGGTGATTGCGGATGGCATCCTCATCCGCTGTTCAAACCTCACGCCACACGCGGCCACCGCTTTCGCACTGAACAATAGCTTTATTCATGCACTCGTCATCGCCGTCGCTCCACAACATCGCGCGGCCTTAATCGGTGCGCCGCTCGCTCAGGACATGCGATGAACGCGCGGACAGTCAATGCCCTCGCGGACGCGCGAATAGTTTCGTCACCACGCAAAATTGCCGCGCCAATCCCCGAGCTTGCCGCTGCGCTGCTGCGGGTGATGGAATGGTTGGCCATTATCAGCATCGGTCTCGCACTACGCATCGACTACCACGAAGTCGCAATCGCGGTCATATTTTACGCCAGCTTGACCGAGCTGACGGGTGCCTATGATTCCGATATCCGCTTTTCTGTTCGCCGTGCCTGGGCGCGAATGGCCTCCGCCGGAGCCGCAACCTCTCTGTTCATGGTCTCCCTCAATCTGCTGCTCAATCCGACGATCCGCCCGGCGCCGCTCCCCACGTTTATGTGGTTCGTATCGAGCCTCGTGACACTGATGCTCGCGCGAACACTGGCAACGCTCACCTTGCGCCATTTCAAACGCGCGGGTCAATTCAATCAACGCGTCGCAATCTACGGTGTGACACCGCAGGGGATAGAATTATCAAAATACATTATAAAATCATCGTCACTAACCATTGATTTTGTTGGGTTTTATGATGAACGACTTCAAAGCATAACCAATCTACCAACGCTCAAATGTGGCTCGCTCGACGATTTGGTTGCAGCCATCCGCAAGAATACCATCGATCAGGTTATTATCGCACTGCCGTGGTCGGAAGATATTTATCTTCGCTCGATCGTCAGCCGGTTGACACTTACACCGGTGCGTATTCGGCTCGCACCCGATTTAGCGCTGCTCGCTTATCCTAATCGCCCGCTTGTCATGCTTGGCGCACTCCCTCTGATGACGTTGTTTGAACGGCCAATTTCCGGGCTTGATCAACTCATCAAGCGCATCGAAGATCTCATACTAGCAGCGGTGCTCACGATCATGACGGCCCCGCTGCTGCTGCTGACCGCGCTTGCGATCAAACTCGATAGCGACGGGCCGGTATTTTTTCGGCAACCGCGTGAGGGGTTCAACAATCAGCACTTTCGCATCTGGAAATTTCGGTCAATGCACACAAATACGTGCCAAGAGACGGCAATTACCCAAGCCACTCAGCAAGATCCGCGGATCACCCGTGTTGGGCGATTCATCCGACGAACGAGCATCGATGAGCTTCCCCAACTGTTCAACGTGCTTGGCGGTGATATGTCGCTTGTGGGCCCCCGCCCCCACGCGCCATCAACCCGAGCCGGTACCCGGCTTTTCCCAGATGTTATCCATACCTATGCTGCACGGCATAAAGTGAAGCCGGGAATTACCGGCTGGGCGCAAGCCTGTGGTTGGCGCGGCGAAACTGACACCGAAGAAAAGCTCATTCAGCGTGTGGAGCACGACCTCTACTATATCGAACGGTGGTCGGTTGCATTCGATCTCTACATTCTCCTCCGCACGGTGTTCGCGTTGGCAGGGGCAAAAGTGTATTAAAATGGACCTCTCAATTCTCATTGTCAGTTATAACACCGCGACCGAAACGCTCGCGTGCCTCACGAGCGTTTACGCACACCCACCGCACTGTTCGTTTGAAATCATTCTGCTCGATAATGCGAGCGGCGACGGCAGCGCAGCGGCAGTTGCAGAGGCTTTTCCAGACGTCAAACTCATTGTCTACCCGACAAACAGCGGTTTTGCGGGCGGCAACAACATTGCAGCACGTTTAGCGATCGGAAGGCGATTGCTGTTGCTCAATCCTGATACCGTGGTCTTTCCAGCGAGTCTCTCGGCACTATGGAGTTTTGCCGAAGCCCGCCCCGATTGCCGAATCTGGGGAGGGCGCACGGTGTTTGCCGACGGCACGCTCAACCCCGCGTCATGTTGGGCACAGATCACACTTTGGAGCTTATTTTGTGCGGCAACAGGCCTTACGCGCGCATTTCCGAAGTCCACCGTGTTCAATCCAGAAGCATTCGGCGGCTGGGCGCGTGACACCGAGCGCACCGTTGACATCGTCTCGGGCTGCTATTTTTTGATCGACCATGCGCTGTGGCTTGATTTGGACGGCTTTGATCTGCGCTTCTTCATGTATGCGGAAGAGGCCGATCTGTGTTTGCGCGCCGCCGATCATGGCGCGCAGCCCGCCGTGACACCCAATTCCACGATTATCCATCTCGGTGGCGCGTCGGAGCCATCGCATGTCGAAAAGGTAATTAAAATTCATCGCGCCCGCATCACACTAATACGCAAACACTGGCCGCCCCAGAGATTGCGGTGCGGTCTTGCGCTTTATCGATTATGGGCACTGCTTCGTTTGATTGGCTCGAATGTCACCCACGGCCCGCGTGATCTGCGCGGCGAATCTCACAGCAAATGGCTAACAATCTGGGAGCGCCGACACGAATGGAGCGCCGGATATAACCGCCAAGCCGAGGACACAACGCTTTGAGGTGCGAACCCTCAACGCACACCGCGACGGCACGCAAACCGCCACAAAAAGCAAACCCCAGACAAACGTCTAAAAACAGCCATTAAATGGACGTCTATGGACGGCTGCGGAGGGTGTTTTGGAGCCGAGCCGACATCACAAAACTTTGATAAGTCTCTGTGGTATAGAGATAATTTCATTCTGCATTTCAAGCTCTACCATCACTGATACCATCGAACCATTTTGGTTCAAGGGTTTGATGGCATAACGCGGAATGACGAATCACATTAGCTAAATCAGTAGACGCTGTCCGGTAGGTGATTCGAGTTCATATAACTCTCGAACTTCGTATAGAAATTGGGTTTGGCCGCCATAACTAGGATGTCGAACCTTAGTAATCTCGCTAACACTATCCATTCGATATAGAACTGCCGCCGCATCGTTACCTATTCCGACGAGCCGCTTGGGACGAAGTAACAAGATTAGTTCTAACAACAGCTCTTCACCCGCGCGCCTTTCCTTGGCATTGTGCGAGCGGTTGGTAAATGGATCATCAGCTTGGTGTGGGTGCAATGGGAAAACGTTCCAGAGGAAAACAGCTTCGTTAATCTGCGAGAGAACGTCCCAAATAACCGCTGCCGTCCGTTCAGCTACAGCACCGCCCCGTGTCGGCTTCGGCGCGGGAACCCCCCAACGCCGAGCATGGGCGTCAATATGCACATCGTCTGTCAGTGCTAAACCAGTTCGTCTTCCACCTCGATAACCGAGATCACGCCCCACCCAAATTGCATCAACTTCTACAAGCACGGCGGCTTCAAGGATGTTCGTTAAAACTTGCGCTCTTTGGGCTGGAGCATCTTCAAAATCGAAAGCGTCGCACGTATTTGAATACGGATTAAACGTATTCTCAAATTCCAATGAACTTAGCTCGCTGACGAATTGTGCTGGCCTCATTTTGTAGCCACCTCCAAGGGCCGATAGCGAATCTTGCGCGTGTTTCGGTTGCCAATTACTACGCCGCCGTTATTTTGCTTAACCTGACGGAATACGGCGTAACCGTCAAGGATCGCCCGCTCCCATAATTTCAGCGGGCAGTCCGCAACTTCATAGCCTCGCACAAACTCGCCCACCGTCTTGAGCAGGTCAAAAGACACGGAATTCTGGCCTTCAAAAAAATTGAGTTCTTTGGCGCGAGAGAAAATCCATGCAGTAAGGCCTTCCTCGACCACGATGGCGCGACCGCCATCCTGGGCCTCATCAAATTTTCGATCACTCTTGCGCTTTTGTTTGATCAGCGCGCGCGTCGTCGGCGACCAATGCAAGATTGCGGCATGAGCAAAATGAAAAACGTCGTGAAATCGATAACCATCGGCATCAAGGATATTGTCGGTCAACGGGTCGCCAATGAACACGCTATTCCATCGGAGGTAGCTTTGGCCACTCTTGCGTTGCGAAATTACAATCTCAAACTCCATCGGCAACCGTTCTTCGTCGAGGAACTGATCGTCGAAGATTGGCAGACTTGCAGAATCAGGTTCTAAAAACCTTCCCCGCGCCTTTTGCAGATTCGTATGCACAACGTCGGCGAAGATGACGCCAGAAACTTGAAGGGATTGGATATAGCAATCGGCAAATTGATGAAGCAGTTTGACGGATTGATTTGAGTTGTCGTCAACCCTCATCAGTGAAGCTGCGGCCTCTCCCAATTTTAGTAGCGTGTCATCCAGCGAAAGGGGGGCTGTAGCTGACATAACATGTGCAATGGGGCCATATGCTAGGTCACTGGCAACAGTCACAGACGAATATCCCGCGCCATTGGTCACGGCAGCAAGAACGGTATCCAGCGGAATTTTCAATCGGCGGCAGAGCGTGGCAAAATACCAGAGCGTGTCGCCAAATTCCTCCACCACTGCCTTGTGATAACCCGCAAACGCGGTTTGCTCGCGGTGGAGCTTCTTGGCCGTTGTCATGATCCCGCCGACTTCGCCAAAAAGGCCGAGTAATACAGGCTTGAGATCCCCCACTGGAAGTTTATCGGTTGGTTCGATTTCCCGCGCATAGTCGGTCAACCGGATCGAAGCGGAATTGGCATGGCTATCCACGAGCTAGCTTCCATTCAGTTGGCATTCCACGATAACCGAAATCGCCCAATGACCGCAGCCAAGCGATGAATTCGACAATCAGGTCGTCATCGACAACTTTTTTGCGACCTACGCCCTTCTGACAAATATCATAGCCCGCAAAATCTCGGAATTGAGGCGGAATGCTTGGGCCTTCGCCTCCAAAATAGACAAAATCATTACTAATCAACACACGATTGATGCTTGTGTCCCTGTTGATGTGTCGCCGATTCAGCGTCCCATCGTCATTGGTATGGAACGAATCCCGCTGCAGCCAGCCATCGTCTGCTTCCGTCCGAAAATAAATGTTATCGCCACAGCTTTGCTTGCGACTTCCCCTGCGCATCGGCTGTTTATCCTTGAATCGTGGATCGCATGAAAAATGCTGAAAATCTAACACCTCGGTGATGCGCATCGCGTGAACCAGAAATCCACCCCGGCCAATCTTTTTGGCACCACTGCCAGTCCCAATTACCCAGTCATCGATTTGCGCCGACTTCCTGATGCTAGGTTTACACGTCGCAAGTGTGCAGAATCCATAAAACGGATTTGGCGCAAAGGCGCTGTCGTAACGAACAATATAGGAATGAAGTGCCGACCCCATTACCAATCGTCAACACGGGTGTCGTTTGATGGGGCGCGGATCACAAGTTCCGCCGTCGGGATTTTCCCAAGCGCTGCTTGTTCCGTTGATTGCATCTATTATCGAATTTCCGTGCCACCCGACGACGACAGCGTCACCAACATCTTTTAGTGCCTCGGGCATATCACAGTCCTTCGCGCCATGTTCCCATACGCCGACGATGCGCTTCCCCTGCCTATGGGCATATTCGATTTCCCAATTTACCCATTCGCTGTCCTTGGTCTTGGGTGAGATGTAGACTAGCAGCGTCCCAGCCCAATCGATCTTCGGTGCCAGAATGTTATATTTGATATATTCCGGCGAATTGGCGTTGTTTGGGTTGCTCGAATTGATCGACGAATCTCGTATGGTCATGCCATTGTTTGACAGCAGGACTTTGATCTTGCCGAGGCCAGCATCATCTTCGTGAACATGACTGATAAAGACATTTTTCGTTTGGTCAGCCATTTCGCAACCTCCATCCCTCGTTGTTGAGGAGAGATAATGCTTGTCCTATCAGTCTTTCAAGACCAACTGATACATTTTATCACGATATTTGATCAAACTCTGATTTACCCGCTCCATATCTTCTTTCAGTTCATCATATTTGGGAAATTTTGCTTGAATCAGTTGTGGGTCAAGAACTTCCGCACCATCGCCCTTCTCATATTTTGCCAATTCACGATCATACCAATGACGGAAACGCGCTTGCCACGTAGTCATGTGTGGTCGTAGCCCGTCATTTAGCACTTGGATCGACAATTTGATAATTGTCTGCGTGCTGTCTCGTTTGACCTTTACAGCGGGGATTCCCTTTATAAGATCACGCGTGACTGAAAAAAAATTGAACCAAGAATCGTAAATTTCGGCTATCACGTCATGATCGAAATCGATGGGAAGGCCAATCTTGCGCGTACTCAACTCGACCCAGATAGCGTAGGCAACTTGTTTATCTGTCATATTCGGTTTGAAAACAAATTTCTGCGATCCGATACCAATATCGGCTTGATCAATTTCAAAATTCCTGAACGTGTAACCACCAGCTTTAATTCGCCAGATAATCAACGCTATAAAAATAAAAACAGCTAAAGCCAGCAACAACACGCTAACAGTCAAATTGAACGACCACGAGGTTTGATCCCACGAGAAGGTGAGAAGCGGAGTGCTTGCATTAGCCGACGCTTGGGTTTGCGAAACTGACATATTGATCACCTATATTTTGATTTCCGCATCTGGCTGTCCTGCCATCAGCGCATTGATCCATGCGAGGCAAAGGTCGCGGGAGCGGTAGCTGCCCCACTTTGCTGTTTCGTGCGCGGCGACGATGGGGAAAGTGGAGTAGATGTAGCGGATGTCATCGCGGCTGGCTGCAGCGTTGCCGGAATCGAAGACGCCGTAAAGGATGAAGTAGAGCGCATCAAGCTTGGCGCGGAGCGTGAGGCGGCGGGCTTCGTCCCAGATGAAGGGCGGGCGGACGTCGCCGTTTCCGTCTACATGGCCCATGTCGCGCGCGAAGGGAGCTAGGTCGTGCGCGGTGTAACTGAGTTCAAGCACCGCCTCGCGGACAATCTCGGCGGCAGTTTTCGAGCCGAAGGCGCGGGTGTATGCGGCGGGCGGGACGATGGGGAGTTGTTCCACCGTGAACCAATTCAGATGCTGGCCCTGAATCTTTTGCCGTGCGATGAAGTCATACGGCACAGAATTGAGATTACCCGCAAACAGCGCCAAACGTCCAGCATCCGGCTTGCCCGCCGCCGGGTCAATCTCAATCAGCGGCATGGTGTTGCCAGCGGCTCCGCTCGGCACAATTGCGGCGATCATCGAGCGCATATTGGTGGGCGAGGTCACGTCTTTGAAGCCCAGCGTGTAAGGATGCTGGCCTAAACCCGGCGTTGGCTGCACCCAGAATTGCGGATCAGCCACCCACGCCGGATCAGCGTGTTGCGCGTCGGTCGCGTTCAGCGGTTGCGCGGGGCGGTTTTCATTTTTCAGATTGACGACCACACTCGCCGCGCGATGGTCGTAGCCTTGCACCATTTTACCTTCATACAGCGGCACCCATTCCCCGCTTGCTGACTGAAAGCGGTTGCCACCCGTATGCCATGCACCCTCGCGCTCTTCCAGTTCGGCACGGGTGCGAAATAAATGGCTGTCATTTGTCATGTCAAACATGCGGGTGTATTTGACAGGCCATGCCGCCACAGGTGCTGCACCAGACTTATCAACCAGCACAGGCAGACGGCCATAGATGGCGGTGGTGAGCGTCATATCGCGCCTTGTGCGAAAAATCGGCGCGGTGCCCGTATTGGGGTTCACCCGCGCAAAGTCCGCCGCCGAAATCGCGAAGGCGCGGTCTGGGTCTTTCAGCTCATTCACATTATGCAGGAAGAAGGCGCATGTCGCGGCCTCAAACACGCGCGTGGGGCTGAGCGAGAGCGCGCAGAATTTGAAGCGGCTGTCCACATCAGGGAAGAAGACCTTCTTATTCTCAAAGTCATACAAGGCCTTGAGGTGGCCTCCGGTCGCTACTTGACGGAAGAAGGCCGAGGCCGACAGGTCAGATGCAATCCCGCTCGGCACCAGCAGCCCAACTATGCCGCGCGGCTTGACCAGCGCATGGGCGCGCTCAACGAACAGACTATACAGGTTCACATCGCCCCGGCTAAGCAATGGGTAATGGAGTATTTTCTTTTTTGAATCATTTGGATCAGGGCGGCCATTAATACGCGCCATCCGTGCCGTATCAGCCGCGCGGACATCGGCATGAGTAAAATCATCCCAGAGAGGATCACCATCCGTTTTGAGCTTGGCAATCATCTTGCTACGATCAAACGCGCGTTGCGCCAGTGCAATCTCGGGGCGGCGAGCGGCGAACCATTCCACCTGCTGCAGCTTGATCCTGTCCCACGGCGGATTGCCGACGACAGCATCAAAGCCGCCTTCGCGTGCGCCACTGCGCCAGTCCGTCCACACGCCGGGAAAGGTGATTTGCCAGTTGGTGAAGCGTTCTTCGGCAATCAACGCACGGGCGCGTTCAAGCAGCGCCGTAAAGGCTTCCATATCATCGGCCTTAGCGCGAACCGCGTGTGGCACCATGCGCCTACGCAGAATGCTCATAGGCTCCCCGAATTGACCATCGAGGAATTGCCGAACCAGTCCCATTTCAGCTTTGCTCATGTTCAGCCAGTCAATCGCGTGCATGAAGCTGACAAAGCCATCAAACGCGCCGGTTTGAGATTCTATACCTTCCCATAATTCAGCCGACCGATGCGCCTCGGCCAGATCGGCGTCGGTTGCCATTTCGATGATGTTCATTGCGCGCGCTTGGGCTTCCGCGTCTCTCAGATCGTCCTGATAGAAAAGTTCGCCACCGAGCGCGCTGGCTTTGTCAATCGCATCGCGCACCCACAGCCCGAACAGGCTATCGCCCGCGTGCAGGTGATGGTCGATAAAGCTGAGTGGCGCGCCGACGGTGAAGGTGTGCAGCCAAAGCGCGACCTTGGCGAGTTCAACCGCCATCGGGTTTTTATCGACGCCATACACGCAACGCTTGAGCACCATACGGCGGACGATGTGGCGATCATCAAGCTGCGCTTCGTCAATCGTCCAGTTTGCGGCCCTCGCATTTTTCAGGATGGTGCGCCGGATCGTGTCGATTTTCTCCGCCAGCGGGGAGGTGTAATGGAGCGCCGCGCCGAGTGACGCGGCCTCAGCCATCGCATCAAGCACATGATCCGCCAACGTATCAACAAGGCTGACAAGGAAATGTCCCGACCCCATCGCGGG
>Ga0075023_100000353_pt1 | contig 11429 bp, 10 predicted proteins | sample Str014_FD_71388 | JGI IMG/M metagenome (GOLD analysis project Ga0075023, IMG submission 71388) | Freshwater sediment microbial communities in response to fracking from Pennsylvania, USA - Straight Creek_MetaG_SC_2014 | ecosystem: Environmental > Aquatic > Freshwater > Creek > Sediment | place... | reverse complement strand
CTCTTATAAGGAGTTTGTTGTCATGCTTATAGAGTTTCGGGTGAAGAACTTCCGGTCCTTCAAAGAAGAGGCTGTGTTTTCGTTCGTGGCCTCCAACTCTCACAAGGAGCACCAGGAAACCCACGTCGCGAAGATCCCCGATAATGTGCCTTTCCGCGTCCCGGGCCTTCTGCGGTCGGCGGCCATTTATGGTGCAAACGCCAGCGGCAAAAGCAACTTCATTCGGGCTTTTCAGCTTATGAGGGCGCTTGTAAGTGAAACCGCCACCCTGCAACCTACTCAGCAGCTCAATGTGCAGCCCTTCGTACTGGATAGAGAGAGCAAAGAACTCCCCGTAGAAATGGAAGTAACCTTCCTCCTCGATGGTATTCGCTATCAGTACGGTTTTTCTGCCCTACCCGAGCGAATTGTTGGTGAGTGGCTGCTTGTCTACAAGACCGCCAAGCCCCAGGCGTGGTTCAGGCGAGAGTACCGGCCCAATGCGCGTGAAGAATACCAATATGCCTTTGGCACGGGCCTGCTGGGCCAACGCCATGTGTGGAGGCAAGCCACGCGGTCCAATGCACTATTCCTTTCTGTCGCAACGCAGCTCAACAGCGAGCAGCTGCGCCCCGTGTTCAGTTGGATTTCCTCCATGGTTGTGCTCGAAAATGGTGGCGCGCCGGTTTTGAACCACACTGTTGAGCATATGCTGAAAAACCCAGGCAACCAAGTGCAGGGCCTCCTCCGCTCCGCTGATATCGCCATCGCTGGCATTGATATTGACACCAAGACCGTGAACACGACCGGCTTCAAATTTGACTTTGCGACCGGTCAGGTGGAGAACTCAGGGCTCGAACCCAGGGAAATGAAAATCCCACTGTTCAGGCATGAAGCGCCCAAAGGCTCAGCAACTTTTGAAATAAACGACGAGTCGGAAGGCACGCAGCGACTCTTTGCCTTGGCCGGGCCATTATTTGAGATTTTCAAGGACGGTCGAGTAATCTGTGTGGACGAACTTGATAGAAGTTTGCATACCCTTCTGGTGCGCCAGCTTGTTGAAATGTTTCATAACTCACTAATCAACACTGGCGGCGCGCAACTTATCTTCACGACTCACGATACCTCGTTGCTTAGCGCCGACATACTGCGGCGCGACCAGATTTGGTTCACTGAAAAAACGGCCGGGCAAGATTCGCGGCTATTTCCTTTGACGGAATTGTCCACGAGGAAAGACGAAGCCTTTGAAAGGGGGTATCTCACTGGTAGATATGGTGCCATACCGATCCTCAATCCTCTGGAAGTAAAATAACTTGGGCAAGAACAGATCCCGCAATGCCGCGAGCTTTCGGCGAGGGGCACCCAAGAGGCCGCCCCACCCGCGCTTGCTGATTGTCTGTGAGGGATCAAAGACAGAGCCAAATTATTTTGAGGAAATCCGCCAATCATTTCGGATTCATGGGGCTCACATTAGAGTCGTTCCCAGTGGTTACGGCACCCAGCCCATGCAAATCGTGGAATATGCTCTGGACACGTTTAAAGGAAACCCTGAATTTGAGCAGGTTTACGCGGTATTCGACCGAGATGATCACACAACCTATCATGATGCGATCAAGCGTGCAGAGGCTCATGAAAGCAAGCTGAAGAACCGCGACAAGGAAAAGGTTCGCTTTGAGGCGGTCGCCTCAGTGCCCAATTTTGAAGTCTGGTTCCTCATGCATTTTCAGGATGTCACAGCCTGGATTCATAGGGATCAGGTACTCCATCAACTGAAAATTCATATTCCTGCCTACGCCAAAGGTCTTCTGGGCATGTTTGAGAAGACAAAAGCAAACCTACTGGCTGCCAATGCTCGCGCTGCAACTCAGCGCAGGATCAACAATCGCCTACCAGGTGACGCTATCTACACCGACGTCCACAAGCTCGTCGAAATTCTCCTCAGTCTGAAACCTGCTCCCTAGGTTCACCCGTTTCACAAATCTGTTTCAAACACTGACACCGGAGGTGCCTTGCTGATCCCGTCTATATCCAATAATATCATTTATCATCAATCAGTTAGGTGGCGCTACTTATAGTTCGCGGGTTTGCAACGTCGTAAGTGCTGTCAATCCAGCCGCTCAAATCACCCCCAATTAGCCGCTCAACTTCGTCCGCACCGCAAGCGTTGGTAGCTCAGCCAATCGAATGCGTGAAAAATCAGACCTGCCGGAGCCCGCACGATTGCGGGCTTCTGGTGGTACATGGCCAATGTCGGCCTCGGGTCACGAGCGTAGGTTTACTCGCCCGACCAGCATTTCGGCTTATGCGACTTTAGCGAACACTCACTTTCATTCCCTCCTTTTCCTGCCTTTCCCAATTGAGCAAATCGATGGTTTGCAGCGATGCTTAGGCTACATTCCGGAATGGTTCCGGGGTGCAATCCGAGTGGACGCAGAATGTCGCCGACCAAGATTCTCATAGGGCAGGGTTGCAGTGTCATTGCCATTGTGGTGGGAGGCCTTTGGGCTTCGACACAATGGACGGCGGCGATGTTGGGTAACCAGCCGAGGCTTGGTGTGCCGCTTGTTTCAATACTTGGTCAACCGATCTATGCGCCTTGGCGGCTTTTTGAATGGTGGTACGCCTACGAGGCCTACGCACCTACGATATTTCGCAAGGCCGGAATGTTTGCAGCTGGTAGCGGCATCGCTGGAACCTTGGTCGCGATTGCTGGTTCCCTGTGGCGGGCACGGCAGAACAAGTTGGTGACGACCTATGGTTCAGCGCGCTGGGCCAGTGTTGAAGATCTCAAAGCCGCCAAGCTGTTGTCGGGCAAAGGGGTATTTCTCGGTAAACTGGGCCAGACCCATCTCCGCCACGATGGCCCCGAACATGTACTTGCTTTTGCTCCAACACGTTCCGGTAAAGGTGTTGGCCTCGTCATTCCAACTTTACTAACCTGGCCGCATTCCACCGTGATCCACGACATCAAAGGCGAGAACTGGCAGCTGACTGCAGGCTTTCGCTCCAAGTTTTCCCATTGCCTGCTTTTCAATCCCGCTGATCCCAAGAGTGCGCGCTACAATCCGCTTCTTGAAGTTCGCAAAGGCGAATGGGAAGTCCGTGACGTCCAGAACATCGCTGATATTCTGGTTGATCCCGAAGGCGCACTTGAACGCCGCAACCATTGGGAAAAGACCAGCCACGCTTTACTGGTCGGCGTGATCCTGCATGTTCTCTATTCGGAACCCGAAAAGACGTTGGCTCGCGTCGCTTCATTTCTGTCAGATCCGTCCCGCTCCATCGAACGCACTCTGCGCGTGATGATGGCCACCAATCATTTGGGCACTGACAAAGATCCGGTTGTCCATCCTGTTATTGCATCAGTGGCCCGTGAGCTCCTCAACAAATCCGAGAATGAGCGTTCGGGTGTGCTTTCAACAGCGATGAGTTTCCTCGGGCTGTACCGCGATCCGGTGGTGGCCCTGAACACCAGCACCTGTGATTGGCGCATCGCTGATTTGATGGAGGCGAAGAAGCCACTGTCACTTTACCTCGTCATCCCACCTGCCGATCTGTCCCGCACCAAGCCTTTAGTTCGCCTCATCCTCAATCAAATCGGACGGCGGTTGACAGAATCTCTCGAAGGCGAAAAAGGTGTGAAGCGCCGCAAACTGCTGTTGATGCTCGATGAGTTTCCGGCATTGGGCAAATTGGATTTCTTCGAGACGGCTTTGGCCTTCATGGCGGGCTATGGCATCCGCGCCTATCTCATTGCACAGTCCTTGAACCAGATCGTCAAGGCTTATGGCGAGAACAATGCCATTCTCGACAATGCCCATGTCCGCATTGCCTTTGCCGCCAATGACGAACGCACAGCGCGTCGGATTTCGGATTCACTGGGAACGGCCACTGAGCTGAGAGCCCAGCGCAACTATGCGGGACACAGGCTTTCGCCATGGCTCGCCCACGTGATGGTGAGCAGACAGGAAACAGCGCGTCCGCTGCTGACCCCGGGCGAAGTGATGCAGCTCCCCAATGGCGAGGCCTTGGTCTTGGTTTCGGGTCTGCCACCGATCAAGGCCAAGAAGCTGCGCTATTATGAAGATGAGAGTTTCAAATCACGGATTTTGCCGCCACCTGTTCTTTCGGAAGGCACTTACAAAGATTGCCCGCCGCAAGCGCCGCATGATTGGGCAGGTCAAGTGAGGGGAGAGGACACCCGTCTCGATAGACCATGGTTCAGCCAATTGCATGGCAACGGTAGCGACACAAGCGGCGGTCTCACGCGCGAGCCGTGGTCGGAACCCACTACTCCCGTTTCACCCGATCTTGTTCCGTCCGACGATCTCACTTTGTTGGACGACGATTTCGGGACAGCCACAGCCAATACCGATCCGTTGGCCCGCTCAGCAGCTCAACGTGGTTTTGCTGTCAATGATGCCGAGGGCGATGACGCCCTGCCAGTGTTCTGAGGGGGCGTAAATGAAACAGCGTCCCATCAGCAAAATCAAAGTCACTGTCTATCTCTCACGCTTGGTCGTGGATCGCTTGACCCTTGCCTGCAAGGACCCCACCAAGAACAAGTCCAAACTCACCGAGAAGGCGCTCAATATACTGCTCGATTCCGAGCGCGATCTTTCCCATGACGCTGCCATCATCAGAAAATTCGATTCCCTTGGACGACAGGTGGCGCTCATCGACCGCCATCAGCATGTGGTGCTGGAAAGCCTTGGTCTCTATCTTCGTTACTATCTCACAGTGACACCACCATTGCCAAAAGCTGAGCAAGATCCTGCCCGTGCCATGGGCCATCAGCGCTTTGAGTTCTTCATCACACAACTCGCCAAACGTCTGGCGGGAAGCCAGACCCTTGTCAGCGAGGTCATGGAGAAAGTCAGTTCAAACGACCCCGATCTTCTCATGCGCGATATTGATGAGCGGGCCTTTGTTGACTCAACAAAATCAAAGCCTTCCTCGTCCCGACCTGCGGGTGCGGGAGGTGGGGGAGAAGCCCCGGCGCAATATGGACATGGTTCTGCGTCCCGTCCTCCCGATGTTGCGCCGGGGGCTTCGTCTTCCAAAACAGGAGGGGATCATGGATAAGATCAGCTCCTTTGGTGAAGAGGCCTTGGCCCGCCGCAAGGCCATGTTGAAGACAGCCTTTGGCCAGGTGATTGCTGAGGCTTTGGCCGACGTCCAAGTGGTCGAGGTCATGGTCAATCCCGATGGCAGGCTGTGGCTTGATCGTTTGGACACAGGCCGTGCTGATTCCGGAACCGTTCTGCAATGGTCAGAAGTTGAACGCATCATCCGCTTAGTGGCCAGTCATATCAGGCTTGAAGTACATGAGCGCTCACCCATTGTGAGTGCGGAACTGCCTGAGACAGGCGAACGCTTTGAAGGCCTTATTCCACCCGTAGCCCCAGGGCCATGTTTTTCAATTCGCAAGCCCGCGCGGCTTGTGCACCGGCTTGAGGACTATGTCGAACAAGCCATCATGCCGCCGCAAGTGGCCGCATGGTTGAAGGATGCTGTTCTCGCCAAGGGCAATATTCTTGTTATTGGCGGCACCAGTTCCGGCAAGACCACTTTGGTCAATGCTTTATTGGCCGAGGTGGCTACCACAAATGACCGTGTTGTCATTCTTGAAGACACGCGCGAGCTTAATTGTGCCGCTGAGGATTGTGTCAAACTGCGCACCAAACCTGGAGTCGTTTCACTTGCCGATCTCGTTCGCTCCACACTCAGACTAAGGCCAGACCGCATTATCGTCGGCGAAGTCAGAGGCCCAGAAGCGCTCGATATGCTGAAGGCTTGGAACACCGGCCATCCCGGCGGCCTTGCCACGGTTCATGCAAATTCGGCGCGCGGCGCCCTCTACCGCATCGAACAATTGGTGCAGGAAGCCACCGTCACCGTGCCGCGCCGGCTCATTGCCGAGGCTATCGACATTCTCGTCTTCCTTGAGGGCCGAGGGTCAGGCCGCAAAGTCGCAGAAGTTGCCCGTGTCGAAGGCCTTGATGCCGATGGCGATTATAACCTCACGCCGATTTATTCCAACCAACATCCCCACATCCATCTCAAATGAGGAGTTTCACATGATCATAGTTCGTAATCTTATTTTGGCCAGTGCAGCTTTCATCACTGTGCAATCGAGCTCTGCCTTTGCCGCTGGCTCCGGAATGCCCTGGGAAGCGCCACTCACCCAAGTGCTGGAATCAATCCAAGGCCCCGTAGCGCGTATCATGGCGGTGATCATCATTATCACCACGGGTCTGTCCTTGGCCTTTGGCGACACATCAGGTGGTTTCCGCCGACTGATTCAAATTATCTTCGGACTCTCCATCGCCTTTGCCGCCACGTCGTTTTTTCTCGCCTTCTTCTCCTTCGGCGGCGGCGCGATGGTTTGAATCAGTACAAATGAAAGAGGCACCAGACCATGTCCCATCTTCCCGGCTTTGAAGTCCCGCTCTATCGCTCTTTGACTGATCCCATTTTACTGGGTGGCGCACCGCGTTCGATTGCCATTCTCAATGGCACTTTGGCCGCCGCACTAGGCTTGGGGCTTCGCCTCTGGATTGTTGGTTTCTTGGTTTGGGTGGTGGGCCATGCCCTTGCAGCAGCGGCAGCACGCAAAGATGTGCAATTTGCCGAAGTGATCTCGCGCCATGCGCGTCATCCGGGGAGCCTTTCATGCTGAACCTCACCGAATATGCCAAGAAGCCGAAGCTCCTTGCCGATTACCTGCCGTGGGGTTTTCTGGTAGGGCCGGGGATTGTCCTCAACAAGGACGGCAGTTTTCTGAGATTGGCGCGTTATCGCGGCCCCGATCTTGAAAGTGCCACGCAAGCCGAACTGATTGGTGTCACGGCCCGCATCAACAATGTGCTCAAACGTTTTGGTTCCGGTTGGGCGCTGTTCTTTGAAGCGCGGCGGACTGAGGCCTCACATTATCCACTGTCCAACTTTCCAGATCCTTTTTCGCTTTTGGTGGATGAAGAACGCCGCAAGAGTTTTGAAGCGGATCAAAGCCACTACGAAAGTTTTTACACTCTGACCTTTTGTTGGTTGCCACCCGCCGAGACGCAAGACAAAGCCGGAGCCTATTTGGTGGAGCGCGGCGATGATGCAAGTCCCATCGCCCAAGCCCGTGCCTTTGAATGGCGCGATTATTTTATCGCTGAAACCGAGCGGGCGATTGATCTACTCTCTAACATTCTGCCTGAGATCAATTTTCTCAACGACGAGGAGACGCTCACGCATTTGCATTCATGCGTGTCACCCAAGGCGCATGTGGTTTCGGTTCCGGCCATCCCAGCCTATCTCGATGCCTTGCTGGCCGACACGCCATTCACAGGCGGCATGGCACCCAAGCTGGGCAATTTGCATCTGCGCACCCTCACGGTGCTGGGTATGCCGGGAACAACCACGCCCGGTCTCCTCGATGCGCTCAATGATCTCGCCATCTCTTATCGCTGGGTGACACGCTGGATCGCGCTCGACCGACCCGAAGCCCAAAAGCTTCTCACCCGCAAACGCCGCCAATGGTTTGCCAAACGCAAATCGGTGTCGGCCATCTTGCGTGAAGTGCTGTTCAATCAGGAATCAGCTTTACTTGATACCGACGCTTCAACCAAAGCCGCTGAGACCAATGAGGCCTTGGAGGATTTGGGCTCCGGTGATGTGAGCTTTGGTTACGTCACCACCACAGTGACTGTTTCTGCTGACGACGAAGGCAAGGCGGATGAGGCCTTGCGGCAAGTTGAGCGGATCATCAACGCCAACGGCTTTGTTACCATCACTGAGAGCTTCAATGCCGTGGAAGCCTGGCTCGGCTCCTTGCCGGGGAACGTCTATGCCAATGTCAGGCAGCCGATTATTCACACGCTCAATCTGGCCCATATCATGCCGGTCTCTTCGGTCTGGGCCGGGCCACATTGGAATGATCATCTCGATCAACCGCCCTTGCTTTATGCGGCAACACGCGGCTCAACGCCGTTCAGGCTCAATCTGCATGTGGGCGATGTTGGTCACACCACCATCATCGGCCCGACGGGGGCGGGTAAATCCGTGTTGCTTGCCATGCTGGCTTTGCAGTTCCGGCGTTATGAGCAATCGCAAATCTTTATCTTCGACAAGGGTCGCTCGGCCCGGGCCGCTACCCTGATGATGGGCGGCACGGCTTTGGATTTGAGCATCGGTTCGGGTCTGGCCTTCCAGCCCCTGAGCAACGTTGATGATCCTGCCGCCCGCGCTTTTGCCCGCGACTGGGTTTTGGCATTGATCGCCCATGAGGGCATTGCGACTGATCCAAATATCAAGGATCAGGTCTGGACCGCACTCACCAGTCTGGCTTCAGCCCCCAAGATTGAGCGCACGCTAACTGGACTGTCTTTGCTCTTACAATCCAACCAGCTTCGTCAGGCCTTGCAGCCCTATACGCTGGAAGGTCCCTGGGGCAACCTGCTCGATGGTAAAGACGATCACTTGTCTTTTGCCGATGTGATGCATTTCGAGCTCGAAGGCCTGATGGAGACCAAGGGTCTCGTTCTGCCAGTGCTCACCTATTTGTTTCACAGGCTGGAGGCGCGCTTTGATGGCAGGCCAAGCTTGCTCATTCTCGATGAGGCGTGGCTGTTTCTGGACTCACCACTTTTTGCCACCCGCATCCGTGAATGGCTCAAGACTTTGCGCAAGAAGAATGTGGCGGTGGTTTTTGCAACGCAGTCGCTGGCTGACATTGCGGCCAGTTCCATTGCCCCTGCGATTATCGAAAGCTGCCCCACACGCATTTATTTGCCTAATGACCGCGCCATCGAGAGCCAAATCCGTGAGATTTATGAGCGCTTCGGCCTCAATCAACGACAGATTGAGATCATCGCAAGGGCGACACCCAAGCAGGATTATTACGCACAAACCGCTAAAGGCAACCGGCTGTTCGAGCTTGATCTTGGTCCACTGGCTCTTGCCATTTGTTCGGCTTCAACCTTGCAAGATCACAGAGTGATGGATGAGCTGCTCAAAGCCCATGACGGCATGGATTTTATCATCGCCTTTCTCAAAGCCAAAGGTTTTGAGACTGAAGCCAGCATGATCGATCACGCATCGCAAGCTGATCGGCAAGCTTCGACACGCCAGACATCGCAAGAGTTTCCAGAAGCATGGGACGGCACAACCCCAACCGAGGAGAACCAAGATGACCAAACTTAAACGTATGAAGATTCACTTCGCGCTCGGAGCCGCGTTGGTTTTGACAGCAAGCAGCACGCTGCCCATGCCGGCCCAGGCCTTTGTGGTCTTCGATCCCTGGAACTATGAGCAGAATATTCTGACGGCGGTGCGCAGCCTCGAAGAGATTCAAAATCAGGTCAAACAATTGACCAATGAAGCCCAATCACTGGCCAAGATGGACTTGAACCTGGCTCAGCTGGGATCATCCATCGGCGGCGATCTCAAATCCCAGATGAATGACATCAAGGCTTTGCTCGACAAGGCCAATGGCATTGCGCTGAATGTCAGTGCCACAGATGCCCAGATGAAGAGCCTGTTTCCTTCTGACTATGCCAAGGCCATGACCAATGACCAAAGCCTTCAAGCCGCCAAGACGCGCTGGGATGAGACACTCTCCGCTTTCAAACGCAGCATGAGCCTTGAAGCCAAGGTCGTGGAGAACACCACACAAGATGGCAATGCGCTGTCCGATCTTTTGAGCAAGTCTTCAACCGCCGTCGGCAATCTGCAAGTCCAGCAGGCAGGCAATGAACTTCTGGGCCTCAGTGTCAAACAGCAGTTACAACTTCAAACATTGATGGCCGCCGATCAGCGCGCTCAAGGCCTCGAACGCGCCCGTGTCCTGGCATCGCAAGAAGAGTCGCGGCTGCGATTCAAAACCTTCGTCGGCACATCCACCGCTTACACACCTTAGCATCATCACCATTTAGCGAAGGGCCAATCTTCGCTGAAGTTTGATCAACTCAAAATTCCAATCACCCGTTTGGGCCTCCCAAGCGTTGGAAGAGTCTTGCCCAGATGAACGATCTCAATATCATCGACAAATTCACCCAGACCTTTGTCACTTACATTGACTCAGGTTTTGGTCTGTTGTCGCCAGATGTCGGGTTCCTGACGACCACTTTGGTCACCATTGATGTGATCATGGCAGGCCTGTTCTGGTCGCTGTCCCATGAAGACAATGTCATTGGGCAATTGATCCGCAAGATCCTCTATGTCGGCTTCTTTGCTTTGCTGCTCAATAATTTCGCGCATCTGTCGACTGTTGTGTTCAATTCTTTTGCTGGATTGGGCTTAAAGGCCACGGGTACTGCCTTGACGGCAACTGATTTGATGCGGCCAGGCTTTGTGGCGGGAACAGGCTTCACCGCATCACAACCATTGCTCGATCAAGCCGGAAGTCTCATGGGCTTCACCAGTTTCTTCGACAATGTCGTGACCATTGTCGTTTTATTGCTGGCCTGGCTCATTGTGCTGCTGGCCTTCTTTATTCTCTCGGTTCAGCTCTTCATCACCATCATCGAGTTCAAGCTCACCACACTGGCAGGCTTTGTGCTGGTGCCCTTTGCGCTGTTCGGCAAGACCTCATTCCTCGCTGAACGGGTGCTGGGCAATGTCATGACCTCCGGCATCAAGCTCATGGTTCTGGCCATTGTGGTGGGCGTTGGTTCCACACTCTTTGGCACGCTTACGACGGCACCCACAGGCGATATTACCTTGCAGCAGGCAGCGGCCCATATTCTGGCTGCCATTGCGGTCTTTGGACTCGCGATCTTTGCGCCGGGCATTGCGGCGGGGTTGATTTCTGGGGCCCCGCAATTGGGTGCCGGTGCTGCCGTGGGCACGGCCGCAGGTCTTGCCGCTGCTGGTGTAGCCGGAGCCGCTGGTGCGGGAGCCTTGGCCCGTGCTGGTCTTGGTGGCGCGGGACGTGCCGTCACGTCAGCAGCGTCACTTTCTGGGGCAGCCCAATCCGGTTTCAAACAAGGCGGCATGGGTGGCGCATTGAAAGCCACCTTGGGCCAACCAGCAAAAGACGCGGCTTCAAAAGCTTCTGCCCCAATTCGTGATGCTTACCGCGAAGGCTCAGCTTACGGCCTGCAATCGACCAGTGGTTCAGGTTCTTCAGCATCAGCGGCTGGTGCAAAACCCAAATCGTCTGGCGGGGTCGAACCCGATTGGGCGAGGCGTTTGCGCCGCCGCGAGCAGATGACGCGGGCCGGAACAGTGGCCAGTCAATCCATCCGTGAAGGTGATCGTGGTGCTTCCAATGAAGGCCCCGACCTCAATCCCAATAGTTAGACAAGAAGGACGCAACGCATGAAGTTCAAACGATCGCAATTGCATTATGGCCAGACAGAAGCGCCGGTCACGCCCTATCAAAAGGCTGCCCAAGTCTGGGATGAACGCTTGGGCTCAGCCCGCGTTCAAGCCCGCAACTGGCGGCTGATGGCCTTTGG
>Ga0075023_100000349_pt1 | contig 11501 bp, 12 predicted proteins | sample Str014_FD_71388 | JGI IMG/M metagenome (GOLD analysis project Ga0075023, IMG submission 71388) | Freshwater sediment microbial communities in response to fracking from Pennsylvania, USA - Straight Creek_MetaG_SC_2014 | ecosystem: Environmental > Aquatic > Freshwater > Creek > Sediment | place... | reverse complement strand
TTCCGCCCGCCACGAGGATATTGCGCCGTTCGGCAACAGCGCGCGCGAGGAACGCCGCTTGATCCGCCGACATGATTTTGGTCTCGACGTAATCCACAAGTGTGAAGATGGCGACGGCGGGTTTACGGATCGCAAAGGTCGGCGCTGTCACGACTGGGGGCAACAAGCCTTCGAAGCGTTCGCCCGTTTCAGGAAGTTCTGCAGACACGCGCGGAGCTCGGCCATGTACCTCCGCGCCAACATGATGTGCGACCAGACGCACGATGCGCTCACCATCGGCCGCTGAAAGCCGCTCGCCTGTATCCGAGAGACCTTCAGACAAGCGGTCGATCCAAAGCCGCCCATCAGGGTTGAGCATTACCTCGACGACTTGCGGGTCTTCCAGAAATCCGGCGATCGCGGCACCAAGTGCTGTCCGCAACATGCGAGCCCCGCGTTGTATCGCCTCGGATTGTTGGTGTGAAACCGCCATGTCATCCCCTTTTCACTGATGCCGCGATATGCGGCCCTGGATCGGGGATGAGTAAGAAAGGCAGAATTGGGGTCACTGCAACAGCTTTATGGGCGTAGGAGTGCTCTGGCGTGAAAAGACAGGAGTTCGGCGGAATTGCAGGCAGCGCGATGGCGCCAAATTGCAGTTGTCAAATACTCTGTCTGAACGAATCTTCCGCGGCCTCAGATGATTTGATTCGAAGTATGAAAACTGTCGGGAATGGTTGGCTAGTTGACAGGGTTCACATATGGTTGACCTTGCTCCCCTCCTAGCAATTTCTGGCGAAAATACATGCACACACCTTAGCGAAACGCGTCACGTAGATCGGTTTAGTTGCTCCCCAAAAAAAGACTTCGACGTTGCTCTAACCCGAATGCCAAAGTCTTATGGCGTGTTGCCGCAGTAAAGCACTTGCCCTTTACTTGGATAGGAGATTTTCTCGATGGCAGTTTTAGTGAAGTGAATGTTTGGCATTTGTCAACCTACATCCCACATCCAGTTATATCGAGTTTCTAAAAATCCATAGAGAAATCATGCGGTAGTCAGAAGTGTGCAATTCTGTCCAAAGATAATCTTACTCATTCGTCGGAATTTCTTGCAGAACTTTTGCTTGTGTCATCTTCGGATGAATCTTCGATCAAAACTCCATCCAGAAACTCACGGTGTCGTTCCTGTAGATATGCAAGTGCCTGCCCCTCATCGACGTTGTATTCCAACTTCTCTTTCACGAACTGAAGGCGGGCCTGGTTTTCTTCCAACACTTCACCCCATGTCTTAACTCCGACCGTAACGCGATTTCCTTTTTGAATTAAACGACGGAGCGGATCAGGACCATTCTTGATCCGAGCCTCGACCTGATTGTTATATTCATCCGAAATTATCCAAAAATGCCAGCGCAGACCTTCGACACGATTAAATCTTGGATCTTCTTCGACGGCAAGTGCGTAGTCCTCAATTTGGGTGAGGTGCTCAGCTTTTAATTTAACTTTTGGTGCTTTCAATTCAACAACGAGATGTTCGATATCATTCGCCCGATGGCGACGTTGTGCGCGGCTAAGCATGAGATCTACAATCCCTCTGGTCCTATTCACAACTTTGACTGGATCATCGATAACCAAAGTTGGGTCAATTTTATCACGGTGCGTTTTGAGCACGGTTGTTAAATCTTTATCGCTGGCCCACAAGTTATACTCTTCACCAAAAACCCAAGTGTTCTGCTCCAGAATTTTGTGAAGTTGAGTGCGTTCCTTAAGTTTGTCTTTTGCTTCGAAATCAAACAAAATGAAACGGAGAGCTTCGAGAAACTTGAGACGGTCAGCAATAAGAGTGGCAGCACTGATAATTCCGGACAAGTCAGTTTCGTCGAGGAGCTGCGCGAGTTCCTTTTGTTTGCGCTTAGGTAGACGGACCACCTCGTCAAGAATTCGTTGCAGTTCAGTTGGACTACGTTCGATAGCGTGACGAAGCAACCTTAAGTGCAGCGCAGCCTGCTTTGGTTGAGCCTCGCTGAAATCTGGCGAAGCGTCTTGAACCGTGACAGCAACAATATCAAAAATTTTCCGCTCTGCCTTTTCAAGTGACGTTGTTGCTTCTCCCTCATAGGGATAAATTTTCTTGGCTTTCCACTCTGCTACAACTACTCGGGCTTTTTCCGCGGCACGTGTGCGGAATAGTTCCTTTATCTTGGCGCGTGCATGCTCAATCGCAGTGGTAAGAGTAGGAACCATTTCCGCAAGTTCAAGTTGATTTTCTTGATGTAGATCGCGAATAAAATCAGACTTTAAATACGCAGAAAAATGAAAATCGCCAACGTGGAAACGTGCTTCCACTTGCGACAAAGGAAAACCTTGAGCGTTGCAAAGAAAAAGGGTGCGCTCAGTACTTCGATGCCACTCGATTATTTCCAAAGACACCAGATGCTGTTTGTTTTCCAAGTCAACGACTGGATCGAGTTCAAATTCCCAAGTGCCAGCTATTGCCCGTGAGGGGTCGATTGCTTCTCCTGCAAGGGCGATTTGAACATTTCGATAGTTCTTGAGATATATTGCAAATATCTCTGAAAGACCCTGTACCCCCGCTTCAGTTTTAAGAGCAGAAAATTGCTTCTTCAATTCGGAAATTACGACAGTTACTCCAGTCTCACTTCCTTGCGATTGCGTTTCGTCACTTACACGAATTTTCTCAATCTCACGTTCGAGTATGGATATGTCAAACCTATAGTTTGTATTGTTTCGCTGGTGAACGACCTTCCAATCAATTACGTTACCTAGGGCAAACGCTTTGAAACGACCCCGTCCCTCGCGCCCATGCAATTGCCTGTTGAGAGTTGCCGTGGAGATACGATGGCGCTTCCATGATCCGCCTAAATTTTTAAACATTATCGGCGCTTCTTCAAATGGTATGCCCGTCCCATTGTCGGAAACAACAATTTTAGAAAAGCCCCCCAAGGAATCAGGTTCAAATTCAATGTTCACTCGAGTGGCATCAGCATCAAGCGCATTCCACACCAACTCGGCCAAAGCTTGAATTGGCTGGGCCTTTGTTTGCTGCTCTAAGAAGTCTGGGCGGACCTCAACACTGTACTCAAGCGTTTTCATAATTCATTACGCTACACTAGGCAGAACGAATAGAAAACATCCAAATGTTGCGAAATTCGTTATGGCCAAAGTCTTAACTTTAAAAGCGAGTTTGCCACTTTTTTTGGGAACTAACTGTAAGTTATATCACAGGTGCTCAGCGGACCTCCGCTTCATAGAACGGTGACCAACGGATTTATGAACTTGCAATCTCATCCGACACATCTTCCGTCACTTCCTCTCTGAGCTTCGGTCCCTTAGCAAGTCGGCGTCCAAGCGCCGCAACGAATGCGTCATAGCGCTCACCCGCTTGCGCACGAACGGCAGTTTGTGTGGACTCTGGTAGAGGCGGATTTGTCGTCAACCAGAAGCGGATAAAGACCGCCAGTGTTTCAACTGCAATATTGAGATCACGTTCAACGCGCGCCATGCGACGGTCGATCTGATCGAGGCGTTTGGTTGTGGCGGCCTCTTGCCGTTCGGCGGTATCGGGCGAAAGGAATGACGCGATGGCCGCCTCTGCGACCAGTGAGAGCGAATGATCGCGCCTGGAAGCATAATCGGAAAGCAGTTTTTGTATTGCGGGTTCGAGATAAACCGAAAGGCGTTGCTTCTTGGAAGGTTTCATAGGCGTGCCTCACAGGTCCATGCCATCTTTCGGATCGAGCGAGACTTGGCGCGCGACACCTTGAAGGATCTGAGTCATGCGCTGCGCACGTGTTGCATCGTCGTCCGACTCGTCGGCAAACTCATCCAGGAATTCGTTGACCGATGCTTGTCTTTCCTTAGGGATGGCCTGTCGATTGAGTTCAGGCTGTTGACGCTTCTCTGATCCGGTTGGATCTTCGCTATCGCCAGTCTCTTCAACAGAAGCAGTTGTTTTGACCGCGACCGGACGGGAAGGCAGCGGCAATGCACTCCAATCATCCTGTCCCGTGATACCCGCCCGCTCAGGCTGGGGTGGCAGCAAAACCCGCTCCGTGAACCTGCGATCCTCGAAATATCGAACCTTCTTGGCGCGGATCGGCGGCGTACCTGCGACCATGATAATTTCGTCGGCGGGCGGCAGCTGCATCACCTCACCGGGTGTCAGCAAAGGCCTCGCGGTTTCTGAGCGGGACACCATCAAATGCCCAAGCCAAGGGCTGAGGCGATGACCGGCATAGTTCTTCATGGCGCGCATTTCGGTGGCAGTACCAAGTGCATCGGAGACGCGTTTTGCTGTGCGTTCGTCATTGGTCGCAAAACTCACGCGCACGTGGCAATTGTCGAGAATGGAATTATTTGGCCCATAGGCCTTTTCGATCTGATTGAGCGACTGCGCGATGAGGAAACTCTTGAGTCCATAGCCTGCCATGAAGGCGAGTGCGCTTTCAAAGAAATCGAGCCGTCCGAGGGCTGGAAACTCATCGAGCATCAGCAGCACACGGTGGCGCTTGCCCTTGGCCTGCAAGTCCTCGGTCAGACGTCTGCCGATCTGATTGAGGATCAAGCGGATGAGCGGTTTTGTCCGCGCGATGTCGGACGGTGGCACGACGAGATAGAGGGTGGATGGCCGTTTGCCGCTGACCAGTTCACCAATGCGCCAGTCGCAGCGCCGCGTCACTGCGGCAACGACCGGATCGCGGTAGAGGCCAAGAAACGACATGGCGGTTGAGAGAACGCCGGAGCGCTCGTTGTCCGACTTGTTCAGGAGCTCGCGCGCGGCACTGGCGATCACGGGATGGGTGCCAGCTTCGCCCAGATGAGCCGTCTTCATCATGGCGGCAAGCGTTGACTCGATCGGTCGTTTCGGATCAGAGAGGAATGCCGCAACTCCAGCAAGTGTCTTGTCTGCTTCGGCATAAAGGACATGAAGGATAACACCCACCAGAAGCGCATGGCTGGTCTTTTCCCAGTGGTTGCGCTTTTCGAGGGAGCCTTCGGGATCGACCAGAATATCAGCAATGTTTTGAACGTCGCGCACCTCCCATTCGCCGCGCCTGACTTCGAGCAACGGATTGTAGGCGGAGGACTTGGCGTTGGTCGGGTCGAAGAGCAACACACGGCCATGCTTTGCCCGAAACCCTGATGTGATCTGCCAGTTCTCGCCCTTGATGTCATGGACGATGGCCGAACCCGGCCAAGTCAGAAGTGTTGGCACAACAAGACCGACACCCTTGCCCGACCGTGTGGGTGCAAAGCACAGCACATGTTCGGGGCCATCGTGCCGAAGATAATGGCCGTTGAGCTTCCCCAGCATCACACCATCTGACTCCATTAGCCCCGCTACCTTTACTTCCTCGGGCTTGGCCCAACGCGCTGAGCCGTACGTCTCCACATTCTTGGCTTCACGGGCGCGCCAGACCGACATGCCGATGGCAACCGCGATGGCGATGAAGCCGCCTGAAGCGGCAATGAATGCGCCCTTGATAAAGATTGACGGTGCATAGGCGTCGTAAAAAAACCACCACCCGAAGAAGGAAGGCGGGAGGTAGATTGGCCAGCCCAACAATTTGAACCAGGGTGGACCAAGCTGCGGTTGGAAACCGAGCTGCCAGGCCGTCCATTGGGTAGCACCCCACGTCGTCGCAAGCACAATCAGGAACACGGTGAGGATTTGACCCCAGAGGATTTTCGTCGCGGACATCAGGCGCTCCTTTCACGAGAATGGTTGCTCACAGGCTAAGTCCCCGCTTGCGGCCGAAACTCCAGTCGATGGTTCCACTGTCGCGCGTGATGCCACTCACCTGCCGGCCGAGATGTTTTTCAAGGGCGTGCGACCAAGGCACGAGTTGAAAGCCGAGCCCATTATTGATCATGGCAAAGCGACCAGAGGCGAGCGCGAAGCGCTGACGATAGGTGCCTGAGACATGCTCGCCAGTCTTTGACGGAGCAAAGGTCAGGCCGGTCTCACCGGTAAGCCGCTTCCCCAGCGCATCAAGTTCGCGCCGTTGCAGCGTATCGATAAGGCCCAACCTAAACCGAATGCCATGACTCTGAACTTCGCCCAAGCCTTCACGAACCAGAAACTCGGCGCGTCGGTCCAATGCATCACGGACCTCAGCACCGAAGCCGCCAGACCCAAGCGGTGTCGGTGTGTGCGCAACCGCTTGCCGATCGAGCCAGGTCGCCCCAGATGAGGTGATCTGTTGTTCGAGTGAAAAGTCGGAGCGGGTAGCAAGTGCTGCGCGCGTGTTGCCACGTGCATCGTCGAATTTTCTGAGTTCGACAATTGATCCCAAGGCTCCATCGCTTGCAGCATCAAGATCGGTCAAGCGGATATGATGCGTGCGGCCATCAATAGCATCAACCACGGCATAGGCCGTCCCCTTAAGCTCGTCATCGAGACCCCGATCCACCAATCTGCCGATGATCGGATCGCGTAGCGTCTCGCCCGAGAGCACGTAACTTGCCGCATTCCGCTCAATGCCATTGGCAATCAAACCACGATGGATGCGTTTGATGATGTCGCCACGTTCACCCAGGTCGCGCAGCGTCGCTTCAGCTTTGTCGGCAATCACCCATTGTCCTGCGCCAATTTCATCAGCAAGACCCCAGCCTTCCAGCTTGCGTAGCCGTCCGACCTTGAGCGCGTGAAACGCATCGGGTTGTTGGCCAGGACGGGGTGCGAGGTCGGTGAACCCATCAAGTGATATATCGCGCATCAACTGCCGGTCAAGTTTGGTCCAGCGTTCGGACGCGATTTGGCGTTCAAGTTCACGGCGAATGTCCTGATCGTTACGGATCCCAAGTTCCTGGGTAATGAGATCACGTGCCCGGTCGCGCATGCCTTGTTTGATATAGTCGCGGGCGATGACGAGATTTTCGCCATCTTCCCGCATGCCGCGGACAATCAAATGAATATGCGGATGCTCGGTGTTCCAATGCGCAACACCAGCCCAATCGAGTTTGGTCTCTAAATCCTTTTCCATCTGGACGGCGAGATCGCGAGTAAAAGATTTGAGGTCGGACATTTCAGTCGCATCATCGGGTGAGACGATGAAGCGGAAATGATGCCGGTCACCTTCACAACGTTCGGCAAAATCCTTCGGATCGATCCTGTCAGGACCGGGACCAAAGAGGTGGGCCTTCTCGCCATCGCGGGTCACACCTTCGCGGCGCAGATAAGAAAGATGGGTCGCAAGCGGGCTCCCACGTCCGCCATTCCGCACGACACGCGCTTTGACGACGGCTCCGCGCGAGCGCGAAGTGATGAAGCGATTGGCTTGGATTGAGGCGCGTTGACCTTTGCCAAAGCGCGAACGCTGGCGTCCGATTCTGCCCTGCCGCGAGATTGATCCACCGGCACGCTGTGTGGCGGCGAGCGCTTGGGCGATGAAGGGCCTTACGCGTTGACCACTGGATGAGCGAACGCGCCCTGGCCTGATGCGGAATTCTTCTTCGATCTTCACAGCACATGCTCCGCACATCGCGCCAAGTAATTGAATAAGATCGGAAAACGGAAGTGTCGCAGGCTGCGCATGTGGCACACAAGCTGCGATTTTGCTCCATAACCCCTTGAAATCACACAACCGACGACAAGCACACCTCGCGCCCCTTTATCCTGCCATCGGTCTGTTGTGGATGATGTAACCCACCTCACACCACGCCATGACACCTGACCATACGCGGGGCCACGAGAAAGTGAGCTGCTGGTCATTTCTGCTGCGCTGGGTCCGTGTGCGTGATGAACAATGAGTTCGCCTGTCGCCTAGCATCGAATAGGTCGCTCTTTGAAGCTGACTGCACAACATCCAAATTGTGTGGCGCATTTGTCAACTGAACGACTTCTGATGGCGCAACGAAGAGCAATGAAGGGGTCGAAGATCGCTCATCACCCGCCGCCACATATGCGAATTGACCGGGACCGAAGAGACCCGAAGGTGGGGCGAGTTTCGCGACGTAAGCGCTGGTTTCGCGCGGCAAAGGCCTGCCTGCCAGATATTCTTCATAGCGCTCGGGGCCTGCATTGTAGGCGGCAAGAAACCCGGGCGATCCGTAGCGATCATAGAGTTCGCGAAGGTAGGCGGCACCAGCAAAAATATTATCATGCGCGTCGAAAGGATCGTGGCCGAGATGATAGTGCACGCGCAGTTCTTTCCATGTCGCGGGCATGATCTGCATCAATCCCATGGCACCGGCAGATGAAACTGCGCGAACATCGCCTGCACTCTCGATACGCATCACCCTGCTAATCCAACGCGCCGGAAGCGCGAACCGACGCGCGGCCTCGGCGATGTAGCGCGTGTATTGGTTGGCGCTCTCTGCTCGCGTTGCAGCAAGACTAGGTGTGATTGATGAGAACATGATTGCGCAAACGCTAAGCAACAAGAATGCGAAGCGCGGACGCAATCGGAAGGAGTGAGGTCGCCCGTTTTTGAACGAGTCTGCCACCGGGCTCGCAGCCGTCAAGGGCAAGGTGCAAGCACCGGTCTGCGACCGCCCTTGACCGTTGCTCCGCGCGGCGGCTTTCATGTCTTTGAGCGGGACGAAGGGATGAGCTTGGTGTTCCGCGAACCAAGGGATGGGTGATGGGAGCGCTGGAACGCCAATAGACAATGATCGGAATTGCATGGTGTCAATCCTTCTCACTACGTTTCTGGGGCCTGCTCCAGTACATACCCCAGGCGGATTTGTCGTCCAGAGACTGAAAGAGATTGGCACGGATTGGTTGAGCAAATGTCGGGTCATCCAGCAGAACAGCGACATAATCTCCAGCCTTTTCGCCGGTGCGTTTCCAGCCAGCGCCAACTTCAGGTCCATCTTCATCATCGAGATGAATGCGGTAGTCGGGCGCGTTCTCGGTATCACTCGCATTAGCCGGAACCAATGTCAGTGAAAGGTCGAGGAAAAGTGCGCGAAGCTGTCCGGTGTAGCCAGTTTTGGTGCGGCTGAATTGTCCGATCTGTGTCATGGCAAGTACTCCTTTGGTTAGGTTGGTTTGAAGTTCAGGGGATGTTGGTTAGCTTCGCGAGGCGGGTTCCATCCGGCTCGTCCGTCCAGAATGGCAGCGCCTTGCCGATGATCGCTGTCGCTGCGATGGGACCGAAATAGCGACCGTCGAAACTGTCAGCGACTGCCGCATTCATGAGAAATATTTCGTCTGCGCCAATGTTGCGGCAGCCCTGCCAGACTGGCAGATCGCGGCCCAGGCGATCACGTTCACGCGCCTCGCCAATCGCTATGCCGTTGATGATAATTTTGCTGCCAATGCGACAGACCCGTTGACCGGACAGTGCTGCGACAGTTTTGAGCAGAGGTACGCCGCGCGGCAAATATCCGTGCTCCACAAGGAAGCGGGCAATTGCTTCGGGTGGATCGATGGCGACGCGATCACCGACCTTCAGATGATCAATCGGTGTGATCGTATAGAGGCCGAGTGGTATACTGGCGGAGGCGTTCCAAACGAGTTTCTTCGGCATGTCGATGAAGGCGGTGAGTGCAAGACCGACGGTTGCCGCCGATGTCGTCAGCAGGATGCCGGTGCGCGTCATGACCCAGCCCTCCGACGCAGGAGAACCGCGCGATGGTGCGTTAGCGTGTAGGGCCGTGGCTCGACATTTGCGGCAATCCGGTGATGGACGTGACGCCAATGATCAGGATCGACTTCGGTGGGATTGATCGCCAAAGCTTCCATCGCGTCGATGATCTGCAGGACGCGCTCGACGTGTGGCCAGCGTTCGACCTTCAGAAGAATTTCACCACCAGGACGCACAAAGGGCAGGGTTTGAAAGGGTTGACCTTCATCGACGGCGCGGAGGATATCGATGCGCGACAGGATCGTGCCGTAGTCATTGGATGCCCAACGGACAAAAGCGAAGACCGTACCCGGCATGAACGAGACGATGCGGCGGCGACGGTCAAGAATCTGCTCACGCGCTGGTTTGCCAAAACGAATCCAGTGCTCAATCTTTTTCTCGATCCATGTCAGCTCAACATGGGTGAGTGCGTCGTGCTTGTTGTGTGGTGCGCGCGTCATGATGCGCACCCGTGGGCCAGGACACCGTTACCAACAGGCGCGCTATTTGCGAAAGCCGTTAGCAAGAAGATTCCAAAGGAATCTTGGTTAGAAACGTTACGTTGAGTGCAAACCGTTGATGTTTGCGACTCTTGTTCTGATTCTGGTCCCCGATAGCACGTGGACCCGGTTGCCGATGGCACGTGGGCTTCGGTCCCCGATGGCACGAGCGAATTCACAGCTTATCCCCAATACGGGTGTTGAAATCGCGAACGCGCTTGCTACGCGTGAAGGGAAAGCGTTCGGTGGGCACGAAAGATAAGCGATTGGGTCCGATCTGCGGACAGTTGATCGCCAATCTATAACCCGGCAGCGGCTGTCTGCGCACGATGTCGCGTACATCATAGGCGAAATGTTTAAGCGGTGAGAGCGAACCAGACTTTGCGTGGAGATATGGAAAATCAAAACTCCAGCCGCGCGATTGCTTGCCGCCATGCTTGCGCACGAGGCGGTAAAGCCAGCGCTCCAATCCGCCCGTGAGATCAAAGTAAGCGCGGTCAATGGTCAGCACGAGTGCGTCATCGAGAACCGCCGCATAGAACCAGTCCGGCAGAATGAGTTCGATGCCGAGTGGCCGCCCACGACGATCGGAGCACTCTTTCCATTCATTGATCCAGGAGAAACGGTGCATTCGCCGTTCGGTCGGCTGGCGAATCGAGGTCGCAATGGTGGTCGATTGCAGGCGGTCGAGTGCTGCTTTCAGACGGTCATAGTCGCGTAAACCCACGCCACGTCCGATGAAGGTCAGAATCTCATAAGGTGTCGTCGCCATCAAACGCGACGAGCGCAATCCTGCATCGCGCGCGTTGACGATCTGCGAGGCGGCCCAGATCAGAATATCAGCATCCCAGATGGTCGCCATGCCATGCTCGGGCACGGCTTCAACGCGGATGCCGATGGTGCCCGCCCTGAAATCAATGGGTGTCAAACGCTTCGATTTGGCAAGCGAGAAGAAGGGATAGGCCATCAGGTCTTGCGCATCGCGCACTGCGAATGAGCCGGACCGCGCGCGGAAGAGTTCGAGCTGCGGTGTGTCTTGATGTGCGAGACGTGAGGTCATGGCGGTGCTCAGCGCGTTGGATGACGGTTGAGCAGCGAGGGTATTGCCGCATGGCGTTTGGCGGGCAGAACCGAGCCACGCGGATCAGAGGTCGAGGTGACAGCGCCGCGATTGGCCCAAGCCTGCAGATCGTCGATGGCATAGACGACGCGGCCACCAAGTTTGTGATAGGCGGGGCCAGTGCCATAGGTGCGATGTTTTTCGAGAGTGCGGCCCGACAAACTCAAGAAGCGCGCAGCTTCGGGCGTGCGCAGAAACCGCGGCGGAATACCAGAAGCATCGTTCATCATGACCTAACTCCATGTTCTCAGTCGTAACGCCGGAGATCGGCGGTGCATGGAGGTCAATCTGGCGGAGTCTGGCGGCGTAGTG
>Ga0075023_100000342_pt1 | contig 11601 bp, 17 predicted proteins | sample Str014_FD_71388 | JGI IMG/M metagenome (GOLD analysis project Ga0075023, IMG submission 71388) | Freshwater sediment microbial communities in response to fracking from Pennsylvania, USA - Straight Creek_MetaG_SC_2014 | ecosystem: Environmental > Aquatic > Freshwater > Creek > Sediment | place... | reverse complement strand
CCACGGGCGAGCTCTCCGCCCGACAACTGCGAGGGATAGGCGTGCCGCCTTTGGGCCAAGCCAACCCTCGACAGCATGGGGTCAATTTCAGCTGCGTTGTATACGTTGGCCAGGCGCATCTGAAGTTCGATGTTGCCACCCAGGGTCAGGTGTTCAAATAAATTGCCAGACTGCATGAGGATGCCAACATGTTTTGCCCGTAGTTTGGCGCGCACGGACTCGCTGCGACGTGACATGCGTTCGCCACCCAACTGAACGTAGCCGCCATCGGGTTCGTCAAGCCCTGCCATGCAGGACAACAATGTGGATTTGCCACTGCCAGAAGGCCCCATGATGGCGACGAACTCGCCAGCTTTTACCTGCAGAGAAACACCGCGCAGGGCCGCAGTTTCAACATCACCGCTGTGATAAAAGCGGTAGAGCTCGAATGCCTCGATCGGGTTCATCTCAATTCCAGTGGAAGGAGTGAGCTATCAGTTTCCACTGATCTACGTTGTCTGCCCCTTTTGGCGCTGACAAATCCAGGGTGGCAAGCCGTCCATTTTTGAACATCAGATAGCGGTTGCTTTCCAGACGCAGTTGTTTGTTCGTAACCTGATTCGGCTCAGAGTTGGACTCAAAGTCGATCAGAATTGCCGAACCAGCTGGAAGGCTGACATTTTTGATTGCCTTAATGGTGACGGCTCGCCCTGTGCTCACAAGCTCAACGGCTTGTTGAGTTTTTATCGAAGCTACCGATGGTGAGCCAGTGGCAGTACCAATTTCGACATCAATTCTGTTGAACTTTTCAGCGAAAGCCGCACCGTTCCTGCGCTCGCTACGTGACCAGCCTTCTGGAATTTGCACAGAAAATCCGAGTGGTGATTGAAATTTGACAAACACCTGTGAGTCGGGAATGTCACCGGGTGGATTTTTTTCCGGGGTAGCTGCGCGTTCGGCCGCCATGGCAGGATTCATCAAGAATGGGAATAGGCCAGTCATCGTGCTGGTCAGCATGATGCTCAGCACGATGGCGCGCGAAGACGTTTTGATTGGGCTTTTCATTTTGAAACTTTGAGTGAAGGTGAATCGGTTTGGATACTGTGGATGAGGAGTCAATGTCGCCGAGACAAACTCGGTGATCTTTTTCATGGGTGCGATTGAAGACACTCGGACTATGGCTTTCAACCCTTAGCGCTGACATAGCCCACTAAGGACGTACCCAGCCGCGGCGAATCGGTGCGGCAAAGAGCCGACGGTAGATTGCGCTTGTTCCGCGGTAAGCACTGTCCAAAAACCAGCGCTCTTCGCGAAAGCAGAGGTAGGCGCTTGATACGGCCACCAACGCCGCTCCCACCATGTCCATTGGGAAATGAACGCCGAGATAAATTCGAGCCCAGGCCACTGGCAAGCCGAGCAATGCCAGCACTAAACCTGCAAAGCGCGGGCGCTGGTGCATCAGAAAACTGAATGCGATACTCCACAACAAGGTCAGGTGGTCACTGGGAAAGGAAGAGTCAGCTACATGCGGGATAAAGGTGTTACCCAGACCCATCATGAAGGGGCGCGGATGTTGCCAGAAGAGGCCGATTACCTGGTTGATCAACAACCCAGCAAAACCTGAGGCAGTTGCCTCCAGCATTAATTTTCGGGTTCGCTCGCTGCCTCGAAACCACCCAATAATCAAGGCCATTGGTGCCAGCCAGATGGCTTGGTCGGCAAACACTTTGGCAACGGCCAATATGATCGCATTAGGCGTTGCCGGTGCGTTGATAAGAAGGAACAGGGTTTCGTTGATTTCTTGCATGTTGGTCTGGTACCGAATCAGCTGACACCGTCAAAATGATCAGAGTGGTTTGAAATGCGTTGAGTGAGGTGAAGTCAGGCCCAAATCAAACAAATCAGTCTTGTTTGTCTTCGTCGCCTTCGCGATCGGCCTTGTCTTCGGCAGATGAAATGACAGTGCCTTTATCGGCATCCACCTTGACATCAAATACCTTTGTGCCGCTGACAACTTCAACATCAAAAGTCAATCCCGCTTTGGATTGCTCAAGCTCGGCTCGGGTTGCTTTGCCGTTGGCATGCACTTCGGCAGTGGCGATAGCCTGAACGATGGAGACCTTGGCCTGCGCTAAAGCTGTGGACTCGTTCTCCACATTTATTGCGGCATAAGCACCGATGGCAGTCGCAGCAAGGGTGACCGCGATGAGACCAATTTTTGTGTAACGTAACATTTGATTTCTCCATTTGGATGCACGCAGATGTTTGCGTGAGTTGGAGAATAGGGGCGCCGACTTAGCTCGGACTGAGCAATGGTGTTACCGCCGATACTGAAGTGATAAATTGTTAGTGTTTGTGCCGGTGAAGGCGTGATACATAAGTGATGTTGCGTGTGCCGTACAAGGTCTCGTTTTCACGAGTGTTTTCCTATATCAATCTCAGACTGGAACAGGCTGTGAATGGCTGCCAAGAAGCGCGGTTTTCTGGCTTTTGAGTGCGGTTTGATTTCTTTGCCTTTGGTCTTCTCTGCCTGCTATCTGATTCCATCCTGGTGGCCTGCGGGCCACCAGGATGGGCGCGTTTCACAATCCGCCAAAAGAGCATGGTTTTCACCACCAACCGGGCGTTCAAGGAATGGCACGAGGTGTTTCCCAATGCTGCCTGCGTGGTGTCGCTTATAGACCGTCTCGTGCACCGCTGCGAGATTGTGCCCATTGAGGGCGAGTCGTACCGACTGAAGGAAGCCATGGCGCGCGCCGAGCAAAAGGCTGCGGCGCGTGCTGCCGCACCCCGCAAAGGGAAGAAGGTATGACGCGTCGAGGTGCAGGGGGGAGGCGTCCACCCGAGACCGGCCAAGGTACAGCCATGTTTGCAAGGCCAACGAAATGGACGCTGGCCCAGGCCTCTGCGGTATTGGAGGTGCGGGACGAAGTCAGAGAGTGGATTTGGCTCGCCTAAGGCAGGCAGATTCAGCAGGAACTGCGAAGAGACCGCGTCACAACGTCAGTCGTTCCGTCGAACCTTGGCGGCGAGGACGTACCGTTCTAGAGCCACAGGGGAGCTGAAAGCGGTCAGCCGCCGAATCTGGAAACCAAAGTAAACCCAGCCCACAGTGACAGCAGTCCAGCCGTCACGCTCAAAAGCACGTTCCCCCCTGCCGCAAGGAATTCACCACTGCGAAGCAGCATGAACGTCTCCAATTCAAAGGCAGAGAAAGTTGTGAAGCCACCAATAATTCCTGTGAAGAGAAACAGGCGTGTTTCCACAGAAAAGAAGCCTTCCTTTACAGACAGTCCAAGCAGCACGCCAATGGCCAAACAGCCAACAATATTGACCACAAAAGTCCCTAATGGGAATCGCCAGTCAAGGGTACGCTGACTGATAAAGCTGGACAGGAGGAATCGGCAAACCGAACCGAAGGCACCACCAAGTGCCACAAAAATTACTGAGTTCATGCCGATATTGTCCATCTTAGCGGTGTCGCGACGACCCGCTCAACAACCCGAGATTTGAACGACGGATTAAGCCCCGCAATGCGGGTCTGCACATCAATGCATTCCTGATGGCACATGTATTCGCTGGTTGACCCAAAACCGCGGCTGACCGCCATCTTTACGCGCTTTCAGACCGGCACCAACACAGGCTGTCAAATCGCAGTCGGCGACAACAATCCAGGCTGCTCCATGACTGCACTGATGGGCTTTATGACACCATCCGTGCTATGCAGCGCAGAACATAAGCATCCCATACAAGAGACGTTAGTGATCACCTCCAGCGAGCCTAACGCGCAATTTTTCAAACTTGGGCTGTATGTCAGCTCGGCTCCCAAGCCATTGCTCAGTGGAGTTTGGCAAGTTCCTCCGCCACCAGTTGCTGCAATTGTGGAAACCCGAAGGAAGGCAGCGGTCGCCCGTTCACAAAGTATTCAGGCGTCTGCGAAACGCCCAGCGTGTTTGCATCACTGAGGTCTTGTGCGACGGCTTGCTGAAGGTCTGGTGCTGTCATGTCGAATGCCAACTGCTCCAAATTCAAGCCGATGCCGTTGAGGTATTTCCATGTTAACTCCACCTTGGCAGAGTGGTTCGATGCCCAGTCCTCCTGGCTGGCAAACAAGGCTTCGAGAGACTGCCAAAACTTGCCTTGACGGCGCGTTGCCTCCAGAACCGCCACTACTTTGTCGGAACCTTTGTGAAAGGGCGCGTAACGCATGACCAGGCGGATGCGGTCTGGGTTTTGCGCCATGAGTTGTTTGACCATGGGGTAGAAACTGCGGCATGTATCGCAAGCCGGATCAAAGAACTCAACAATCACTACCGGAGCGTCGGCGCGGCCTTCGCTGGGAGAGTATGGGCGGACCAATGCTGAGCGGTCCACAGCGGCATTTTCCTGCCCTCGGGTGGTAGAACTGGAAAAGTACCACCAACCGCACATGGAGACGATGGCGAGCAGTACGACTAATGAGGCAACATAGATCGTCTTCTTTTGCATGGATGGGTTCTTTCGAGGACTCTTCAGGATAATTCGGATGGGCTCACTTTACCGATGTGAATGCCGGTGGTGGATGTCAGGAAAATGAGCATGGCGGTGCTTGAGTGGCACATGTTGATGCGCGTGGGAGTGCGGGTCCACTCCGTCCCATGCGAAGTCATGGCCGTGTTGGTGGTGCTCGTCGTGCCGGTGCTTGTGGCCGTGCAGCAACTCAGCATGTGCGTGTTCATGGGCGTGGTGCTCGGTCAAGTGGAGCCACACGCCTGCGGCCATCAAGATCGCAGCAATCCAGAAGCTGGCACTGGTTGGCTCTGCAAACAGCAGAATGGAAATCGCGGCACCCACAAAGGGTGCTGTCGAGAAATAGGCTCCTGTGCGTGCCGTGCCCAGTCCGCGCAGTGCCAACACAAACAGCACTAGACTCAGTCCATAACCCAGAAAGCCAATCAGCATTGCCGTGGACAACAGCTGCAAGGCGGGCCAATCCGCGCCCAGGGCAAACGCCAGAGCGGTATTGACAGCACCGGCCACAAGCCCTTTGCTGCCTGCGACAAACAGTGCGTCTGACGCTGACACCTTGCGCGTGAGGTTGTTGTCAATGGCCCAGGCCAGGCAGGCACCAGCCAGTGCCAGCGGACCCAGCCCAGAGGCCGTTGTCTCTCCCGTCGGCCATGCCAATACCGCACCACCGCCCACAATCAGGACCATGCCCAGCACGATACGGCGGTCGGTACTTTCCTTGAACACCAGCCAGGCCAGCACCGCCGTCAGAACGGACTCCAGATTCAGAAAGAGGGATGCAGTAGCTCCCGTGGTGCGTGAGAGGCCGACCATCAACAGGAGTGGCCCCAATACTCCGCCAAACGCAATCGCGCCGAGCAGCCAAGGCCACTCGATTGAAGGCATGCCCACGGGCTGCCATCCTCGATCACGCACCAGGCGCGTGACGGTCAGTCCGAATCCGCTTCCCAGGTACAGCAGGCCTGCCAACAGGAACGGAAATGGCAGTCCCGCGCCATTGCCAATGAGCTGCTTGGCAAACGGTGTGCTGGCTCCAAACAGGATGGCCGCCCCCAATGCCGGCCAAGCAGCACGGTGTAAGCTCGTCATAGGACCATCTTTCTGCACATGCAATAGATGAACTGCTGTTCGGTGCCGAAAGGGGTGTGGTGTAGCTGCTCTTCGTGGGCCAGCAATGTAAACGCCTCGCCAAATTCCGAGTGCAGTTCTTCTGGCGCATAGCGCATTACCGGCAGACCGCTGCATTGGGCCGGGCCGTGGGTACCGAAGGTGGCCATGATGACGTGGCCGCCTGGTTTGAGCGCGCTCAGCACTTGCTTCACATAGGCTTTGCGTTCTTCATCCGTTGTCAGAAAATGAAACACCGCGCGGTCGTGCCAGATGTCAAAGCTGTGGGGCTCAAAAACCGCCTGCGTGATGTCGGCCTCCATCCAACGCACGTACTTGCCTTTGGCACCCAGACGGCTCTGGGTTTCGTCTAGGGCGGCAGCGGATAAATCGAGGACGGTGAGCACACGGTAGCCATCGTCCAGTAGATCGTCTGCCAATGTGGACGCACCTCCGCCCACATCAATGATGGCGGCATCGTGCCCCAGTCCGGTGTCGTGAATCAGTCGCATGGACGTTTCCGCATGCGGCTGAAACCAGCTCACGTTGTCCGGTGCCTTGGTGGTGTAAACCTTTTCCCAATGCTCTTTGTTTTGCATACTGGTCTCCTTGTTGTGGTTTAACCCAAGTGGGTATGGCGTTCGGGTTTTGCTTCAGTCTCCATGGCGGCCAGGCCTTGCAAAATGCCGCAGGCATCCACCGCCTGCTCGGTCTGGCAACGCTTACGCAGCATGGCCAGTTGCGCTTTCAAATGGACGAGTTCGCGGATGCGCTCATCTACATGGGCCATGTGCAGATCGAACACGGTGTTGATGGCACCACAGCCCTCGGCTGGTCTATCGGCCAAGTCAAGCAGGGTGTGAATTTCCTCGTGACTCATGTCGAGGGCGCGGCAGTTGCGGATGAAGCGCAATCGCTCCAAGTGCGCCGGGCCGTAAACCCGGAAATTGCCCGCCGTGCGCGCCGTTTCCGGGAGCAGGCCTTCTTTCTCGTAATAGCGCACGGTTTCCACCGTGGTCTGGGCGACATGGGCCAATTCACCGATCTTCATGACAGCCTCCAAATAATACTTGACTCTATAGTAGCTTCAGGTTGCGTAATTGGATGAGTTTCAATGTAAAGCCCCTGATGCCCGCACACGATCACCACACCTACGAAAAGCCTAAGGCCTCCCAAGCCGAGCACGACCATTCCAAACACGATCACGGTCATACCCACGACCACGCTCATGGCCCGGATGCCTGCTGTGGTGGGCACACCGTCAGCGTGGCCATGCCCGTATCCCCGAAACGCGCCAAAAAAGCGTCGGTGGGTGGCGAGGTGCAGACGCCGATTCGCATCATGCAGATGGACTGTCCTACAGAAGAGGCGTTGTTGCGCAAAAAGCTGGGTGGCATGGCGGGTGTCTCTGGTATGGAATTCAACCTGATGCAGCGGGTGCTCACCGTCACTCACGAGCCACTTGCCATAGAACCCATCCTGGTCGCCGTGCGCTCCTTGGGCTTTACACCCGAGGTTGCCGATGCTGCACATGCAGAAGCCGCGTCCGAACTGGCAAAACCATGGTGGCCCCTGGCTCTGGCAGGTCTTGCAGCTACAGCTTCAGAGGCCACGCATTGGCTCGGTCTTCCCGTTGCAGTGGTCGCCGCACTGGCGCTGTTGGCGGTTTTGGCCTGTGGCATCACCACCTACAAAAAGGGATGGATCGCCATCCGCAACGGCAACCTGAACATTAATGCGCTGATGAGTATTGCTGTCACTGGTGCCTTGGTGTTGGGAGAGTGGCCGGAAGCCGCAATGGTGATGGTCTTGTTCACCGTGGCTGAGCTGATCGAAGCCAGGTCGCTGGACCGCGCGCGCAACGCCATTCGCGGCCTGATGCAGCTCACGCCCGAAACTGCCACTGTCCTTCAAAGTGATGGCAGTTGGCAGGAAACGGCGGCGAAGTTGGTTGTGGTGGGCGCACAAGTGCGCATCAAACCGGGCGAACGCATTGCCTTGGATGGCACCATCGTCAGCGGCGGCTCCAGCGTGAACCAGGCTCCTATCACGGGGGAGAGTCTGCCAGTGGACAAGCAGACCGGTGACCCGGTGTTTGCCGGCACTATCAACACCTCTGGCTCCTTCGAATACACGGTGACAGCGGCGGCCAATAACAGCACGCTGGCACGCATCATCCATGCGGTAGAAGAGGCACAAGGTGCAAAAGCACCAACACAGCGCTTTGTAGACCAGTTTGCCAAGGTCTACACCCCTGTCGTGTTTGCCATCGCTCTGACCATTGCGGTGTTGCCGCCCTTGCTGTTGGGCTGTGACTGGATCAGCTGGGTTTACAAGGCATTGGTGATGCTGGTCATTGCCTGCCCGTGTGCACTCGTGATTTCCACGCCGGTCACCATCGTCAGTGGTTTGGCCGCAGCAGCCCGTCATGGCATTCTGGTCAAGGGTGGTGTCTATCTGGAAGAGGGACGCAAGCTGAAATGGCTGGCCCTGGACAAGACTGGCACGATTACACAAGGCAAGCCTGCCCAGACCGATTTCTTTGCGCTCAATGGTTGGGATGCATCAGAGGTGCGCAGCTGTGCTGCAGGCTTGGCGGCGCGTTCAGACCATCCCGTGTCCTTCGCCGTGGCGCAAGCAGCCAAACGTGATGGCGTGGGGCTGAAATCGGTTGAACAGTTTGAAGCCTTGGCGGGCCGAGGCGTCAAAGGAGTGATTAACGGCAAGACCTTTTTTTTGGGCAACCACCGTCTGATTCACGAGCAGGGGCGTTGTTCGGATGCATTAGAGCTGCAGCTCTCCGCATTGGAGGAGCAGGGCAAAACGGTCATTCTTCTGACCGATGAACAAAGCGTTCACGGTTTGTTTGCGGTAGCGGACACCGTCAAAGAAGGAAGTCGCCAAGCTATTGAGGAGCTGCGTGCCTTGGATATCAAAACTGTCATGCTGACGGGAGACAACGTGCACACGGCAAAGGCCATCGCTGTACAGGTGGGGCTTGACGATGCGCGGGGCGACCTGCTGCCGGAAGACAAACTGAAGGCCATTGAAAGCCTAATTGCACAGGGGATGGCAGTCGGTATGGTGGGGGATGGCATCAACGATGCCCCAGCCTTGGCTCGGGCCGACATCGGTTTTGCCATGGGTGCTGCCGGTACGGGGACCGCCATTGAAACCGCCGATGTTGCCTTGATGGATGACGACTTGCGCAAGCTGCCACGCTTTGTGCGCTTGTCGCGTGAAACCCATGCGCTCCTGGTTCAGAACATCGTGCTGGCTTTGGGTATCAAGGCCGTCTTCCTGGTGTTGACCCTGGTTGGCATGGGCACTATGTGGATGGCCGTTTTTGCAGACGTGGGGGCAAGCTTGCTGGTAGTGGCCAATGGCTTGCGCTTGCTGCGCAAATAGGGCTCTGGCCTGTGCCTCTGGCCGCTGCGTTTACGGCTTCATCATGTCCGCGTGGGAATGTCCTTCCATGGCGTCCTTGCCATGGTCCGACAGCTGGGCGTCAAACCATTGGTGCAAGGCTGCCACAAGCTCAGAGTCCGCTGTTTTGTATCGCAATTCGGCACCGCCTTTGACAACCTGGTAGGAAATTTCGATTTGTCCTGGCTTTGCCTCTTTCAAGGTAGTTAGGCCAGGCATGTCTTGACCATGAATGTGGCTTGGCCCGGAAAAATCGCCTTGAAGAAACTGCGCACGTATCTCCCGGAGGTGCTTGCGCACCAGTTTGACTTGGGCTGAGTCAGATGACTTCTTGGCGACCACGCGCTGAACACCGCCCTGTGCATCCTTGGTGAAAATGTGAGTGGTTGCAGCAAGGGTGAAGGGCATCACGTCCTTGCCGCGATTGGCAACCTCGGATTGCCGCTGGGCATCAGCCATCATGGCCATGTGCGCGGAATGGTCCATTTTGGAATGATCCATCATCTGCCCATCCATCGTCTGGGCATGTCCGACGCTGGCCATGGTTATGGAAGCCATGGCAATTACATTCAAGATTCGCACATTTTTCTCCTCAATTCAAGTTCAAAATTCATCAACGACCATGCTGATCGATGCTCAGCGGTACAGTCCAATATCCATTGCCAAGTTCAACAGGATTTGCAACTTGAGCCCGCGCTCTTGTGGTGGCGCGCCAGGATCAGCTTGACTAGCTTCAACGGCAGATTCCGGATCGCTACAGGCAAAATCCCCTCAGTCTTGAATGAAAAAGCCGCCGCCCAACGAGTGATGGGCCGCAGCCATGCAGTCGCTAGCAGGAATTCCTTCTGTTCCGCGCTGTTCATAAATTTCATCCTTTTTGATGGAGCAACTCACTTTTCCCCGGATATGAGGATCTCGTAGAGTTCAACAATACCTTACGATGCCCATTTGACGGAGTCCAACCTGCATGGCCTTGATCACTGACCTGTTTTCTACCGACTACGGCCTCGTGGCTCTGGCGGCGACGCTTGTCTCGCTGGCTTTGGCTTTGGGGTTCCACGCTTTCATCCGCAAGAAAATTCGCGAATCCGAGAGTGCGGACGCTTCAAACCAGTGAGGCTGGGCGCGTCAACGCATTTAGCCTTGCGATGACGCCAGCTGCGGCGAGCATCGGAAAATTGAAAGCGTCTTGCCCGGCGACTCAGTCAGGGCAAAGTGCTCTCGAACCCGAGCATAGGCGGACAACTCAACCTTACATGGGCATCATCCCCATCCCCATGCGCTTCTGCATCATTTGCTGACGCTCAGCCAAGTTGCCTGGCATGCCGTTCATGCTTTGGCCGCTCCCATCCGAGGACATCATCTGGGAGCGCTTTTCCATCATCAGCTTCTGCTGCTCCACCATCAATGCCTGGCGCTCTTCATCGGTTTTTACCGTGCTCATCTTCTTGTGCATAGCCTCACGCATAACCTGCATCTCGGCGGGATTCATTCTCATCATCGATCCCTGCTGGCCTGCCATTTGCTTTTGATGCTCCGCCATCAGGACTTGGCGCTCTTCGTCGTTCTTTGTCGCGCTCATCTTCTTTTGCATGGCCTGCATGTCTGGCGAGTCCATATCCACCATGCCTTGCAGGCCCATGCCCATTCCGTGAGGAGAATGGTCCATGGAGGTGGATTGCGCGATGCTCGCGATAGAGGCTCCGATAAGAGCGATGGCCAGTGCGGAAGTAAGGTATTTTTTCACAATGATCCCCTAGGTTGATTAAATGTTTCGAATCAAGTCATTCGGCCCACGGCGCAGCTCATGAACGACTTGGCGTTGGCCAAGCCAGCTTCCATTCCGGCAAGCGTTCCCTTCTCTGGATAGCCCATGGCGCGCAACTTCTGGACCACGGCATCACGGTCCGATGCCGCGCCGTTAAAGCGGACCGTTTGATGCTCGCGGTCCACCACCAAGTCAGTGACTTCTGGCATGGTCGAGAGACCTTTGACGATTGACTTTTCGCAACCGCCGCATTTGAGGTTGTCAATTACGACTTGCATGGGCATCTTCATTTCGTTCTCCTTTGAGGTTTGCCAAGCGCAGCGGATCCACTGCTGCATAGAGAAAGTATGGCGTTTAGCAACGATTCGACATATGATCCGAGTCATATGAAAAGCATGATTCTTCCGACGGCTTTGAAAGCACTTTTGCCAACAACATTCCACGCCCGATGCGAGGGCGCTCGCTTTCCAAAGAGTGAGCGGATATTCTTGACGGGCGCCCGCCCCGAATGGATGTTTTTCGTGGTTTCGGGGGAAATCACCTTGGAGCGCACTGGATTGCAAGGCGAGTCTGTGGTCTTACAACGAACACGCCAAGGATTCGTGAGCGAAGCGAGCCTGAAATCGGCCAAGTACCACTGCGACGCGCTGGCCATCGTCGACACGACTGTCGTCAAGATTCCCATCCGTGATTTGTCAGCTGAGCTCGAACGCGACCCCGCATTCGCCAGCCGATGGATCAGCATGCTCAACGGCGAGGTCCGGCGGCTGCGCCTTCACTGCGAACGCCTGAGCATGAAGTCAGTCAAGGAC
>Ga0075023_100000339_pt1 | contig 11649 bp, 10 predicted proteins | sample Str014_FD_71388 | JGI IMG/M metagenome (GOLD analysis project Ga0075023, IMG submission 71388) | Freshwater sediment microbial communities in response to fracking from Pennsylvania, USA - Straight Creek_MetaG_SC_2014 | ecosystem: Environmental > Aquatic > Freshwater > Creek > Sediment | place... | reverse complement strand
TAAAATCGGACGCGATCCATTCAGCCGGAGCTATCAAAACCTGCCTGCGCGTGGGGAAACCCAACGCATATTTCGCGGCTCTAATCTAAGCCGCACACCGCGTCGGACTTCCCCACGCGCTTCCTGTTTTCTTCCTCCCGCCGGAGATGACATCCGGCGAACAAGGGCAAAGCCGCGCCCACTTCATCCTCCCCTGAGGGGGAGGTGTCATGCGAAGCATGACGGAGGGGAGACTTGTTCAAACGCCAAGAACCCCTCCGGCGCTCCGCGCCACCTCCCCCAAAGGGGAGGATAAAAAAGCTTGCTTGCCACCTGCCTAAATTTCCATTCGCCATTCGCTTCTTCCTTCACAAAAATCCAGGCCTTAATTGTCCGTTCACCAAGTTCCGTCAGGTTGCGGTCAGGGACGAGGTCAGTTAACAAAGTGTTTCATCAGCGTATCAGCCGCCGCCATTTCATCCACCTTGCAGCCGCCGCAGTGCCGCTCGGCTTCAGCGCCGCCGCGCGCGCCGAAGATCCGGCATCGGTGGGTTCCGTCACATCCATCGCACCGCGCATGGCCATGCAGGGCAAGCTCTCAACCAAAACTGAAATTCTCGCAGGCCAGGGTCAGGCGCCGATGCTCACCCTGGGCTCGCTCGAAGCGCTGCGCGGCGCCATCGCCATGTATGAGGAAATTGTTGCTGGCGGTGGCTGGCCTAATTTGCCGCCGGACCGCTATGATAAATCCGCCAAACCCCAAGCCATCACAGTGCTGCGCCAACGTTTGGTGCGCGAGGGCTATCTTGATTTTGATACGCTCGCATCACCCACCGCAGGCAAATTTGATGCGGGCGTCGCCACAGCCATCAAATCATTCCAATTCAATCACGGCGCTCTGCCCACAGGCAAAATGGATGAGCGCACCCGCAAGGAAATGAATATCACCGCGCAAGCCCGGCTCTATACCTTGCAAGAAAACATGCCCCGTATTACCGAACATATGCGCGATCTGGGGGCCCGCTATATCATCGTCAACATTCCCGGCGCGCAGTTGGAAACCGTCGAACTCGGCCAGCTCTATTCACGCCACAATGTGGTCGTGGGTAAACTTGATCGGCCGACACCTTCATTGAAAAGCCGCGTCAGCGACATTATCTTCAACCCGACTTGGAATGCGCCCGCCTCCGTCGTCGCCAAAGACATCATGCCAAAAATGCTGGCCGAACCCGGCTATCTCCAAAAAATGGGCATCCGAATTTTTGACGGCGTGCATGGGCCGGAGATTGATGCAACCCAAGTGGATTGGCAAAACACGCCGGCCGATCGCTTCGTCTTCAAGCAAGACCTCGGCGATCATAACGCTCTAGGCACGGTGAAAGTCAACTTCCCCAATAAATTCATGGTCTATATGCATGACACGCCACACCGCGAACTCTTCGCCACCAATGATCGCTGGGAAAGCTCGGGCTGCGTGCGCGTCGATAAGGTAAAACATCTCATTACCTGGATCATGAATGGCCAGGATGGCTATGATGAAACCAATTTTGATCCGATCATCGCAGGCAAAGAAACCCAGCTGGTCAAAGTGTCGCGCGGCCCAGACATACGCTTCATGTATTTGACGGCCTGGGCCACCGAAGACGGCCGCGTGAACTTCCGGCCCGATGTCTATAAGCTCGAAGGAAAAGGCTTCATTCTGGGCCAGCCGGAGCCGCTGGTGGCGGGGTAAAGCACTTCCCTACTGCGTATTATTATACGCAGTAAATCTTGACTTTTTAGGGGGTCACGCCCAAACAACGCCATGGGTAACGAGACCAACACGCGTAAAATAATAGCAAGGTTGGAAAGGGATGGTTGGATTAAAATCCATGGTCGTCGCCATGATAAGTTTGATCATCGATCCCACCCAGAGACCACTTTGATTTTACCGCGCCACCGCGAAGTTTCCCCCGGCGTTGCCCGCGACATCGCCAAGAAAGCAGGATGGATAAAATGACCCAATATGTTGGCATTCTTGATGGCGGCGGCAAGGCTTACGGCGTTCGCATTCCCGATCTTGCGGGCTGCTATGGTGGTGGCACCACACCTGAATCAGCAATTGCAGACGCTATGTCCGCCGCACGCGATTGGATCAGTCACCAAAATATCAAAGGCAAAGCAGCCCCCAAACCGCGCAGCATGGCCCAGATTTTAAAAACCGAAACCATTGACCCAAAGCAAAATGAAATTGCCGTGATCGTGCCCGTTGTGTTGGACGCTGGGCGCACTGTACGCGCAAGCTTGACGTTTGACGCAGGATTGCTAGCCGCCATTGACGCTGAAGCCAACAGACGCGGGCTCACCAGATCAGCTTTTCTCGCCAGTGCGGCAAGAGAGCGGTTGGAGTTGGTATAGAAAGCCCCCATATTGTTCGCAGTTACCTTCACGAACTTCAAATAGGGTCCATCATGCAACTCAACGGATTTCACCACCTCACCGCCGTTACCGCCGACGCGCCCAAGAACCACCATTTCTATACCCAAGTTCTCGGCCTGCGTATGGTGAAGAAGACGGTCAATCAAGATGACACCTCGGCCTATCACCTCTTCTACGCCGATGGCTTAGGTTCGGCAGGCACAGACATCACCTTCTTTGATTGGCCCACCGGGGCCGAAAAACGCGGCACCAATTCCGTCATCCGCACCGGCCTGCGCATCAAGGGCGAAGGGGCATTGGCCTATTGGAGTGACCGCTTCAAGTCCCTCGGCGTAAAGGCAGACCAAGCGATTGAAGAGAATGGCCGTCAGGTCGTTCCCTTTGAAGATTTCGAAGGCCAGCGCCTAAGCCTCGTTACAGATGAGGCTGACGCCACAGCCAATATCTGGACCAAAAGTCCTGTTCCCGCCGAACATCAAATTCGCGGCCTCGGTCCGATTACGCTGAGCGTCGCAGAACTGAACTACACCGATCTCGTGCTCACGGATGCCATGGGCATGACGCGCGCCAAACCCATTGGCAACACGCATGTCTACAAGATGAATGGCCATGGCCCAGTGGCAGAACTTCATGTGCGCGTGGAACCAAATTTGCCGCGCGCCCAACAAGGTGCCGGATCAGTACATCACGTGGCCTTTAATATTCCGATGAATGACTATGACGCTTGGGCAGAGCGTTTACAGAGCTTGCGCATCCCCAATTCCGGCAAGGTGGATCGCTTCTGGTTCAAGAGCCTCTATTTCCGCGAGCCGAGTGGTATCCTGTTCGAAATCGCCACCGACGGCCCGGGCTTTCAGGCCGATGAGCCGATGGACAAGCTCGGCGAAACGTTGTCCCTTCCGCCGTTCCTGGAGGGCAAGCGCGCCGCGATCGAAGCAAAATTGAAGAAGCTGTAGTGCTGGCGATGCGGCTGATATATGCCCTAGGTTTCCTGCTGATTGCGGGCGGATTGCTTTATCATTTCGCCGCGCTGGAAACCTTCAATCTTCTGGTGCCCAAAGACACGGCATCAGCGCTCGTCCAGCGCGACATTGCCTATGGCCCTGCACCACGCAACAAACTGGATATTTATGCGCCGACAATGGGCGGTGGGCCTTGGCCGGTCATTGTTTTTGTGCATGGTGGATCATGGGGCAGCGGCAGTAAGGAACCTTATGAATTTGCGGGCCGCGCCTTGGCAGCACAAGGTTTCTTGACCCTCGTGATCTCCTACCGTCTCCATCCACAAGACCCCTACCCCGCCTTTGTGGAGGATACAGCCCTTGCGCTCGATTGGGCCACGCGCCACGCGGGTGAATTTGGCGGTGACCAGAAGCGCATCTTCGCCATGGGCCATTCCGCTGGTGCTTACAATGTGGCTCTGGCTATCTTGGACAAGCATTATCTCGCAAAGCTGGGAACCGATGTTTCCGCCATCAAGGGCGTGGTCACCTTGGCTGGGCCATTGGACTTCCTGCCGCTGGATAGCGCGATCTCCATCGATGTCTTCGGCAAGGTGCCCAACTTGCCAGACACGCAACCGATCAATCATGTACGCGCTGATGCGCCGCCATTTCTGCTTTTACATGGAACAGAGGATACAACCTGCCGCCCGCGCAATTCCATCAATCTCGACAAAGCACTGCGCGCGGCGGGTGCCACTTCAACACTCAAACTTTATCAAGGCGTGAGCCACGTCGGCATCATGTTGGCCATGGCCAAGCCTTTGCGCGGCATGGCACCAACACTGGAAGATGTAGTCGAATTTTTTCGGGCCCAACCCTAAGGCAAATTGTCCCGCATGAAAATATCAATGCGGATGCGTTCCTGCGCTTCAATGAGCGGGGTGTTGTCCGCTTTGGCCATCAACACACGAACCGCTGAGCGCACTTCATGGCCTGCGTCTTGATTGATGATCACATCGATGGTGCCACGAATGAGTGCCCGGCGTGAACCATCGGTCACTTCATGCGCAATAAACACCACGGGTTGGGCACGATCGCCTAGTTCCAAGGCGGCGGTAATGCCCGCCGTGCCGCCGCCCACATTATAGATGCCGAGAAGATCGGGATGTTCGCGCAACAAGGCACGCGCCAGTTCTTCACTGCGCTCCATATCATCGCGCGACTCACGCACCGGCAAAACCATCAGATCCGGAAACTCATGCGCCATCACCTGTTCAAAACCAAACTGCCTTTCGATGTGATCGCGCAAAGCCAGCGAGCCGGCAAACAGCCCCACCTTTCCTCTGCGACCATGAAGAAACCGACCGAGCAACCCCGCTGCAGTGCGCCCCGCCGAGGAATTATCGATGCCGGCATAATGTGTGCGCTTGGACCCCGGCACGTCTGACACCAAAGTCACAACCGCAACACCTTTGGCCACCAATGTATTGATTGCCTCGCGCACGGCAGGGTGATCAAGTGCAACGACAGCCACACCATCAATACCGTCTTCTAATTCATCGAGAACTTTGGCCAGAAGTGGCCCGTCAAAAACATCCACGCGTTTCACCATAATGGTCACGCGCTCGCCCGCCATGCGCTTGGCGGCGGCCTCGACCTCATCTGAAATGCGGTTCATGAATTCGCCCGCCGTATTGGGCAAAACAAACCAGAAGCGATATTCGCGACCCCTTGCGAGCCGTGCGGCAATCCGGTCTGGCTGATAGTTCAGCTCACGAATGGCTCCTTCCACCTTTTCAATGGTGCGGGTTTTCACGCCGGGACGGTGGTTCAACACCCGGTCAATCGTAGCAACTGATACGCCCGCTTTCTGGGCCACATCTTGAATTGTGATTTTTACCATCATTTAATTGAAGCGAATCCTGCAACTCTTGTCAAACGCCAATCAATCGGCCAACAATACCTGATGGCAATCCCCCTCAAACTGGCCGCCGATATTGGTGGCACTTTTACCGACATCGTGCTGGACCAGGGCAAGAAGCGCTGGAGCGGCAAGGTGCTGACCACTACTGCGGCCCCGGAACTGGCTGTTTTGGAAGGTCTGCAGCAAGTGATCACCGAGGCGGGATTCAAACCATCAGACGTGGATGTGTTCATCCATGGCACAACGCTGGCCACCAATGCCCTGATTGAACGCAAGGGTGCCAAGACGGCCTTCATCACCACCGAAGGTTTTCGCGATGTAATCGAACAGGGCTACGAGAAACGATTCGATCATTACGATCTGATGATTGACCGCGCCACGCCGTTAGTGCCGCGCCATCTGCGCTTGCCCATTCGTGAGCGGCTGGCGGTGAATGGCGATGTCTTAATTCCATTGGATGAGGCCGCCGTGCCCACGCTGGCTGCCACCATCCGCGAAGAAGGCTGCAAGGCGGTGGCCATTGGTTTGATGCATGCCTACGCTCATGCAAGGCACGAGCGGCGTGTGGCAGAATTACTGAAGGCCCTTCTGCCGCATGATGTAACAATCTGTCTCTCTTCCGAAGTGGCCCCAGAAATCCGCGAATACGAACGTTTCTCAACCACCGTAGCCAATGCCTATGTGCGCCCGCTCATGGCAGGCTACCTTCTCCGCTTGCGCATCGGCCTCAATAAAATCGGGTTGAACTCACCTTTGTATTTGATGATGTCCGGCGGTGGCCTGACAACACTTGAAACAGCGGCGCGCTTCCCGATCCGCTTGGTAGAATCTGGCCCCGCAGGCGGTGCCATTCTCGCCAGCCGCATGGCGCAGAGTTTGAAATTGCCGGAAGTTCTTTCCTTCGACATGGGCGGCACCACGGCGAAGATTTGTTTGCTCTCCAACGCTGAGCCAGAGCGCGCCCATCGCTTCGAGATTGCGCGTGCCTACAAGGATATGAAAGGCTCCGGCATTCCGGTGCGCATTCCCGTGATTGAGATGGTGGAGATTGGTGCAGGCGGTGGCTCCATCGCACGCGTTGATAAAATGGGGCGTTTGACGGTCGGCCCAGACAGCGCCGGCTCCACGCCCGGCCCCGTGTCTTATGGGCGCGGCGGCACGATGCCAACGGTGACAGACGCCAATGTTGTGTTGGGCAAGATTGATCCGGAATTTTTTGCGGGCGGCAAGGTGAAGCTGCATGTGGACGAAGCACAGACCGCCTTCGCCGAACAGATCGGCAGCAAGCTTGGCCTCAAGGATTTCTGGCCCGCTGCCGGTGTGGCTGAAATCGTGGAAGAGAACATGGCCAATGCGGCGCGCGTTCATGCCATTGAGCGCGGCAAAGACATCGCCACCTGTGTGATGATTGCTTTCGGCGGTGGCGCGCCCCTGCACGCTTGTCGCTTGGCTGAGAAAGTCGGCATCAATAAAATCATCGTGCCACTGGGCGCTGGCGTAGGCTCTGCCATCGGCTTCTTGCAAGCGCCTGTGGCTTATGAAATCACCCGCAGCTTTGCCGTAAACCTTGAGGATTTCAACGCCGCCAAGGTGAATCAACTTCTCAAGAATATGAGCCAAGCTGCTGAATCTGTTGTGAAACCTGCCATGGAAAAAGGCAGGTCAACGCTACTGATCAAGGCGGATTGCCGCTATGTGGGCCAGGGCCATGAAATTCCCATCGTCATACCCGTCCGTACACTGACGAATGCCGATGGCAAGAAATTGAAAGACGCTTTTGAGAAGGCTTACAAGGCGGTTTATGGTTTGATCATTCCGGGCCAACAGGCTGAGGCCATCACCTGGTCTGTCACCTGTTCTTCGCCCACGGCAAAAGTGGATGTGGCACGCAAGGCACCAAAGCTTGCGGCTCCCAAACCCCTGCGATCACGCCGCATCTTCGATGCCGCCGCTGGCAAGTTGATGAATGCTCCGGTCTATTGGCGCTTTGACATGAAACCGGGGGCCGCCATCAAAGGCCCAGCGATTATTGCCGAACACGAAACCTCAACCATCGTGGGCAGTAAATTCAAGGCCGAGATCAACAGTCTTGGGCAAATTGTGATGGAGCGCATGAAATGAGCCGACACGCCCTTGAAGCCATTCGCACCCAGGTGATGTGGAACCGTTTGATCGCTGTTGTTGAAGAGCAGGCGCAATCTCTTCTGCGCACCGCCTTCGGCACCATCACGCGCGAGGCTGGTGATTTGTCTGCAGGCGTTTACAACACGCAAGGCCACATGATTGCGCAGGCGATGACAGGCACGCCGGGCCATGTGAACACCATGGCCACCGCCGTGCGCCACTTCTTCAAACACTATCCACAATCCACCATGAAGCCCGGCGATGTTTACGTCACCAACGATCCATGGGAAGGCACAGGCCATCTGTTTGACTATGTGATGATGACGCCGGTGTTCCTTGGCAAAAAGCTCGTGGCCTTTTTTGCCTCCACTTGCCATTTGATCGACGTGGGCGGCATCGGCTTTTCCGCCAAGGCCAACTCGTCTTACGAAGAGGGCTTGTATGTGCCGCATATGATGTTGCGCAAACAGGGCGTGCTGAATGATGATTTGATGAAGGTGATCCTTGGCAACACGCGCAACCCGGTTGAAGTGAAAGGCGATCTCCTCTCGCTTGTTTCCGCCAATGATACGGGTGTGCGCCGCTTGATTGAGATGATGACGGAATTCAAGCTCACCTCGCTCGACAAGCTGGCCAAACACATTCTCACGAAGTCTGAAAAGGGCGCGCGCGATGCCATCAAAACGCTTCCGGAAGGCGAATGGTCTTATGAACTGCCGCTCGATGGTTATGAAAAGCCCATCACTATCCGCGCCAAACTGAAAATCCGCGGCGGCAAGGTCACAGTGGATTATCGTGGCACCTCTGGCGTTTCAATCTTCGGCATCAACAGCCCGCGCACTTATACTGAGGCCTATACCGTTTTCGCGCTGAAGGCGATTATCGCACCCCATGTGCCCAATAACATCGGCTCGCTCTCGTGTTTTGACATTGAAACTGATCCGCACACCGTTGTTGATCCCATCCGCCCATCGCCCGTCACCTCGCGCCATGTCACCGGGCAAATGCTGGCCGATGCCGTGTTCGGCTGTTTGTGCCAGGCCCTGCCCGGCCAGGTGCAAGCTGAAAGTGCTGGCTCCATTTGGATGTTGATGTTCAACTCCGCTCATGGCCGCGTTTCGCCTAAGGAGCTCAAGGGTGCTGCGGAATATGCGGTTCTCGCCATCGGCCTTGGCGGCATTGGTGGGCGGCCCGGCAAAGACGGTCTGGCCTGCATGGCCTTCCCTTCCGGCATTGGCGGCATTCCCATTGAAATCATCGAAGGCCAATGCCCGCTGTGGTTTGAAGAAAAGCAATTCCTGCCCAATTCCGGCGGTGAAGGCGAGTGGCGCGGCGGCCTGTCGCAGCGCTTCGTGGTGAAGAACCGCGAGGCCACACCTTTCACCATTTCAGCCGCCACCTTTGACCGCATCAAAAATGCTGCCCAAGGCCGCGACGGCGGCAAGCCCGGCGCACGCGGGCTGGCACGCTTGGGCTCCGGCGCGGCTCTGCCCGACAAGGGCATCCATCTCGTGCCGGTGGGTGACTCGCTGATTGTTGATCTGCCCGGCGGCGGTGGCTTTGGTGACCCAGCCAAGCGCAAGCAAGAGCTGCGTGATGCCGACAGAAAAGCCGGAGTAGTAACATGAAACTCACAGCCGAACACATCGCGCAATATCATACGGATGGCGCCACCGTAGTGCGCGGTGCCTTCACGCCAGCACAAATGAAACTGCTGGAAGCAGGCATAGAACGCAACATGGCCGAGCCCTCAGCCCTCGCCATCGTGGCCAGCAAGCCGGAAGACCCCGGCTATTTCATCGAAGACTTTTGCAACTGGCAGCGCATTCCCGAATTCAAACAGTTTATCTTTGACAGCCCTGCCGCGGAAATCGCCGGGCAATTGATGGGCTCACAAGAAGTGCGCCTCTATCATGATCACCTACTGGTGAAAGAGCCCAAAACCACGGCCAAAACCCCATGGCATCAAGATCAGCCCTATTACAATATCGATGGCGCGATGAACTGTTCCATGTGGCTGCCGGTTGATCCCGTGTCTGAAGGCGCAACACTGAAATTCGTGGCAGGTTCGCACACCGGTGGCTGGCTGATGCCGCGCACCTTCATGAGCAACGAAGCAAAATGGTTCCCTGAAGGCAGCTTGAAGGAGCTACCTGATATCGATGGCAACCCCGAAAAATTTAAAATCCTCGGCTGGGCGCTTGAGCCAGGCGATGCGGTCTTCTTCCACATGCTCACACTCCACGGCGCAGGCGGCGTGGCAGGCGGCAACCGAAGGCGCGTGCTCTCCGTGCGTTTCATTGGAGACGACATCACCCACGCCCCACGAAAATGGCGCACCTCCCCACCATTCACGGGGCTGGAAGAAAGACTGCCGGCCGGGGCGAAGATGGAGACGGAAGAGTTTCCGGTGTTGTGGCCCTCATCTCTCCATGGCCGGGCTTGACCCGGCCACCCAGACCTATGGCCATTGATCACTGAAATTTGCGTTTCTTAAACGCTATGACATCTTGCGGAGAAAGTTTGAACCATTCTCCATTTGCTCGCTTGTCTGCAAATCGCCTGTGCCAATAAGCTTCGATACCTGCGGGGTCGTCAGTTCGAATGGAGTGTTCGAGCGTAGAAGCATCTGGAAGTGCGGTACGAATCTGCTTCACCCGCTTCTCAAGTTCATCGCCTCGTCCGATTTTGTAGAAAGCCCCTGACTTTATGAGGTAGACATGACCATCTGAATTTGAAGTAGGGTTAGTTGGGGCAATCGCACCCTTTGGCAGCATTGCAACAATATCAGCAAATTCGCCCTTCTCTGATGCCCATTCACGAAGCCCTTCGATCATATTTGATTTAGTGCCGAAGTGGTTGGTCAAACTCGAATACCAAGGAAAATCCGGTTTCACTTGCCTAAAAAGCAGAAACTCGTCCTTAGTAGGTGGGCGACTATAGTGCCTAAACGCCTCAGTCAGCTTCGGGTAAATATAATCAGCACTCCACTTCTTCTGGAGCTCCTGTGCTTCAAATCCGGCCTCCCTAACGGCGTCGCCCCATCGAGCCCAAAATTTACCTTTCCAATCTTGAGGGCGAATGCCTGTCTCGTCCTCAAACTTCCCCATACCTGGTGCTTTTCCTCCATCGGTCAAAGCAATCCGCTTGATTTCTGCCAAGATTCGTTCGCGCATCTGAATAGGCTAGATCGTTCCACCTATTTTGGGAAGTGACGCCTCGAGAAAGAGAACCTGGGTGGCCGGGTTAAGCCCGGCCATGGAGAGATGGAGGGGACCCTCAAGTCACCGCCGCTTTCGCCTTGAACTTGGACTTGTTCCACAGCTTCTTGCTCAGCACTTCGTGCAGGTGTTCCACCGCATCATAAACATCGGCATAACTCACATAAAGCGGCGTGAAGCCGAAGCGCATGAGATTTGGCGCGCGGAAGTCGCCCACCACTTTGCGTGAGATCAGCGCCTGCATCACGGCATAGGCCTCATCATGCGCAAGGCACACGTGGCTTCCGCGCCCGTCCCAATTCTGTTCGCCATGAACGGAAATGCCAAACTTGCCGCAACGTTCTTCCGCCAGCTTGGCAAAGAGCGCGCACAGCTTCTTGCCCTTGCCGTGTAGCCTTTCCATGTTGACGCCTTTGTAAACATCCATCGCGGCATCCAGCGCCACCAGGTTGAGCATAGGCTGTGTGCCACATTGAAAGCGCGTAACGCCGGGTGCTGGCGCATAGGCTTCCGAGAATGCGAAAGGCCGCGCATGGCCCCACCAGCCCACAAGTGCAGGCATCACTTCATTCTGCAAGCGCGGATGCACAAACACGAAGGCGGGTGCTCCCGGCCCGCCGTTCAAATATTTATAAGTGCAGCCGATGGCAAAATCGGCATCGACTTCCATCAACCGCCCCGCCACGGCGCCTGCCGAATGCGCCAGGTCCCACACCACCAGCGCGCCCTTGGCATGGGCCTTGTCGGTGATGGCCTTCATGTCATGGCGGCGGGCGGAGCGGTAATCTACCTCCGTCACCATCACCACGCCCACCTCTTCAGTGATCGCACCCAGAACATCTTCCGGCTCCACCACTTTCAGGTAATGCCCATCAGCCATGAACTGCGTCAGGCCTTGGGCGACATAAAGATCAGAGGGGAAATTACCTGAATCAGACAGGATGATTTTGCGTTCATGCCGTTTCTGAACAGCCGCACTCAACACCTTGAAGAGATTCACGGAAATCGTGTCGGCCACGATCACGCTGCCGGGCACAGC
>Ga0075023_100000337_pt1 | contig 11740 bp, 13 predicted proteins | sample Str014_FD_71388 | JGI IMG/M metagenome (GOLD analysis project Ga0075023, IMG submission 71388) | Freshwater sediment microbial communities in response to fracking from Pennsylvania, USA - Straight Creek_MetaG_SC_2014 | ecosystem: Environmental > Aquatic > Freshwater > Creek > Sediment | place... | reverse complement strand
GCATTGCTTTTGGCGCGTCGGGTTCAGCTGGCGCTTTGATCGATCTTACCGAGGCAGGCGAAGTGGCCAAGGGTTTCATGGGCGATGAAAAAGCCAAGTTGGAATGGAATGTGCCGCGTGAAAATCGCCCGAAGCAAGAAGTGAAGCTTTTGCTCAATATGTTGCTGATGGCCATCACTGGCATTCCGCGCGGCGGGGTGGTGACAGTTACAGTTGCCGGGCGTGATCTGACAATCCACGCCAAGGGCGAGCGCGCCAAGATCAATGAGACACTCGCTTCAGCCTTGAATGGCACAGCGGAATTGACCTCGCTTGATGCGCGCTTGGTGCAGCCTTATTATACGCGTTTGTTGGCTGAGGCTGCTGGGTTGGAGATTTCCATGGTCATGAGCGCTGATGACACGGTGGCTGTGATTGCCAAACCACGTTACGAAACGGCGGTTGCCTAATTCTATTTGGTTTTTAGGGCGCGGTGGCGGTTGATGTTCAACATGTCAGCCACAAAGCTGCGTGAACGGGTGGCCACTTTTACCTGCGGCTCTGTCTTCTGAAGGCTGACCCATTCCTTGGCCGCCTCCTGTGATTGGCGCTTCAGGAAAATGTATCCGGTTTCATCCCAACGCAGAATTTCAGAACGGCGATTGTCGAGAATGTAATCGCCTTTGTCGGTGGGGATCGTCAACACGGCATGGCCTTCACCAGTTTCGGTGAGCACCACAGTCATCAACAACTTGTCAGGGGTGATGCCGAGTTCTGCCAAGTAGCGCTTCTTGAGCAAAGCGAAGCTGTGGCACAGGCCGGAGTCAATTGGATAAGTCCAGAAATTGATCTTGCCGTAGTTTTCCATATCGGTGACAGGCTTGATCTTGGCGTTGACGTGACGGTTGACTTGGACAATCTGATCCCAGGTTTCCGTGGTGATGCGCAAAGGCTGGTCACTGCCACCCACATATTTACACTCGGCTTCGCCGCGACCACAAAAATCTACATAACCAAGAGTTGGAACCGCTGAACCAAACGCTTTTGCACTGGGCTGACCAATGACTGGCGCATCAAAATTTGAGCGATCATAAATAGTGCCAAGGGCATCAGCATGCGAAAGCTGGGCGGAAAGGCACAAGCCCGCCAACAAAAACACAAAACGCACAAAGCCCACCCACCACATGGAATTAACCTATGATTAAGGATGTTGAGGGGCAAGCGCAGAGTTAATGAATGGTTAACGGTGGCGAAATCGCTAAGTATTTGATTGTTGGGAAAACAAAATTGTCCATTCGGTAGAATTATTAATTCTGCCTCGTGCGACTGGACAAAACGCTCTGCTTTTTATAGGCAAATTAAGCGGACGGTAACTTTTCAGCGATAATCCCCTCGGGGTTTCTCGAGGGGATTTACAATGCTTCTTAAGAATATTGTCGTGTCAGCAGCTTGCATTGCTGCGACATGTTTTAATTTTGTTGCGGCCCAAGCCGCATCAGTTTCGATTTCAAATAACGGTGGTGGCAACATTCTTGCGTTTGCCATGCAGACTGAAGGCTATCGCAGCTCTGGCACGTTGGTTAAGTTCGACGGCCGGTGCGATTCCGCCTGCACGCTGTTTCTCGGTTTGCCCACCCACCAAACTTGCATCAGCAACGGAGCCTATTTCAGATTTCATTCTCCTACCTCGCCTAACCTGCAATCAGAGCGGATCGCGCAGGCCTATTTGATGCGCAAATACCCGCGCTGGGTTCGCGCTTGGATTGCCCGCAAAAATGGTTTGACGCATAATCTGATCACCATGGATTATGAATATGCCAGCAAGTTTATTCACAACTGCGGCGACGTTGCCAGCAACTAGTCTCTGCATTTAGCTACCTTGAGCGGAGTTGATTGACATCGACTTCGGAGGCTTCCAAATTACGTCCAACAATCTCTGGCGTTTGGAAGTTGGTGCTTATGGCTCATGCTTCGGATTGTCTTCGCCCATTGTCTGCGGTTCGGCAAACCGCTGCGGCCGCCTCATTGTGTGGTGCGCTTGGCGTTATCGCTGTCTTCAAATGGATGGGCAGCGAAAACGCCGCATTTTGTCTCGTTACGGTTGCTGTATTCATTGCATTGCCACATGTCAGCTTGGTCTTGGCATCATGGGAGGATGTTGCGCCTAAATACAACGCGAGGCCCAACCCATGGCGGCGCGTGGGCATAAAATTATACGGCCAACTTGGCCTGTTTGCAGCAGTGGCGCTGGCCTATTTTGTATTTCAGGGTTTTTCTCAAACCTATTTGACGCCGCTTTATGATTTTGGCGGAAATCTTGTTTTGCTGGTGTTGATTGCGACAGTTCCATATTTGTGGATCACTGATCAGCGCATGAGTGAGCCAGAAGATGGACTTTATCACACTGGCCAATTGTTGCTTGGCCAGTTGCAGGCCACAGATTTTGTTTTGTTGCGTCAATATTTGCTGAGCTGGGTGGTGAAAGGTTTTTTTGGCCCACTTATGGCGGGCTTCGCATTGAGCGACATGCGATGGTTCCTGGAATTGCCGCTTTCCAGTGGGTTGCGAACGCCCACTGATATTTTCGATGCAGCTTACCGCATGATTTATTTTGTCGATGTTGTGTTTGCAGTCACTGGCTATTTGTGCACATTTCGTCTCTTGAACTCACAGATACGTTCAACCGAGCCTACCATGCTTGGCTGGGTGGTGTGCTTGCTGTGCTATCCACCGTTCTGGAATGTGTTCTCCAATAATTTTCTCAACTATGATGGAGGCCACGATTGGATGCACTGGTTTGCGAATTCATCCAGCATTTGGCTTTTCTGGGCGGCACTGATTATTGTTTCAACATTGGTCTATGCGTGGGCAACGATTAGCTTCGGAATTCGGTTTTCAAATTTGACCAATCGGGGCATTTTGACCAATGGCCCTTACCGCTGGATGAAGCACCCGGCCTATGTGGCAAAGAACTTCTCATGGTGGCTCATTGCCATGCCATTTATGAACAGCAGCGGGTTGGGCAACGCCATTCGCGACTGCGCTGCACTGGCATTGCTCAATTGCATCTATTACTTGCGCGCAAAAACTGAGGAGCGCCACTTGAGTGGCGATGCCGACTACGTTGCCTATTGCTCCTGGATGGAGACGCACAGTCTTTATGCCAAAATCAAAAGGCGCTTTACGTGACAGAACTTACCCAAGCTTTGATGGGTTGAAGCTGCGTGAGTTTTATTGGCTAAAACGAAAATGCCAAAGTTTGATGCCCTGGCACTTTCATTGGGGGTGTCTAGTGAGCAAATATAAGTCCTCTGTCTTTGTCGCCATCGTTGTCATGATCATGGTTTTGACCAGCTCCACTTGAACCACCAGAACTGGAACTACTGGTGCTGCCGCCAGAGCTTGAGCTGCTGGTGCTGCCGCCAGAGCTTGAGCTGCTGGTACTGCCACCTGAACTGGAACTACTGGTGCTGCCACCTGAACTCGAGCTGCTGCTACCGGGCAGGGGGCTGGTAGAGTTTGGCGGGAAGTCAATCGATATGCCCGTGTTGGTGGAAGCTGTAGCATTGCAGGCTGTATCTGCATGCGGATTTCGCCGCAGGAAGCTTTGCAATGCATTCTTCGTGCCGACACTCAGGGCAATCTGGCACTCACATTCCGCGCCACCAAGCCCAGATTGTCGGCAACTTTGCAGAGAACTTGTTTTTATCGAACTTGCCGCCTTGCCTGAAATCGATGCGGTTATCAGAGCAGAGGCTGCCAATGCTGCAAGGGTTATGCCTACACTGATTGTTTTCATGTTGGACCTCATAATTAACAATTGGCCCCGGATGACTTTACCAGTGAGCGCGTTTTGTGGCTATGTTAAGACCTATGCTTAACCCGATGTTATAATTATGTTTTATTCTATATCTGTCGGTTTCGGATGTGCCCAAATTTTAGCTGAGGTATTCCATGCCAAAAAAAAGCCCGGCATCTCTGCCGGGCTTTTTGAATTTCGATTTGAGGTGGATCAGGCCACGTTGGCCATTTCTTCGTCTGCTCCACCCATGGGCGGAGCACCTTCACGCAGCACATAGCCACGGCCCCAGACGGTTTCGATGAAGTTCTTGCCTTCAGCGGCGTTGGCCAGCTTCTTGCGCAGCTTGCAGATAAACACGTCGATGATTTTGAGTTCTGGCTCATCCATGCCACCGTAAAGATGGTTGAGGAACATTTCCTTGGTGAGCGTGGTGCCCTTGCGCAGGCTGAGCAGCTCCAGCATCTGATATTCTTTGCCGGTGAGGTGCACGCGTTGGCCGCCCACTTCAACAGTCTTGGTATCGAGGTTGACCAGCAATTCGCCGGTGTGGATGACGGATTGGGCATGGCCCTTGGAGCGGCGCACCACAGCGTGGATGCGGGCCACCAGTTCGTCTTTGTGGAATGGCTTGGTCATATAGTCATCAGCGCCGAAGCCGAGGCCTTTGACCTTGTCTTCAATGCCGGCCAGACCGGAGAGGATGAGGATTGGCGTGCCCACTTTGGAGACGCGCAGGCTCTTGAGAACTTCATAGCCAGACATATCTGGCAAGTTCAAGTCGAGCAGGATGATATCGTAATCGTACAGTTTGCCGAGATCGACGCCTTCTTCGCCCAAGTCTGTCGTATAGACATTGAGGCCTTCAGACTTCAGCATCAGCTCGATCGACTGGGCAGTGGCTGTATCGTCTTCGATCAACAAAACCCGCATTGCATTCCCCTTGTTCGTTGCCCGTTGCCGGGAATCTGTGACCACTGGCCGAATGTGCCCTCACACACGAAGCCTTAACTCTGTTCCTTAATCTACGCTTAGAAAGGTTAACAAAACCTAAGTTTGAAAATACAGATTCGCCGTGAGTCAACTACTATCCCTAGTGGGCTGCTCAACCGACACACCATATCTGGTGGGCCATCTCACGCGCGAAACTTTTACTGTAACTTCCTCACAAAGGTTCGCGGGCTTTACCCAGTCTTAAACCTGTCTGTTTATCATGAGTGATTGATAAACGATTCACCCTAGCTAGTTGATTCGGAGAATCGTGAATAGAGTCCATGTGTAAAAAACTTCGGACTCGACCATTCAAGGCATGGGGCGGCGAAGCTTTTTGCGGGGGAATGGCAAATGAGTGTGTATGCGTAAGTGAGGACAAAAATGCGTTCCAGAGACAGTTTATTGCGGCTTAACCGCTTCAAGGTTGAAGATTGCCGCCGACAAGTTTCCGACATGGATATGATGATCAGCGATCTGATGCGCAAGCATGATGATCTTGATGCCCATGTGAAATTTGAAGAGCAGCGCACGGGTGTTTCAGACCCGGCGAATGTGAATTATTCCATGGCAGCGAAATCTGTGCGTGGGCGTCGTGACAATATTCTGCGCACTGTTGCAGAATTGCGCGACCAGCATGAGGCTGTGATTGAGCGCCTCAAGGATGCCGAAGCAGACTTGAAGAAGGTTGAGCTTCTGGTGGAAAAAGAGTCGCCAAATAAAATTGTGCCAGCTGCTGTTGCTGCTGCCTCTTTGGCTGCGGCACGCTAACTCAAACCCGCCCGATATCATCGCCGGATTCATTCCGGTGATCCATGACAACGGTTTCAGGTGGGTCCCCGCAACAAGTGCGGGGATGACATTTCCTTCAAAGGCTCACGCCCCCAAGGGCGTGGGCCTTTAGTTTTTCGTAATAGGGCTGCGCCAGTTCCGCAATCCGCTGCAAGTGATTGGGCAGGGAGGCTGGTGCAGGGGTCGGCGCGCCAAAGCTTGTAGACTCCCAAGCTGCGTTATACCAATGCGGTGCCCAAATGCCGTCACATGTTTTGGGGCCTTGGGGCCACGACAACATCGCTTCACGAAACGGCACACCCAGCGCATGGCAAAGCAGTTGCAGGCAATGGCGCGGGCTGGCCAGATGCTCATCAGCATCCAGCACTGGTGGCGCGTGACCCAACTGCTGCGCAACACTGTCAAAGATCTCGGCCTGTTCCACAAAGCCGATGGCGTGGAGCGAAACCTCATCATGCTTTTTGGCGTAGGAAGCGAGAACCTTCTCCGGCGCGCGGATGAGAAAGGCATTGCTCAATGTGCGGATGAAACTGCGGTCAAAGCCCGGCAACATGTGATGCGTCATGTGTTTTTGATAAGTGACAGGTTTGGAAGAGGGCATGGCGCAGGCTTCCGCCACCTTGGCTGCATCACACTCCATGCCCGCCATGATCTCTGCTGCCATGGGGTGGTTCAATCCGGTGGCTTTGAGATAGGCCCCGTAAAACGGTTCATCCAACCCGGTGCAATCGCTGCGTGCCGCGAAGGCATACATCATGGCAGTGGAAATATTGCGTGGGCCTGACCACATGGCGATGATGGTTTTTTGTGCTGTCATGTCATGTGACCCGTTGAGATGAAAAACCAGATGGCAGCCGCCGCAATGGCCAGTGCCATGGCGCGACGCAAGGTTTGGGCTTGGGGCGCATGGGCCAGCCAATCAGCCAAGCTGCCAGCCGCCAGCGCAATGAAAAAATGAATGCTGGTGGCAACCACAACATAAATGGCAGTGAGCAGGGCAATCTCGCGAGTCTGGTTCGCTGTGGTGAGAAACTGCGGCAAGATGGCGGCGTAAAACAAATAGGCTTTGGGGTTAAGCGCATTGGATACGAAGCCTTGAACCAAGAAGGCAGAATGCGATCTGGCCGCAACCTGCGGCGGCTTTGTTGAATCCTGCCAAGCATCGTAAGCGAGATAGAACAAATAAAAAGTTCCGGCATAGCGCAGCGCCGTGAGCAGGCTGGGGAAGGCCTGAAACAGCAGGGTCAAACCCAGCCCAGCCACAAGCCCCGCCAGTGTCAGCCCCAAACCAATGCCTGCCACTGCTGCCAGTGCTGGCTTGCGCCCACGTGTTGCGCCCAACACGGCCAGCCATGTCATGTTGGGGCCGGGGGTTAGTTCGATGAGCGTTGCAGCGATGATAAAGGCCAGCATCACAAAGTTCGGGCGGCGTCTTTGGCCGCCAGTTTTTTATAAGCTTCCGACAGCTTGCGCGTCACTGGCCCAGCGCCCGACCATTCATCCGTGGACAGAGGATTTCGCGCCTGGCGGCCATCAATCACCCGAACGGGTGTCACGCCCGCAAAGGTGCCGGTGACAAATGCTTCATCCGCGCCGTAAACATCATAGAGCGAGAATTGCTTTTCAAATGTTGGCAAGCCCAGCGCGCGGCCCACGCGCAACAGCGCCGCGCGGGTGATGCCGGGGATGCAATATTGCCCGGTGCTCGTCCACAATTCGCCGCGCCTCACAATAAAAAAGTGGGTGGAATTGCAAGTCGCCACAAAGCCCAGCGGGTCAAGCATCAGCGCTTCATCGGCCCCGGCGTTGGCCGCTTGAATGCAGGCAGTGATGCAATTTAATTTGGAATGCGAATTGAGTTTCTGATCCTGCACATCAGGTGCGCCGCGCCGCACATTCACCGTGTGCAAACTCAAACCACGCTCCAACACATCAGGCTTCGGCGCTTTATATTCGGGGATGATCACAATGGTGGCCTTGCCAATCGTGGCGCGGGGGTCTTGATAAGGCGTGGATTTCACGCCTCTGGTCACCATCAAACGAATATGCGCGCCGTCATGCATATTATTGGCATCGATGCAGGCAAATAAGCGGCTCACCAATTCATCTGGCGATAGGCCAATGTCCATGAAGATCGCCTTGGCGCCTTCGTATAACCGCTCAATATGTTCGCGCAAAAACGGCACGCCACCATTGACCAGCCGCAGGCCTTCCCACACGCCGTCGCCCAGAATAAAGCCGCTGTCGAAAACCGAAACCACGGCTTTTTCGCGCGGCAGCAAATCGCCATTCACCGAAATCAGAATGGACGCGTTGCGCGGATCGGCAGTGACATCGTGGATATTGGCGGCGGGGGTGAGCATATGCGGTGACACTCCAAGAATTTATTTGGCAGGCTTCGGCCCGCGTTTGCCGGGCTTTAATATGCGGCCCAATTTGCGTTCCAGTTTCTCGATGAAGGCGGGCGAGCCCAGCGGGCGGCCGATTGATTCAGAGCGGCGCAGTGCGATCTCAGCCATTTCTTGTTCGGGCCTGTCCGCCAACAGTAGTTTGATATCAGGGTAGAGCGCCAGCAAATCACTGGTGTCGGTGATGCCATCATCGCGGCCCTTCAAATAGGTGCGCGCCGATGACCATTCCCATTGCTCAGGCTTTTTGCACAGCTTGGCGCGCACCGGGTTCAGCAACACATAGCGCAGCGCAGACAGCGCATGATCGCCATCCATCGCCACGCAGCCAAAGCGCCCTTGCCAGAAGTGGCCGGTTTTTTTGCGCCGCGCATTGATCTGGCCAGCATAGGCGCGGTGCACCGTGGACATAGCCTTGCGCAAGCCGTCGGCATCGCGCGGCACCAGAATGAGATGCACATGATTGGGCATCAACACAAAGCCAAGGCAGCGCACTTTTGCGGCGGCGCAGGCGGCGGTGAGCAGCTTGAGATAAAGCCCATAATCCGCATCAGAAAAAAAAGTCTTGGCTCCGCCATTGCCACGCTGGGTGACAAGGTGGGGTGTGTTCGCAACAACAACTCGAGCAAGACGGGCCATGAAGAGAGGCTAGGGCGGGGGGAGGGGATTGTCAAATGGGTGGAGTGTCACCGTAAAACTTTGCAAGCCTTTGCGGTGAGAACTGACCCGCACACTGCGTCGGCTACCCTGCGCGCCGTTTCTTACTTTCCACGGCTTCGAATGACATGAGGCCCACTGGGAGCGGGGTCATTTTCTAAAGCCCAAATCTAACCGTCACCGCAGCCAAGGCAGGGGCCCAGCTCTTTGACATCGAACCTGCGAAAAGAAGGGGGATCCCCGCCTTTGCGGGGATGACGAAGAGAGAAGTTAAGGTAAGGACCTCATCCCCAAAACGCAAAAAGCCGGATGTTTCCATCCGGCTTTTCGAAACTCAAACCCGCTCTTCAGTTGACGCGGTAATGCTGGATGCGCGTGGTGCGCAGACCGGCGAGGCCGTGTTTTTCGATGGAGCGTTGCCATCCGAGATATTCTTCAACCGTCAAAGTATAACGGCTGCAGGCTTCTTCGAGTGAGAGCAGACCACCGCGAACGGCGGCCACTACTTCCGCCTTGCGGCGGATCACCCAACGATGGCTTCCCGGTGGAGGAAGATCGGCAATCGTCAATGGACTACCATCAGGACCGATGACATAATTGACGCGTGGACGCAGCTGACCATTCATATACGCATACTCACAAACTGACCTTGCGAAGCGGAACTTCTCCGCACGCACCACCTCACCATGCCAGCACGGCCTTAAAAATGACCTAAGTGGAAATAAACAAATCGCAAATACAGGGGCTTAGGTGGATCAATTCGGTACATATTGGGCTTGGCTTGCAAGATAATCGCAAAAGGGCTGTAAGGGCGTCATGAAATTAGACCCCCGCATGGAAGAATTGGTTCGTGAGGCCATGGCGCTGCCCGGCAACCCGGCGGATCACCGTGTGGTCTGCGCCATGTCGGGTGGGGTGGATTCGTCAGTCACCGCAGCACTTCTGAAAGCGGTGGGCTATGATGTGGTGGGCATTACCCTCCAGCTCTATGACCATGGTGAAGCCATCCGCCGCAAAGGGGCTTGCTGTGCCGGGCAGGATATTCACGATGCACGGCGCGTGGCGGCGGCATTGGATATTCCGCATTACGTGTTGGATTTTGAATCGCGCTTCAAGGAAAGCGTGATGGATGAATTTGCCGAAGCCTATGTGCAAGGGGCAACGCCCATTCCATGTGTGCGCTGCAACCAGACTGTGAAATTTGCTGATCTGTTGCAGCGGGCCAAAAGCCTGGATGCTTCGGCCTTGGCTACGGGGCATTATGTGGAGAGCCGCGCGCTTGGTACTGGGCGCGCCATGTTCACGCCCGCCGATGTGGCGCGCGACCAAAGCTATTTTCTGTTTGCCACCACGCAGGAACAGCTCAACTATTTGCGTTTCCCATTGGGCTTGCTCACCAAGCCAGAAGCCCGCGCGGTTGCCCAGCAGTTGGGTTTGGCTGTGGCCGACAAGCCAGACAGCCAGGATATTTGTTTCGTGCCAGACGGCGATTACGCTTCAGTGGTGCGCAAGTTGCGGCCAGAGGCGGTGCGCGCTGGAAACATTGTTGACCAGAGCGGGCAGGTATTGGGCCAGCATGAGGGCATCATCAATTTCACCATTGGCCAGCGCAAGGGGCTGGGCATTGGAGGTGGTGATCCGCTCTATGTATTGCGGCTTGATGCGGCCACGGCAGAAGTGATCGTCGGCCCGCGCGAGGCCTTGAGGCAAAGCGAAATCAGATTGAAAGTTGTGAATTGGTTGGGTGCGGCGCCGCTCACCGAAGCGCCACAAGCGGTTTTTGCCCGCATTCGCTCCACACGCCAACCGGTGGCGGCCAGCTTGCGCCGTGAGGGGCAGGCTGTGGTCTTAAGTATGGATGAAGGCGAGTTTGGCATATCTGCGGGCCAGGCCGCAGTGTTCTATGAAGGCCAAGGCGCTGGCCAGCGCGTATTGGGCGGTGGCTTCATCGCTGCGCAACAATCACGTGTCATGTTCACACGTTCTGCGGTGGCGGACATGACATTGGAAGCACGTTAATGACGAAACCGACCAAGCCCAAGAAGCCGTCTAGTTTTCTGTTTCTGAAACAGTATCTGAGCGAGCCATTGGGCACCGGATCGATCACGCCCAGCAGCAAGAAGCTGGCGCAGCTGATGGTCGCCAACCTTGATCTTGAGCCCGATGATGTTGTGGTTGAACTGGGGCCGGGCACAGGGGTGTTCACGCGTGCATTGCTGGAGAAAGGGGTTTTGCCCAAAAACCTCATTCTGGTGGAATTCAGCGCAGACTTTGCCAAATATTTGCGCGATGAATTTCCAGGGGTTCGGATTATTGAAGGCGATGCCTGCCGACTGCCCCAACTTCTGGCAGAACTCGGACAAGGCGCGGTGATGCGGATATTGTCTGGCATTCCGCTGCGCAGCTTAAAGCCCGCGCAACGCAAAATGATTACCATTGCGATGTCAGAGTCATTATTGCCGGGCGGCATCGCGGTTCAGTTCACTTATTTCAGGACACCGCCGTTGCCTGCCACTGTGGCAGGTGAACATGGCATGAGTGGCCGGCAGGTGGCTTTTACGATGGGCAACGTGCCGCCAGCTTTTGTTTGGCGCTATGCAAAAAGCGAATAGGTTGGTTGCCTCAGTGTCATGGGGTCGGTATAAGCAGATAAGCAGGGGCAAGGGAGAAGACGTCGAGTGTCAAAGTTGCGCGTCAAACCAAGGGTTGACCACGAAATAAAAAAGGGCATCGCTTGGTCTGTGCACGCTTTCACGACTTCTGGCATCGTGTTGGGCTTTCTCGCGCTGGTTGCCGTATTGAAGAATGACGTGGTGCTGGCATTTTTGTGGCTCGGCATGGCCTTGTTTGTGGATGGCATCGACGGCACGCTGGCGCGTCGGGCACGGGTAAAAGAATATACGCCCAATTTTGATGGCGGGGCGCTTGACCTGGTGATTGATTTTTTCACCTATGTGGCTGTGCCTGCCTTGATGATCTACTGGTTTAATATGGCCGCTGTGCCTTGGTTATTTGCAGGCCAGACGTGGAGTTTGATCTGCGCTGCGCTGATCATGGCGGTTTCCTGCTACACTTTCGCCAATGTGAACATGAAGAGCTTTGACTATTACTTTGT
>Ga0075023_100000335_pt1 | contig 11745 bp, 8 predicted proteins | sample Str014_FD_71388 | JGI IMG/M metagenome (GOLD analysis project Ga0075023, IMG submission 71388) | Freshwater sediment microbial communities in response to fracking from Pennsylvania, USA - Straight Creek_MetaG_SC_2014 | ecosystem: Environmental > Aquatic > Freshwater > Creek > Sediment | place... | reverse complement strand
GCCAGGGCGCGCTCAGGAACACGTTTCTCATGTGCGCGCTGGCCTCGCTCGTGCTCGGCCTGTTCAGTTTTACGCTGCCGGCGACACCGCCCACGGCGCAGAAGGCGAAGAGCGTCGGAGAAATGCTCGGCGCCGAAGCCCTGGGGTTGCTGCGCGACCGGAATTTCCTGGTGTTTTTCGTGGCCTCGATCCTGATCTGTATTCCGCTCGCGTTTTACTACCAGAATGCCAACCAGTTCCTGACCGAGATCCAGGTCGCCAACGCCACTGGCAAGCAGACGATCGGCCAGATGTCCGAGGTGCTGTTCATGCTGGCGGTGCCGTTCTTCCTGGGGCGTTTCGGCATGAAGGGCACGCTACTGCTGGGCATGGCGGCGTGGGCGCTGCGCTATCTGCTGTTCGCCTACGGCAATGCTCACGGCATGGTGTGGATGCTGCTGGTCGGCATTGCGCTGCACGGCATGTGCTACGACTTCTTCTTCGTCTCCGGCCAGATCTACACCGATTCCAAGGCTGGGGCGCAGTACAAGAGCGCGGCGCAGGGCATGATCACGCTCGCGACCTATGGCGTCGGCATGCTGATCGGCTTCTGGGCGGCCGGCCAGATCACCGATCGCTTTGCCACGGCCGGCGTGCACGACTGGCAGAGCATCTGGATCTACCCGGCGGCATTTGCGGCCGGCGTATTTGTGCTATTCGCGCTGTGCTTCAGGAACGAGGTGGTGGCCTACCGGAAATAGTGCCGGGCTCAGGTCAGCCCGTCAGCGAATTTGCCGTCGATCAGGATGAAAGCCACGCGGCAGTTGCGACCCGAGCGGTTGGCCCAGCCGTGGTTGGTGCCGCGCTGGATCACGATGTCCCCGGCGCGCACCACCGTTTCACCGTCGTCGACCAGCAGCGTGATCTCGCCTTCCAGCACGATGCCGTAATCCACGGTCTCGGTGCGGTGCATGTGCGGGTGCCGTGCCTTGCCGGCGCCTTGCTCAAGCGCCCCGGCCGCACCAATCGCTGCGAACAGTTCGCGCGCCTGCTCGCCCTGTGCCAGGGTGGCCGCGGTCTCGGGCGGAAAGTCCAGTACCCGAATACGCGTGCCATGCGGCGGCGGACCCAGCGTGACGCCGGTCTCGTGCGGTTCGCCGCTGTTGCGGTCAATACGTGCCGGGGTCTCCCGGGTATTCCAGATTTCATAGAAGGTGGGACCGTTGTGCGGCAGCGCCAGCACGCGTTCGGGCGGTGCGTCGGACTGGATGATGGCGCGGCCCTGGGCATCGTGGCCGGTCACAATGCGGCGTACTGGTTTATTCATGGTGCTGGCATGCCTGTGAAGGGAAGCGGGGCGGCAATTATAGTCAAGTTGCGCTAAGCTTGATTGCAGCAGGACCCTGCAGGGAGCGAATCATGATCACCCGTCGTCAGTTCATCGGTACCACCGCCGCGGGTGTCCTGCTCAGTGGCGCGACCTCGGCGCGCGATGGCCAGGTGCGATCGCTGCCGATCGGCGTGCAGCTGTATACCGTCGCCGCCGAACTGAAAAAGGATTTCGAGGGCACGCTGCATAAGGTGGCGGCGATCGGCTATCGCGATGTGGAACTACCGGGCTTTTATGGGCGCAGTGCCCAGGACCTGCGCCGCGCACTGCAGGCAGTAGGCCTCACTTGTGCCAGCGCGCATGTGCCGCAGCAGCCCTGGGAAGCGGGCACGCTGGGCCTGGCCACGGACCTGGAGGGCGTGGTGCGCTATGCCAAAGCGCTGGACCTGCGTTACGTCGTTTGTCCGATGCCCTGGCTGCTGCATACCACCAGCATGCCGACCTTTGACGCCACTGTTCCCGGGGCATTCGCCCGGGCGCTGTACTCGGCCGCGACACGCGAGGATTGGCTGCAGTTTGCAGAGTTTCTGAATAAGACGGGTGCACGCCTGCGCCGCGCTGACCTCAGGCTCGCTTACCACAATCACAACATCGAATTTCGCGATTACAACGGTGTGCGTGCCTACGACCTGCTGCTGGAGCACACGGATCCGGCACTGGTCGAATTCGAAATGGACGTGGGCTGGATCACGGCCGGGGGCGGTGATCCGCTGACCTACCTGCGCCAGCACCCGCGCCGCTATCGGCTGATGCACGTCAAGGACGTCAAGGGCACGCAAAAGACCAATACCGAGCTGTTGATCGACGGCACTGAGGTCGGCAAGGGCGCCATCAAATGGGGCGCGCTGCTGACCCAGGCGGCGGCCGTGGGGGTGCAACACCTCTACGTCGAGCTCGATCCGCCCTACGCTATCGAGGCGCTGCAGTCGATCCGCATCAGCCGCGACTACCTGAACTCGCTGGGCAGCTAGCGGCAGTCAGGTGATGTAGCGGTAACGCGCCTCGCGCCCGCGGCCAATCAGCGACAGGTCGGCGAAGGGGTTGCGGGTGGTATCGGTGACGACCTTATATAAGGTGTAGAGCTGGGGCAGGAACACGCCCCAGTTGCCGATCTCCTGGCCAGCGTGCGCCGCCCAAACCTTGCCTTCCTCGTGCGTTTCCTTGCGGCGCGTGCCGATCGCCGAAGACTTGCCGACCACGCCATAGTCGGTCTTTTCCCACTGGTGGATGCGATAGCCCATGGGATCGGGCTTTGCCAGGCACTCGGCGCCCAAGCCCAGACCGGCCACGACGACCACGTGTTCATAGATAATGTAGTCGCGGATTTCTGGGGCCACGTCCTTCAGGTCCTCAAAACGGATGTAGAGGTTCTGGCGGCGGCCATCGCTCCAGGTCTGCGGGGCAATATGGATCGCGCCGGTCGGGTTGCCGTGCTTGGGCGGTACCGCCCACTCCAGCGCTTCATGCTGTTCGGGGTGCCAGAGTATGAAACCCTTCTCCATGTTGCTCCAGAACCAGTCGATCTCGCGGGGGTTGACACCCTCATGCGTCCAGTCGAAGTGGGTGCCCATGGCATCTTGCGTGATGGGGTAATCCAATTTGGCAATCCTGTGTAAAGGGGCAACGGCGCCGGTCAGGGCATTTTAGCATCCGGCCGCGCGCCTGACGACGCGTGACACCTCGAGAATGGCGCCGCTGTTGAGCTGCTGCTGCACCTCCTGCCAGAAGCGCGCCTGCAACAGTTCACCGTGGTGCTGCAGGAAGGCGCTGCGTGACAACCCGGAAAAGGGCAGAAAGGCCCCAAAGGTCTCGGGAAACACGTCGGCGTCATCAACGGCAAACCAGGGTTCCGCGCTCATCTCCTCTTCATGGTGGCGGGCCTCCGGCAGATCGCGAAACCGGCAATCCTGCAGCGGCACGACTTCATCGTAGTCATAAAAGACCACCCGGCCGTACTGGGTGACGCCGAAGTTCTTGGGCAGCAGGTCGCCGGCGAAGATATTGGTGTACGCCAGGTCACGCAGCGCGACGCCGTAGTCGAGCGCGGCCTGCGTCGCCTGCGGCGGCGCAGCGCTCCTCAGATACAGATCGAGTGGCGTGACCCGGCGCTCGACGTACAGGTGATCGAAGACCAGGTCGTCGCCCTCGCAGCGCACCGACGCGGCGGCCTCGCTCTGCAGTTCCGCAAGTACCGCGGGCGCGAAGCGCTGCCGTGGAAAGCGCGTGCGCCGGAATTCCTGGGCATCCACCAGCCGGCCGGCGCGATCGTGCTTGAACACGAAGTTGTAGCGCGCCTGCACGTCCTCGCGACTGAGGTTTTTCTGGACCGGGATGCGATCACGGATCACCTTGAACACCACATCGAGCGACGGCAGCGTAAAGCAGACCATCACCAGCCCGCGCTGGCCGGGTGCCACCTCGAACAGGTCGTGCGAGTGCTGCAGATGCTGCATCAGGCTGCGATGCCGCTCGGTCTTGCCCTGTTTGGCACGGCCCAGCACGGTGAACAGTTCCCCGACCGGCGCGGCCGGCAGGAGCTGGCGCAGGTAGCGCACCGCGTCGGCGACATGCTCGAGATCGACGTGCAAATAGGAACGTGCATAGCCGAACAGCGTGCTGAGCTCGGCCGGGGTCAGCATCACACTGTCGATCACCACGCCGTTGGCGGCGTGCTTCAGGGCCAGTGCCAGTGGCAGCTGGAAATCCTGACCCACCACGCGACCGACCACATAGGCACGCGTGTGGTGATAGAACACCGCATCGATTATCTCGATTGCCAGCACCGGGCGGCCCTCGCCACTGGCCGCGAGTTGCTCCTGCAGCTGCGTTGTCAGTTCGCCGGCGCTGTGCTCACGGTCCTGCCAGCGGGCGGGCACGGCGACCTGCTGCAATAGCTCATCCGCCAGCCGGGTCAGCGAGCCCTCGTGGCGCAGTACGATCAGCGGCAACTGGGTGCCGGCCCGCGCCAGCGGATCGAGGTCAGTGGCCACGAACTCGATGTCGGGTGCCACGCCCACGGTCTTGAAGATCCGCCGTGTCACTGAACTAAAAAAAGTCTTGCAGAATTCGCTGTCGGGCAGGCCCTCGATCAGATTGGCGAAATGCCGCTTGGCATCGGGCCAGAAACCGGGTTCATGGGTTGCCGCGCCAACGCTGCGTTCCAGATCCGTGATCGTCTGTTGCACGAAGCGGTCATAGAGCTCGATGCGTTCGACCGCGTCGTCCTGGCTGCCGTGCCAGTCACGATCCCGGAATCGCTGCGGGGCGCGCTGGGTCACGGCGCGAAAACTGGCGTTGTAGGCCAGAAACCCTTCGACGATGCGCTGGGCGCACTGGCCGGCACGCAGTGCCGCGGTGAAGGCCAGGTTGACCGTACCGGTGTGGCGATCACCGGCGCAGCCGGTCGCGCCAGTCGGCCGGGTCGCGGTAGACAGCGTGGCGTTCGCGGCCGTCAATGCGCCGCCTGTCGGAACTGCTCTTCTTCAGTGCTGCCGCTGAGTGCGGCGAGGCGGTTGGGTCCGCTGACTATGGTCTGGGTGACGGCATCGAAGTAGCCGGCGCCGACCTCGCGCTGGTGGCGCGTGGCGGTATAGCCCTGTGCTTCAGCGCGGAATTCCGCTTCCTGCAAGGCCACGTAGGCCGACATCTGCGTTTGGCGATAACCATGGGCCAGTTCGAACATCGAATAATTCAGGGCGTGGAAGCCAGCCAGCGTGATGAACTGGAAGCGGTAGCCCATGGCGGCCAGCTCGCGCTGGAAGCCGGCGATCGAGGCATCATCGAGCTTGCGTTTCCAGTTGAACGAGGGCGAGCAATTGTAGGCCAGCAGCTTGCCGGGGAACTGCCGGTGCACGGCTTCGGCAAAGCGCCTGGCATCGGCGATATCCGGGGTGCCGGTCTCGCACCACAGCAGGTCGGCGTAGGGCGCATACGCCAGGGCGCGATCGATGGCCTGGTCCAGGCCGCTTTGCACCTCGAAGAAGCCTTCCGAGGTGCGGGCCTGGCTCTTGATGAAGCGCCGATCGCGCTCGTCGATATCGGAGGTCAGGAGCGCGGCGGCCTCGGCATCGGTGCGTGCCACCAGCAGGGTTGCGGTGCCGCTGACATCGGCCGCCAGGCGCGCCGCCACCAGCTTGTTGATCGCTTCCTGGGTCGGCACCAGCACCTTGCCGCCCATGTGTCCGCACTTCTTGGCCGAGGACAGCTGGTCTTCGAAATGCACGCCGGCAGCGCCGGCCTCGATCATCTGCTTCATCAGCTCAAAGGCATTGAGCACGCCGCCGAAACCGGCTTCGGCGTCGGCGACGATGGGCTTGAGCCAGTCGATGCTGTCATCGCCCTCGGCGTGGTGGATTTCATCCGCGCGCCGCAGGCAGTTATTGATGCGCCGCACGGCAGCGGGCACCGAATCGGCCGGGTACAGGGATTGATCGGGGTACATCTGTCCGGCCAGGTTGGCGTCACCGGCCACCTGCCAGCCGGACAGATAGATGGCATCCAGTCCGGCCCGGACCTGCTGCATGGCCTGGTTGCCGGTCAGCGCCCCGAGCGCGTTGACGAAGGGCTGGTCGTGCAGGCTCTTCCACAGCTTGGCGGCCGTCAGCCGCGCGATCGTGTGATCGACGCCGATGGTGCCGCGCAGCCGCAGCACGTCTTCGGGCGCATAGGAGCGTTGAACCCCGTGCCAACGCGGGTTGTGGTCCCAGTCATGGCGCAGGGCGGCGGCGGGGGTGTCGACGATGGCGAGTTTGCTCATAGCGGTGATCCCAAGGGTGGCATGCGGGAGCTCGTGGTCCGACCATAGCAAGTCGGACTTGAGGAAGTTGACTATAGAAACTTCACAATGTTAATTTCACAAGACTTATGGCAACCCTGGCGCGCAAAAGTCATCTGCTCGGTGCCAAGCTGCGCACCGTGCGCAAGCGCAATGGCCTGACACTCGAGGAGCTGTCGGCGCGTTGCGTCCAGCTCGATGCCGAAGCTGCGCCGTCGATGTCCTATCTCAGCATGATCGAGAGCGGCAAGCGCGTCCCCTCGGGCGCGCTGCTGGAGCTGCTGGCACGGGTATTCCAGCGCCAGGCGGCATGGTTCCTCGACGACAGCCCGGAACTCGCGGGCCCGGAACCGCGGGGCCAGGGCGCGCGCGGCCGGCGCCAGCCGCGCGCCCCGGGGACTGCCGTGCCGCTGGAGCCGGCCTTCCTGTTTTCCAGGGATCTGCTGCAGGCGGCGATCCCGGAACTGCTGTCGCAGACCGGCACCACCGGGCGGCAGTTCGCGCACCTGCTGATCCGCTCGCATCAGGAAATGTCGCGCAACGATTTTCCGGACCTGGAGCGCGCCGCCGAAAGCGTCGGCGGCCGGGAGTTTCCGTTGGGCGTCGAGGCACTGCAGCGCCTGTGCCGCAAACAGGGGCTGAAGCTGCGCTGGTTCGATCGTCCACCGGTGCTGGCGCGCGACAAGGACCGCGAGGTGCGCAGCGTAGTGCGTTCCTTCTACGAGGCGCCGCACACGGTGTATCTGAATCGTGAGCTGCAGGACGATGTCGCGCGGCTCAAATTCGATCTCGCCTCGCACCTCGGGCACAAGGTGCTGCACGGCGGCGATGGCCTCAAGACGGTGCATGCCACGGGCGGTGAAATGGGCGGCAGTCCGGAAAGCGGCGTCGGTGCGCCGGCCGGGCTCAACGACCAGGATGTGCTGCACGCCTGGCGCGACTTCGAATGCAGTTTTTTTGCCGGCGCGCTGCTGTGCCCGAAGATTCCGTTCCGGCGCTTCCTGTCCAGCGAACGCTATCGGGTCGAGGCGGGCAAGAAGATCGATCTCACGCCGGCGGTGGTGATGCGACGCATGACCAAGGTGTCACCCTATCCGTACTGGCATTTCTTCGATGCCTATCCGCCCGGCTACCTGCGAGCCGTCTACCGCGGCAACGATATCCCGCTGCCGTGGGGCAACCTGGCGCAGGTCACCGATCCCTGCCCGCACTGGGCGGTGTTTCGCATGCTCAACGAGCGCAAGGAGCGCAGCACCCAGATCTCGGTGCTGCGCGACGGCCAGCGCTCGATGCTGTATTGCTGCCATTCGCTGCGCACCCACGACATGGCGCGCAATCCCCATGTGCTCTCAGTCGGCATCGATCTCATGCCGGCCATGGCAGCCAACGGCATCGACGCCGAACAGCAGGTGGCGGTCGTGAGTGAGGCCGCCCTGAACAATCGGGGCCAGGCGCCCATTCCGGAGAGCGCGGCCCGCGCCATTGCGACCATCGCCAAAGTGCTCAATATCGCCTGGCTCGAGGATGCGCTGCAGAATCCGGCCAGCATCATCTGCCCGCGCAGCACCAACTGCCAGCGCACGGAAGCCTGCACCGGCAGCAGCTTCTCGCGGGCGCGGGAGATCGCCGATGTGCGCCAGGAGATCGTGAACCGTCCGGCTAAACGCTGAATCGCGCTATAGTTGCCGCAGGGCAGGGGGCATCCATGGCTAACGAAGACGCCGTCGACTGGGACGCAATCATCCGCGATCCGCGTTTTGTGGATCTGCACCGGCGCAAGAGCCGCTTCCTGTGGGGTCTGATGGCGCTCTCGGTCGGCTACTATTTTCTGCTGCCGATCGGCGCCGCCTGGTGCCAGCCGCTGTTCCGGCTGCGGGTCTGGGGCGTGATCAATGTCGGCCTGCTGTTTGCGCTCAGCGAATTCGTGGTGGCCTGGCTGATCGCTTGGGTCTACTCGCGCCGGGCCGGCCGCGACTTCGACCGACTGGCGGCACTGATCGCTGCCGATCACAGGATTAAGCCATGAACGGCCAATCCGCCCACCACGCACTCACGTTCACGATCTTTGCCGCGGTCATCGCCGTGACCATGGTGGTCACCTATCTTGCCGCCAAGCGCGTGCGCTCGGCGAGCGACTTCTATACCGCCGGCGGTGGCGTGAGCGGCTGGCAGAATGGCTGGGCCATTGCCGGCGACTACCTGTCGGCCGCCTCATTCCTCGGCATCGCCGGACTGATTTCGCTCTACGGCTATGACGGCTTCATGTATTCGGTCGGCTGGCTGGTGGCCTACGTTGCGGTGCTGCTGCTGATCGCCGAACCTTGCCGGAACATTGGCCGCTATACGCTGTCCGATATCCTCTGTTACCGCAACGAGCCGCGCCAGACCCGTATCGTTGGCGCATTGTCCACGATCACGGTCTCGACCTTCTATCTCACCGCCCAGATGGTCGGTGGTGGGGTGCTGGTAAAGAACCTGATCGGCATCAACTACGAGGTCTCGGTGATCGCCGTCGGAGTGCTGATGCTCAGTTACGTGCTGATCGGCGGCATGGTGGCCACCACCTGGGTGCAGATCATCAAGGCCGTGCTGCTGGTGTGCGCTTCGCTGTTGATCGTGATGCTGGTGTGGGCGCCCTATGGTTTTTCACTGCCGGCATTCATGGCCGATGTGGTCGCGGACCCCAAGGTCCAGGCGCGCGTGGCCACACTACTGGGCGATCCAGCCAAATCCATGACGGCGGCCGAATTGGGTCAGCGCTTTCTCGAGCCCGGCCTGTACTTCAAGGCGCCCATCGATCAGATCAGCCTCGGCATGGCGCTGGTGTTCGGCACCGCCGGCCTGCCGCACATCCTGATGCGCTTCTTCACGGTACGTACCGCCCAGCAGGCGCGCCGCTCGGTGGTCTGGGCCATGATTATCATCGGCGGCTTCTATGTGCTGACGCTGTTTCTGGGTTTCGGCGCGGCGCTGCATGTGGGTTCCGCGAGCATCGCGGCCGTCGATGCGGGCGGCAACATGGCCGGACCCCTGCTCGCGCAGTACATCGGCGGCGGACCCGACGCCTTGTTCGGCAACTTCATGCTGGCCTTCGTCTCGGCCGTGGCGTTCGCCACCATTGTCGCGGTGGTGGCGGGCCTGGTGCTGGCCGCAGCCTCGGCTATGGCGCACGACCTGTATGTCGGGGTGCTGCGTGCCGGCCAGGAAACCTCGTCACAGGGCCAGGTGCGGGCGGCGCGGGTCGCGACCCTGATCGTCGGTGCGCTGTCGATCGGCATTGGCATCGCGGCCAAGGGGCAGAATGTCGCCGTGCTCGTCGGGCTGGCCTTTGCGGTGGCGGCGAGCGCGAATTTTCCCTGCGTACTGCTGACCCTGCACTGGAAGCGCTGCAATACCGGCGGCATCGTCGCCGGCATGCTGGTGGGGACCGTGGCGGCGGTGGGGTTGACGCTGGTGTCGCCAAATTTGAGTTATCCGCTGGCCATCAAGGCCGCCGCACACAAGGTACTGGATGCTGAGGCCGCCAAACGCGCCGCGGCCCACACGGCCCAGGACCTGGCGGCCATCGACAAAGCCGTGGCCAAGGCGCACGCCGATCTGGCTCATTGGGGCACGGCGACCACCTCGTTCATGGGACTGGAGCGGCCGCTGGTCGAGCTCAAGAACCCGGGTATCGTTTCGATTCCGCTGGGCTTTCTGGCCGTGATCATCGGTTCGCTGCTGCGGCGTGATCGGCGCGCCGAGTCCATGTGGAATGAGGTGTACGCCAGGCAGAACACCGGTTTGCTGGTTTCAAAGGGAGGCTCGGCTTCGGCCTGAGCTGCGCGGGTCGAAGAGGAGTCGTTCTTGACTGGGTTAAATCGGACTCTGCATGGTGGCGCCTTGCTGGCGGCGATGGTGCTGCTGTGCGGCCCAGCGCACGGCGCTGACTTAAGCGAGGTGGTGGTCACGGCGACGCGCCATGCCGAGTCAGACCAGAATCTGCCGGTTGCAATCGATCGTGTCGACGCCACGCGCATTCAGCAGGGGCAGCTGCAGGTCAATCTGTCCGAGTCGCTCGCCAGCGTGCCGGGCGCCTCAGTGCAGAATCGCCAGAACTATGCGCAGGATCTGCAGCTGTCGGTGCGCGGCTTTGGCGCTCGTTCGAGCTTTGGGGTGCGCGGCGTGCGGTTGTATGCGGATGGCATCCCAGGCACCATGCCCGACGGCCAGGGGCAGTTTTCGCAGTTCGACCTGGGCTCGGCCGATCACATCGAAGTGCTGCGCGGGCCGTTCTCGGCGCTCTATGGCAATTCATCCGGTGGGGTGATCACGCTGTTCAGTGAGGATCCGCCGCCAGGCCTGGCGGTCAAGGGCCAAGTCGCGGCGGGCAGTTTCGGTATGCGCCGCGAGGCGCTCAAGATCGGGGATGGACGAGCGGATTCAAGCTTCCTGGTCGACGCCGCGCACTTTGAGACCCAGGGCTACCGTGAGCACAGCGCGGCCGAGCGCAACAATCTCAATGCCCGCTGGCGCATCGGGCTGTCCGACGTTTCTACCCTGACGCTGACCGCCAACGCCGTGCAGACGCCGTTGGTGCAGGATCCACTGGGTCTGACGCAGGCACAGCTGGCCTTGCCCACGCAGGCGGGCACCGGCGCCGACACCTTCAACACGCGCAAGTCCCTCCAGCAGCAGCAGATCGGACTGAGCTACGAGCGCCAGCCCCAGCGCGGCCTGGAACTCGTGGCTCAGGTCTACGCCGGCCATCGCGCCACGCTGCAGTTTCAGGCGATTCCCGTCGCGAGCCAAAATCCGCCCACGCATCCAGGCGGTGTGATCGACCTGGGACGCGACTTTTGGGGTGCCGATGTCCGTGTCAGCGCAGCACCCGATCTGGCGGGTAAGCCGCTGCGGCTGACGGCCGGTATCGCCTACGACAAGCTGGCGGAGGATCGGCGCGGATACCTGAATTACGTCGGCACCACGCTGGGCGTGGTGGGTACCCTGCGGCGCGCGCTGAACAATGACGTGTTCGATGTCGACCAGTATGCGCAGGCGCAATGGGAACCGAGTGCCCAGTGGTTGTTGCTGGCCGGGTTGCGCCACAGCGTCGTGGCGGTGAGTTCCGTCGACAAGCTTGCACTGCCCGGTACCAGCGCCAATAGCGGTGTGCGCTATCAGGCCACCAATCCCGTGGCCGGGCTGACCTACCGGGCGACGCGCATGCTGTCCGTTTACGGGGCCTACGGGCGTGGCTTTGAGACGCCCACGCTCAACGACATTGCCTATCGCTCCGTGGATGGCAGCGTGCCCGGACTGAATCTGGCACTGCAGCCGGCACGGAGCGATAACTACGAGCTGGGTCTCAAGGCCTCCAGCGGTACGACTCGCTACAATCTCAGTGCCTTTCACATCGATACCCGGAACGAGCTGGCGGTGCTGCAAAATAGCCGTGGACGTTCGGTGTTCCAGAACATCAAGGCGACGACGCGCAGCGGTGTCGAACTTGGCGCCACTCAACCCCTGGGCAGCTCACTGAAGGCTCAACTGGCCTATACGTGGTTGCGTGCCGTGGTCGCCGACGCTTACCTGACTTGCACGGTCGTGCCCTGTCTGCAGC